>Ga0181536_10000079_pt1 | contig 102826 bp, 102 predicted proteins | sample PEATcosm2014_Bin_41_FD_121105 | JGI IMG/M metagenome (GOLD analysis project Ga0181536, IMG submission 121105) | Peatland microbial communities from MTU Mesocosm Facility, Houghton, MI, USA - PEATcosm2014_Bin17_60_metaG | ecosystem: Environmental > Terrestrial > Soil > Wetlands > Peat | place... | reverse complement strand
CCGCCGCAACGCGCGGGCATCGCGCAGCTAGCCCGCGCGATGCCAAGGGTCGTCGCCGTGCATTAGCCGTGTGGGAGCCGCGCGCGACGACAACGCTGCTCCGGGACAACTCGCGCCCGCCGGCGAATGCGGCTCGGTCCACGACACAGGCGAACTCACGACCACGCGCGGCTGCTGTTCGCGCAACGCACCAGCGTTGCCGGGTCCGTGCTGCGCTGTCGCTCTCAGATCTTGCGACATCGAGGCGCGAGAGGCAAGCGGGAAATCGTGGTCCTGGGCGACAGCGGTAACGGGCGGACGACCTCGGCTGGCTCCTTCTGTTTCGTCAACGCGGGAGTGATCGCAACCGAGACGCTCGCCTTCACGTCGCGAATGCAGTCACGCAGTGGGGCGAGGGTCGCGCGTCCCTTTCGCCGGCGGAAGCAATAGTCGGTGGCCTGCGCCGTGTTTACGGCTCGGCGCCGGCGATCGGGCGTGGTTGCGTTGCGCGGTAGTCGTCGCCGAGGGCTTTGACGTGCTTGGCGTACTCGGCGTCGGTGAACTGTTGCGCGTTGGCCTTGACCATCCCATTGATGACAGCGATCTGCGGCGCCTCGAGGCCGCGTGCAGCGAGTTGCTCCGGCGAGCCGTTGTCGAGGATGCAGAACAGCCGGTAGTGACGCCGCCCGGGACCAATCACGCGTACCTCGTAGTAGCCGGCCATCAACCCGTGCATCGCTTCCCACTTCCCGCCGCCGCTGAACGCCGGCGGCGGCGCCGCGCGAACCGCCTCGAGGACCGCGAGAATCGTTGCCTCAATCTTCGCCGGGCAAGCGTCGAGGAACTGCTCAGCCGGTACGACGCCCTCGCGCGTTCTGTAGTAGACGACTCCCCAGGCCATGGTCTACGCGACCGTAAGGAGCGCTCCGGACAACGCCGAAGCTACGCAGCGCGAGGAGCACGCACCGGCTTGCGCGGCACGACACGCACCTCGGCGCCAAGCGCATCTGCGATCGCCACGAGCGTGCGCAGCTCGGGATTCACCGGGGCCGTCAATAATCTGCGGATGCTCGCCGGGTTCTTGTCGATGAGCCGTGCAAGCTCGGCCTTCGTGAGGCCGTTCTGCTCGCGCAGCGAGTCCAGCTGATTGACGATCGCATCGATCTGAGCGATCTCGCGAGACTGGCGCTCGAACTCCGCCCGAAACACCGCGTCCTCAGCAAGACGCTCCGCCAGCCTACGCTTGTGATAGCTCGTATCGAGCCTCGCCTGGGTATCCACAGCCACCGAGGCAGTGTAGCGCAAGTGTTACACCCGTAACAAGCGTTACGCGCTGAGAAACGCGGCCACCACAACCGCGAACCCGCCACAGCAGCGCGCGAACCCGTACACAGGCGTGCTCGGTGCTGGGCGGCAGCGCGCGCGTGGCTGGCCGAGCGTCATGTGCGGTTAGTATCGGCTGCATGCCTGACGGCGTAAAGGCCTTCGTGAAGGACGGCGTTGCGTGGCGCGTCGGGACTAGGCGGGACGTCGCGTGGATCAATGAGAGCACCGTGACGGGGCTGGCGATCACCTCCGCGATCCCGCCGGTGTTCGCTGACTATGCAACGTTGGCTCATCCCGCGCAAGCTGATTCTTCGGGAGACATCAGCGAGCAGGGCAAGCAGGATCGGGCGCTACTGGCGCTTCTGCAACAGCACACGCCCGAGCAGTCGTGGTGGCTCGGATACCTGCAGACCGGCGCGAGGCGTGGCGTGTTCGAGGACGCGCCGATGGTGAAGCTGTACGCGGGCTGGCAGTACGTCCTGCTCCAAGCGGGGCCCGAGTCGGCTGCGGCGTGGCGGCGGGTCGGTCAGGGCAGCGACTGGAAGCGCACGCAGCTCCCAGACCTGATGTTCCCTGAAGACCGTTCCTGGCTGGTCTCGATGCTCTGGGACGATGACTGGATCTGCATCGGCGGACCTACAGCGCTGATCGCCGCCATGTTGGCCGATCGCGACCTAGCCAGGAGGGCACGTCGGGTAGCGATCGACGAGAACGCCACACCGCCGGGACACACCGCGCGTTGACACTCGAGCGGAGCTATCGCTCCCCCAAAGAACGAAAGGCAGGAACCCGCGGAGGTCGTCGCCCGTTACCGCTCTCGCCCATTAACGAGCGTCTCGAAACGTCGCGCCAGACGCTCGCTGCGCGCGAATCTCAGGCGCGAGCTCCCCGGCCGCGATCACGCTCGCTTCGGCAGGCTTGCGCACGCCGGACGACTCGGGCACGTCGGCGTGCGCGAGCCCGTTTTCAACAGCACGTTCCCCGATTCGGCCGGCGCCTCGGCCTGAACCTGGGACAACCACCAAGACCGGGGGCTGGGGAACATCCTAGCCCGTCCTCCCTCGTGCCCTCCCCGAAGCCAGCGCAGTTGCTGGTCTTTTCCTAGTGGAGCCAGCCGGGCTCGAACCGGCGACCTCCTGCGTGCAAAGCAGGCGCTCTCCCAGCTGAGCTATGGCCCCACGCGTGGGATGTTAGCCGCCGTCGCCAACGCGACGACATGACCGCCTCGCGACCGGCGCCGTTTGTCTGCTACCTGTGCTCGAGGCGCCCGGCGTGATCGGCCGACTCGTCGGCCCACCGCTCCTCGACCTCGATGTGGAACTCCTGCGTCGCCTCGCCGTTGTCAACCGCCGCGGCGATCTCGCCGTTGGCGTAGTGGGCGGCACGCTCGTACGCCGGCAGCGGAGCGCTCTCGTACGCAGCAGGGAGCGGAGCAACATGCTCGTAGGTCGCGTGCACAGCCTCCTCGGACGTCGCACGGAGATGCGGCTCCGGCTCGACTGGCAGCGCGAACGCTGCGTCCTCTCCGCGTGGCACCGCTCCTAGCGCTTCGTGCTCAAGCCGCGCAACCTCATGGGGATCGGCCCCATGGAGGCGTTTCAGCTCGAGGTGCTCCCTGATCGCGTCATCGAGATCACCCATTGCACACAGCCTAACGCGCCGCGTAACCCGTCGCGGCGTCAAATTCCTCCCCGACCCGAGCGTCCGGCGACTGCCACGCGCCGCCGGTCGCTCGAATGGCGGTGATCCGACTAGACTGAAGCGACCTCGCGCCGCGTTGCGGCGCGACCCCGGGGCTATAGCTCAGTTGGGAGAGCGCCTGGATCGCACCCAGGAGGTCGGGGGTTCGAGTCCCCCTAGCTCCACTGCCCGGCTTTGCCCGCCGGCGACGCGAGAGTCGTTGCGCGGAGGCCCCCGAAAGGGAGTATGTCGATGGTTGCCGTGGTGAGCTGTGAGCGAGCAGGTAGCACCCACACGGAGCCGGCATCCGGCGAGGTCTTGCGCACGGTGCACGGCAACGGAGTGGCAGCCGCGTGAGATCGTGCACGTGAGAGCACGCGCGCCGCACGCCCCCGCGACGCGTCGAATGCCGCTGGGCACGTGATGCGAGGCCGGCTGCACACGCTGCTGGCGGGGCGCGGGATCGCCACGATCACCGCCTTTGGCCTGCTGGTGATCGGGCTTGCGCTGATCGCCACGCTTTCCGCCACACATCGGCCGGTCCTCGGCACCGACAGCTGGGGGACGAGCGTCTCGACGCCGCCGCGCGGCCATGGCGTCGTCTGCCAGCCACACGAGACGCTGCCCGCGGAAACCGATGCGATCCGTGTCTCGATAAGTCCGGCCGGGGCTGGTGGCGGCCCGGCTCTGCGACTGAGCGCGCTGCGCGGAACGCGCACGATCGCAGCCGGCTCGTTGCGCGCAGGTTGGCGCGGCAAGAGCGCAACCGTGCCGCTTGCCCCGCGGGTGATCGCGGCCGCTCCAGTCCGGATCTGCATAGCGATCGCGGCGGGTCACCCGGTGGTCCTGCACGGACAGCATGTCTCGCTCGCGCTCGCCGCCACCCAAAGTCGTGAGCGCCGGCGTGGCGTCGCCCTGCGGATCGACTACCTTCACGCGGCCGAGTCGTGGTGGTCGTCGTTGCCGAGCGTGTTCCAGCGCATGAGTTGGGGGCGCGGCTTCGCTGGCCGATGGATCGTCTATTTCGCAATCGCGCTGATGGCGATCGTCGCAGCGCTCACTGCTGCGCTCGTCGTGCGCGACCTCGGCGGCGAGCCGGGATCGGCGCCCGAGCCGCGCCCGCCGGCAAGCCATTCACGGCACGACCCTCGGCGCGTTCTCGCGGCCGTGCCGCGAAGCGCGTGGATCTGTGCGCTGATCGCCGCACTGAGCGCGATAGCGTGGTCGATCGTCACGCCACCGTTCGAGGGTCCCGACGAGCCGGACCACTTCGCCTACGTCCAGGTGCTCGCCGAGACCGGTCATCTGCCGCACGCAGCCCCGGCGAACACGTACTCGCCCGAGGAGACGGTCGTGCTCCACGACCTCCGCTTCTACACCGTGCGCCATCATCCCGCCGACCCGTCGATCGCCTCGGTCGCAGCGCAGCGCCACCTCGAGCACGATCTCGGTGCGGGACTCAGCCGCGTCGGCGGCGGCGCGGGCACCGAAACGACGGAGCCGCCGCTCTACTACGCACTCGAAGCGGTTCCCTACGAGGTGGGCGCGCGGCTCAACCTACTCGACCGGCTCGCGCTGATGCGGCTGCTGTCGGCGCTGATGGCAGGCGTGACCGCACTGTTTGCCTTCCTGTTCGTCCGTGAGGCACTACCAGGCGCGCGCTGGGCGTGGACCGTCGGGGGCCTGGGGGTGGCGCTTGCTCCGATGCTCGGTTTCATCTCGGGCTCGGTCAACTCCAACTCGCTCTTGTTCGCCGCCTCGGCGGCACTCTTCTACTGCCTTGCGCGGGTTTTCCGGCGCGGCCTCACGACCCGGCGGATGGTGGCGATAGGCGCAGTCACGGCGCTTGGCGTCTTCACCAACCTCAACTTCCTCGGTCTGCTCGCAGGCGTGGCCGTCGCCCTGTTCGTGCTGGTTCCGCGGCGTGCCGGCGAGCCACGGCGCGCAGCGGCGCGTGCGGTCGCGGTGGCGGTGCTGGTGGCCGTGATCCCCGTCGCGCTTGGCCTGGTCACGGGCCTCATCTCAACCGCGGGACCCGCGGTCATCAAAGCGCAGATCGCGGTGAGCGGTGTTGCGCGAGGGTCGCTGTTCGCCAAGCTGAGCTACGCGTGGCAACTCTACCTACCGCCCCTACCAGGAATGTCGCATGACTTCCCCGGCATCATCACCGCCCGCAGCTTCTGGTTTGACGGCCTCGTCGGTCTGTACGGCTGGGCCGCGGTCAGATTCGCGTCCTGGGTCTACGACCTGGCCCTCGTTCCGGCGGCCGTGGTGCTGGCGCTACTGGTGCGGTCACTCGCGACTAGTCGCGAGGCGCTGCGCCGGCGGGCGCCCGAGCTCGCCAGCTACGTGGCTGGCACGCTCGGCGTGTTGGCGATCCTCGCAGTCGTGTCCTACCCGGCATTCCTCGAGCACGACCCAGCCTACGAGCAGACGCGCTACCTCTTCCCGATGCTCGCGCTGCTCGCCGCGGTGTTCGCCCTTGCCGTGCGCGGTGCCGGCGCACGTTGGGGGAGGGTGCTCGGAGTCCTGCTCGTCCTCGCGATCCTCGCACAGGACATCTTCAGCCAGCTCCTCGTCGCATCGCGCTTCTACGCGTGAGCACCGGCGCAGCGATGCCGTTTTCCGCTACACGCCGCTGCTCGGAATCCCGAGCTCGCGGCGAATGTGGTGGGCAACGGATGATCCGTTAGCGGCATCGGCGTTGAAACGGACCAGCCAAGTCACGCTGCTCCCGCGCGCGAAGGTGCGCGCGCCCAAGTCCGCGACGACCGCCCGTTGACGTGAGACGAAAACGCGAATCAACCGGTCAACGCTGACAGGCCAGCGTTGAGCGGCGATCTTGCTCACCTGCACGTTCAACACCCGCGCGCAGCGTGCGGCCTGCGCCGCTGCCAGCGCGGCACTCGTATGACGGTCCCATCGTCCGCTCTCGGCGACGAACGCCCTGATCGCGGCGTCCGGTTCGGCAACGTCAGCGAGGTACTGGGCCTGCGGTGCGGTTTCCGTCCCGATGGTGAACTGGTCGTCGGCGAAGGCGCTCGGGACGATGTTGCTCCCGGGGAGCGATAGCCACTGCGTCTGGAGACCCGCAATCCGCGGAGCCGCGTCGTTGACGGCAACGCGCTGCAAGCTGACGCGCGACAGCTGCGGGTAGGCGAACGGCTTCGTGCTGCGCTGCATCGTAGGGTCCTCCTGGAACCACTCAGCCGTCACGAACCAGGCGTTGATCGTCTCGTCCTTGGTCCAGAAGCTCCGCGACCAGTGCTCGGTCTCGTCGGTGACGCTGACCCGCCAGCCCTTGCGCGAGAGGGCGAGTCGCGCCGAGACGTAGTCGCCTGCATTCAGATTCTCAATCGGCGCCGGCTTGAAGTGCATCTTCGTGTCACTCCAGAAGGCGTAGTAGACGTCGAACCCGACGCCACGTCTGTCCGCGTAGCGATTCTCGAGAGTGCCGACCTGGATGAAGGGAGTGGAACCGCTGAACCCCTGCTGAACGCCGACCCACGTTGCAGCGCGGCCTGGCCGCGACCGGGAGCGGACCTCGGGAACACGCCAGCTCGCCGAGATCGACGTGACATGCTCGTCCACCAGGTACCCGGCGAACGTGCCGAACGAGCCTCGGCGCGTCGAGGCGTCCGCCGCAGCACAGACAACTGCAGCAGCCGCGAGGGTCAGCGCTACGGCGACCGCTGCGCGCTGCAGAACCCCGCCGCGGCCGTACCGGCCCGCGCGCGCGAACCACCCGCGACGCGCGACGCCGCGCTCCCGGCGGCTCGTGTCCAACGCGCTCACAATCACCGCTAGATGATCCTACGGACTGACACCCAAACCGCACTTCGGGGCGGCAGCCAACACCGGACTGGCCTGGGCCCCGGCCGGCGCAGTCCAACCGCCACGAGGCAACAGATGACTAGGAGCTGCGGGGACAGCTCGACGCCGTCTCAAACCCATTCGTGTTGCCGCCCTCGATGGTGGCCAGCGAATCGGCTCCACCACCGCTCCCCGTGAGCAGTGGGTTGTCGGCGTCGAGGAAGGTCTCCACGGCGGTCGTGTCCGTGGCGCCACCAACGTAGCCGTCGAGCGCGAACACACTGCCCGCACCGTCCTCCCACAAGCTCATTCCGTTCGCAGCAGAGCCCGCCTCGGTCGATGCATTGGCGGACGACTCGAGGCACATCGTGCTTGCTCCGCCCGCAACGAACGTCATGCCGTCTAGCGAGTTCGATCCACCCATCGTTACGGTGTTTCCCTCAACCGTCATGTTGAGCGTGCCCGACCCCGATGCTTGAGCGGACATGCCGTAACCCTGCGCGATCGACTCGATCACGTTGTTGTAGACCTCCAGCGTGAGCGTGTTGGCGCTACCGCCGTTGGAGATGCCGATCCCGTTCCCGCTGGCCGAACCGGACCCGGGCGCCGCGTCACCGATCTGATTGCCTGTCACCCACCCAACTTTGTTGCCAACGAGCTCGACCTCGATCGCGGTTCCCGTCTCACCGGTCAGCGTGTTCCCCTCGATGTCGAATACTGCCGCGGACGAGCCATTGCCCGTGTAGAGCACGCCGTTCTCGCCGCTGCCGGAGATCGAGCTGTTGGTCACGTCCAGCGTGCCAACGTCCGCGGCGAACACACCGCCACCGGCGCTCGCAGTCACCTCCACGTCGTTGAGCGAGAGCAGGGCGGCACTGGACACGGAGACCGCACCGTCGGTCGGACCGGCACCGGTGGTCCCTTCGATCGTGCCACCCGATCCGGGAGCGCCCGTGCCGGTCACCTCGAGTCCGCCTGAGGTGCCGGCGTTCTCGATCAGCACGCCGTCGGTCGGCCCCGTTGACGTCGACTCCACGGAGATCGACTGGAACGTTAGGTTCCCCGGGCCGATCGACGTGTTCTCGACGTCAAGCGCGGTAGCCGATGTCGTGAACAGCGTGCTACCGGAGCCCGTCGCGCTCACCGTTCCTCCGCCGGTCGCGGTGAACGCTGGAGCGGCGCCGGTGACGGCGGTGATCTGCCCGGTGAAGTCGACCGTCGCGCCGCCGTTGTCCGCCAGCAGCACACCAGCTCCGTCGTCACTGATCGTGCCGGACAACGTCGCCGTCCCGCCGCCGCGACCCTCGATCGCCACGGAATGCTCGGTCGAGCCGCTGATCGAGGCGGCGGCGTCGATCGTCCCGCTGCCACCGCTCACATCCAGCCCGTCTTCGCCCGAGTTCGTGACGGAAACGCTCGACGCCAGCGTGAACGAGTCGACACCCGAGGCACTGATCCCATCGCCCGACGTCCCCTCGATGCTCACCCCTTCGACCGTGTCGCCGTCGGCCAGCGTCACGCCGGCACCGCTCGCATTGGTGAGCGTGGGATTGGTGCCCGCCGCCGCCAACAACGTCGCGCCGCCGACGACGAGACCGGCTGATTCGCCCGCCAGCGTCTGGTTGGCCAGCAGCGTCACGCCGCCCGCATACGGCGTGTCACTTCCGTATAGGAAGATCACATCACCGGCGGTCGTCGTACCACCACCGAGCGCCGCGAGCGTGTTGAACGGCGAGCTTGACGTGCCGTCGCCGTTCGAGGCGAGCGCATCGTTTACGTACCAGACCCGCTCGCCGCTGAAGTCGATCGTCGCGCTGGCCTGGGCGTCGGTTCCCTCACTCGTGTCGACCTGGTAGGTGAAGCTGTCGCTCGGGCCGGCGAAGCCTGTGGGCGGCGTGTAGATGAAGGTGCCGTCACTCCCCATCGAAACGCTCCCGCCCTGCGCCGTCGTGATCGTCGCGGCGGTCGTGCTAAGCGTGCCACCGTTCGGGTCGCTGTCGCCCGCGAGCCCACTCGCGCTCCCCTGATAGCGCTCCGGCCCGCTACCCGGTGTTCCGCCCGCCTGCAGCTCTGTGTTCCCGATCGCCCCTGAGAAGGTCTCGGGCACGACGGCCGGCGCGACATCCGCGGTCACGGTGAGCGTCACGGTCGCGACGTTCGAGCTGTTCGATGCGTCGTCTACGTCCTTGTAGGTGAAGCTGTCACTGCCCGTGTAGCCGTAGTTCGACGTGTAGACGAACGAGCCGTCGGCGTTCAACGTGAGTGACCCGTGAGCCACTCCGGAGACGAGGTGCGCACTGAGCCCGCTGCCGAGGTCGTTGCCGAGCACGCCCGGCGCAGGCACGTTCAACGGGCCACCGGAGAACGCGACATAGGAGTCATTGGCGGCCGCGGGCGCCACTGTGATCGTGACGGTCGCGGCGACCGAGCTGTTGAACGACGAGTCGGTGTCCTTGTAGGTGAAGTGGTCGACGCCCGAGAAGCCATGACTCGGCGTGTACGTGAAGCCTCCGTTGTGGTTCAGCGTGACTGTCCCGTGTGAGGCGCCGGTGAGCAGATCGGCGCTCAACCCGGTGCCCTGATCGTTGGCGAGCACTCCCGGAGCGGGCACGCTGAGCGTGCCGCCTGCGCTCACCGCATAGGAGTCGCCGACCGCAACCGGGCCGCTCGGCGCGCCACCGCCCCCGCCGCCCGAACCGCCCGAACCACCCGATCCAGTCGTCGACCCGCCACCGCCCGAGCTCGAGCCGACGTAGACGCAGCGCCACTCCGTCACCGTGACCTTCTTGTGGTGCTTGACCTCGTGCAGCTTCACGGTTTCCTTCTTGTAGTGAGCTTTGCACTTGGCCCGCGCGTTCGGCAGCGTGTAGGAGGGATGGCTCGAGGACGCAACGTGCGCGCCACCCCGCCCGCTGTCCCGCGCCACGGCGCTGAGCGGCACAAGCGCGACGAGCATCGCAGCCGCCACGACGGCAGCGCCGCCAGACAGCGGCCCGCGCCAGCGGGCATGCTGCGCAGCGCGCCCGGTGCGGCGCGCCCGAGAATGGATGAGAGCAGGCAAGCGGATCACTATCAAGATCGGCGCGGCGCTAAGCAATCGCGGCCAAGTTCGACTACTTGGCCACGATCTCATAACACCCGTCAACACCCGATCGATGCGGACCAACGAGGCGCCAGTTGGCGTGCGCTCCTACGCCCTCAACGCAGTGCTAGGCTTTTCCACGGCTTACGGACACCGCGCGGGGCAGGCTGCTGCCTACCCGCGACGACGCCAGCGATGCGCCACCAAAGCTCCATAACCTCGCTCTCGTGGATCCCGTCGCAGGCGATCGAGGGCACCATGCGCCTCGCCTTCGATGCGGGCGTCGCCCATTACGATCCGCCGCCACCCGACGCGATCGAGGACATCGAGGCGCTCAGGCTCGCCGACCGCTTCCGCTTCGCAAACGTGCTGGAGGCATGGATCGAGGTGGACCAGAACGGCAAGATCGTCGACTGCGGCCGCAGCGGCGGTGGCCTGATGGGCAGCACCACGGTCAAGCTCGGCCCGATGGCACGCACCTTCGAGGCCGTCGGCCTGCCTGATATCTACAGGGAGCCGGAGCGTGGCGACGGTTGGGTTCGCTTCGTGCAGACAGCGGGCGGGCGCACCGGCGTGCCGGCTCCGCGGCGGGTCCGCCGCCGGCCCTACATCCAATGGCAGGCCCCGCTCGTCTGGACGACGCTTTCGCTGACCCTGCACGCCGACGGCCACGCCGACGCGGAGCTGGCCGGCGCGAGCCGCTTCCCGCGCCATTGGATCTACGACGCTGACCAGAAGCTGTTCCAGAAGTCGGGCCTCGCCGACTTCAAGGACTGGTACCGCAAGTCCTTCGGCCGGCACACGCCGTGGGGCGAGCAGGAGTCCGAGGCGCTCGTGACTGCGGTCGAGACGGCTCTGGAGCGCTCGCTGTCGGTCCAGCTCATGGACGGCGCCGCCAAGCCCGAGATCCGCCGCTTGAAGGCCGGTGCAACGCTCGTCCGCCAGGGCGACGCGGGCTCTGAGGTCTTCCTCCTGCTCGACGGGGTTCTCCGCGTCGAGAAGGACGGTGAGCGCCTGGCAGAGTACGGGCCGGGAGCCATGCTCGGCGAGCGCGCACACCTCGAGGCCGGTGGCCGCACGTCGTCGCTGGTGGCCGTGACGGCGTGCCGCGTTGCCGCAGTGCACGCCCGCCATCTCGACCGTGGAGCGCTTGAGGAGCTCTCCACAACTCACCGTCGGGAAGACGCCCAGCAGGGCTGAGCGCGAGTGAGGGTGCATCTCTGCGGCGTGCGCGGCTCAACGCCCGCCACCGGAGCTGATTTCGTCCGCTACGGCGGCCACACCTCGTGCGTAGCGCTAACCCATGACGGAGCCGACGCCCCATCGCTGATCCTCGACACGGGGACCGGCGTGCGGACCGTCACGGCGCTGCTGGGCGAGGCGCCGTTCACCGGCTCGATCCTCTACAGCCACCTCCACTGGGATCACTTCCACGGCCTGCCGTTCTTCGTCGCGGCCGATCGCGACGATGCCCGCGTCGCAGTGCTCGTGCCCGACCAGCAGGACGGCCTCTCCGCACAGGCGCTGCTCGAGCGCGGCATGTCCCCGCCGCACTTCCCGATCACCCCCTCACAGCTGCGCGGACACTGGACGTTCGACCTGCTGGCGCCCGGCGAGCACGAGCATGAAGGCTTCAGCGTCCTCGTCCGCGAGGTCCCCCACCGCGGCGGACGGACGCTCGGCTACCGGATCAGCGACGAGCACTCTGCGCTCACCTACATCCCCGACCACTGGCCGACACGGCTCGGCCCCGGCGAGGACGGCTGGGGCTCCTACCATCCCGCCGCGCTCGAGCTCGCCCGCGACGCCGACGCCCTGATCCACGACGCGACGCTGCACGCCGGCGAGCTCGACATCGGCAAGGAGCTCGGACACTCGGTCGTCGACTACTCGCTCGCCCTCGCGCGCCACGCCGGCTCCGCCACGGTCATCCTCTTCCACCACTCGCCGACCCGTACCGACGACGAGCTCGACGCCCTCGCTGAGCGCCTCGCCGGCTCGCCTGAAGTGATCGTCGCGAGGCAGGGCGCCGTTCTCGACCTATGAGCGCACCCGACGCGGTCATCGTCGGGTCCGGCCCGAACGGGCTCGCGGCTGCGCTGACACTGGCGCGTGCCGGGCTCGCGGTCGAGCTGTTCGAGGGAGCCGATGTTTTGGGGGGCGGCTGCCGCACTTCAGAGCTGACGCTTCACGGCTATGCGCATGATCTGTGCTCCAGTGTGCACCCGCTGGTCGCGGCCTCGCCCTTCTTCCGCTCATTGGCGCCCGGCAGCATTCCGCTGCGCACGCCGGAGGTTGCCTTCGCCCACCCGCTCGACGGCGGCGGGGCGGCGGCGGTGTTCGCCTCGGTGCCAGACACGGCCGCGGCGCTCGGCGCGGACGCCAAGGCCTACCGTCGCCTGATGGGGAAGCTCGTCGAAGACGTCGCGGCGATCGTTCCCGCGGCGCTCGCACCGGTTCGCCCGCTGCCGCCACCGCCACTGGCGATGGCACGCTTCGGTGCGCTGGGAGTCTGCTCCGCAGGGCTGCTCGCGAGCCGCTTCCGAACACCGCAGGCGCGCGCGCTGATCGCCGGCACCGCGGCCCACTCGATGAAGCCGCTGCACGCCCCGTTGAGCGGCGCCTTCGCCCTGTTGATGACGATCCTCGCCCATTCGGTCGGCTGGCCGGTCGTCGAGGGTGGCAGCTCGGGGATCGTCGACGCCCTCGTCGCGGAGCTCGAGGGCGCTGGCGGCAAGATTCACACCGGCGAGTGGGTTACGAACCTCGGCGAGCTGCCGAAGGCGAAGGCGACGCTGCTCGATCTCACACCGCGCCAGCTGCTGGCGATCGACGACGGCCGTCTGTCACGGCGCTATCGCCGGGCGCTCGGGCGCTACCGCTACGGGCCGGGGATCTGGAAGGTTGATTGGGCGCTATCCGGACCCGTTCCGTGGCAGGCAGACGCGTGCCGCGCGACCGCGACAGTCCACGTCGGTGGCACCTTCGAAGAGGTCGCGCGCAGCGAGTCGGATGTCGCGGCGGGTCGACACCCCGAGCAACCGTTCTGCATCGTGGTCCAGCCATCGGTGATCGATCCGACGCGCGCGCCCGCGGGCCACCACACGCTGTGGGCCTACTGCCACGTCCCGAACGGCTCGACGCTCGACATGACCGAGCGGATCGAGGCGCAGATCGAGCGCTTTGCCCCGGGCTTCCGCGACCTCGTGCTCGCGCGGAACGCAATGTCCCCTGCAGACATCGAGGCTCACAACCCCAACTACGTTGGCGGCGACATCGCGGCAGGGGCCAACAGCGTCCGCCAGACCCTGTTCCGCCCGACCATCGCGCTGCGCCCCTACCGCACGCCGGTTCGCGGCCTCTACTTCTGCTCGGCCTGCACGCCGCCGGGCGGCGGCGTGCACGGCATGTGCGGACAGCACGCCGCCGAGGTCGCGCTGCGTGAGGTTCAGAACCCGGGCGCCAGCACCAGGTAGTGCTGCCCCTGCTTGAGCTTGTGCTTCTTCTTCGGTTGCGCAAACGCGGTCACGACGATCGTGTCCTTGGTGACTTTGAAGTAGCTGCCGTCGCAGCGGTCCTGCGTCAACCAGATCGTGCCGCTCACCGCCGCCGAGCCGTAGCGGCCCTTCGTCGTGAAGTCGCCGTGCGCATTGCCCCATAGCTGACGCACCACGGTCGTCGGCTTCTTGTTGGCCTTCGCCGCAGCGATCGCAAGGCCACCCTTCTTGTGCTTCCTTGCCTTCGCCGGCACCGGACACCCGGTGAAGCTGCCGCCTGCCAGCGTCGAGGTGACGCGCCCATCGGCCGCCTGGGTGACGACGAACTCGCCGTCATAGAACTCGCCGGTTTCGGTTGTCCCGTTCGGCAGCGCCACAGTTATCTGAACCGTTCCGTTTGTCGCGTTGATCGTCGAGCCCATCGGGATGTTCTCCGCCTCCGACAGCGAAACGAACGAGCTCGACCCAGGCGCCTCCACAAGCACCGTCCCGGTGACCGGCGCGACATCGGTTGACTGCTCGAGCACGGGTGACGCGGGCGCCGCGCTCGCCGGGGCGTTGATCACGGTCGCTGCGCTCGCGTTGTTGTTCGCCGGGTCGGGGTCGCTGACATCGCCGGCCGGAGCGATGTTCGCCCCGTCGCTCGCGCTGCCCACCGCTGCCGCCACGACGTTCACACGGATCGTCGCGCTGGATCCGTTCGTCATCCAGCCGAGGTTGCAGCTCAGCATCGTCGTTCCCGAGCAGCTGCCCTGGGACGCGCTCACCGACGAGAACGTCACGCCGCTCGCTAGCGCGTTGCTGAGGATCGGCGAGTACTCGGCCGACGGCCCGTGGTCGGTGACCGTCACGGTGTAGGTGAACGCGTCGCCCAGCTGGGCGGTCGCCGGAGCGCCAACGCTCACGGCGAGGTCGGCACTCGGGGTCGTGCGGCCCAGCTCGACCATTCCGTCACCGCCCTGGTTCGCGACGTAGACGTTGGTGCCGTCCGGGCTGACCAGCAGGCGACGCGGGCTGTACAGGCCGTTGGTGTTGTAGACCGGGCAGTTGGCGGCGACGTACTGGGGGCCTCCGGCGATGCAGCCGTACGGGAGCGGGAGCGGCGTCAGCGCGCCCGTCGTCGGGTCGCGGCTGAATGATGCGAGGGCGTTGTCGGCGGCACCGGAGACGTAGACGTTCAGGCCGTCGGGGCTGACGGCGACACCGAGCGCCCCGCCGGTGCCGAACAGGCTACCCGGCTGATCAACGGTGCAGGCCGGCGTGCCGGTGAGTTCCGCGTCGGCGTAGCAGGCGTTTGGCGGCGCCAGCTGGGTCAGCGCACCAGTCGCGCTGTTTCGGCTCAGCTCGATGACGCCGTTGTCGCCGAACGCGTTCACGTACACGTTCTGGCCGTCAGGGCTGACCGTCAGGTCCTCGTCCCCGCCGTCGAAGCCGATCGCATTCGTGATGCCGCAGTTGGGGTACCACGTGACGCTCGTCGTGATGCAGCTTCCCGATCCCGTGAGCTGCGTGAGGGCGCCGGTCGCGGCGTTGCGCGCGAACTCGACGACGTCACCGCCAGGCCCAAGACCGCCGGCCGCGACGTAGACGTTGCGACCGTCGGGGCTGACGACGACCGTCAGCGGGTTGAGCATGTCGCCCGAGCCGGTGTCGGTGCCGCAGTGGGTGTAGCTCGCATCGGTGGTGATGCAGTTGTTCGCTCCCGTCAGCTGCGTCAACGCGCCGGTCGTGGTGTTGCGCGCGAACTCGCTGATCGATGAGTCATGGCCGGAGGTCACGTAGACACTCGTGCCGTCGGGGCTCACGGTCACCCCATACGGATCGTCGAGACCGGGGGCCGCGGTTGCGCTGCAGCCCGATCCGCCGGCCGAGCTCAGGCAGCTCATGAAGGTCAGCACGCCGGTGCTCGGGTCACGCGAGAAGCTGACGAGCGCATTGTCGCCGGCAGTGACGACGTACGCATTATTACCGTCGGCGCTCAGCGCCATCTCCTGCGGGTTGTCCATGCCGGCGAGGTTGTCGTTGCCGGCGCCGCAGTCGCTCCCGGCGCTCGCGCAGGCGATGTAGGTCAGCGCTCCACTGCTCGGATCGCGCGAGAACTCGTCCAGGTCGCCGAAGAAGGAGACGACGTACACGTCCTTGCCATCCGGGCTGATGGTCGGCTGGTAGCTGGCCTGCATCGAGTTGTTCGGTCCGGCGGCCGCCGTGTTGCAGCCCAACGCGAAGCTGGTCGAATCCCACTCGTCGCTCGTCACGCAGTCGTTCGGCAGGGCCAGCGCGGTCAGCGTCCCGGCGATCGGCGCCGGCGGCGGCGTCGGCGAGGTCGGCAGCGGGCCGGCGACCAGCGTCGAGGGCTGATCGCCGGTCGTGAAGGTCGGCGTGCTGTCCGCGGTCAGCGTTCCGTTGGCGGCGACCGTGTACAGCGATATGTAGTTGTTGCCGGAAGCGTCGTTGCCGACGTAGAGCTCGTTGCCGTCCGGTGCGACGGCGACATCGGAGGCCACGCCACTGTCGCCCACCGATGTGTAGGAGCCCAGCGCGCCGGTGCTCTGGTTGATGTCGTACTCGTCCACGTTGCCGGCCGCCACGTACAGGTAGGGGTCGTCGGACGAGTTGGTGTACGGGTCGGTGTTGGCTGCCAGGCCGATCGGACCGCCCTCGGTCGCGGCGCTGCCGTTGGGGTAGGTGTTGCCGGGGTTGTTGCCGTGGCCGCTGCCGTCGGGGCTCGTCCATGTCGCCTGCGACAGCTCGCCGTTCGACGTGTCGATGTCGAACTCGACGACCTGGCTGTTGGCGCTGTCCGTCACAAAGGCGTACTCCGATGAGCCGACCTCAGCGGTGGTGATGCGGATCGGCGCAGGGGTGGTCTCGCCGCCAGCCTCGGGCATGGCGATCGTCGCCGTGCCCAGCGGCGTCAGCGCTCCGGTCGTCAGGTCGATCGAGAACTCCTCCACGTCTGCGGCGGAGTAGTCCGCCAGGTAGAGATAGTGGCCGCTCGGATCCACTGCCACACCGGTCGGGTAGTCCAGGCCGGTGTCCTCCGCCACCGGCGTGAGCTCGCCGGTGGCCGGATTGATCCGCAGCGTGGTGACCGACCCGCTGCCAGGGTTGGCCGTGAAGGCCCAGCTGCCGGTCGGATCGACGGCAATGCTCTCCGGGTTGGCCCCGGCGTTCGGATCGACCGTGGCGAACGCCGGTGACAGCGGCGTGAGGGCGCCTGTCGAGGCGTTGACCGAGTACTCCGAAACCGTGCTGGCCGACGCGTCGTTCGTCACATAGACGAACTCGTTGCCGTACTCGTTGATCGGCGTCGCCGCGATGCCGTACGACTGGTCGCCGCCGATGCCGGCGCTGAACGGTCCGCTGAGAAGGTCGTCGGCGGACCCGATCGTCAACGCCTGCACGTTGGCGGTGTCCGCCGCGTCGCGTTGCGTCGCCCACAGTGCACCGGTGGCGCTGGCGAGCGCGGCAGCCGGGGCAGCGATGACCACGCACGCCACAGCGAGCGCTACCAGCGCAGCGCGACGACGCCCCTTTAGGCCGCGCCCCCAAGACGGTCCTAGATCACCCATCGATTCCTGGCCGCGCAGAATAGCAGGCGTGCCGCTTCGCCTAACATGGTCTGCGCAAGCGGACCACTAGCATCGTCGCGTGCGCGTCAGCGACGCCGTCAAGGGGGCGACATAGGCATGGGCGGACGAGCCGCGTGGAAGCGGCGCAAACGACTGCTGCTGATCACCGTCGCGGCGCTGGCGAGCGCGCTCGGAGTCCTCGCCTACGCCACCGGCACGCTTTACAGCCTCGAGTCGCAGACCGTCAACACGCGCTTTGCCGTCCGCGGCAGGGATCGATCGCTGGTGCGCAACTTCGTGATCGTCCAGATCGACCAGGCGACACTCAACTACTTCAACAACCAGCGGCCGCGCGTGCCGTCCAACTGGCCTTACCCGCGCCGCTACCACGCCCAGGTGATCGACAACCTCGCCCGTGCGGGCGCGAAGGTCATCGCTTTCGATGTCGCGTTCGACCATCCGACCGACACCCTTGACGACGACGCTGTGATCACGGCGGTCGCCAGAGCGCACGACGTGGTGCTCGCGACCACGGCCGCACTCCCGAACGGCGCAACCGACGTCTTCGGCGGGAACCTGCCGCCCGGCACGAGCGTCGGCGATTCCACCGTCAGGAGTGACTCGGCCGGCGTGATCCGCGATGCGCAGTACTCCTTCGAGTACGACTTCCCAACCTTCGGCGTGGCGATCGCACAGAAGTACTCGGGTCGTTCTGTCTCGCCGTCCCTGTTCGGCGGACCGGCGCAGCCGGCACCGATCGACTACGCGGGGCCGCCGGGAACGGTCCGCGCGATCCCCTACTACGAGGTCTACGACGGTCATTTCGACGCCGCCGAGGTCCGTGGCAGGATCGTCATCGTCGGCGCCGAGGCCTCGATCCTCCAGGACATCCACGAGACGCCGACATCCGGCAACACCGTCATGGACGGCCCCGAGGTGCAGGCGAACGCGGCGGCTTCTGTGCTCGCCGGGCTGCCGCTGCGCGACGACGCAGGCTGGATCAACGTCGCGCTGGTCGTCCTGTTCGGCGCCGCCGTGCCGCTCGCAACGCTGCGTATCCAGGTGCTGCGCTCGCTGCTCGGCGCCCTCGCGCTAGCCGCCGTCTACACCGTCGTCGTTCAGATCGCCTTCGACACCGGCACGATCGTCGCCTACACCTACCCGCTTGCCGCGCTGATCCTGGCCACGCTCGGCACGCTCGCGGTCGTCTATCTCGGCGAGGCCTTCGAGCGCCAGCGCGTGCACCAGATCTTCGCCCGCTTCGTCCCGGCCGATGTCGTCGACCAGGTGCTGGCCCGCACCGATGAGAACCTGCGGCTCGGCGGCGAGGAGCGCGACTGCACGCTGCTGTTCAGCGACCTGCGCGGCTTCACGAGCTTCTCCGAGCACCAGGCGCCGGCGAAGGTGATCGACGCCGTCAACTTCTATCTAAACGAGATGACCGAAGCCATCCTCGAGGCCGGTGGGACGCTGATCGCCTACATGGGCGACGGGATCATGGCCGCGTTCGGAGCGCCACTCGACCAGCCCGATCACGCCGACCGCGCGCTCACCGCCGCCCGCGAGATGATGGGCCGGCGTCTCCAGCGCTTCAACGCATGGCTGCACGAGCAGGGCCACGAGTCCGGCTTTCGCATGGGGATCGGTCTCAACAGCGGGCCGGTGATGTGTGGCAACGTCGGCTCCGAGAAGCGCGTCGAGTACACGACGCTCGGCGACACCACCAACACCGCCTCACGCCTCGAAGGGATGACGAAAGGCACCCCCTACATGCTGTTCGTCGCGGGCTCGACGCGCGAGCGCATGCGCGAGCCGCCGAGCGACATGGTGTTCGTCGAGGAGTTCGACGTACGCGGTCGCAAGGCCAAGCTTCCCGTCTGGGCGCTACCCGATCCGCCCGGCACGGCGATGTAGGAATGGCGGTGATGACAGCGCTGCCGATCACCGGACACTGCGGCTGCGGCGGGGTGCGCTTCGAGCTGACTGAGTCGCCGAGCGAGGCCGGCTACTGCCACTGCACCCGCTGCCAGCGCCGGACCGGTGACGGCCTCGAACGGTTCGCCGAAGGCAAGCCGTTCTAGCGGCGGTTGCCCGTCGACGGGAAGGAATGCGCCTCGTCGGCGTCCTCGTGGGGGAAGGCAACCCTCTCGAAGGAGCAATCGATGAAGAGACTCGCATCACTGCTCGCACTCGCGGTCTTCGCGATCGGAGCGAGCGCCGCCGTCGCCGCCAGCGGCGGCGCGGTCGTCAAGACCAGCAGCACCTCGCTCGGCAAGATCCTCGTCGCCGGCAACGGGCGCACGCTCTACGCGTTCTCCCTCGACACCAAGCACACGTCGGCGTGCACCGGCTCGTGCGCGACGAGCTGGATCCCGCTGACCACGACCGGCGCCCCGCGGGCCAAGGGCTCGGCAAAGGCCGCCGATCTCGGGACGATCACCCGCTCGGGCTCGGTCAAGCAGGTCACCTACAGGGGTCACCCGCTGTACGAGTACATCGGCGACACGGCCCCCGGCCAGACCAACGGGCAGGGTCAGTTCGCGTTCAACGGCTACTGGTATGTCGTCAGCGCGAAGGGCGCGACGATCACGCAGGCTGGAAACTCGACGACCACCAGTAGCAGCAGCTGGTAGTTGGTAGCGCGAGCGGGCGGGCCGTCAGGCGGTCCGCCCGCGCAGGACCCTAGCTCGCTGGGAGATGGCCGCCGAGACGATCCTCGTAGGCCGCGACCTGCTCGTCGCGACCGAGGAAGTTGAGGAACACGGCGAGCGCCGCGATGCCGAAGATCAGGAACTCGAGGAAGCACATGCCGGCTCCCGCGAGATGCTGGTCGGTCATCGCGCTGATGCCGTAGGCGCGCGGCGCCGACGCGTAGCGCGGATACGCGGTGCTCGTCATCCACGTAAGCGGGATGCACACGCAGGCGCTGGCGATGCGCGTGAAGCCGAGGTACACCATGCGCCGACCGTTGGGCGTCCGGCGCGCCGACGGCAGCGGGTCGATGATCAGCCACCACATCGCAAGGCCCGTGTAGAAGAGCGTCGCGTGCTCGATGGCGTGAACGACCGGATGCGCGGCCGAGTAGTCGAATATAGGCGGGATCGCCCACACCCATGTCGCCATCGCCCATAGCGGGATCGCCACCCACGGGCTCGTCAATGTCGTGAGCAGCTTGCCGAAGCGACCGCCTGGAGCGACCAGGCGAAGCCCGCCCTTGCCGAGACCGAGCGGGAGCACGGGGGCACGCAGCCCGAGCACAAGCAGCGCCGGGGCAACATCCGATAGCAGGATGTGCTGGAGCATGTGCGCCGACAGCAGGTAGGTGTCACCGATCGCGTCCAGCGGCGACATCAGCGCCACGGCGACCACCACCAACCCCGCGGAGTAGGGGAGCCAGTGCCCGGCGCCGGGCCCGCGCCTACCCGCGTGGCGCTTCGCGCGCCGGTAGGCGCGGGCATACAGCCACGCCACGGCGACCAGCAGCACGATGAGACCGGGGTCGATCGTCCATGTGGACCAGCCTGGATGGGACATGTCGCCTTACGACCCTTTCTTCACCTCGGGTCCGGGCATCCTAGCGAGCCGCGCTCGCGACGGCAGGCTATCGCGCCCGAATGCGCCAGGAGGCGATACTTCGAGCGTCGATGGCACCGCCGATCTGCCCGCAAGCGCCGCACGCCGTGTGACCGCCCTTTCGCTGCGCGCCGTGACCCGCCGCTACGGCGAGCGGACCGCGCTCGCCGAGCTGACGCTGAGCGTGCCGGCCGGCCAGACGCTGGCTGTTCTGGGCCCCAACGGGGCCGGCAAGACGACGCTGCTGCGCCTGCTCGCGACGTTGCTCGCCCCCCACGGCGGCGAGCTGGTGGTGCTCGGCCACCCGCTGCCGGCCGAGGCCTGGGCGGTGCGCGGCAAGCTCGGGCTGCTCGGACACGAGCCGATGCTCTACCGCGAGCTGACGGCGCGCGAGAACCTGCGCCTGCACGCCAAGCTCCACGGCGTCCGCGCCGAGCGGATCGCCGAGCTGCTGGCACTCGTCGCGCTCGAGCGCCGCGCCGACGAGCCGCTGCGCACGCTGTCGCGCGGCCTCGTCCAGCGGGTCGCCATCTGCCGGACGTTGCTGCACGACCCGGAGCTGCTGCTGCTCGACGAGCCGCGCGCAAACCTCGATCCCGCGGCGTGCGAGATCGTCGAGCCGCTGATCGGTCGGGCCAGCGGCAAGACGCGCGTGATCGTCAGCCACGACCCAGCCGGAGCACTGCTCGAAGCCGACCTCGTGCTCGGCCTGGTGCGCGGCCGCGCGAAGATCATCGCGCCCTCGACCGGGCTCGACCCCTCCGAGCTGGCGGAGCTCTACCGATGACGGCGCCGCGCACCTCGAGCGTCGTCGCCGCGTTGCTGCGGGCGCAGCTCCGCCTCGAGCTTCGTACGTTCGAGTCCGTTCCGGCGATGTGGCTGTTCGCCGTCACCGCGTTCGTGCTGTTTCACTTCGGCCTCGACCGCGACCAGCTGAGCGGCGATCTCGCGAGCGGCGTGCTGTGGGTCACGCTGCTGCTCGCAGCATTGCTCGCGATCAACCGGCTGTACCTCGCCGACGCCGAGCAGGGCGGCTTCGACGGCTTCCTGCTCTCACCGGCGGACCGCACCGCGCTGCTCGCGGCCAAGGTCATGACGCTGCTCTGCTACCTAGTGGCGGTCGAGATCGTCGCCGTCCCCGTGTTCGGCGTGCTGCTGCTCCAGCCCCCGCTCGGCCAGGCGCTGCCGGGGCTGCTCGCTGTGCTGGCGCTCGGCGATCTCGGGATCGCGGTGATCGGGGCGCTCGTCGGGGCGCTCGCGATCCGCACGCAGGCGCGCGACCTGCTCGGCCCGCTGGTGTCGCTGCCGCTGCTCGTCCCGGTGCTGCTGTGCGTCGCGCGGGCGACGGCCCCCTTGTTCGATCCGCTGCACGCCGGCACCCTCCCGCTCCGCTGGCTCGTGACAGTGGCGCTCTATGATGCGCTGTTCGGGTTGCTCGCCTTCGCGCTATTCGACTTCCTCCTGGAGGACTGATCCGATGTACGGCAAGGGGCTGCGGTCCCTCTCGCTCATCACGGCTGGAGCGGTCACGCTCACGCTCGCGGCTGTCTTCTTCTGGGCGCCGAACGCCACCTACGGCTTCCTGGAGAAGATCCTCTACCTCCACGTCCCGCTCGCGATCATCACGCTCTGCGGCTTCGTCGCGGCCGGGCTGATGGCGGTCGCGCACCTGCACACGCGCGACGAGCGCTGGGACATGCGCTCCTACGTCGCGATCCACATCTCGCTGATCTTCGGCATCGCCGTGCTGCTCAGCGGCTCGATCTGGGCCCGCGGGGCGTGGGGCCACTGGTGGGTCTGGCAGGAGCCGACGCTCGTCTCGTTCCTGCTCATCATGTTGCTGTACGCGACCTACCAGCCTCTGCGCTTCGCAATCGAGGACCCTGAGCGTCAGGCGCGCTACGCCTCGGTCTTCGCGATCACGGCCGGCGTGTTCGTGCCGGTCTGCTTCGGCATCGTGCGACTGTCGCCGGCGTACGTGCACCCGCGCACGCTCGACAACATCAGCGGCAACCTGCCGGGTCGCATGCAGGTCGTCTTCTACCTGTCGATGGTCAGCATGACGCTGCTATGGGTCACGCTGTGGAAGTTCGAGATGACGGCCAAGCACGTTGCCGCGCAGCTGCGTCAGCTGCGGCGGGCGCTGGGAGAGGATCATGACGACGCTCCTGCGCGTCGCAGCGCGGCGCCATCACTGAGCCGGATCGCAAGCCCCAACTGATGCCCGCGCTTCCACTCCACTCCGCCGGTCCCTACGTCGCTGGCGCCTACGTGGTGTTCTTCGCGATCATCCTGATCTACGTCGCGATCATGGCCACGAAGCTCGTGCGCAGCGAGCGCACGCTCGCCGAGCTGACCGAGCTTGCCCGCCAGCGCCACGCCAGCCAGGACGACGATCCTCAATGAGCGAGCTGCTCTGCCTCGGCGTCTCCTACAAGGCTGCTCCTGTAGCGCTTCGCGAGCGCGTCGCGCTGACCGAGCAGCAGGCGCTCCGCCTGACGAGCGCGCTCTGTGGCGAGGCCGGGATCGAGGAGTCCGTCGCGATCTCGACCTGCAACCGCACCGAGATCTATCTCGTTGGCGATGCGCTCGCCGCGGAAGGCGCGGCGCTCGCAGCGCTCGCGCGTCACGCCGGCATCCCGCCGACCGAGCTCGCCGAGCTCGTCTACGCGCCGCGCAACTGCGACGCCGCCCGGCAGCTGTTCCGCGTCACGGCCGGCCTGGATTCGATGATCCTCGGCGAGCACGAGGTTCAGGGCCAGGTCAAGCGCGCCTACGAGGCGGCGCTGATCACCGCCACCACCGGACCGCTCACCAACCGCCTGTTCACCGCCGCACTGCACACCGGCAAGCGGGTGCGCACCGAGACGGCGCTCGCCTCCAGCCACGTTAGCCTCTCATCGGTGGCCGTGGAGCTCGCCGACACGCTGCTCGGCGAGCTGTCCGGTCGCCATGTCGTGATCATCGGCGCCGGCGAGACGAGCGAGTTGACGGCGCAGGCGCTCGCGGCGCGGGGCGTACGGACGATCTTCGTCGCCAACCGCCACGCCGACCGGGCGCGCTCGATGGCAGAGCGTTTCGGCGGTGCGGTCGTCGGCCTCGATCACCTTCCGGGGCAGCTGGCGGCGGCGGACATCGTGCTCGCCTCGACGGCGTCGCCGCACGCGATCGTCGGCCGCGACGAGCTCGAGGTCGTGATGGCCGAGCGTGACGGACGGCCGCTGCTGCTGATCGACATCGCGGTACCGCGCGATGTCGAGCCGGCGTGCGCGGAGCTCGACGGTGTGACGCTGCGCGACATCGACGACCTCCAGGCGGTGCTTGCGCGCAACCTGTCGAGCCGCGCAGCCGATGTGCCGCGCGCCGAGCAGATCGTCGCCGAGGAGATAGACCGCTTCGCGGGCTGGCTCGGAGCGCTGGATGTTCACCCGACGATCGCTGCGCTGCGTGACCGCGGCGAGCAGGTCGTCGAAGCGGTCCTCGCCGAGAACAGCGGGCGCTGGGAGTCAGCCTCTCCGGGCGACCTGGAGCGTGTCGAGACACTCGCACGCGCCGTCACCGCGCGCCTGCTGCACGAGCCGACGGTCCAACTCAAGGCCCTCGACGCGACGCGACGCCATCGCGCCGTCGAGCTGCTGCGCGAGCTGTTCGCGCTTGGGCGCAGCGCGGACGGCACCGCCGAGCACGCGCCCGCAGGCCAGCACGCACCGCCGGCCGAGCACGACAACGTGCGCGTGCTGCGGCGCGGCAGCGGCGCGTGAGCGGCCTGCGGGCGCCGCTGCGGCTCGGCACGCGGGCGAGCCCGCTGGCGCTCGCGCAGGCTGCGCTCGTCGCGTCGGCGATCGACGCCGAGGTCGAGCTCGTGCGCGTGAGAACGAGCGGGGACCAGCCGAACAGCGCCCTCGAGGACAAGCAGCGCTGGGTCGACAGGATCGAGGACGCGCTCGTGGCGGGGGAGATCGACCTCGCGGTGCACTCCGCCAAGGACGTCCCGGGGACGCTGGCCGACGGACTCGAGCTGATCGGGGCGCCGCAGCGTGCCGACGCCCGCGACGCGCTCTGCGGCGCCCCCTCGCTCGCCGCGCTGGCGAGCGGAGCGCGGATCGGCACGAGCAGCCTGCGTCGCACGGCGCAGCTCCGCGCGCTCCGCGACGACATCGCGGTCGTCGCGATCGCGGGCAACATCGACACGCGCTTGCGCCGCCTGCATGACGGCTCGCTCGACGCCGTCGTGCTCGCCTGTGCCGCGCTCGGGCGACTCGGACGCAGCGGCGGCGCCCCGCTCGACGAGCTGATCCCCGCGGTCGGTCAGGGGACGCTCGCGATCGAGGCACGCTCGGGCGACGAGCGCGTCGCCGCCGCGATCTCCGCGCTTCGCGACAGCGACACGGAGCGGGCACTGGCGGCGGAGCGTGCGCTCGCGAACGCGCTCGGTGCCAACTGTCACACCCCGATCGGCGCACACGCGAGCGTTCAAGCCGACGGAACACTCGAGTTGCGCGCATTTGTCGGCCGCGCCGACGGGTCGCGGTGGCTGCGTGACAGCCACCGCGGCAGCGATCCGGTCACACTTGGTGAGACGGTGGCTGAGCGGTTGCGCAGTGTCGGGGCGAGCGAGATGCTGTGAGCGGCGGGCGTGTCTGCATCGTCGGCGGCGGCCCCGGTGATCCGGGCCTACTTACGGCGCGCGCGATCGAGCTGATCGCAGCCGCCGACGTGATCCTCTACGACCGCTTGATCGGCGAGCAGGCGCTGGCCGGCGCCCGGGCGGATGCGGAGCTGCTCTATGTCGGCAAGGAGTGCGGCGGGCCGTCAGTGTCCCAAGCCGATACCGACAAGCTGATGCTCGATCGTGCTCGGGCTGGGGCGCTCGTCGTGCGCTTGAAAGGCGGCGACCCGTTCGTCTTCGGCCGCGGTGGCGAGGAGGCCCTCGCGCTTCGGGCTGCCGGGATCGATTTCGAGGTCGTCCCCGGCATCACCGCCGGCATCGCGGCCGCAGCGTATGCCGGGATTCCCGTGACGCAACGCGGAGTCGCGAGCGCCGTCGCGCTCGTGACCGCACACGAGGACCCCGGCAAGCATGAGGCCGCACTCGACTGGAACGCCCTCGGGGCGTTTCCGGGAACGCTCGTGTTCTACATGGGCGTCCGTCACCTGGGCGAGCTCTCCAAGCGGCTGATCGCCGCCGGGCGGCCGGCCGGTCAGCCGGCGGCGATCGTCGAGCGCGGCACGCTCCCCGAGCAGCGCACGATCCTCGCGACACTCGCGACGCTCGCTCAGCGGGCGGCGGAGCACGATCTGCGCGCACCTGCCGTCACGATCGTCGGCGACGTCTGCCAGCTGGCCGACGAGCTGGGCTGGGTGGGGCGCGGACCGCTGGCCGGCAAGACGGTCGCCGTCACCCGCGCCCGTGCGCAGGCGAGCGAGCTCGCGAGCGTGCTGCGCTCACTTGGCGCCCGCGTGCTCGAGACGCCCGCGATCAGGATCGTGCCGCGCGCCCTGACGCTGCCTGCGCTGCACACCTTCGATCTGCTCTGCCTCACGAGCGCCAACGGCGTGGCGCTGTTCTTCGAGCGGCTGCGCGAGCAGGGACTCGACGCCCGCGCGCTCGCCGGGCTGCGCGTTGCGGCGATCGGTCCCGGGACGGCTGCGGCGCTGAACGCTCACGGCGTGATCGCCGATGTCGTCCCGCAGCGCTTCGTCGCCGAGGGACTGATCGAAGCCCTCGGCTCGCGCGAGGTGCGCCACGCGCTGATCGCACGCGCGGCCGACGCGCGCGAGACGCTCGTCGCGGGACTACGCGACCGCGGCGCCGAGGTCACCGTCGTCGCGCTCTACGACACCGTCGCCGAGCCGCTCGACGCCGCAACCGTGGCGTCGCTCGCGGACGCCGACTACCTCACGTTTACGTCGTCCTCCACGGTGCGCTTCTTCCTCGAGCGGGCCGCCCCCGCCGGCGGAACGCGGATCGCATCGATCGGCCCGGTAACGAGCGAGACACTCCGCGAGCACGGCATCGAGCCACACGTCGAGGCCGGACGCCACGACATCCAGGGCCTGGTGGACGCGCTCGTAGCCGACGCGGTGAACGCGACGTGACGGCGCCACTGATCACGTTCCTGTCCGACTACGGTTACGCCGACGAGTTCGTCGGCACCTGCCACGGCGTCATCGCACGACGGTGCCCGACCGCACGGATCCTCGACCTGACCCACGGCGTGCCACGCCACGACATCCGGTCCGGTGCGCTCACGCTCGCCGCCGCGCTCCCCTATACGCCGGTCGGCGTGCATCTCGCAATCGTCGATCCGGGCGTCGGCGGAGGACGGCGTGCCGTCGCGCTCCAGACCCGCAGGCAGTCGCGCTTCCTCGTCGGCCCCGACAACGGTCTGCTTGCTCTCGCCGCCGCGCACTTCGGCGGGCCGCGCACGGCGATCGATATCGGCAACTCGAGCGAGCGCCTGCAGCCGACGTCGGCAACCTTCCACGGGCGCGACATCTTCGCCCCGGTTGCCGCCGCGCTCGCCGACGGCGCGCAACTGCGCAAGCTCGGCTCGCCGATCGACGTCGAGAGCCTGATCGCGCTTGCCCTCCCCGAACCGCGGCTCGACGCGCAAGTGGTCATCGCGCATGTCCTTGCGATCGACGGCTATGGCAACGTCAGCCTCGACGCGACGCCCGAGCTCGCCGCAAAGGTAGGCATCGTGCCGTCCGCAGATGTCGTCGTCGAGATCGACGGCCTCGACGCGCCGGCACGAGTCTGCGGGCGCTTCTCCGAGCTCACCCCCGGCGCGCTGCTTCTCTACAGCGACGCCCGCGGAATGCTCGCCCTCGCCGTCAACCGCGGATCGGCCGCGAACCAGCTCGGCGTGCGTGCTGATCACGAGCTGCGCCTACGCGTTCGATGAGCCTCGGCACGCCGCGCATCCACCATCGTCAGACGGGATCGACGAACGTGCAGGCGCGAGACCTCGCGCGCGCGGGCGCGCCGCACGGCACGCTGGTCACCGCCGCGGAGCAGCTCGACGGCCGCGGACGACAGGGCCGGAGCTGGCACGCCCCACCGGGGAGCGCGTTGCTCTGCTCGCTCGTCCTGCGCGATCCGCCCCAGCTCCTCTCGCTCGCCGCCGCTGTAGCCGTCGCCGAGCTGGTTGGCTCCGCCGCGAAGCTCAAGTGGCCCAACGACGTCCTGCTGGACGGACGCAAGGTCAGCGGGATCCTCGTCGAGGGCAGTCCGCGCGAGGGCTGGGCCGTGCTGGGGATCGGCGTCAACGTCGCCGTTTCGGTGAGCGAGCTGCCGGACGAGCTGCGCGAGACCGCGGGCACGCTCGGCCGCTCTCGCGAAGAGATCGAGCCGGCGCTCGCCCGTCTGCTGGTGGCGCTCGAGCACTGGCTGGTGGCGCCGGCCGCGGAGGTGCTAGCCGCCTGGCGGAGCCGCGACGCGCTGCTCGGGGCCGAGCTCACCTGGAGCGGCGGCCGCGGGGTCGGATCGGGGATCGATGAGCTGGGAAGGCTCCTGGTGCGCACCGCCACGGGCGAGCAGACCCTCGACGCGGGCGAGGTTCATCTGCTCAGCTCCCGCTGAGCGCGCAGTTGCGAGCTATTCGACGGCGCTCGCGCCGCCGCTCTCGAGCGCGGGTGCGCTTTGCTCGGGCGCAGCGCCGTTCGGCGACGCCACCACGACCTCGCCGCCGCTCGCCGCGCCGTCCAGGTGCGGCGCACCGCGCCGGCGACGACGCTTCGCGCGGCCGCGACGCTTGGGGAAGTTGCGGGCGAGCTCGCGGGCGAGCGCCGGTGGCTTGCGCGCCATCCGCGTGCGCGCGCCGCGCAGCACCTCCTCGGCTTCGGGCGTGTGCGCGAGCGCAGCAGCGAGCAGCGCCGCCGCGAGCCGGCGGTCCTGCTTGCGCGAGGCCTGTACGAGCCGGCGCGCGTTGCGCGCGTGGGCGGCGCCCGAGGAGTTGACGAGCAGGCCCAGCAGCCGCTTGGTCTCGGGCCAGCGCTGCACCGCGTACTCCTCATGGACCTCGCGCGTGTACTCGGCGATCCGCCAGATCCAAGCGTTGGCCTGGTCGCGCCGGCCGATCCGCTTGTCGATCATCGCCTGGAGCATGATCTTCGCTCCCTCGCGACGCTCCTCGCGGACCCACGTGCCGATGATGTCGATCGCCGTATCGAAAGCGTCCGGATCGCGGGCGGCGGCGATCTCCGCGAGCGCCTTCAGCCGCAGCTGCGGGTTCTTGTTGCGTTGAACGGCGGTGATCAGGAAGCGGCGGCGCAGCTCGCCGTCGCGGTCGAAGTGCAGCATCGCCCGCGCGCGGCGCCAGCCGCTCGCCTGCACGCGTGCGCCGGCAAGCGCCGCCCACACGTGCTGCTCGCCGTAGTCGAGGTGCTCGACGGCGATCCGCCACAGCTCGCGCTCGAAAACCTCGGCGCGCCGCTCGGGCTCCGCGCAAACCGGCAGCACGCGGCGTTCGACACGCACGCGGCGGCCGCGGCCGCGGCGCACCGGCCCGACGACGATCGCCCCGCCGCGATAGACGTCGCGGTCCAGCAGCGAGTGCAACGTGATGACGGGGTCGTCGTGCTTGGTCGCCGGGTGGACGAAGTCGACGACCAGCCCTGCTTCCTTGCCGGGATGGCGCCGCGTCACGCGCCCGACGCGCTGCTGGTAGACCCGCCGCGACGCGGTCGGCGCGAGGTGGATACAGACCGTCGCACGCGGTGAGTTCCAGCCTTCGGCGAGCAGCTGCGCGTTGATCAGCACATCGATGTCGCCGCGCTCGTAACGCGCGAGGACACTCGCCAGCTCGCGCTTGGGCGTCTCGCCGGAGACCGCCTGCGCCTTCAAGCCCTCGGCGCGGAAAGCCTCGGCAAGGTTGTACGCGTGGCGCACACCGGCGGCATAGACGACCCCGGGGACCCCGTTGAAGCGCGTCTTGTAAAGGCTAGCCACCGCGGTGTTGAAAGGATGCTGATCGAGCAGCTCGGCGAGCATCTCCTGGTCGAACTCGGTGTCCACCTCGCCACGCCGCAGCGGCACCTTGGCGATCGTGCGCACGCCTGGACCGGGCGGAATCCGCACACAGCGCAACGGGGAGATGACGCCGCGCCGCGCCGCCTGTGCAAGGTCGAAGCGCGAGGTCTGCGTCGGGAAGAGGTCGGTGACGTGACGCGCGATCAACGCCCCGGTCGCGGTCATGCCGATGAACACCGGACCGCTCCACCGGCGGATCGCCGCGCTCGTCTTCTCGCCGAGCGCGGTGTGCGCCTCGTCGCAGATGACGATCGTATAGGCGTTCGAGATGTTGCCGGCGTTGCGCACGAACCACTGGTAGGTCTCCACCGTGACCGGGCCGTTCGGGCTGTCGGCGCCGAGCAGCAGCGGCGGCGTGATGCGCTTCTTGTAACCACGGTCGCGCAGCTCGCCGTTGAACTGGTCGACGAGGTTGGTCCGGTGGGTCAGGATCAGCACGCCACCCGTGCGTGACGCCTCGACGAATCCGAGCGCGGCAACGGTCTTGCCGGCGCCGGTGGCGTGCTCGAACCAGAAGCGCTTGGCGGCGTTGGGGTCCTCCGGCTGCTCGGCGAGCTGCTCCTCGTCCTGCGAGACCTCGGCGTCCTCCTCCTCCTCGTCCCATCCCTCGAGTGCGGCCTGCGCCTCGGCCAGGTCGAGCTCGGCCTCGAGCTCGGCGTCAACGTCCTCGTCGTCGTCGTCGTCGTCGTCGGATTCCTCGTCGGCAGGGGCTCGCTGGAACTCCTCACCGTCGTCCTCATCCTCATCGACTTGTGGCTCGTCTTCTTCCTCATCCTCCTCGTCCACCTCAGACGCGCCGATCGCTTCGTCGGCGTCGCTCTCAGACTCTGGGAGTTGCTCGTCCTCCTCTTCGTCCTCCTCCTCCTCCTCCTCCTCGCCGAGGATGTCGGCGTTGGCGAGGACGTCGCTCTTGATCGCGGAGCCGTTGGTGCGCAGGGCCTCGGCGAGCAGTGCGGTGAGCGTGCCCGACAGCGCGTCCACCTGGTGCGCTGAGAGGACGGTCTTGTCGGCGAGCTTGGGCTCCTCCTCGGAGAGCACCCGCTCGAGCCCGAGCAGCAGGGAGAAGTCGCGTCGCCAGGCTGGTGAGGGAACCTTCAGGCCGGCGGCGAGCTCGCTGAGCGCCTGGTCGAGCGCGCGCCGCCGCGGCGTCCCCGGCGCGAGCGCTACCGCAGGGTCCTCGCCAGGGTAGACGTAGGGCTCGCGTGTGAACGCTTCAGCGCGCGCGATGTCGCCATCGCTTGGGAAGGCCGGTGCGGCCACTGTGCTCGGTTCAGCCATCGATGGCTCTTGCGTCAACGGAGGGGAGTCGTGGGCTGTGTTCCACACGACTCAGCGGGCCGGCCTCTGGGCCGGGAGGCGCGAGATGCCTAACAAGGAGCACCCGCGTTGCATGAGGGAAGATAGCGCACGTGGCAGCCGTAGCCATCACTTGGTCGAAGATCCGCAACATGGCGATCACACTCGCCGCGCTCACGCTGGCCGGCTGCGGAGCGCTCGCCCACAGCGCGGCCCCGAGCGCGAGCCAGATCGCCGCCGACTTCAAGGGCGCACCCGCTCCGCTCGCAGCGCTTCACGACCAGGCAAACGAGCTCCTCGGTGGTGGCGCGAGCGCGTTCGACGCCGAGCTCCGCGCGCTTCGCGGCTACCCCGTCGTGGTCAACAAGTGGGCCTCCTGGTGCGGCCCGTGCCGCGACGAGTTCCCGATCTTCCAGCGTGTCGCGCCCCAGCTCGGCCGGCGCGTCGCGTTCCTCGGCGACGATGTCAACGACACCACGGCGGCCGGCAAGGCGTGGCTGCGGAGCTTCCCGGTCAGCTACCCAAGCTTCGCCGACCCGTCCGGTGCGATCAACAACGCGCTCGGCCTGGACTACGCAAGCGGGACCCCCGTGACCTACTTCTACAACGCCGCCGGGCGGCTCCTCTACACCCACTTGGGCCCCTATCTCTCCGCCGCATCGCTGCGGCTCGACATCCGCAGCTACCTTGGCGCCTGAGCTCCGCGTCGATCCGCTCAGCGGCCTGCGCACGATCATCGCGCCGGATCGCGCGCTGCGGCCGATCGCGCCGCCGCCCGGCGAGGTGCCGCCGCGCAACGAGGACGACCCCTTCGCGCCCGGCAACGAGGCGCAGACTCCACCCGAGCTCTTCGCCCTCCGCGACGCCGCCGGCGATTGGCGTGTGCGCGTGTTCGCCAACCGCTACCCGGCGCTCGCCGACGATGTTGTGGGCGGTCAGCGTGACGCGCAGCCGGAGCTCTTCACGAAGTTGCCCGCGAGGGGCTCCCACGAGGTGATCATCAACTCGCCACGAGCCGTCAGCGCGCTGGCGGAGCTGAGCGTCGACGAGCTCGGCGAGGCGGTCGATGTGTGGCGGGCGCGGATGCGCGTCCACGCAGACGCGGCCGCCATCCACGTCACGGTCAACGAGGGCTCCGAGGCGGGCCGCTCGATCCCGCACACCCACGCACAGCTGTTCGCGCTCGACTTCGTGCCGGCGCTGATCGCGCGCGAACGCGAGCGTGCGGCCGCTTACGCGGCCCGCACGCTCGGACACAGCCTGCTCGGCGATCTGATCGCTGAGGAGGTGCGCCGGGGCGAGCGGATCGTCGCGATCGACGACGAGGCAGTGCTGCTCGCGCCGTTCGCGTCGATGCTGCCCTACCAGCTGATGCTTGCGCCGCGCCGTCCCAGGCTGCATTTCGAGGACGAGGGTCCGAGCGGTTGCACGCTCCTTCACGATGGCTTGCAGCGCCTTGCAGGCCTGTTCGGCGGCAGCCCGCCACTGAACCTGTGGGTGCGCACGGCGCCGCGCGGCGCGGACCACTTCTGCTGGCGCATCGACGTGGTGCCCCGACTCACCGGGCTCGCCGGCCTCGAGCTCGGCAGCGGCGTGCATCTCAACACGGTGGCGCCCGAGCAGGCGGCGGCGGCGCTGCGCGGCGCATGAGGGCGCTGGTTCAGCGTGTCGCGCGCGCGCGCGTCAGCGTCGCGGACGAGACCGTCGCCCAGATCGGCGCCGGACTACTGGTCCTGCTTGGCGTCACGCACGGCGACGAGCGCGAATGCGCCGACCGGCTCGCGGCGAAGGTCACGGCGCTGCGCGTCTTCGCCGACGCGGACGGACGGATGAACGAGCCGCTCGGCGACCGCGAGGTGCTTTGCGTGAGCCAGTTCACGCTCTACGCGGACACCTCGCGCGGCACGCGGCCGAGCTTCGTCGATGCCGCCGAACCCGAGCAGGCGCGGGTGCTTTACGAGCGCTTCTGCGACGCGCTTGGCGCAGCGCGCGGGCGCTTCGGCGCCAACATGCAGATCGAGCTCCTCGCTGACGGACCGGTGACGGTGATGCTCGAGGTTGGGGGCCGACCGGCCGGGTAAGGTGAGGTTCGATGATGCCCGTCCCCCGCCAGCGACGCTTGCGCGGTGGCATCGACCTCGGCGGAACGAAGATCGAGGCGATTGTCGTCGATCAGAGCTACAGCGTCCTCGGCAGGGCGCGTGGGCCGACGCCGACAGCCGGCGGGCCGGAGGAGGTCGCCACCGCGATGGCCGCTGTGATGCGGGAGGCCGCGATCGCGGCCTCCGTCGACGCGGCAGCGTTGACCGGCGTGGGGGTTGGCTCGCCCGGCAAGGTTGACCAAGCCACCGGGGCTGTGGCGGGCGCGCGCAACCTTCCCGGCTGGAACGGGAGCTTTGCGCTGGGCCCAACGCTCGAGCAGCTGCTCGACACGCAGGTCGCGCTCGGCAATGACGTCGAGGTGGCGACGAATGCCGAGCTAGTGCTCGGTGCAGGGCGTCCCTACCAGTCGCTGCTCGGTGTCAACTGGGGCACCGGCGTCGGCGGCGGCATCGTGATCGGCCGCAAGCTGTGGATCGGCAGGGGCGACGCCGGCGAGATCGGGCACACCGTTGTCCGTCAAGGCGGCCACCGCTGCACCTGCGGCCGGCGCGGTTGCGTCGAGGCCTACGCGGGACGCGCCGCGATGGAGATCCAAGCCCGCAAGCTCCACGGCTCGGGCAAGCAGACTGCGCTGTTCGAGATCATGCGGGAGCGAAAGCGCGACCGGCTGACGAGCAGCATCTGGCAGCGGGCGCTCGAGGCAGGCGACCGCGTGGCAGCGCGGCTGATCGACGACGCGGTGAGCGCGCTCGGCGCCGGGATCGCGTCGGCGATCAACCTGCTCGACGTCGAGGCCGTGATCATCGGCGGCGGACTCGGCGTCCGGCTCGGCGCGCCGTATGTCGAGCGCATCGTCGCCGCGATGGCGCCGCACCTGTTCGTCAGCGACCGTCCGCCGCACGTCCATCTCTCCGGCCTCGGCGATCTCAGCGGCGCGCTCGGCGCGACGTTGATCGCACCCAAGCGCGGGAGGGCGGCGCACGTCGCACCGGCGGACGCGCCGAGCTAACCTCCGCCACAGCGATGCCACCCGAGCCACAACCAGTTCCGCGCTACGTAGCCGAGCCTTCGCAGGCTCCGCCTCCGCATGGTCGCTTCGCCGATCGGCTGCGCGCCGAGTTCCTCGTTGCCGTCCAGGAGCTCGAAGGCCTCGGCGAGCCGGGCGTGCTGTCGTTCTTTCCCGACCGCACCTGGCACGGCCACACCTACATCCCCGTGACGGCCGCTACCGCGGATGGACTCGAGGTCTATGGCTACGTGATGTTCCCGGTGTCGGCCGACGACGCTGAGCCCAGCGAGTATTGGGCCCACGCCGACTTCACCGACGAGACAGCCGAGCGCAACCCGGACTGGCTGCTCGACATCTCCGACGAGATCATCGGCGGTTGGCGCGCCGCGGATGGGACCGTCGCGTCGATGACGCTCATCTGGGGCCGAGCGATGATCTCGGGCGGTCATGTTGCGACCGCCGAGCTCGGCGATCTCAGCGTCGACCAGTGCGATCTGAGCGGGGACCGCTTTGCGCTGATCGCGCCCGACGACCTCCACGGCGAGCTGCTCGAGGTCCGCCTCTACTCGGACAGCGGCGAGGAGCTCGCACGCGAGTCGCTCTACGCCGACGAGTGAGATCCTCGGCGGGCACGCCCTCGTAGTCCAACGGAGAAGACGGCCGCCTCCTAAGCGGCAAATCCAGGTTCGACTCCTGGCGGGGGCATCGGCGGCGGCCCGCTGCCGGCGGCCTCCGATGCTGGCTTGGTGGGCTCTGCGCTTACGTCTTGGGGCGCTCGGGATAGATGTCGTCGATCGTCGTCAGGGCGACGTATGGAGCGCCGGCGTCGGCTTCGATCGTCGGGCCGCCGCCCATCAGGCGGTCGAGCACGCTGACGACGCCGCAGATCTGGTGGCCTTCGCCTTGGAGGGCGGCGATCGCAATGCGCGTTGAGCCGCCTGTGCTGACGACGTCCTCGACGACCATGCAGCGGTCGCCCGGCTCGAGCAGTGGGCCTTCGATCCGCCGGCTCAGGCCGTGCTGCTTGGCCTCCTTGCGGACGAAGAAGGCCTTGCCGTCAAAGCCGCCGGCGAGCGCGGCGCAGGCCACGGCGTCGGCGCCCATCGTGAGACCGCCGACGGCGGTGGCGCCCCACTCGCGCGCCTGGGCGGCCAGCAGCTCACCGAGCGCGGCGAATCCTGCCGGTGCCAGCAGCGCCCGCTTCGCGTCGACGTAGTAGGAGGCCCGCTGACCGCTCGTCAGGACGACCTCGCCGATCACCAGCGCGTGCTCACGCAGCTCGGCGATGAGCGTCTCGCGCGCGGTCATCAGGCGAACCTCACCCGCGTGGCGCGCAACATCAGCGCGATCACAAGCGAAACAGCGGCGGCCGCGGCGACGATCGTCACAGGTATCTGCCAGCCCCAGCCCTCGTCCACGCCGAGCGCGATCGCGTTGTTCACTAGGTGCAACGCTATCGCCGGGTACAGCGACCCGGTCAACTGCCGTACGCCGCACAGCAGCATTCCCAGCCCACCAAGCGGAACGAGGTCAACGGCCGGCGCCGAGCCGTAGTGGATCGCACCGAACAGGATGCCCGTCAGCAGCGCGGCGACCCACGGACCGCGCCAGTTGCGCAGCGCCCCGAAGATGAAGCCGCGAAACAGGAACTCTTCGCAGATCGGTGCGACGACGCAGAACACGAGGACTGCGGCGAACGCGCCGGTCGCGCCGGCCGTCCCTCCGACTTCCTTGACGAGGTACTTCTCCTGCGCGTTCGTGTTGAACAGCACAGCCCAGATGCTTGACCAGACCAGGAACGCACCGTAGGCACCGACCACCGCTAGCAGCGCCTGCCACCAGGCGACGCGCGGGGACCGCATACCGAACTGCGCAGGACGCGGTCGCGCGACCCACGACGCGATCCACACCGCGACCAGGACAAAGCAGACGTCCTGCGCGATGGTCGCCGCGTCGACGATCGCCGGCGGCGGGTGGTTCAGCTCGGCTTGCGTCGGGTTCCCGAACCTGATCAGGAAGATTGCAAGCTGGCTGACCGTAGCCGCGACCAAACCAAAGACGAGCGCCACCGGCCCGTACCAGGGCTTCCAGCCGTTGCGATCGCTCATCACTTCGGGCTGTGCGGCGCTCACCATTCGCCCAGCGTAGCGATCACGCGGACATCGGCCGGAACGCCTTCGCCCGTGCCGTCGCGGGCGATCAGCACCGCCTCGATTCCGGCGGCGCGCGCCCCGGCGACGTCCTCTTCGAGGCTGTCGCCGATGTGCACGACCTCCTCAGGCGAGACGCCCGCGCGCGCGAGCGCTGCGGTGAAGATCGCGGGATCGGGCTTGGAGTGGCCGGCCTCGGCTGAGGTAACGACGAAATCCACCGCCTTCTGGAGCCCGGTGCCCGCCAGCACGTCGTGCAGCGAGATGTCCCAGTTGCTCACCACGGCGAGACGGACGCCGGCCGCCCGCCAGCGCTCCAGCGCGTCTGCCACGTCGTCGAACACCTCGAAATGGAGCGCATCCAGCAGCGTCGCGACGAGCGCATCGTCGGAGATGCCCGCCACCCCGTCGCCCAGCTCGAAACGCACGATACGTGCACATTCGAGGCGCAGCTCCGCCAGCGAGTCGCGATCAGCGGCGCGCCAGCATTCAGCGCGGTAATAGCGCATCTCCGCCGCCAAAGCGCGCTCCACCACGCTCGGCTCAACCGCCACGCCATGACGCGCGTCCAGCAATGCCGCGAGCGACGGCGAAGCCGGAGCGAGCCGCAGGAGCGTCCCCAGCGCGTCGAGGAATATCAGCCGCGGCTGCGGATCACGCTTGGCCGTCATCGCGGTGCGATGATCGCACGCCCCCACGCCGGCTCGCCGCAGCGCGGCGTGCAGCATCGCGGGCTCGCTGTGCCACAATCACGCAGGCACCGCGGTGCGCCTCCCAGGCGCGCACGCTGCGAGCGATGACAACCCGAAAACGACAGCGCCGCCGCCGCAAGCGGCGTAGTGACCCAGCTCGATTCGCGCTGACCGCTGCGGTCGGAGGTGTGGCTGCGCTGGTCCTGCTCTTCGGGATCGGCTTCGTCTACATCTCGGCGGTTGCCAGCACGATCCCGCCGCTGAGCCAGCTACGGCCGGTCAAGCAGCCGACCTCCTCGACGATCTACGACGCCGACGGCCAGCCGCTCGGCTTGATCGAAGCGGATTCGCTGCGCGTCCCGATTCCCTCGTCGCAGATGCCGCGAGTCCTCAAGGAGGCGACGGTGGCGATCGAGGATCAGCGCTTCTATCAGACCGGCGCGCTCGACCTTGGCTCGATCCTGCGAGCGGCCATTGCGGACCTGCGCAGCGGGCAGACGCAGCAGGGTGCGTCGACGATCGCCATGCAGCTCGCACGCAATCTCTACCTGGGCGACCAGAAGACGTTCACGCGCAAGGTCAAGGAGATCATCATCGCCGAGCGCCTGTCTGAGTCACACTCGAAGAACGCGATCCTCACCGAGTACCTCAACACCGTGCCCTACGGCAACGTCGGCGGACAGGAGGCCTACGGCGTACAAGCGGCGGCGCGGATCTTCTTCGACGAACCCGCGTCAGCGCTGACGCTCGTGCAAGCCGCGCTGCTTGCCGGCCTGCCCCAGGCGCCGTCGGAGTACAACCCGTTCAACGACGTCGCAGCGGCAACCCAGCGTCGCAACGAGGTGCTGGCGAAGATGGCGCAGCTCGGCTACATCTCCCCGGCTACAGCCAGCGCGACCGAAGCCGAGCCGCTCGGCGTGCAGCACAGCAACTACTACCAGCAGCGCAAGGACAACTACTTCTTCAACTACGTAGAGCAGCAGCTGATCGCCCGCTACGGGAAGGCGACGGTGCAGGAGGGCGGCCTGAAGGTCTACACGACGCTCGACCCGTACCTTCAGGACCTCGCGAAGACGGCGATCGACAACGTGCTCGACGAGCCCGGCGATCCGGCCGCCGCGGAGGTCATCGAGGACCCGCACAACGGCCACATCCTCGCGATGGCGCAGACGGGTGAGTACAGCCAGACCCAGCAGTTCAACTATGCGACCCAGGGACTGCGCCAGCCCGGATCGACGTTCAAGGCGATCGTCCTCGCCGACGCGCTGTCGCGGGGGATCGACCCGTTCACGACGGAGTACCTCTCGCACACGCTGGAGCCGGGCTGGCTGCCAGGCTACCCGACGTACAAGGTCACGATCGACAGCGGCGGCTCGCTCAACGCGCGGCTCACCCTCGAGCAGGCGCTGGTCGCCTCCGACAACACCGTCTTCGCGCAGCTCGCGGCGGATCTCGGCGAGACCTCGGTGACGGCGATGGCCTACAAGCTCGGCGTCACCACGCACCTGAGCAGCTATCCGGCCGAGGCGCTCGGCGGGCTCACCTACGGCGTCAGCCCGCTCGAGATGGCCAACGTCTACTCGACGATCGCCGACGGCGGCTGGCGCAACAAACAGATCTCGATCACCAAGGTGGTGTTCCCCAACGGCCGTCCCCCCGACACGAGCTGGGGCAAGCCGTGGCACACCCAGGTCCTCTCGGGCGCCGCCGCCGCGGTCGAGACGCAGATCCTCGAAGCCAACGTGCTGGGCGGTACGGCGACGCAGAGCGCGATCAGCTGTCCGAGCGCAGCCAAGACCGGGACGACGACCAACCTCGTCGATGCCTGGCTCGACGGTTTCACGCCGAACTACACGGCGGTCGTGTGGATGGGCTATCCAAACGCCGACGTCCCGATGGACGACGTTCACGGCCAGGCGCAGTACGGCGGCGACCTGCCCGCCGACATCTGGCACGACACGATGGAGACGGTCGACGTGCCGCCTTGCGCCGCGTTCGCCGTACCTTCGCAGCCGATGACGTATGTGCCGTTCTCGGGCCACTTCGAGCAGGCCGGCCTCAACAGCTACGTACCCGGGCCGACGGGGCCGACCGGCCCGACCACTCAGCCCACGCACCACCACTCCTCGGGCGGGAGCGGAGCGCCGCCCGTCGTGCCGATCGGGCCGACCACGACGCCAGTCACGCCGCCGACCACCACCACCTCGCCACCCGGCAGCACCGGCACGACCGGCACGAACGCGCCGTAGTAGGGTCCACCACCGTGCCAAAGGAAGACAAGGTCGAGTTCGAGGGCGAGGTGATCGAGGCCCTGCCAAACGCGATGTTCCGCGTCAAGCTCGACAACGACCACGTCGTGCTCGGCCACGTCGCGGGGAAGATGCGCCGGTTCCGCATCCGGATCCTTCCGGGTGACCGCGTGCGCTGCGAGCTCTCCCCGTACGACCTCGACCGCGCGCGGATCGTCTACCGCCACCGCTAGGCGCTGAACGAGCGCGCCCTGATCGCGGCGATCTCGGCGGCGCTGGCGCCGCGCAGCGAGAGAGTCGTGCGCTGGATCGGCGATGACGCAGCGGTCGTGCGCTCGCGACCATTCGCCGTCGTCTCGACCGACACGATGGTCGAGCAGACTCATTTCCGCCTCGATTGGAGCCGGCCCCACTCGGTCGGACATCGCGCGCTCGCGGGAGCGCTGTCGGACCTCGCGGCGATGGGCGCCGATCCGGGCGAGGCGTACATCTCGCTCGGCGTCGGCGGCGGCCTGAGCTCGCAAGCCGCACTGGAGCTGGTGCTTGGCGCGGAGCGGCTCGCCGAGCAGACCGGCACGACGATCGCCGGCGGCGACATCGTCCGGTCGCAAACCGCGTTCGTCGCTGTCACCGTCATCGGTTGGACGGACGAAGCGACTGCGGTGATCGGACGCGATGGTGCCCGTGACGGCGACCTCGTCGCCGTCACGGGATCTCTTGGCGGCTCAGCCGCCGGTCTGGAGATCCTCGCGGGCCGCGCTCCGCGCGGCACCGCTGCGGAGGACTTGATCGGGCGCTACGAGCGACCGACACCGCGACTGCGAGAGGGCCGCACGCTTGCGCAGGCCGGAGCTCACGCGATGATCGACATCTCCGACGGACTCGCGAGCGATGCCGCGATCGTCGGCGAACAGAGCGGCGTGCTGCTCGACATCGACCTCGATCTGCTGCCGCTGGCACCAGGCGTCGCGGACGTCGCCGAAGCCCTCGACGCCGACCCGTCCTCGTTCGCGGCAACCGGCGGCGAGGACTACGAGCTTTGCGCCTGCCTCGCGCCAGGCGAGCTCGACGCAGTCCGGCGCGACGTCCCCTCGCTGGTGGTGATCGGCGAGGTGCGCGCCGGAGGAGGAGCCCGCTTCCACGACGCCAAGGGCGAGCGCGAGCTCCGCGGCTACGAGCACGAGCTCGACTAGGCCCTGCCCGGCAGCAGCGTCAGCGGCACATCAGTCTCCAACGCTGGACAGGTTCAGGTGGAGCGTCGACGCGAGCAACGTGACAAACGACTCGCCGTCTGTGCCGTCAAGCGAGGAGCCATCGAGGATTGGCTCGGCGTGTCCATCGATCGTCAGCCGTACCACGTCGCCGCACGGGTCCACCGTGGCGCGCGCCAGCGGCGAGAGGCCACGGCGCTCGCTGAAGCTGAGCAACAGCCCGCCCCTTTCGCACCAGTCGTCGCCAAGGAACCGATCCTGGTCCCGCGGAACGAGATCTAGACCGTTCAACAGGGTGGCAGCGCTGTGGACCTCCTGCGGCGAGGTGATGATCATTGAGTGGGACGCGCCGTCTGGCGGGGTGATGACGACCGAAAGCTGCGTACCCACGGGCACCACGAGCACCGGCTTGACCCAGACCACCTGCGCGTCGACGCGAACACCGGTCCTGCCATCGGCGAGCCGCTTCGCGGTCATGACGAGCCGCTTGGCGGGCAGCACGTTCGGGACCGCTGGCAGTTCAAGCGATGCGGTCAACGAGAGCTGCCGCGGGACGGCCGACGCAGCGCCAGTGGAAGCTGACGGCGAGCTGGTAGCGAAATCGCTGACCACCGTCTCCAGCGGCGCATCGACAGTCCAAAACGCAGCCTCGTCGACGACGTGCCATCCGCCGAGCGTCGCGGTCGGCTCCGCCGGTCCGACCGGAGGGTACGTCCCGAGCAAACCACGCTCGAAGAACAGCTCGCCCCGCCCCGGTTGCAGAGTCTCCGCCGGTAGTGACAGCACGCCGCCGTCTCCGGCCGGCTCGCCGGCTGATCGCTTGGCGCCGCGCGGCAGCGTCACGCTGGCGAGCATCGCTCGCGCGGACGCCTGCGCCGCGCGCTCGTTGGCCGGCAGCGGGCCACCGCTGCTGACGATCACGACCACGACAACCGCTGCGAGGACCGCAGCCAGACCGGCTGCCAATGCCAAGCGGAACCTGGTCGGGCGCTTCATCGGCGGTCGCCGCGAATCATCCTCCGTTTCCGCCGCAGGCGCCTAATGGCGCAGGGCGGACTCGGTGCCGCCGAGCGAGCCGGGGCCGGCGTAGCTGACAGGGCCGCGGACGGTGATCGCCGGCGCCTGCGGCGCGCCGCGCCCGCCGGGGTGCAGCAGGATCAGCGCGGCGGCGAGCGTGGCGCCGGCCAGCAGCGAGCAGACGATCAGCGCGCCCAAACCGACCTCGCCGCCGGCGAACACGAGCAGCCAGCTCCAGACGAACGCGACGGGCCCGAGCGCGAGCGCGTGGGACTCGACGCCGAGCAGGATGCCGAGCGGGGCGAGCGAGACGAGCAGGCAGATGGCGCCACCGCGCGCCGAGCGGCGCCCGCCGTCGCGGGTCATGACGACGAGCCACAGCTGCAGCGGAACCACGATCAGCGCCGCCGAGTACGGGTTGACGATCCAGACGATCGCCGCCAGGACGCAGGTCAGCGCGAGCAGCGCGACAGGCGCGCCGGCCGCCGCCGGCGAGCCGTCCAGGCGCGTCCCGCGCGACAGTGCCCCACGCAGGATCGCGCCGAGCACGAACACCACCAGCACGCTCACGAGCGCCGCCTGCTCGCCGCCCGCCGGCAGCGCGCTCGCCGGCAGCGGCGCCGCAGGGACCGCTGCCAGCAACCCGCTTGCCGCGAGCAACTTCGCGAAGAGTCCGGCTGCGAAGAACGGCGCCGCCCACCAAAACAGCCAGCGCGTCCACGGCGCGAGCGCGATTCGCCGGCGGCGCGCGCGAGCGACGACGTCGAGCGTGCAGGCGGCGGCCGAAGCCAGCAGCAGACCGACGAGCAGGCGTGCCACCCAGCCGCCGAGCGTGTTTCCCGCGAGAGTCAGCGTCCGTGTGCTCGCGCCGGCGATGCGCGGCCCGCCCTCGAGCGCATCGATGGCGACGAGGATGCCGCGGCCGAAGTCCTCCAGACGAGCCTCGGAGACCGGCTCGCCGGGCCGCGGACCGAGCTCGCCGCTCTGCTGGACGAGGACCGTGGCGATGCCCGAGTCGGCGAGCGGCGCCTGCTCAGCGCTGCTCAGCGGGAGCGCGAAGCGAGCGAGCTGCTCGAGCGCCGAGGGGCTGCCGGGGCTCGCGCCGAGCTGCGAGGAGAGCCCGCCCTCGACGGTGCGGGTGAGGACGAGCGGCGCAACGCCACCGTCGCCGGTCCATCCCACCACGAACGGGCGGGCCGGACGGGTGCCGGCGACATCGCCGATCACGATCGCGGCGTCGATCGGGCGCGGAAGGGCTGCCGCAGCGAGGATCGCGCCGGCGTCGCCGCCGCTGCCGCCGCTTGTCGAGACGATCGTCAGCGGCCGTTGCCCGCCGCGCGACAGATCGGCGGCGAGCTCGAGCAGCGTGGCGGTGCCCGACAGCGCCGCCGCCGACACCCCGCGCATGGCGTCGCGGTGGGCGAGCAGCACGATCGAGCCGCTCCTCGTGCCGCCGCGACTCGCGATCACCGTGGTGATTCGGCGCTCACCCCGCACCGTCGCCAGCCTGGAATGGATGATGCGAATACGGCTGGCCTGGAAGCCATCGAGCTGGAGCTCGCTCGCGATGTAGCCGGCGAGGGCGTCATCGCCGGGCGAGCCCGGGGCACGGCTGGGGTAGTGGCTCGCGAGGTACCGCAGGTCGCTGTAGGCGCGCGTGCCGTTGAAGGCGTCCGGCGGAAGGGTGCTCGAGAGCGGCGCCGGGGGGGCGCTCAGCGAGAACGCGGCGACGAGCACGGCGAGCGCGAACGGCAGCAGAGTCGCGCGATAGAGGCGTAGATCGAGCACTCGCCCGCAGCGTAGTCGCTGGGGTGGCGATGAATCGGCGGCGGCGATCTGAGAACCTGTGCTAGGACGAGAACAATGGACGCGCGCCCGACACGGATCCTGCTCGCCGACGACGAGCAATCGATCCTCACGCTTCTCTCATTTCCGCTGCGCAAGGACGGCTATGACGTCGTCCGCGCGTCGGACGGCGTCGAGGCGCTGGCGCGGTTTGCGGAGAGCGAGTTCGACCTCGTCGTGCTCGACGTGATGATGCCCAACCTCGACGGGTTGGAGGTGTGCCGCAAGCTGCGCGCGACGAGCTCGGTGCCGATCATCATGCTGACCGCCAAGGCCGAGGAGATCGACAAGGTTCTCGGGCTCGAGCTCGGCGCGGACGACTACATCACCAAGCCGTTCTCGATGCGCGAGTTTCGCAGCCGTGTGAAGGCCGCCCTGCGGCGGGCCTCGATGCGCGCCGCGGTCGCGGCAAACGCCGCGCAGGAGGGAGCCGAGCCGCTGCATTCCGGCGAGCTCACGATCGACTTCGCGAAACGAGCGGTGCGGCTGCGCGGCGAGCTGGTGCGCACCACGTTCGTCGAGTTCGAGATCCTCAGCACGCTGGCTCAAGCACCGGGACGGGTGTTCAGCCGGGAGGGGCTGCTCGAACAGATCTGGGGCGACTACGCGTACCGCGATCCACGGACGATCGACGTGCACATCCGCCACCTGCGCGAGAAGATCGAGCGCGACGCCAAGGAGCCTGAGTACCTGTTCACGGTGCGCGGCGTCGGGTACCGCTTCCGCGACAGCGAGTAGCGGGGAGCGCGAGGCGGGCGATGCCCTTCCGCAAGCGTGTCGGCACGGCGCTCGGCTCGATCCGCACGCGCCTCGCGTTCTTCTTCTTCCTGATCACCCTGCTCGCGATCGGCGTCGTCTACATCGACGTCGCGCCGTCGCTGCAGTCGAGCCTCGAAAATCAGTCGCTGCGCGACCTCACGCTCGTCACGCATGACGTCGCGACGCGGAAGGCGATCGGCGAGATCGCCGCCCTTGCCAAGGCGAGCGAGCCAAGCGCGGGGTTGAGCCCGCTCGGCGGCACCGGGATCACCGGCGCCACCGGGAGTGGCAAGCGCTCGACACAACCCCTGGCCGGTGCCCAAGCGACGAACCAGTTGAACGCGTATAACGCGCTGGAGAAGAAGCTCGCGTACCTGCAGAAAGCCACCGGCGCCGACTATGCCGTGGTGCTGCAGTTCCAGAAGATTGCGACCGGCCGCCCGCAGGCCCCGATCAGCGACGCGTACCCGCCGGATGTGTCGGAGTATGTCGCGGGCCAGCTCGATGACGTCGCCTTGCACACCGTCGACGAGCTGCATCCGAAGCTCAACAGCCGGATCGTCAGCCCGAGTCTCGGCGTCGTCGCGGTGCCGGTCGGGCAGTTCGTGGTGGTCTTCACCGTCAACTTCAGCGACGTCCAGGGTGACGTGGTGCTGATCCGCCAGCGGATCCTGTTCGCCGCGGGGATCGCGCTGCTGGTGGTGCTGCTGCTCGGCGTGCTCGTTGCGCGTGCGATCACGGTTCGCGTGCTGCGGCTCGAACATTCCGCACAGCGCGTGGCCGCCGGCGACTTCACCGCGCACTTCGAGGTTGACTCAACCGACGAGCTCGGGCAGCTCGCAGGCGCGCTCGCGCACATGCAAAGCCAGCTGCAGGAGCTCGAGCGGGCGCGGCGGCGGTTCATCGCGATCGCCTCGCACGAGCTGCGCACGCCGATCTTCTCGCTCGGCGGGTTCCTCGAGCTGATCCAGGACGAGGACCTCGACGAGGAGACCAGACGGCAGTTCGTCGGACAGGTGCGCGAGCAGGTGGCGCGGCTGGGCAAGCTCGCAACCGGGCTGCTCGACCTGTCACGCCTGGAGGCCGGCTCGGTCGAGCTCCATCCGACGCCGACCGATCTCGGCGTGCTCGCGCGCGCGGTCGCCTCGGAGTTCGGCCCGGCGCTGAGCGCGCACTCCTCGGACCTCGCGCTGAAGCTCCCCGATGAGCCGCTGCGCGCCATCTGCGACCCCGACCGCGTGGCGCAGCTGCTGCGGATCCTGATCGACAACGCGATCACCCACACCCCCAAGGGCACGGCCGTGACGGTCGGCGTGGAGCCCGCGGACGAGGATGCGAGCGCGGTCCGCCTGAGCGTCATCGACAACGGCCCCGGCATCCCGCCCGACGCCGGCGAGCGCATCTTCGAGCCCTTCTACAGCGCCGACGGCGTGCAGGGGGCAGGCCTCGGCCTCGCCATCGCGCGCGAGCTCGCGGAGCGGCTGCGCGGCTCGCTCGACGCGAGCGCAGAGCACGGGACGACCGTCTTCGCGCTCACGCTGCCGGTCGAGTAAGCCCGGCAACAGGCCGATCGGCGGTATCGTCGCATCCCGTGAGCCCGGAGCGACGACGACTCATCCTTGTCTCGAACCGTGGCCCCGTGACGTTTGAGAGCGACGGGGCGCTGGTGCGCGGCGGTGGCGGGCTCGTCACGGCGCTCACCGGACTCGCCTCGCACCGCGAGGTGGTGTGGATCGCCTCGGCGATGACCGAGCACGACGCAGTCGTCTCGCGCCGTCACGGCAGTCGCGCATTCGAGGTCGCCTCGCCCGCCGGCGGGCCCCCCTATCTGGTGCGGCTCGTCGAGTCCCAGCCCGACGCCTACCACCGCTTCTACCACATCTTCGCGAACCCGATGCTGTGGTTCATCCAGCACTACCTGTGGGACCTCTCCAACGCTCCTGACATTCGCCGCAACGAGATCGAGGCGTTCGAGTTCGGCTACAACGTCGTCAACGAGGATCTCGCGCGCGCCGTCGTCGAGGAGATCGATGGCCTGCACGACCCGGTCGTGATGGTGCACGACTACCACCTCTACACGCTGCCGGAGCTTGTGCGGCGGGCCCGGCCGGACGCGTTCATGCACCATTTCGTGCACATTCCCTGGACGCAGCCGGACGCGTGGCGCGTGCTGCCGACGCGCATCCGGCACGAGATCTACGCCGGACTGCTCGCGAACGACATCGTCGGATTCCACACCCACGCCTACCGGCGGAACTTCCTGCACTGCTGCGAGGAGCTGATGGCCGTTGAGGTCGACTACGCGCGCAGCTCCGTTCGCTGGGAGGGTCGCGAGGTGTGGGTGCGCGCCTACCCGCTGCCGATCGACCACGCGGCAACGCTTCAGACCGCGCTCAGCCCGCGCGTCGCAGAGTTCGAAGTGGAGCTGCGGCGGCGGCGGCGCGAGTTCCTCATCCTGCGCGTCGATCGGGCGGACCTGTCGAAGAACGTACTGCGCGGCTTCTCGGCGTTCGACGTCTTCCTCGAGCAACACCCGGAGTTCTCCGAGCGCGTGACGTTCATCGCCCAGCTGATGCCATCACGAACCGACGTGCCCGAGTACGCCGAGTACCTCGAGCGGATCGAGGCGCTGGTGGCAGTCGTCAACCACCGCCACGGGACCCCCGACTGGATGCCGATCCAGCTCAAGCTGCGCGACGACCGCGATGAGGCATTCGCCTCCTACAAGCACTACGACGTGCTGCTCGTGAACGCGATGTTCGACGGGATGAACCTCGTCGCGAAGGAGGGACCGCTGCTCAACGAGAACCGCGGCGTATCGATCCTGTCCGAGAACACGGGGGCGCACGCCGAGCTCAGCGAGTTCGCGCTGTCGGTCAACCCGTTCGACATCCAGGAGCTCGCCGACTCGATCCACGCGGCGCTGACGATGGACACGACCGAGCGCGCACGCCGGCTCGCCGGCCTGCAGGCGATCGTCACGGCCCGCGATCCCGGTGACTGGATCGACGAGCAGCTCAAGGATATCGCCGCGAAGGGGACCCCGGGGTAGGTGGGCGGCCTGCCGGCCGGCACCGGGCCGCTAGCTGGCGGACCTCACTTTCCGTGCTTCCATTTCGGTCTTGCGAGGTCGAGGCCGAAAGCGAGGATGAGCGTTGCCGCCCAAGCGTTCACCGGGTGGAGGGTCAGTGCGGCGTGGCCGGCGATGAACCAGATGATGAGCCAGAGCAGCGTCATGAAGGTCTCCGCAGTGAGAGGTGGTCGAAGGCGCTGGTATCATCGCTCGTCTTGCCCGCCGCCAAAGCCACGTACGACCTGATCCTGCTGCTCGACCTCGCCGCCAGTGACGAGGATCGCGCGAAGATCGTCGCTGACACGCGGGCGATGATCCTCGCCGGCGGCGAGGTGGTAACCGACCAGAAGTGGGGAACGCGCCCGCTGGCCTTCCAGATCGGGCACCGTGAGCAGGCCGAGTACCACCTGCTGCAGTTCCAAGGTCCGCCGGAGCTGATCTCGACGCTCGACCACACGCTGCGGATCGCCGACGGCGTCGTGCGCCATCGCATAATCAAGGTCGCGCCGGGGACGCCCGCGCCGCCGGAGCAGTCCGCGCCGCGCACCGCCGTGGCAGCCGCCGCCACTCCCGCGAGCGAGCCGCTCGCCGACGACGCGCTCGCGCCGGCCTGAGCCCCGCAGCGAGGTTCTTGCCCTAAACAGCGGGGTGCGCACAGGCGAGGACCGGACAGCTCTCTAGAGTTGCTAGCCCCGCTGAGCGCAAAGCAAAGGAGCCTGCCATGGCCGCGAGCAACATCAACGTCGTAGTGCTAACCGGAAACCTGACGCGCGATCCGGAGCTGCGCGCGCTGCCGAGCGGCAGCTCGGTCTGCGACTTGCGCGTCGCCGTCAACACCCGCCGCAAGAACAATGCGACCGGCGAGTGGGAGGACAAGCCCAACTACTTCGACGTCAAGGTCTGGGGCGCGCAGGGCGAGAACTGCGCCCGATTCCTCTCCAAGGGCCGCCCGGTCGCCGTTGAAGGCCGGCTCGAATGGCGCGAATGGGAGACACAGGAGGGGCACAAGCGCCAGGCAGTCGATATCATCGCCAACTCCGTTCAGTTCCTGGGCGGTCGTGACGACGCGCCGAGCGCATCGTTCACGGCATCAGTCGGAGCTGGATCGTCGAGCAGCGATGTGCCGATCGACGACCGCGACTTTCAAGCGGCGACCAGCGCAGTAGGCGTTGGCGACGACGACATCCCCTTCTAGGAGCAGACAAGCGAGATGGCAAAGCAGCGAGGCGCGCGGGAAAAGCCGGCCCGGCGGCGCGAGAAGCGCGGCGGGGTCACGAGTGGACGCCGTAAGCCGTGTCAGCACTGCCGCGACAAGATCGACCAGGTCGACTACAAGGACGTGTCGATGCTGCGCAAGTTCATCTCCGAGAAGGGCAAGATCCGCTCACGCCGGATCACCGGCGCCTGCCGGCGCCACCAGAGCCAGATCGCCCGTGCCGTGAAGCGCGCCCGCGAGCTCGCGCTGCTGCCGTATGTCAACGAGGGCGCCGTCGAGAGCAGCGGCGGTCGCCGCGAGCGCGGCGACCGCGACCGCGACCGCGACCGCTAGCGCGATGCCGCGGGCGATCCTGCTCAGCGATGTCGAGACGCTCGGCAAGCGCGACACCGTCGTGGAGGTCTCAAAGGGCTACCTGCGCAACTACCTGCTGCCGCGAGCGCTTGCTCAGTCGGCGACTCCGGGCGCGATCGCCGCTGCCGCACAGCGCGCCGCTGCCGCAGAGCGCGCCGCTCACGAAGCGCTCGAGAAGGCCGCGGAGACCGCCGCGCTGCTGTCGCGGACCGTGTTGACGATCTCCCAGAAGGCGGGGGATGACGGACGGCTGTTCGGCTCGGTGACGAGCCAGGACATCGTCAACGCGATCCGCGAGTCGCGCGGTCTCGAGCTCGACCGCCGGGGCGTCGTCCTCGAGGACCCGATCAAGAGCCTCGGCACCTACATGGTCGAGGTCGAGGTGGCACCCGGCGTAAACGCGACGATCAAGACGATCGTCACCGCCACGTAGGGGGCTCGCCGGCCCGAGGGGCTCGCCGGCCCGGCCTTTGGCCGTCCGGCCTCGCCCGCTTGGGCGCGCTAGGCGCGACGCGGGCCCTGTCCGACTGATCGCGCGCCGACCGCGTCGCGGCCTGACGCGCCGACCGGGGGAGATCCGCTAGGCCGGCTACGACGCGGTCGGCGCTTAAAGCTCCGCGCCTTGCGGCAAGACCGGCCCGCGACGGCCGCGCGCGTATCTACACTCGCTCAGGCGATGAGCACGCAGCCGAAGATCTCCGCTCGAGGGCAGCTGAAGGTGGCGCAGGCACTCGCTCCGCCACACAACATCGAGGCCGAGGAGTCCGTGCTCGGCGCGATCCTGCTGTCCGAACGGACGATGTACTCGCTCGTCATCGAGGAGGGCCTCCGGGCGGATGACTTCTACCGTGAGCGCCACCGGCTGATCTACGCCGCGATGCTCGGGCTGTACGAGCGCAGCGAGCCGATCGACGCACTCACGACCACCGACGCCCTACGCGGCGCGGGCACGCTCGCGCAGGCCGGCGGACCCGACGCTGTCGAGACCCTCGCGGGCAGCGTCCCGAACGTCGCGAACCTCCGCAGCTACGCGCAGATCGTGCGCGAGACCGCGCTGCTGCGCCGCCTGCTCAACACGACGTACGAGATCCAGTCGAGCGTGCTGGACCAGCGCGAGCCGGCGCGCGAGGTGATCGAGCGCGCGGAGAAGGCGGTGCTCGAGGTCGCCCACGGCGAGTCCAAGCAGGATTTCCGCACGATCGCGAGCGTCCTCGACTCGGAGCTCGACAAGCTCCATGCCCTGTCGCTCTCGGGCACCTCGCTGACCGGAACGCCGACCGGCTTCGTCGATCTCGACAATGTCACGGGCGGATTTCAGCCCGGGAACCTCGTCGTGATCGCAGCGCGGCCGTCGATGGGCAAGAGCTCGCTGGTCACCAACATCGCCGAGAACGCGGCGATCAACTACGGCAAGCCGGTCGCGCTGTTCTCGCTCGAGATGTCCGAAGCCGAGCTCGCGCAGCGCTTCATCTCCTCACAGGCCTCGATCAAAGGCGACGAGCTGCGCAAGGGCCGCGTGAAGGAGGGCCGCTGGCCGACGATCATCAGAGCGAGCTCGCGACTTGCCTCATCGCCACTGTGGATCGACGACTCGAGCGACATCGGGCTGCTCGAGATCCGCGCGAAGACCCGCCGCCTGCACGCGCAGTACCCCGACGGGCTGGGACTGGTGATCGTGGACTACCTCCAGCTGCTGCGCGCGGACTCACGCAGCGAGAACCGGGCCGAGGTGATCGGCCAGATGTCGCGCGGGCTGAAGCTGCTCGCCGGCGAGCTGGGCGTGCCGGTGATCGCGCTGTCCCAGCTCAACCGCGGCGTCGAGTCGCGCGACGACAAGCGGCCGCGCCTGTCGGACCTGCGCGAGTCGGGCGCTGTCGAGCAGGACGCCGACGTCGTGATCTTCATCTTCCGCGACGACTACTACACCGCCGGGAAGTCCGAGCGCCCGGGCGAGGCCGACCTGATCATCGCCAAGCACCGCAACGGACCGCTCGACACCGTGACGCTCACGTTTCAGCCGGAGTACCCGCGGTTCATGAGCTACTCGTCGGCCGCGTGAAGGCGTCGCTGGGCGACACCAATGGTGCGCTTGGGTGTCGTCTGCCTCGGATTTGGGCGGTGGTCGGTTGGCGGGGCCTCGCACTTCACGACGTGGGCGGGCGAACAGCTCCCTGTCAGCTCGAGTAGATGGCGGTACCGGCGAAGACGCAGCCGGAATGCCCGAAGGTGGGGCTTGCCGCCCAGCTGTAGTTCGCCGTCACGACCTGGCCTGTGGCGTCGACGTAGGACAGCGACCCGATGCCGGTCCCGCCCGCACCGTTGATCCCGAAGCTGCTGCTGAATCCATTGACGTCGACCTCGGACGCGCCACTTCCCGCCGGGAGCAGCTCGACCTGCATGTCGGCGGTGCTCGGGCCATCGGCCGTCAGGTCCGCTGAACCGGTGCCATCGCAGTCGGCGGTGATCGTCAAACCGTCTTCATCGAAGATGGTGTGGTTGCCGCTGGTCACCCCCAGCGCGTCGTAGATCTTCGACACGGTCTCGCCGTCAACGGTGTTCGCGTTGCCGGCGCTTGTCGCGGTGGCCGCGGTCGCCGCCGTGGTAGCCGTCGCAGCCGTTGTGGCGCTCGTCGCCGAGCCCGCTGTCGTTGCCGACGCGACGCTCAGGCTGGGCGCGAGCTTCGCGATCTCCTTGTCGACCGCCTTCAGCGTCACCGGGGCGGGCTTGTGCTTCTTGGCCTTGGCGGTCCCGGCGGTCGCAGCGACTGCCGTCCCGGCGACGCCGAAGACCGCTGCCAGCACGACGGCGAGCACGGCAGGCGATGGTGCGCGATGAGGATGCTTGGACACGGTGCCCCCTTGTAGTCGAGTAGGGGGACCGTCCAAGCCCCCCTTGGTGTCATGCACATCTAACACGCACGGCCGCAAACTCGCGAGTGCGTCGTGAAGGCGCCCGCGCGCCGCTCTATCCTGGCTGGAGTGGATCCGAAACGCTCACCGACCGCCGGGCGGTGCGAATTCGACCTCTGTGACGGCAGTGGCTTCCTTGTCGATGAGGCGACGATGACGGCTCGCGACTGCCGCTGCCGGGCGCTGCGAATCGCAAAGGCGCGCGCCAGCGCGCTCGAGGGTCGCATTCCGAAGGCGTTTCGTGCTGTCTCGTTCGAGACGACCGACGTGATCGACATGGAGCGACGCTTCCCGACGCAGGTCCGCGAGGTGCGGAGGTTCGTCCGCGAGATCGGACCGAACCTCGACGCGGGCCGTGGGCTCTGGCTTGCCGGTTCCGTAGGGACCGGCAAGACAACGCTGGCGATGATCGTCTCGAAGGCCGCGATCGACGCCGGCCGCTCGGTCGCGATCTATTCCTGCCCGCGGCTGCTGGGCGTGATCCGGGAGTCGATTGACGGCGGCAGCGTGCTCGCCTTCCTCGATCAGCTCGCCGACGCCGATCTGCTGCACATCGACGACCTCGGCGCCGAGCATCGCACGGACTGGGTGCTCGAGCAGCTCTACTCGATCATCAACGCGCGCTACCAGGACGAGCGCTCCACGATCGTCACCTCCAACCTCGATCGCGACGAGCTCGCCGAGCAGCTCGGCGAGCGGATCGTCTCGCGGCTCGAGGGGTGCTGCGATCTGCTGCCGTTCTACGGGCCGGACGCCCGGCGCGTCAGCTACCCCCTCGCCGGCTGACTTGTCAGCCAGGCACAGTGGACGCCCGCGGGATCGCGGACGCCGTCGAGCGGTTCTTCGGCAGGCGTGGGTAGAGCGCAAGCAGGCGTAGCGCCTAGACTGCTGTCCGTATGCCCGGAATCGTGATCGTCGGCGCCCAGTGGGGCGACGAGGGAAAAGGGAAGATCACCGACCTGCTCGCCGAGCGGGCCGATGCCGTCGTGCGCTTCCAGGGTGGCAACAACGCCGGGCACACGATCGTGCGCGACGGGCAGGAGTGGAAGCTCCATCTGATCCCCTCGGGAATCCTCTACCCCGACAAGCGCTGCATCATCGGCAACGGCGTCGTCGTCGACCCGAAGGTGCTGATCGGCGAGCTGCAGTCGCTGCGCGCGAAGGGGATCGACGTCAGCGGCCTGAAGATCTCGGCCAACGCCCATCTGATCATGCCCTACCACCTGCTGCTCGACCACGCCGGCGAGCAGCGACTCGGCAAGCTGCAGATCGGCACGACCAAGCGCGGCATCGGCCCCTGCTACGAGGACAAGGCCGCGCGGCTCGGGATCCGCGTGCAGGACATGCTCGACGAGAAGATCCTGAAGAAGAAGATCACCGCGGCGCTCGAGCCGAAGCGGCTCGCCCTGCGCCCCTACGTGCTCGATCCCTCGCTCGACCTGCACACGATGACGGAGGAGTACCTGACCTACGGAAACCAGCTCGCCCCGTACATCGCCGACACCTCACGGCTCGTCTGGGACGTGCTCGAAACGGGCGGCATCGTGCTGTTCGAGGGGGCGCAGGGCGCGATGCTCGACATCGACCACGGCACCTATCCGTTCGTCACATCCTCGAACCCGCTAGCCGGCGCGGCCTGCGTCGGCGCCGGCGTCGGGCCGCGCGACATCGACGAGATCTGGGGCGTCTGCAAGGCCTACACGACGCGGGTCGGCTCAGGGCCGTTCCCGACCGAGCTCGACGGCGCCGTCGGCGAGCAGATCCGCGCGCTCGGCGGCGAGTACGGCACGACGACCGGCCGGCCACGGCGAACCGGCTGGCTCGACCTCGTGGCGCTCCGCTACGCCGCCCGGCTCAACTCGCTGTCGGCGCTCGCGATCACCAAGCTCGACGTCCTGGCAGGGCTCGATCAGCTGATGGTCTGCACGCGCTACCGCGGCGAGGAGGAGGCGATCTTCGACCACTTCCCCTACCACCAGTCGGTGCTCCACCACGCGGTCGGGGAGTTCACGGAGCTGGAGTCCTGGAACGAGGACATCGGCGAGTGTCGCAGCGAGGAGGACCTGCCGCAGGCCGCGCGCGACTACCTCGCCTACATCGCCGACTTCATCGGCGTGCCGGTCGCCCTCGTCGGCGTCGGTGCCGGCCGCGAGCAGACGATCTGGACCGCCGCGGGCGCGAACACCCTGATGGGGGAGGTGGCGGCGTAGCCGCCACAGCGACGCCGGCGGCGTCGCGCCCGCTGTTGGACCGACCGGTAGCGGGCTGACCGGTGGCTCGCGGCGTTCGTGAGAGGTCGCGAGCGGTTGTGGCGCGCCTTGCGGTGCGCCTGCTCGGCCGCCGCCGGCTTCGCAACATCCTGCTGTCCGCCAGCGATCATGCGGTGGCGGACTGGCAACAGATCACAGCGGTACGTGACGATGTCGCGCGCAACTGTCTCGCGGGCGATGGCATCGAGATCGGAGCGCTGCACGTCCCCCTCCGCATGCCACGGAGCGCTCGCGTTCGCTACGTGGATCGCAAGGGGAATCCAGGCCTCCGCGAGGACTTCCCGGAGCTGAAAGACAGACCGTTCGTCACGGTCGACGTCGTGGACGACGGGGAGACGCTGCACAGCTTCGAGGACTCGTCGCTCGATTTCGTCGTCGCCAACCACTTCATCGAGCACACGCAGGATCCGATCGGGACGCTCGAGGCGCAGTGCCGCGTGCTCCGTGAGCACGGGATCCTGTTCATCGTCGCCCCCGATCGGCGTTTCACGTTCGACCGGGATCGAACGCCGACGACGCTCGAGCACGTGCTTCGCGACCACGCCGAAGGGCCGGCGTGGTCACGCCATGATCACTACCGCGAATGGGTCCGCCTGGTCGAGCGGTTCGATCCCGACGACGTCCAGGCCCGCGCCAGGAAGCTCGACGACGAGGGTGCGTCGATCCATTTCCACAACTGGGACTTCGAGGGCTTCCTCGAGCTCGTCCTGCATTGCCGCGACGCGCTCAACCTCCCTGTAGCGCTCGAGCACGCACAGATGAACGGCGCGGAGTTCCTGCTGGTGATGCGAAAGACGACGCTCGCTGCGCTCGCGTCGACGTAGCGCGGGACGCGAGCGCCGCGACCACGCGCTAGCCAGCGTCGCCGTCCCCGCGCTTCCGCTGCGCCATGCGGGCGACACTCACTTGGCGCACGTGCCACGATCGTCACGATGCGCGAGGCTCCGACTCGCCGAGAGATGCCGCGGCGCCTTTTGAGGTGGATGGCTTGTGCCGCGCTCCTGTGTGGCGCCTGCCTCAGCGGATGCGGCAGCAGTGCGCGACCGGGTGACACGCCGGTCGCGATACCGATCAACGCGCTGGCCGTCGCCGATTCGGGTGTGGTTCGCGTGGCTGGCGGCACGTGGTTCGCAACGGACGTCTGGACGGCTGCAGCGGAGAATGTTTTCCGCGTGTACCGCTGGACGGGTGCGCACTGGTCACTTAACGGCGTTGTTGGCGCTCCCCAGGAGCCGTCGATGCTTACTGGCCTGGGAGTGGCGTCGCTCACGCAGTCCCCGGCGCCGGACTTCACGTTGACGGGGAGTGGGGCGGACTGGGTGCCATTCGTTGTGATCTCGCGGACCGGCGGCAAGTGGCATGAGGTCCCGTTCGACTACGCATCCGGGCTCACCGATCTGATCGATGAGCGCACCGTCAGCGGCCGGCTCGTGGAGGCGGAGGCCAACGCCTCCGGCGGAGCCGCCGGCCCAGAGACGTACGCCTGGTACCGCTTCTCGGGACGGATCTTCGTGCCGACTGTGCCACCCGGACCGGCTCCCGCCTGCTCGGCGGCGGCGCTTGACCGGGCACCTAGCCTCCGTCCGTACGGCCTGCCGATTTCGCTCGAGCCGTATCTGGTCCCGTCGTTTGTCGTATCGCGCTTCGCCTGCGCCGACGGGTGGGCGCTGGCGACCGGGGTGTCGCACGGCGAGACGGACCTAGCCCTGTTTGAACAGCAGGGCGATGGATGGTCCCGCGACGCTGTGGGATCACCACAAGAGGTCAGCATCGCGGCCGGCGAGGCGGCGCTGGCGGAGTCGGTGTATCTCCGGCTGGCGCGGCCCATCGGTCAGCGCGTTCCCCGCCCGCACGAGGGGTTCAGCCCCTCGGTCTGGCCAGCTGAGCCGCGCGCGCCTGGCCGGATGGCGGCATCGCTCCCGTTCACGCCCGGATCAAGCTTCGCGACGACCTACGACTCCGGTGCGTACGGAAGTCCCCCGGCAAGGTGGTTCGCCGTCGCCGTTGGGGCGCCGCCAAGCGCGGCAGGCCGATCGTCCGCGCTGGTAGTCCGCATTTTCCACCGAAGCGGTACGACGTGGGCGAAGCAGGCGACCATTGGCTTCGCCGTCACGACCCCGGGGCCCGAGGGGCCGGCCACCATCTCAACCGCTGCCCTGACCGGGTCACCGGCTCCGGATTTCGAGCTGACACCCCAAAGCTCCCCGAGATGGCTTGCCGTGATCTCCGACGCCGGTGGCCATTGGCACGCAGTCCCGTTCCGTTCCGGCCGGGAGCTCAGCCAGACGATCGACGCCAGCGACCTCGGATCGGCGTACTTCGGACCGACGCTCGAAGCGTTCGCAAATGCGGACCTCATCGTCACCTACCGCTTCGATCACGGAGAGTTCGTACGAACCGGTCACGGCCAACCAATCCCAGACTGCGCGCCTGGTGTCCTGGACCGCCTCGTCCCCCGAGGCGTGCAGTTCACGCGGTCGGCGTGTGCGTACGGCGAGGCGCTGGCAGTCGGCTGGCAGCGCCGAAGGCGCGTGTTCGACGTGTTCTCGGAGGACGGACAGCGCTGGTACGAGTCCGACATCGTCACGCCGCTCAGCGAGCTGGGCAGCGCAAGCGCAGACAACCTGATCCCCCAATGGGTGCTGGCCCCGCTCGAACGGCGCGTGCTCTCGGGGGCGGCTCCCGCGACTTGAGCTTGGAGATAGGGTGGCGCGGTGGCTGTGAAGCGCGGACTCTTCGTGGCGCCGTTCGACGAGTTGGTGGATCCGCGGCTGTTGGGCGAGCTTGCGAGGACTGCTGAAGCCCGCGGCTGGGACGGCTTCTTTCTCTGGGACCATGTCAACTACCGGCCGCCGGTGCGAGCGGTCGCGGACCCGTGGGTGGCGCTGGCCGCCATCGCCTGCGCCACCGAGAAGCTACGCCTCGGGCCGATGGTCACGCCCCTGTCACGCCGGCGAGTGCACAAGCTGGCGCGCGAGACGGTCACGCTGGACCAGCTCAGTCGCGGTCGTCTCACACTCGGCGTCGGGCTGGGCAGCGACCGCAACGGCGAGCTCGAGCCGTTCGGAGAGGTCGTCGACGCGCGCGCGCGGGCGCTGCTGCTCGACGAGGGGCTGGAGCAGCTGAACGCCTTCTGGGACGGCGGGTTCGAGCCGCGTCCGCGCCAGCAGCCGCGGATCCCGGTGTGGGTCGCGGCGCGCTGGCCGAATCGCCGGCCGCTGCTGCGCGCGGCCCGCTGGGACGGCCTGTTCCCAATCGATCTTCCAGGGCCGGACGCGCTCGCCGAGCTCGCCGACGAGGTCCGTGGACTGCGGGCCGCCAACAACAGCGCGTTCGACCTCGTCATCGAGATCCCGCCGGGCGCCGACGTCGACGGATGGGCAAGCGCAGGAGCGACCTGGGTCCTCACAGCCTTCGGATCCAGGCCCCGCGAGGCGGAGGTCCGCCAGGCGATCGACGCGGGCCCCCGGTAGGCATCGTCCGGGACTAGGAAGACGAGCTGACTCGGACGTAGTACCCGTCGGGGTCGACGATCCGGAAGTCTCGCCGCCCCCACGGCTGTTCGGTGCCGCTGGGCTGCGCCCGCAGGCGATTGAGATTACGCTCCGTCGCACCATGCTCGGCCTCGCGGTAGACCCGCGCGCAGCGCGACGCCGTACCCACCGCGGCTTTCGCTGCATCGCCGCCGTGGTGCTCATCGTCGGCTTTGCTGCAAGCTACGTCGTGACATCCGCGACGGGGCAGCAAGCGTCGCGCGACGTGCCGGCCAGCGCGCTGAAGACGGTGGCCTTCGTCAATCCCCGTGTCGGCTACGGCATGTTCGAGCAGCGGAGCCCCGTCAGGTGCGAGGACGTCGTCGCGAAGACGGTCGACGGCGGCGCGCAGTTCACTTCGCCGGTTCGCGTCACCTCGTTCGACTGCGACGGAGATGCGCCTGTGGGGGCCCTCGCGTTTGACGCCCACGGTGATGGATTCCTCTACGGGCCAAGGCTGTACGTGACCCACGACGGCGGTCGCAGCTGGGCGCGCGACGCGCAGCCGGGTCAGGTGCTCGCGGTGTCGGCGATCGGACGATCGGTGTGGATGGTGGAGGACGGGTGCTTCACCCTCCCGCCGGAGGGTGGACCGCAGCGCTGCCCGCTGCGCGTGATCGAGTCGCGCGACGGCGGGCGGACCTGGGCGCCGGCGCCCAGCGAGCCCGCGGGCGCCACGCTCTACGGCGCTGCGTATGACAGCCTCCAGTCGGCCTATGGGCAGACCTGGCTGGTACGAGTGAGCAGACTGGCGGCCTACCTGCTGTCCACGCCGTACAGGACCGAAGCTTCTCGTGGCAGCGCGCCGCTTTGGTACACCGACGACGGCGCGACTTCGTGGACGACCAGGCGGATCGTCTGCGACAAGGTAGGGGCGCAATCGCCCGCGTTCTCGGTGGTGCTCTCACAAGCAAGAGACGGCACGCTGGTGGCTGTCTGCTCAGGGGAGGGGAGCGCCGGATTCGAGCCCAAGGCCGTTGCCGTTTCAACCGACGACGGTCGGACATGGTCCGAGCGCGGACCGTGCACGACGGCGTTGGACTCGTGCAGCCGCAATCCGCTCACGTTCGGCTACCTGGGCGAGGTCGACGCGGTGTCGGCCGGCACCGCGTACTTGATCGGCATGCGCAGCTCGTTGCTCGTCACCCATGACGGCGGAGTGCACTGGCGCAAGGCGGGCACGATCGGCTCTGTCAACGGCCCGCCTGACGAGGTGCTCTTCTTCGACCCAGAGCACGGCGTCGTGGTCGGCCAGGCCAACACGGCCACAGCGCAGGCGACCATCTGGCACACGTCGAACGGCGGCCGGAGCTGGACCGCGGTGACGCCGAGGGTGTCGTAGTACAGACTCCGGGCGGCTCGTGATCAAGCCAAGGTACTCACGAGCGATCCGGACGCTCGCTTTCGCTCGCGTCTACGGAGCGAGCGTTGTGATGGCCGCGACCACGCGGTCGGCGGCGTGGCCGTCGCCGTAGAGCTGGGGATGGGTCGAAGGCTTTGGCTTGGCCAGCGCCGCCAGGGTGGCGGGGATGTCGAGGCCGACGAGCGTGTTCCAACCGGCGTCGATCGTCTCGGTCCACTCCGTGGTGTCGCGCAGGGTGACGCACGGCACGGCGGCGAGGTAGGCCTCCTTCTGGACGCCGCCGGAGTCGGTGAGAACCGCTCTGGCGTGGTGCAGCAGCGTCGCGAAGTCGAGATAGCCCGCCGGGGCTGTCAGCGAGGCGGCCTGCGCCGCCCTCGCTGACAGCTGCGCCTGCTGGAGGCGTTCCCGTGTGCGTGGGTGCAGCGGCAGCAGTATCGGGTCGGGAATCGCCTCCAACAGCTCGACAAGGGCGAGCAGCCTGTTGGGATCGTCGACGTTGGCCGCGCGGTGGGCCGTCGCGAGCACGTACTGCCCGGAGGAGACGCCGAATCGCTCCAGGGCTGCCACGTTTCCGGCTGAGGCAGTCGATGTCGCGACAGCGACATCGACCATCACATCGCCGACCAGGACGGCCCTGCCTGGGACGCCTTCGGCCTTGAGGTGCTCGATCGCCGCCTGCGTCGAGCACAGCAGCAGCGCGGAGAGCTGGTCCACCAGGACACGGTTGCGCTCCTCCGGCATCGTGCGGTCGAAGCTGCGCATCCCGGCCTCGACGTGGACGACGGGCAGGTCGCGCTCGGCGGCCGCGAGGGCGCCGGCGAGCGTCGAGTTCGTGTCGCCGTAGACGAGCACGGCGTCCGGGGCCAGCTCGGCGAGCAGCGGGTCAAGCGCAGCAAGCATGCGCGCCAGCTGCGAGCTGTTGCTGGCGCCGGCGACGCCGAGCCAGTGGTCGGGGGTCGGCACGCCGAGCTCGTCGAAGAAGACCGCCGAAAGCTCCGTGTCGTGATGCTGCCCGGTGTGGATCAGCAGCTCCTCGTGGTGGGTGCGAAGCGGGCGCGAGACCGCAGCGGCCTTGACGAACTGCGGCCGGTTGCCGACGATCGTCGCGACGCGCATCAGCGATCGAGGCTGGCGGCGATCCGTGCCCGGACGCGCGCGGCGATCTCAGAAGTGAGCGGTCCCGGCGCCGCCAGCTCGCGCTCCTCGATCCGCTTGACCGGGGCGACCTCGACGACGCTCGAGGCGATGAACGCCTCGTCGAGCTGCTCCAGATCGGCCACCGTGATCGACTCCTCGCGCACGTCGGCCACCTCGAGCACCGCCCGCCGCGTGATCGAGTCGAGCACGTGATCAGACAACGGCGTTGTGCGCACCACGCCGCCGGTGACGGCGAAGAACGATGAGCGCGGGCATTCGAGCACGCGGTCGTGCGGCGTCACCAGCAGCGCCTCGTCGAAGCCGCGCTCCTGCGCGAGACGCGTCGCCAGCATGTTCGCGGCGTAGGACAGCGACTTGACGGAGTCGAGCAGGCGCGACGGGGCGTAGGTGACGCGCACCAGCGAGTAGGAGGCCAGCAGCTCGGGGAGCGCTTCGAACAGCACGATCCGCCGGCCGCCACGCGTGGCCACTATCCGCAGCAGATCGTCACCGTCGTCAGCGGACGCCAGCAAGGAGTCGATGTCACGGCGCAACGCGACCAGGTCGAGGTCGAGGCGGAGGCCTTGGGCCGAGCGCTCGATGCGCTTCAGGTGATCCTCCAGCGCGAACGGGCGACCGTCGTAGAGGCGCATCACCTCGAAGGCGCCGTCGCCGCGCAACAGCCCCGCGTCGGTGACGGGGATCTTCGCCTCGCCGACCGGCACCAGCACCCCGTCGATACTGCAAAGGCCACTCGCCATCGCTCGACCGTACCCGATCGGAGCGCGGCGGGACGGCTAGGAGGTCCAGCCGGCGAGCCGCAGCAGGATCGCCGCGCGACCGTGGCGTTCGGCGAGCACGCAGCTGTGCCCGTCGCGCAGCCAGGTCACGATCACCGCGCCGCCGGAGTCGATCACCGAGTAACGCACGCCGGCGCGCTCAACCGACCACGTGACGCGCCCCGTGGCCAGCGGGCTGCCCGAGGCGATCGCATAGCCGACGCGTCCGTAGCCCGGTGAGCGGTAGAAGACCGTCGCGACCGACTGACCGTCGAGCTCGTCACGGCGCGCGCCGACCGCCTGCCAGCCACGACTGCGCCAGGAGGGAAAGCGAATGCCGTCGATCGCTCTCACACGTGACGCAGGCAGGGTGGCTCGACTGAGCGCCAGCCGGCCGGCGCTCAGCACGCTTGGTGGGTGAGCGGGCGCTGTGCTCAGGACGATCGCGGCTGCGATCGCGGCGGCTGCGAGCGCCGCCGGCATCGCGAGTGCGACACGACTGCGCGCTTGCTTACGCGCCGGGCGAGGTACGGCGATCCGCAACGAGGGTGGGGCGGCCTCATCGATCCCGCGTACGAGAGCGACCATGCGTTGCTGCTCAGCGAGCTGTGAGGCGAGCTCGGGCGACTCGGCTATGGCGTCTTCCAGCGCGGCCCGCTCGCCCACGGCAAGGCTTCCGTCCGCCAAGCGTGCCAGCTGGTGTTCAAGGGTGGGCTTACGGCGCATGACCATCTATGAGGAAGGACGCCGAACGGCGTCCTTTCCTTCCCCGAGCTCTGCTGCGAGGCGTTGGCGAGCACGGTAGACACGAGTGGTGATCGTGGCCTCGCCGGTGTGCAGCGCGGCGCCAGCCTCGCGATAGGACAGTCCGACGACATCGACGGCGACCAGGGCGAGGCGAAAATCCTCAGACAGCTCGGCGATAGCGGCGTACACCTCAGTCGCCTCGTAGGCGCTCTCCGGCGAGCGAGTCGAGGTGCGATCGGGGATCGCAAGCTCCTCGACCGGGCTCGCGACGACGGTGGGGCGCCGCGCGGCGGCTCGGCGTCCGGTGAGGAAGGTGTTGCGCAGCGCGCCAAGCAGGTACGCGAGCTCGTCGCCGTCGCGCAAGCGGCGCGGCCGCGCAAGCACGAGGGCGAAGGTCTCCTGGACGAGGTCCTCGGCGTCCTGGCGCGAGCCCGTCAGGGCCCAGGCAGCGCGGTAGAGACGGTCTACGTGCTGGGGGAGTGAGGAGGGGTCGAGCAGCGCCACGCGGCTAATCCTCGCTTACGACGGGAAGAGCAGCGCATTGGCCCACACAGACGACACCGAAAGAGGCGGTCAGGTCAGCGGGCGGTCCTCGCCCAGCGCGGCGCTCCAGCGCTCCTGGATGTGGCCGAAACGCCACACCGAGAGGGCGATCGCCCAGGTCGCGACGAACATTCCGACGATCACGAAACCGAGCAGGTTGATGTTGATGTTCTCAAAGCCGGTCCAGAACGGACCCGAGAGGCGCAGCTCCGACGCGGCGAGGCCGCCGAGCTCGATCGTGCCGATCACCAGGGCGACGGCCACCGACAGGCCGGTGATCGTGATGTTGTAGAAGACCTTGCGGACCGGCTTGGAGTTCGCCCAGCCGTAGGCGAAGCTCATGAACGAGCCGTCGAGCGAGTCCATCAGGCTCATCCCCGCCGCGAACAGGACCGGGAGGCAGAGGATCGCGTACCAGGGAAGGCCGGCGGCGCCGGCGCTGCCGGCGATCACCAGCAACGCCACCTCCGTCGCGGTGTCGAAGCCGAGGCCGAAGAGGACGCCGATGGGGTACATCTGGCGGGGCTTCGTGACGGTCTTGGTGAAGCGGCCGAAGAAGCGGTTCATCAGGCCGCGGTGCTCGAGCTGGCGCTCGAGCTCGGCCTCGTCGTAGGCGCCGCCACGCATCTCGCGGAAGACCTTGACCATGCTGATGAGGATCACCACGTTGAGCGCCGCAATCAGGTAGAGGAAGACGCCCGAGACGCCGGTACCGAGGTAGCTGGTCGCCTGGTGTAGCCCCGAGCCCGAGTGCTTGACCGGACCGTCGAGCGAGCGCACCCCGAGCGAGATCAACAACGCGAGCGCGAAGACGATCGTCGAGTGGCCGAGGGAGAACCAGAAGCCGACCGACAGTGGCCGGCGACCCTCCGCCATCAGCTTGCGTGTCGTGTTGTCGATCGCGGCGATGTGATCGGCGTCGAAGGCGTGACGCAGGCCGAGCGTGTAGGCGGTGATACCGATGCCGAGCGTGAACGTGCCCGCAGTGCCGAGGTGGTAGCGGCTCGGCACGACGAGCAGCGCAAGGGTGAGGAAGCCGAGCACGTGCAGGCCGATGACGACGATCGCCATCCCACTGAGGGTGCGCCAGCCGCTCGCGTCCACCGACGCCAGAGCGCTCCGGCACCTGGACCGTCGAGCGTCGCGCAACGCCTCCTGCTCCACCGTCCCTCCTCTCTGCCCGCGCTCGCTTGTGTGCTGCATGCCCAGCCACCAACCCTAGCTGCGAGGTGCAGGCGTCCACAATCGCCTTGTTCACTAAGGGGGTGCCGTAATGCGCCGTGACGGCGCTACGGATAACTACCGATCGGCCGGGTGCGCCTGCACGGATGCCGCCCGTTTTCCCAGCTGGAAGAGTCCGTGGCCAGCTAACCACGGAAGGACTGACCAGATGACCGGAGCAGCAGAGCGCATTACTTGCCTCGGCTTCGGACATCCTGGCGAGGGAGCCAGCGAGGCGCTGCGCTGATGAGCACGGCGCTCCACACGGCTGGTGGTGACGGGATAATCGGCGCTCCGATGAGCCCACCCGGTTCGCACGTCATCGAGCGCGAGGCGTTCGACAGCCTGTTCGAAGCGCTCGAGCGGCGCGGCTACACCGTGGTCGGCCCGACGGTCCGCGACAAGGCGATCGTCTACGACGAGCTGCACTCCAGCAGCGACCTGCCGATCGGCTGGACCGACGAGCAGGATGGCGGCCACTACCGGCTCCTACGGCGCGACGACGAGGCTCTGTTTGGCTACGTCGTCGGCCCGCATTCCTGGAAGCGCTACCAGCTGCCGGCGGAGACGACGCTGTGGCGCGGGCGGCGGGGCGAGGACGGCGCCATCACCGACATCGTGCAGCCCGGCCTCGAGCCGCCACGCTACGCGTTCCTCGGGGCTCGCTCGTGCGAGCTGCACGCGATGGGCATCCTCGACCACGTGCTGCTCGGCGGCGCGCACACCGACCCGGCGGACCGTGCTCGGCGCCAGGACGTCTTCATCGTCGCGGTGCAATGCGGGCAAGCCGGCGGGACCTGCTTCTGCGCGTCGATGGGCACAGGACCGACCGCGGAGAAGGGCTTCGATCTCGCGCTGACCGAGGTGATCACCGGCGAGCGCCACTACTTCGTCGTCGATGTCGGCAGCGAAGCCGGCGCCACGCTGCTCGGAGAGCTGCCGCACGCAACGGCGGTCGAGGTGGAGGCCGACGCAGCACGCGCCGCGCACGCTCGAGCCGTCGCGCAGATGGGTCGCGAGATGGACATCACCGACATCCGTGAGCTGCTGTACCGCAACTACGAGCACCCCCGCTGGGATGAGGTTGCCGAGCGCTGCCTGACCTGCGGCAACTGCACGATGGTCTGCCCGACCTGCTTCTGCACGACCGTCGAGGACGTCAGCGACCTCGATGGCGAGCACGTCGAGCGCCACCAGCGCTGGGACTCCTGCTTCACCGTTGACTACTCCCAGATGCACGGCGGCGCCGTGCGCAACTCGGGACGCTCGCGTTACCGTCAGTGGATGACGCACAAGCTTGCGACCTGGATCGACCAGTTCGGTAGCTCGGGCTGTGTCGGCTGCGGGCGCTGCATCACGTGGTGCCCGGTGGGGATCGACATCACTGAGGAAGCACGAGCGATTCGCGACAGCGAGGGAGCACGATGACGACGATTGCAGAGCTGCTGAGCACCTCCCCGGAGCTGGCCGGGCTCACGAGCGAACAGATCGAGGCCGTCGCCGAATGCGGCACGAAGCTGGGCGTCGAGACCGGCGAGTACCTGTTCCGCGAGGGCGAGCCGGCGGACAGCTTCTTCATCATCGAGCGCGGCTCTGTCGCGCTCGAGCTGCACGCCCCGACGCGCGGGCATCTCGTGATCGAGACGCTCGAGCGCAACGAGATCGTCGGCTGGTCGTGGCTGTTTGCTCCGTATCGCTGGCAGTTCGACGGGCGCGCCGCCGAGCCGACCGACCTTGCCAGCTTCGACGGTGCCCGCGTGCGCGCGCTCTGCGAAGGCGATCACGAGCTCGGCTACCAGCTGATGTCGCGCTTCACCGCTGTCGTCCTCGGACGCCTCCAGGCGACCCGTGTCCAACTCCTCGACGTCTATGGCCGTGCTGACATCGCCTGAGCCACTCACCGCCGAACCTGGGCCGATGGTGCCCACGGCGTTCGTCGTCGTGGGCCGGCGGCAGGACACCGAGGACACCTGGACGCTCGAGCTGGAGGCTCGCGACGGCGGTGGCGGGCTGGCGTTCGCGCCGGGCCAGTTCACGATGATCGCCGCCGGCGGGTCCGGTGAGGTGCCGATCTCGATCAGCGGCAATCCCGCGGAGCCGCACCCGCTGATCCACACCGTGCGCGCTGTCGGCATCGCCACCGGCGCAATCTGCGCGAGTGAGCCCGGCGCCGTGCTGTCGGTGCGCGGGCCGTTTGGACGACCCTGGCCGGTGGAGGCGCTGGAGGGCATGGACGTCGTCGTCGCCGCCGGTGGCATCGGGCTCGCGCCGCTGCGCCCCGCGATCCTGGCCCTGCTCGACGCCCGCGAGCGCTACGGGCGTCTCGTCCTGCTCTACGGAGCGCGGACGCCAGACCAGCTGCTCTACGAGGCCGAGATCGCGGACTGGCGGGACCGCGGGATGGAGACTTGGGTGACCGTGGACGCCGCCGGCCCGGAATGGCTTGGCCATGTCGGCGTCGTCACGCGGCTGATCGGTCGCGCCGAGCTGACCGGTGGCAACTTCGGGGCGATGACCTGCGGCCCCGAGGTGATGATGCGCTTCACCGCGCTGGCGCTCGCCGCCGGTGGCATCGCCGGAGAGCGGATCTACGTCTCGGCGGAGCGCAACATGCAATGCGGCATCGGCCACTGCGGCCACTGCCAGCTCGGTCCTACCCTCGTCTGCCGCGAAGGCCCGGTCTATCTGTGGTCCGAGCTGCAGCCTTGGCTCGCGATCAGGGAGCTCTAGATGGCACGTCCAACGCTAGCGGTGTGGAAGTTCTCCTCGTGCGACGGCTGCCAGCTCAGCCTGCTCGACTGCGAGGACGAGCTGCTCGCAGTCGCCGATCACGTCGACATCGCCTACTTCATCGAGGCGACCAGCGCCGTGATGGAAGGGCCCTACGACGTGTCGCTGGTCGAGGGCTCGATCGCGACGCCGCACGACGCGGAGCGCATCCAAGAGGTGCGCCGCCAGTCCGGCGCGCTGATCACGATCGGCGCCTGCGCGACGAGCGGCGGGATTCAGGCGCTGCGGAACTTCGGCGATGTCGACGAGTTCACGAAGGCGGTCTACGCGACGCCGGACTACATCTCGACGCTGCGCACCTCGACCCCGATCAGCGACCACGTGAAGGTCGACTTCGAGCTGAACGGCTGCCCGATCAACAAGCATCAGCTGCTTGAGGTGGTCGGTGCCCTGCTCACCAACCGCCGGCCGCGCGTGCGCGCGCACAGCGTGTGCGTCGACTGCAAGCGGCGCGGCAGCGTGTGCGTCATGGTCGCCCACGGGACCGCGTGCCTCGGCCCGGTGACGCACGCCGGCTGCGGCGCCCTCTGCCCCGCCTACGACCGCGGCTGCTACGGCTGCTACGGGCCGATGGAGACTCCCAACACCGCCTCGTTGAGCAGGCAGATGGCGCACCTCGGGGCCGAAGAGGTGGATCTTGTGCGCGTGTACCGCACGTTCAATGCCGGGTCTGCGGCGTTCCGCGAAGCGAGCGAGGCTCATGAGCGCGCCTAACGGAACCCGCACGATCCGGACCGACTACCTTGCCCGGGTTGAGGGCGAGGGAGCGATGTACGTCAGGCTCGAAGGGCGCGAGGTCGCCGATGTGAAGCTGCGCATCTACGAACCGCCACGGTTCTTCGAAGCGTTGCTGCGCGGCCGCGCGTTCACCGAGGCGCCCGACATCACAGCGCGGATCTGCGGGATCTGCCCCGTCGCCTACCAGGTCAGCTCGGTGCGCGCGATGGAGGACGCCTGCGGCGTGACGATCGACGAAGGCCCGATCCGCGACCTGCGCCGGCTGATCTACTGCGGCGAGTGGATCGAGAGCCATGCGCTGCACGTCTACATGCTGCACGCGCCCGACTTCCTCGGCTACGCCGGCGCGGTGGAGATGGCGGCCGATCACCGCGAGATCGTCGAGCAGGGGCTTGCGATGAAGAAGGCGGGCAACTCGCTGATGGCGGCGATCGGCGGCCGCGAGGTGCACCCGATCAACCTCCGCGTCGGCGGCTTCTACCGCGCCCCGCGAAAGGCCGAGCTGCAGGCATTGACCGATCCGCTGAAGCGGGCACTCGAGATCGCACTGGCGACGGTCGCCTGGACGGCGACGCTGTCCTTCCCGGACGTCGAGCGCGACACGGAGCTCGTCGCGCTGGCCGAGGACGGCCACTACCCGATCGACCTGGGGCGCTTCGTCTCCGACCGCGGCCTCGACTTCCCCCCGGCCGAGTTCGACAAGCACATCGTCGAGGAGCACGTCGAGCACTCCAACGCGCTGCACGCGCGGCTGCGTGAGCGCGGCAGCTACCTGACGGGGCCGCTCGCCCGCTACAGCATCTCCTCCGGCCAGCTGTGGCCGACCGCGCGCGAGGCAGCGCGGGAAGCCGGCCTCGGCGAGGTCTGCCGCAACCCCTTCAAGAGCATCATCGTGCGCTCAGCTGAGCTCGTGCAGGCCTGCGAAGAGGCGCTCGCGCTGATCGACGCCTACGAGGAGCCGGACGCACCGGCGGTTGAGGTGGTGCCGCGCGCCGGCGTCGGCCACGGCGTCAGCGAGGCGCCCCGCGGCCTCTGCTACCACCGCTACGAGATCGACGAGCAGGGGACGATCCTTGACGCAACCATCGTGCCGCCGACGTCACAGAACCAGCTGCCGATCGAGGAGGACCTGCGCGCCGTCGTGGAGGACGGCCTCGACCTCGACGATGACGCGCTGAAGCACCGCTGCGAGCAGGCGATCCGCAACCACGATCCGTGCATCTCCTGCGCGACGCACTTCCTCGAGCTGACCATCGACCGAGGCTGACATGGTCGTCATCGGCGTCGGCAACCGTTTTCGGAGCGACGACGGAGCGGGCCTGAAGGTCGCACGCCTGCTGTCCGATCGCCCTGAGGCCGCTGCGCTGCGGGTGCGCGAGGAGGAGGGCGAACCGGTCGCGCTGCTTGACGCGTGGGACGGTGAGCGCGTGGCAGTGCTCGTCGATGCGGTGAGCTCGGGGGCTCCGCCCGGGACGATCCACCGGGTCGACGCGAGCACCGAGGCGCTGCCCGCGTCGTTGCGGGGATCGTCGTCAACGCACGCGGTCAGCGTCGCCGAAGCGATCGAGTTGGGGCGCGCACTCGGCCGGCTGCCGTCGCGTGTCGTCGTCTACGGTGTCGAGGGCGCCGAGTTCGCGGCCGGGACCGAGCTGTCGGACGCTGTCGCCAGCGTGATCGATGAGCTCGCCGATCGTGTCCTGCGCGAGGCGATCGAGCTCGAAGCAGCGAGTACGGAGCCCTGAGCGTGCACGAGCTGACACTCACCGCCGACTTGATGCGCAAGGTGAAGCAGGTGGCCGCCGACGCAGGTGCCGAGCGCGTGACCGCGGTCAGCCTGTGGCTCGGCGCGCTGGCGCACATCTCGCCCGAGCATCTGCGCGAGCATTTCGAGATCGGGGCACGAGGCACGGTCGCCGAAGGAGCGCGCGTCGACGTGGAGGCCGATACGGATATCGACCACCCCGACGCGCAGGAGATCGTCCTCGTCTCAGTCGAGGTGGCGGAATGACGCCGCCGCCGTCCGGGGTTCGCGAACGCCGTCGCGTGCGAGTCACGGGCGTCGTCCAGGGAGTCGGTTTCCGGCCGTTCGTTCACGAGCTTGCGAGCCGCCACCAGCTCGCCGGCCACGTCCGCAATGAGGGCGACAGCGTGGTGGCCGAGGTCGAGGGCGAAGTGACGGCGCTCGACTGCTTTGCCTCGGCGCTAGCGGCCAGCGCGCCGCCGCTCGCGCGCGTCTGCGGGGTCGACATCGAGCCGCTGCCAGCGATCGGCGATGCGGGCTTCTCAATCCTTGCCAGTGCCGGCGAGGCGCCGCCGGGCACGACGCCGGTGCCGCCGGACGCCGCGACGTGCGACGACTGCCTGCGCGAGCTGTTCGACCCGGCCGATCGCCGCTACCACCACCCGTTCATCACCTGCACGCACTGCGGACCGCGTTTCACGATCGTGCGCTCGGTGCCTTACGACCGCGTGCGCACGACGATGGCCGAGTTTGCGATGTGCGACCAGTGCCGGCGCGAGTACGAGGAGCCTGGGAACCGACGCTTCCACGCCGAGACGATCTGCTGCCCGGAGTGCGGGCCGCGCCTGTCGATGCCGATCAGCAAGGCGGCGGAGATCATCTGCGACGGCGGGATCGTCGCGGTGAAGGGCCTCGGCGGCTACCACCTCGCCTGCGACGCGACCAACGAGGAGGCGGTGGCGCGGCTGCGCGCCCGCAAGAGCCGTGAGGCCAAGCCGTTTGCGGTGATGGCGGCCGTACCGTCCAGGCTCGTTGACCTGACCGCACCCGAGCAGGCGCTGCTGGGATCGCCGGCACGGCCGATCGTGCTCGCCGCGCGCCGCGACGACGCCGTCGTGGCGGAGTCGGTGGCCCCCGGGACGCACTGGCTCGGCGTGATGCTGCCCTACACGCCGGTCCATCACCTGTTGCTGGGCCAGGTCAGCCGGGCGCTGGTGATGACGAGCGGCAACCGCGGCGACGAGCCGATCGCCGTGGATGACGCGGAGGCGCGGCGCCGCCTGCACGGCATCGCCGATGCCTACCTGGCTCACGACCGTCGCATTCACCGCCGCTGCGAGGACTCCGTCGTGCGCGCAAGCTTCCCGGTCCGACGGTCGCGCGGTCATGCGCCTGACTGGCTGGAGCTGCCACGCGCCGCCCGGCGCCCGATCGTCGCGGCGGGGGCCGAGCTGAAGGGAACGTTCTGCGTGGCGAGCGGGCACCGCGCCTGGCTGTCCTCCCACCTCGGCGACCTCGATGCGGCGCCCGCGCTCGCCGCGTTCGAGATGGATCTCGCGCTGCACCTGCAGATGCTGGCGCTCGAGCCCGAGGTGATCGCCTGCGACATGCACCCCCAGTACGCCTCGACGCGCTGGGCGCTCGAACAGGACGGCGAGGTCATCTCGGTCCAGCACCACCACGCCCACGCCGCCGCGTGCCTCGCCGAGCACGGGGTCGAGGGCCCAGCGCTCGCGCTTGTCTTCGATGGCACCGGCTACGGGCCGGATGGAACGCTGTGGGGCGGCGAGCTGCTGCGCTGCGACCTCGCCGGCTTCGAGCGCGTTGCGCATCTGGCCGCGGTTGCGATGCCGGGAGGAGAGGCGGCGGTGCGTGAGCCGTGGCGGATGGCGGGCGCCTACCTCGAGCAGGCCGGACGCGACGTTCCATTTGCGCGTTGGCCCCAGGTGCGCCAAAGCCTGCGCGTGAACGCCCCCCTGTCCAGTGGGATGGGGCGCCTCTTCGACGCCGCCGCGGCAGTCCTCGGGGTCCGCGAGCGCGTCGCCTACGAGGGGCAGGCGGCGATCGAGCTCGAGCAGCTCGCCGGCGCCGTGGTTGCGCCGCCCTACGCCTGCCGCGTGAGCGACGGCGTCATCGTCGGCGCCGACCTCATCGCTGCGGTGTCCGACGACCTGGCGGCGGGGCGGCCGCGGGCTGAGATCGCAGCCGCGTTCCACGCGGGCGTGAGCGCCGCCGCTGTTGCGGTCTGCGAGCAGGCCGCCGAGCCGCGCATCGTTGCTCTGTCAGGGGGCAGCTTCCAGAACCTGCGCCTGCTCGCCTCGGTGCGGGCAGGGCTCGTCGCACGTGGCTTCCGCGTGCTCCAGCACCGTCGCGTGCCACCGGGCGATGGCGGCATCAGCTACGGACAGGCTGCGGTCGCCGCGGCGCGGGGACGCTAGCCATGTGCCTCGGCATCCCCGCTCAGGTCGTCGAGCTGATCGACGCCGAGCTCCAGCTCGCCAAGGTCGACGTGTCGGGCGTGCGGCGCACCGTGAACGTCGCCCTGCTCGACGGTGAGACCGCCGTGGGGGACTGGGTGCTGCTGCACGTGGGGTTCGCGCTCGCGCGGATCGACGAGGAGGAGGCGCTGGAAACGCGCTCGCTGCTCGAGCGTCTTGGGGAACCCTACGAGCTGGAGCTCGGCGAGCTGCGCGCAAGCCGGATCTAATGAACGACGATCGCTGTATCACCTGCGGCGACACGGCGGTCGTCGCTACGGTCATCTCGCTCGATGGCACAAGCGCCGTGGTCGAAAGCGATGGCGTGCGCACAGAGGTGGCCATCGAGCTGGTGGGCGGCGTCGCGGTGGGCGAGGAGTTGCTCTGCCATGCGGGGGTCGCGATCGAGCGTGTGAGCGAGGATCTGCCATGAAGCACGTGACCGAGTATCGCTCCGGCCGGGTCGCCGCCGGCCTCGCCGAGCGGATCGCCGCGCTCGTGGAGCCTGGCCGGACGTACAAGCTGATGGAGGTCTGCGGCGGACACACCCACGCGATCTACCGGCATGGGCTCGAGGATCTGCTGCCGGCGGAGATCGAGCTGGTCCACGGCCCGGGATGCCCTGTGTGCGTGATCCCGATGGGCCGCCAGGACGACGCGATCGCGATCGCGGAGCGACGTGAGGTGATCTTCACCACCTTCGGCGACATGCTGCGCGTGCCGTCGAGCAGAGGCTCGCTGCTCGAAGCCAAGGCCCGCGGCGCCGACGTGCGGATGGTGTATTCGCCGCTGGATGCACTGCGAATCGCACGCGAGAACCCGGACCGCGAGATCGTGTTCTTCGCGATCGGCTTCGAGACGACCGCTCCATCGACGGCGATCACGCTGCTACGGGCGCGCGCCGAGGGAATCGGGAACTTCTCGATGTTCTGCAACCACGTGGTGGTGGTTCCGGCGCTGCGCGCGATCCTCGAATCGCCCGATCTCGCGCTCGACGGCTTTGTCGGGCCGGGGCACGTGTCGACGATCATCGGAACCCGCCCGTATGAGTTCATCGCGCGTGAGCACGGCAAGCCGGTCGTCGTGTCGGGCTTCGAGCCGCTCGACATCCTGCAGAGCATCCACATGCTGATGGCGCAGCTCGCCGATCGACGCTGCGAAGTCGAGAACCAGTACCAGCGCGTCGTGCGCGAGGAAGGCAACCCTGTCGCACTGCGCGTGATCGCCGAGACGATGGAGCTACGCGAGACGTTCGAATGGCGTGGTCTCGGCTTCATCCCGCAGAGCGCCATGAAGCTGCGGCCGGAGTTCGAGCAGTTCGACGCCGAGATTTGCTATCCGCTTGCGGGGGCGCGCGTCGCCGACCCCAAGGCCTGCCAGTGCGGCGAGGTGCTGAAGGGCGTGATCCGGCCATGGGAATGCAAGGTCTTCGGCACCGCTTGCACTCCCGAGCGCCCCATCGGCACCTGCATGGTGTCGAGCGAGGGCGCGTGCGCCGCCTACTACAACTACGGCCGGCTCGGACGGCGGAGTGGTCGCGTCGCAGCGGAAAGCAGCTGATGGACGAGCGCGAGCGGGACGTTCTCGAGCGCATCGAGGCTCGCCGGCGCCGCTCGGCTCACCGCCTGCTCGACGCGAACATCACGCTGGCTCATGGTGCAGGCGGCCGCTCGACCCAGGCACTGGTCGAGGCGCTGTTCCTGCCGGAGCTGACCAACGATCTGCTCAGCCCGCTGAGTGACAGCGCGCTGATCGAGCTGGACAGCGGCGCCGGCCGGCTCGCGTTCAGCACGGACAGCTACGTTGTGCGGCCGTTGCGCTTCCCCGGGGGGGACATAGCGGAGCTCGCCGTCAACGGCACGATCAACGATCTCGCGGTGTCCGGGGCGCGGCCGCTCTGCCTGTCGGCCGCCTTCATCCTCGAGGAAGGCCTGCCCACCGCTGAGCTCGCCCGGTTCGCCGCGTCACTGGGCGCGGCCGCCGCCGCCGCCGGAGTTCCGATCGCCACCGGCGACACAAAGGTGGTCGAGCGCGGCAAGGCCGACGGGCTGTACATCTGCACGTCGGGCGTCGGCGTGGTCGGCGCGGGCCTCGAGTTGAGCCCGGCCGCGATCAGCAGCGGCGACCGGGTGCTGCTGTCGGGAACGATCGGCGATCACGGCATGGCGGTGCTCGTCGCACGCGGCGAGCTCGAGCTGGAAGGCGCGATCGAGAGTGATACCGCGCCGCTGCACGAGCTCGTCGCGGGCCTGCTCGCGACCACGGACGGGGTTCGCTGCATGCGCGACCCGACGCGCGGCGGTCTCGCGACGACGCTCAACGAGCTCGCGCGTAGCGCCGGCCTGTCGATCGTGCTCGACGAGGGGGCTCTGCCGGTGCGCCCCGCGGTGGCGGGAGCCTGCGAGATCCTTGGCATCGACCCGCTCTACGTCGCCAACGAGGGCAAGCTCGTCGCCATCGTCGCTCCCGAAGCGACTGACGCGGCGCTTGCCGCGATGCGCGCGCACCGCTTCGGCCGCGACGCGGCTGTCATCGGTGAGGTGCGCAGCGAGCCGCCGGGGATGGTCGTGCTCGAAACGTCGTTTGGCGGCACGCGCGTGGTCGACATGCTCGCCGGCGACCCGCTGCCGCGAATCTGCTGAGCCTCGACCTCCGGCGCGTCAGCGCACTGCGAGCAGCGCCTCGATGCCGGGGGTGAAGGTCGCGCTCCAGGTTTCATGCCAGCCCGCGCTCGCCAGCTCAGCCGCCGCCGCGGGGGCCGTGCCGGTGTCTGCGATGACCCACAGCCGCGTGCCGCCCACCGGCAGCGACTGGGTCGCGCTGACGCGCTCGACTCGCGCCGCCGGATGCTCGTGTCGGAGCATTGCGACGTAGTAGTCGGCGTCCGCGTACTGCGCCGGCGTGCCGGCAAGCGCGATCTCGTCGCCAGCGTGGTAGTCGTGCGCAAGGTGGGCGAAAGCGCCGCCGAGGTCCGGCCAGAAGCTCTCCGTCGAGTAGGCGGCGAGCAGGCCGGTGACCGCCGCAAGCGCCGCCACCGCGGCGAGCAGGACGCCCACCGGCCGAGCCAGCCTGACGATCGCCCAAGCGAGTGCAATCAGCATGAACGGCGCGGCGACGGCCGTGTAGCGGGTGATCAGCGAGTCATACGTCTGCTCTGAGAGCACGGTGGCGGCCACGGTGACGCCGACTACCGCCGCGACCGGCACCACCGCGGTCGCGAGCAGCAGCCAGAGCTCCGGGCTGCGCCTGCGGCGCGAGGCCGCCAGGTACGCCACCGCCACCACCACCGTCGCCGCGCCCAGCAGCAGCGTGAGCGCGTGTCCGGGGAAGCGGCCATCGAACGGCGTGGCGATGACGGCCTCGATATGGGCCGTGGTCAGCCGGGCGAACGGCGCAACGCCGCCTTGATGCCCGGCTCGCAGCTGGATCACCATCAGCGGCGCCACGGCCGCCAGGGCCAGCGCGCATGCCGACACGTATGCGCTGCGGGCCCTGCGGGAGAGCGTCGGCGAGCACCACACGTACACGGCGACCGGGCCGATGACCAGGAGTCCGGTGTAGTGCGTCCAGATCGTCGCCACCGCGGCAACGGCGGCGAGCGCCAGCCAGCGCAGCTGACGCGTTGAGGTGCGTGCAGCCGTGATCGCCGCAGCCACTGCGATCGTCGCGCAGAGCATCACGAAGACGTACGCGCGAGCCTCCTGCGCGTACTCGACCAGCAGTGGGCTGGCCGCCGCCGTCAGCCCGGCCAGGACCGCGGCGGCGTTTCCCGCCACGAGGCGTGCAAGCCACCAGACGGCGGCCACGACCCCGAGCCCGGCGAGCACCGACAGCAGCCGCATCGTCCAAACCGAGTCGGAGCCGGTCAGTGCGATCCAGAAGTGCAGCAGCAGGTAGTAGCTCGGCGGCGCGACCTCGGTCTCGCGCACTGCGCTGAAAACGTTCCCCAGCGAGGCGTGCGCGGCGAGCCAGCTGTAGGTCTCATCGACGAACAGGCTCGAGCCACCAAGCCGCCACAGGAACGTCCCCGCCGCCACGGCGAGCGGCAAGAGGACCGTCCACCTCGACTTCAGGGCCGCGCTCCGCTCCAGTGCGCCGGCTCGAGGGCTATCGGCTGAGGCAGCGGGACTGAGCGGCATCCTTGCCGGCACGATAGCTTTCCCGCCCCGCTCGGGCCGCTCGCCCTGTCGATCGCCGTCCGAGCAGAGCAATCACGGCCACGGCTGGACCGCCGTATCAGCCGGCCATGCCGTCGAGTGCCGAACGTGGCACCCGAGCAACGCCTAGAACCGCAAGCTCGCCGAGAGCGTGGGTCGAGGCGAGCTCCACGAAAAGCTCCCACAGAGGGACGTTGCCCTGAAGCGCGTCGCAGTGGACGCAGCCGTTGGACCACGAGGACTGGCCGAGAGTGCCGCTCCAGCGTGGGCGCAGAGGACCGGCGCCCACGCTCGCGAGCTCGTCTTGGTCGACCTGACTGGCGAGAACGTGCAGCGCTCGCTCGCCGAGGAAGTAATGCGCGCCCCTGGGATCCCGTGCTGCGATAAGGCACATCGTCATGTCGTGGCATTTCCAGCAGGTCTCTGGCACGAGCAGAACGTCGAGCGCGACGCCGTCATCCACGGTCCGCGGATACCACTGCGCGAAACGAGACGCATCCGAACCAGCCGGGACATACCACACCCGCCTATCGCGGTCCCAGCGCGCACCCAGCGACTTCGCACGATCCTTCTCCATGTACGGCACATCGAGGTAAATGGGCGGGGGCATCGCAAGTTCCATCAGTCAAAATGGCGTCGCCTGGCGGCGACATCGGCTACTTGCTATCCCCGACGTGGGCCGTATCCAGGGACAGAAGTATGCGCATCCGTCATCTGAGCTGCCAAAGCCCCGTGAACACGGGGCTTTTCGATGGGCCGTGAAGGAATCGAACCTTCAACCTTGGGCTTAAGAGGCCCCTGCTCTGCCGATTGAGCTAACGGCCCGAGGGGCGCCGGACGGCGCCGCGGCGAACGATTCTATCGGCGATCAACTGCCGGCACCGTCGCGCGAGGCACCGACGCAGCTACTGAGGTTGGTGCATCAGCGTGTCGATCTCGGCCAGCTGCTGGGCCGACAGCGGCCCGAAGCGGATCGCGCCGACGTTCTCCTCGACCTGCGCGACCGTCTTGAAGCCCGGGATCGGGACCGCATTCGGGCTGCGCGCCCAAAGCCACGCGAGGGCTCCTTGAACGAGGCTGCGTCCATCGGAGGACAGGATCTCCCGTAACGCATCCAGCTTGGCGAGCCACTTGGGGCTCGCGCCACCTTCGGCGGTGAAGAGGTCGCCCCAGCCGAGCTCGAGCGCCTGCGCGCGCCAGTCGGTCGCCGGCAGCGTCGAGTCGGGACCGTACTTGCCGCTGAGGAAGCCGGAGGCCAGCGGGCTGCGGATGATCGCCGTCATCGAGCTGCGCTCGCATAGCGCGAAGAACTCGGGCTTGTCCTCGAACACGTTGCAGGCGAACTGGAGCGCTGAGCAGGTGCCGCGATCGGCCCAGCGCTCGGCCTGCGACGGAACATCGGCGCTCCAACCGAAATGGCGGATCAGCCCGTCGCGCTGAAGGCTCTCGAGCTCCTCCACGACCGCGTCCGCCACCGCGTCGTCGAGAACGCCCACGTGCAGCTGATACAGATCGATCGCCTCACGCTCCAACCGCCGCAACGACGCCTGGCACGCGCTGCGCACGTATGCCGGGTTCACATCCACGCCGCGTGAGCGCCTGCTACCGTCGTCATCGAACGTGTGACCGAACTTGGTGGCGATGACAGCCTCATCGCGGTGTCCGGCAAGCGCACGGGCGAGCAGCCGCTCGCTATGCCCTGCGCCATAGGAATCGGCGGTGTCGAAGAACCTCACGCCGAGCTCGAAGGCCCGCTGGATCGCGCTGATCGAGGCGGCGTCGTCCACCGGACCCCAGCCAATCGTCCGTCCGCTGTCCCCGGTCGTGGGACCACCCACAGCCCAGCAGCCAAGACCAAGCGCTCCGAGCGTGGGCCCCTCTGTCCCGAGGCGCCTCGGGCTCACCTCCGTCACCTCAACACGCGTCCAGGCGCCATCTCAGCCCGTCGCACCGGTCGCGCCCTTGGACGGTTGGTACCTGGCAAGCTCAGCCTTCAGCGCCGGCCGCTGCGCCTTGGGTGTCAGGCTGAGCGCCTTGTCCTCCGCGAGCACAGCGCGGTCTGTCTCATGTGCGAGGTACGCGTAGACGGCGAGCTGCGCCCACTGGTCGGCGACCGTGCGGTCGCTCGCCGCGACGACCTCCTGGGCGGTCTCAGCCACCGAGTAGGTCCCGATCGCGAAAAATGAAAACGCGACATCTGACGCGAGCGTGACGTCTGGCTTCGCCGGAGCGAGCGACAGGTAGTGCTTCCAGATCGGCGCGAGGATGGCCAGCTCCTTCGCGCCGTCGGCTGTGAAGCCCGCGGCGGAGGTGCTCGTCGCGGCGACGTAGTTGGTGTCCGCCAGCTGGAACACCGCCCGGGCGTAGGCATCCCATGCCGGCGCGCTGTGCGGGGCAGCGAGCGCAGCGCGCCGCGTGCTCGTCACGCGCGACTCGATCAGCTTGAAGCCGCTGGCGGTCCCGGTGCCGTTGTGCTCCAGGCCGGTCAACAGGCCCGTCGACCCAGCGCCGCCGCCGATGCCGAAGAAGACCAGGCCGCCCCCGAGCAGCAGCGCGAGAAACGCGTACAGCACCCGGATCGCGGCCCGGCGCCCTGGACTGCGAAGGTCAAACAGCATCGTGGTCGCGCGGCGGTGGTGGTGTCGACGGGCTTCCCATCACCGGAGAGGGTACCCCGGACGCCTGCCCGCGTGCTCGCCGCCTGTCGCGCCGGTCCAGCAGCGCGGCCACGTGAATGCTGATCTCGTACAGCGCGACGATCGGCAGGATCTCGAGGATCATCGTGATCGCGTCCCCGGGCAGGATCGCCGCGATCAGCGCGGCAACCGCGATAGCGATGCGCCGGCCGCGGCGCAACTGGCGTGTCGTGACGATCTCCGCACGCACCGCCGCAACGACGGCGACCGGAACCTGGAAGATCACGGCCATCGCGACGAGCATCAGCCCGGCGAACGGGTAGTAGCTGCTTGCCTGGACGACGACCTCGAACTGGCCGCTGTTGAAGTTGAGCAGGAAGTGCGTAGCGGCCGGCAGGACGACGAAGTAGCCGAAGGCGACGCCGGCGAGCAGGAGCGCGGGGACGGCGAGCATCACCGGCACCGCGACAGCACGCTCCCGCGGGCTGAACGCGGGCAAGACAAAGCCGTAGAGCTCAAACAGGATCACCGGGAGTGCGAACAGGAAGGCGAAGTAGAGGCAGACGGTGAGGGTGGCGGTGAATGGCTCAGCCACACTGAGCGTGACCAATTGAGATCCGGCGCCGCGCGGAACCTTCGCGACTGCGCTGGCGATCTCCGGGCCAAACGCTCCGGCCGCGTGGCGCACGCCCGGAGCGAGACCGCTGTTCGGACTTGCAAGCCAGTTGACGAGATGGCGCTCGACTGTCGCGAGGCGCAGCAAGCCATCCCTGACCTGTGCCGCTTGGCCCTCCAGACCCTGGCCCTTGGCCTCCTGCGAGGCCAGGACCTTTTGCGCCGGATGGGCCAACAGGCGCAGCAGCTCGTGGCTCTGCCAGAAGCACAGCCCGAAGGCGACCGCGAGGGCTGCCAGGCAGATGATCAGCCGCGTGCGGAGCTCGTCCAGGTGCTCGACGAGGCTCAGGCGATCCTGGTGGTCGACCGGCCGGATTGCTCTCGCCATCCCGCCTCACAGGGTAATGGGTGTCCCGCGCCCAGCCACGCAACGCACCAACCATGGGCGAGCAGTTGCGCGAAGCCGTATCCACGTCGGTTCGCTCTCAAGGCTTTGACCGCGTCGGTCGATATCGCGAGCGATGGCACACAACACGGAACACAACCACGAGCACGCCGCCGACGAGCACACGGTGGCCGGGCTTTGGGGCCCCGCCGACGACGGCACCGGCGACCCGGCACTGTGGCGCTGTGGTGGTTGCGACTGCCCGTTCGTCCAGCCGCTGGACTGGGACCTCGTGGGACGCTCGCACTGGCGCGTCACGCTGCGCTGCCCGAACTGCCAATGGGTGGGCACCGGCGTCTTCAGCCAGGAGGCCGTCGATCGCTTCGACCGCGAGCTGGACCGCGGGATGCGCAAGCTGCAGAGCACTCTGTCACGCGTTTCGCGAGCCTGCATGGAGGCCGACATCGAGCACTTTGCGCAGGCGCTCGCGGCCGACCAGATCGTTCCGTTCGACTTCTGAGCTGACCGCCGGCGCTACAGCCGGTAGCGGGACGGATCCCAGGGACGGCACTCGATGATCGCCGGTCCGCGCATGTAGTCGTAGCCGGGATCGGGCGTGCGCCAGTCACCGTAGACCGAGGTCAGCTCGGCCTCGTGGTCGTCGGGCTTCAGCCAGTACCGGTCGAGGAAGCGGAACTCCGCCAGCGGCAGCGCCGGGATCTCGCAGATGTTCTGCACGTGGGTGTGCGGGGAGGAGCGGTCGGTGTTCGTGCCGTAGTTGCTCCAGCGCAGCCGCTCGCCGCTGATCTGGACACAGAAGAAGTCGAAGATCGCGTCATCCAGGCTGACCGCCCACTGCGTCGGCACCTCGTCGACGTTCGGGAAGCGCCGGGCCAGCCGGAACCCGGCGTCCAGGAGCGCGGGGAGGCTCGCCTCCAGTCGCTCCGCATCCTCGGAGCGGTAGTTGAAGTCCGCGTCGAGCGCGTCGTGGCTGAGCAGCTGACCTTCGCGCGCCCAGCCGAGCAGGACCCCGCCGCAGACCCAGTAGCGACCGGAGATCGGCGTCGGCGCGAGCGCGTCGTGCAGCCGGCGCAGGCGCGACGCCTGCAGCTCGACGGGATCGTGCGTCGCTGAGCCTCCCGGGGTCATCTAGCGGCTAGATCGACGTAGCGACCACGACCTTGAGCGATGCCGCCGCGTGGTCCGCTTGGTGAGCCTTTGGATAGGGCGACCTCCGGTCGCCGGAAAGACGCTCAAGTCGGCCGCAACCGTGCCGATTGGTCGCGGTGATGGCGGTCCTCGACGATGTCGCCGTGCCCGTGGCAGGTTCCCTCGACGCCGAGGCGAGCCCGGCTGGCCAGGCGCCGCCCGCCGCAGTCGCGATCGTGATGGTCGTGCGCGACCAGGCGGCGCTCACCCTGCGCGCCCTCGTCGCCCTTGCCCGCGGCGAGGAGGGACCGGCTTTCGAGACGGTGGTGCTCGACGACGCCTCGAACGACGCCACACCAACACTGCTGGCCAACGTCGAAGGACACTTCACAGGGCTGCGCGAGGACCACGCGCGCGGCTTTGTCGCCGGCGCGGACCGGGCGGTGGCCGCCTGTCAGGCGGGCGTGGTCGTGCTGCTGCGCGAGGATCTCGTGGTGAGCACAGGCTGGCTGGAGTCGCTGATCAGGAGCTTCGACGACCCGGCGGTCGGTGCGGCGCTGCCGCGCGTGATCGACGCGTCTGGTGCAGACGTCACTGACCCTGGCTGGCCGTGCCTCGCGATCCGGCGCGACGCTCTCGCCCAGGTCGGCGGGTTCCAAGCGGTGGCGCAACCGTCGCGAGCCGTCAAGGCAACGCTGCTGGAGGCCCTCGAGGCGTCCGGTTTCGAGATTCGCGGGGCACCCCTATCGGTCCTCCTCGCGCTGCCAGGCACGATCACCGCCAGCTGACCGGGCAAGGCGGATCCGCCGCCAGCGCACCTCAAGTCGCCCCAGCGCCCGCCGATACTGGGGATGATGGTCAGCGATCTCAAAGGCGCCTCGACCGCTTCCTGAGCGGGCGGCGCCACAGGCGGAATTCTCCGATGCTGCGCGTGCCCGCAGCCGAGGTGCTGCTCGCGGCCACCCGATCGCCGCCGGCAGCGCAAGCGCCGACCCTGATTCTGATGTACCACCGGGTCGATGAGGACGTCAACGACCCATTCAGTCTCGTCGTGCATCCGCGCCGCTTTCGCGAGCACCTCCGCCGCCTGGTAGGGCGCGCCGACATCATCCCGCTCTCCGAGCTGCTCCCGCTCCGAGCGGGCGACCGGCCACGCGTCGCGATCACCTTCGACGACGGCTACGTTGACAACCTCGACCTCGCCCTGCCGGAGCTCGAGCTTGCCAGCGTGCCGGCCACGTTCTTTGCCATCTCAGACCTGCTCGGCACGCGAGAGGAGTGTTGGTGGGATCAGCTCGAGCAGATCTTCCGCGCGGGCTGGGAAGGCACCCGCGCCATCAGCCTGACCCTGCGCGGCGAGACACTCACCGCGGAGGTCAGCTGCGACGTGCGGTGGCTCATGGAGATCCACACCCACCTGCTGGCACTGACGCAGGCGGAGATCATGCCGCTCATCGCCGAGCTGCGTGAGCAGCTCCACGCACCGACAGTCGCGCTCGAGCGGCGCATCATGACCGAGGACGAGCTGCGCCGTCTCGACGCCAGCTCGTGCGTCGAGGTGGGCGCTCACACGCGGACGCACCCAAAGCTGCCGAGCCTGTCCGCGACCGACCAGGCAGCAGAGCTGAGCGGCGCGCGGCAGCGGCTCGAGGAGGTGCTCGGTCGCCCCGTGCACACGCTTTCATACCCCTTCGGGGCATTTGACGAGGACACGCTGAACGCGGCGCAGGGAAGCGGCTACACGCATGCCTGCACGACCGAGCCGGCGTGCGTGTCGAGCTCGCACTCCCCGCTGCGGCTGCCGCGCCTGGGGGTCGAGAACTGGGACGGCTACGAATTCGACCTTCGTGTGAACCACTGCCTGGCGGCCGCCGCGTAGCGTCCAGGGCGCCGGCATTGCTCAAAACGCGCACTGGGCGGTCGATCACTCGGACACATGGCTGCCTCCGCGATACGCCCGCAGGCGGCGAGCGCAACGCTGCTCGAACGCCGGCCGCTGATGCAGCGCCGGCGAGCACGTCGGCAGGTCGAGCAGTTCCTGTTTGACCTCGACGGCACGATCACGCAACGAGAGATCCTGCCTGCGATCGCGCGCGCGATCGGGCTCGAGGACGAGATGACTGCCCTTACGCGCCAGACGATGGACGGCGAGCTGCCGTTCGAGTCGAGCCTGCGCCGTCGCGCGGAGATCCTCAAGGCTGTCCCCGTGTCGCGCGTGCGCAGCATCATCGCCGACGTGCCGCTCGACCCGGTGATCCTCGAGTTCCTTGCCGCCAACCGCGAACGCTGCACGATCGTCACGGGCAACCTGGATGTCTGGATTGCCGACCTTGTCGCGCATCTGGGCGTTGCCTGCCGCTGCTCAGTCGCCAGAGCCGAGGGCGATCGCCTCGTCGAGCTCGTGTCGGTGCTCGACAAGGCCACGGTCGCGCGGGAGTTCCACGGCCCGATCTGTGCCATCGGCGACGGCTACAACGACCTCGGCCTCATCGCGGCGGCCGACATCGGGATTGCCTACGGCGGCGTTCACGCGCCCGCCCCCGGCTTGATCGACGTCGCGACGCACCTCATCCACGACCCCAAGCGACTGTGTCAACTCCTGTCCGCGTGGTGATCAACTGCGCCGGCGAGGGGCGGCGCCTGGGGGTCGGCAAGACCAAGGCGTTGGTTTCGGTGTTGGGACGCCCGATCATCGACTGGCATATGCGCATGCTGCGCGACGTCGAGGACGTCGTCGTCGTCGTCGGCCACCAGGCGCATGAGGTGGTCGAGGCTGTGAGCCCGTGGCGCAGCGATGTGATCTTTGCGATCAACCATGCGTACTCCACGACCGGGACGGCGGCAAGCCTCGCCCTTGGCTGCGCCGGAGCCCAGGGTGACGTGATCTCGCTCGATGGTGACCTGCTCGTCGATCCTGCGTACTTCGCCGGCTTTCTGGCCGAAGATACCCCGCCCTGTCTCGGCGTCGCCCCGCGGACGACCACCGACGCGGTGCTTGTCGAGATCAGCGGCGTCGGAGAGCACCGCACCGCCAACAGCTTCAGCTACGAGACCGGCGGGCTCGAGTGGACCGGCCTGCTGCGCGTGCCAGCCGAGCTGGTGCTCGAGGCTCACGACCGCCATGCGACGAGCGGACACGTCTTCGAGATGCTCTCTCCACATCTGCCGCTCGCAGTGCGCGACGTCAATGCGCGCGAGATCGATACGGCCGACGACTACGACCGTGCGGTCGAGTGGATCGGCCCCATCGCGGACCACTGGGCAGCTTGAGCCACGGATGAGCGCCGTCGCGTCGCGAGCCGACCGCACCGAGGACTTCTGGCGCGGCCGCACCAGCGTCGAGGGACCGCGCGCGACGCGCTTCCATGCCGAGCACGACGCCTACGACGTCGCGGCCATTCGCGCCAGCGTTGACGGCGCCGAGGGTGTCCGCGTCCTCGACCTCGGTAGCGGCACCTGCGTGATCGCCTCGCGGCTCGTGTCCGAGCTCGGCTGGCAGGTGCATGCCGTCGACTACGTCGCCGAGTTCCTCGAGCGGGCGATCGACGATCCACGGCTGACGACGGCAGTCGGCGATGTTCGCTACTACGAAGATGCCGGCGACTACGACCTGATCGTCTCGCTCGGGGTGATCATGTACCTGCTCGCGGCGGACGACCGCAGCGCCATGTACGAGCGTTGCGCGCGCATGCTCTCCGCCGGCGGCACGCTGTTTCTGAAGGCGCAGTTCGGTGTCGAGGCCGAGGTCAGAGTCGATCAGTACTCGGAGGCGCTCAATGCCGACTACTGCGCCGTGTATCCGCAGCTCGACACCGAGGTGGCCCGAATCTCGGCCGCGCTAGGACCGGTCGCGGTGCTCGACCCGTACCCGCCAGAGCTCAACCCATACCCCGACACGCACGTCCATTACGTGATCGCGCGTCACTGAGATCGCCACGGCGATCGCCGCGGGCTGGCACTGGCTACGCGAAGCGCTGCACCAACCCGTCGGCAAGCAGCTCCAGCGCGCGGCGCTGAGCGGATGCCGTGGAGGCCGGCAACGCACGCTTCGCCGACGCGACCAATTCGAGCGCCCGAGTGCGGGCGCGCTCCGCGGCGCCGGTCTGCTCGATCAAGTCGCAGATCCGCGCGGCGTCGTCAGGGCCGCTGATCGCGCGCAGGTCGAGCGCTGCGAGCTCCGGCGAGCGCTCGCGCGCGAGGATCAGCGGCAGCGTGACGGTGCCGTCGAGCAGATCGGCGCCGCGGCGCTTGCCGGTCCGCTCAGCCGGACCTGTGACGTCGAGCACGTCGTCGAGGATCTGAAACGCCAGCCCGATCGCGTGACCGAAGGGACCGAGCGCCGGCCCGCCGCCGGCCATCGCACCCAGCTCGCACGCCGCCGCGAACAGTCGTGCCGTCTTCATCTCACAGCGCTCGAGGTAGCGCGCCAGCGTGACATCCGCTTGCCAGGCGTCGGCGCGTTGCATCAGCTCGCCCCGGGCAAGCGCCGAGGAGGCTGCCGACAGCGCGCCGAGCTGGGCGACGTCCCCGTTGCTCGCGAGCTCGGCAAACGCGCTCGAGAACAGTAGATCGCCGGTCGATGTCGCCGCCTCACGCCCCGCCCTGGCAAAGATCGTCAGCCTGCCGCGGCGCAGGGGCGCGTCGTCGAGCACGTCGTCATGGACCAGCGTCGCCGAGTGGATCAACTCGACGGCTGCCGCCGCTCGACACAGCGCGAGTTGGGCATCGCTCCCCAGTCCGGCGACGAACACCAGCAGCGGCCGGAGCCGCTTGCCGCCAGCTTCGATCGTGTGCAGGGCGTGCGCGTCGATCGACGCGATCTCCCGCAGGCGGACCTCGACCATTGCCATCGCCTCGCGCAGCGGAGCGCCGCCCAGCTCCAGTATCGCGTCGAACGGCTCCGCGAACGGTTCGCTCATCGGACTTCGCCGACGTGGATCGCGATGATCCCGCCTGCCGTGAGGACGTAGCGGATTCGCGTCAACCCCGAGCGCTCCATCAGTGCGGCCAGCTCCGCCGGCGCGGGAAAGCGCCTCACGGAGCTCGGCAGGTAGCTGTACGCGTCGGCGTTCCCGGCGATCCGCCCTAGCGCCGGGATCGCGCGATCGAACCAGGCGCGGTAGAAGCTCGCCAGCGGCTCGCGTGTGGGCTGCGTGATCTCGAGAATCACGACGGCGCCGCCCGGTCGCACGACACGCACGAGCTCCGCGACAGCCTTTTCGAGGTCGCTGAAGTTGCGCGCCCCGAAGCCGACGGTCACCGCGTCGAAGGCGTCGCGCGGATATGGCAGGGCGAGCGCGTCCGCCCACTCGAACCGCACCAGCGGCGCCTTGGTGCGTGCCCGAGCGAGCATCTCCTCGGAGAAGTCACAGCCAACCACCTCGCCGCCGGGCATGACCGCTGCGAGCAGCGCCACGGCGAGATCCCCCGTCCCGGTCGCCACATCGAGGACCTTGCTGCCCGGGCCGACCTTGGCGAGCTCCACCGCCCGCGCACGCCAGCGGTGGTGCAGTCCCGCGGTCATCACGGTGTTCATGACGTCGTAGAGCCCAGCGATGCGATCGAACATCGCTCGCACCTGGCCCGGCTCAAGCGTGCCGGAGCCCTGCTGCTCCACTACTTCAGATCTGAGAGAAACTGGACGACGGCCGTGAACTCCTTCGGCGGGAGATTCTTGAACGAGGGCATCGGCTGTGTCGGGTTGACGAGCGTACGCGCGATTCCCAGCGCCGGCACGCGGGATCCGACATGCGTGAGGTTAGGCCCCGGTCCGGGGTTGCCGTCGGTGCCGATCGTGTGACAGGCCTCGCAGCCGGAGTCGGCGACCGCCGCGCGACCGGTGTAGAACTCGCTGAGCGCCGCACCGCCCTCCGCCTTGACGGCGGCGGGTGCGGCAATCGTCAACTCGGTCGGCGGGCCCGATTCCGCGCCATGGTAGGTGAGGAAGGCCATCGCGAAGATCACGACGACCAGCGTGATCATTGCGACCGGGCGATGCTCAGGGCGGCGCTCCGGGCTGCGGTCGTAGAACGGCAGCAGGAACAGCAGGATCATCCCCAGCGTCGGAATGCCGATCGTTGCCATGCCGAGGAAGCTCGGCGGGTGAACGACACGCAGCACCTCGAAGAGGAAGAAGAAGTACCAGTCGGGTCGCGGCACGTAGCTCGTCGTCGCGCCACTCGCCTTCGGAGCGAGTTGCGCACCGAACAGCAGCGACAGCACCATGATCACCGCGACCACCAGGCAACCCATCAGTGCGTCCTTGGCGACGGCGTAGGGGAAGAACGGCTTGCCTTCCGCCTTCAGGATCGCGTACTCGCGGAGGTACTCCTCCTTCTCGCGCTGGTTCACGCCGGCTCCTCCGCCAGGTCGCGATCAGGCTTCGCCCTGACCCAGGGTGGCGCCGATGTGCCCAGCTTGGCGACGAGGTAGAGATGCGCCCCGATCATCGCCGCGATCGCGCCGGGCACGATCAGCATGTGGATGGCGTAGAAGCGCGGCAGCGTCGTCGCGTTGAACTCCGCGCCGCCGCGCAGGAAGTCCGACAGGTAGGGACCGAGGAAGGGGGCGGTGCCGTTGATGTTGATCCCGACGACGGTGGCCCAATAGGAGCGCTCATCGAGCGGCAGCAAGTAGCCGGTGAACCCCATGACCATGGTGAGGATCAGCAGCACGACGCCGATCACCCAGTTCAGCTCGCGCGGATACTTGTACGCGCCGAAGACGAACGTGCGGCCCATGTGCAGGAACACGAGCACGACCATGACCGTGGCACCCCAACGGTGCATGCCGCGCACGAAGTTCCCGAGGAAGACGCTGGTCGAGATGTAGCGAATCGACTCGTACGCTCCGCCGGAGCCGTCAGGCCGGTAGTACATCGCGAGGAACACACCTGTCACGGCCTGCGCGAGGAAGGCGAACATCGTCGCCGAGCCGAGTGAATAGAACCAGTTCGTGCCCTTGGGAACCTTGCGGAACATCAGCCAGCGTGCGGCGCCCGACAGCGACGTGCGCTCATCGACCCAGTCGACGACGGACTTGCCCGCCTCGCCGGCGTGCTCGAGCGGCGTCTGTGGCCGGCCGCGCTGCGTGCCCGGCGGCGGGGCGGGCGCCAGCGCCTGTGGCGGCAGCGGCGGCATCGGGAGCTTGGGCTTGCGGAGCTTCTTGGCCATCGACTAGAGCTTGCGCACGCTTGGGCGCGACGGGTACAGGTACTGCCCGATCCCGTCGAGTGGCTCGCCGGGATCGCGCGGCGAGAAGATCCGCAGCTCGCTGTTGACGCTGTAGCGCGGTCCGACCTGCACGTAGCCGTCGAAGAGCCGCGTGTAGAAGCGGTCGAGCGGTCGCGGTGCCGGGCCGCTCACGCGGACGCCCTCGAGGTCGAACACGGAGCCGTGACACGGACAGATGAAGCGCTCGGCAGCGTCGACCCATAGGACCGAGCAGCCGAGATGCGAGCAGCGCGAGGTGATCGCGACCCATCGGTTGTACTGGTTCGGCGGCGTCTTGTCGACCTGCGGGTCGCGGGCGCGGACGTACACGGTGCTCTTGCCGGCCTCGCCGATCCCTGGGGACGTCGTGATCACCACCGGCACGTAGTCGTTGTTTGGGAAGTCGTCGGGGTAGCCGATCGTCTGCCAGCCAAGCGTCACGTTCTTGAAGATCGGGCCGATCGCGAACGCGAGCGCCGGCAACGTGATACCTGCCGCCATCAGCATGCCGGCGCCGTGCGCGGTCCCGGTCATGAAGCGCCGACGCGTCACGGTCTCGCCCTCGAACGCGCCGGGCATGCCCCGATCCACGGTGTACTTGGACTTGGTCTGCCTGCGCGTCGGTGCCAACGAGTCTCCCTACTGGGGCTGAGCGGTGGCGAACAATATCGTCAAGCCGAAGCGGTGTGTGAAATAACGCCCGCGAGTGCGGGGCCGGCGGCGCGGTCGCCGTTGCGCAGCAGAGCCTTGGCGCTGACGTAGTCAGGACTTGCGCCGAACCCGACCGCGTGCGCACCCGCCAGCCACAGCGCCGCACACGATTCGCCTTCACCGCGGGCGGTGAGCAGCGCGCAGAGGGCGATCACGTCCGCCAGCTCACGAACCGCCGCGAGATCGCCCAGCGCCACGAGCCGTTCGAGCCCGAGCGCGTACAGCCGGTCACCGGCGAGCAGCGCGAAGTCGGCATCGATGTCCTCGAACAAGCGTGGACGCGAGTAATGGAGCAGGAAGCCTTCGTAGATGGCCTCGACGAGGAGCTCGTATTCGGGCGGGTTCGCCGCCGCACGCGGACCGCTCGCGGCGAGCTTGCCCAGCGGGCGATCGCCATTGACAAGCGGCCCCGACCGGAGCATCCCGGCGAGTGGCTCGCCCTCGTCCAGCAATGCGGCGCGCAGCCGCTCGAGCACGCTCAAGGCGCCTCACCATCTGAGCCGAGCGCCGCAAACGACGCTGCGGCGGCATCGAGCGTCGCCTCGATCGCGGCGTCGTCGTGGGCCAGCGACGGGAACCACGCTTCGAACTGCGAGGGCGGTGCGTACACGCCGCGGGCGAGCAGCTCACGACACCACGCCCCGTAGCTCGCGAGGTCCGCGCGCTGCACGTCGGCGAGGCTGTGCGGCGGATCTCCCAAAAAGAACACCGTCAGCAGTCCGGGCGTCCAGCTGACGCTCACAGGATGGGAGCCGGCGGCTTCCCGCAGGCCGACGGCGAGACGCTCGGTGATCCGGCCGAGACGGCGATACGCCGCGTCGTCGAGCAGCGCGAGCGTCGCCTGACCAGCCGCGACGGCGAGCGGGTTGCCCGACAGCGTGCCGGCCTGGTAGACGTCGCCGGCCGGCGCGAGCAGCTCGAGCAGGCTCCGCGGACCCGCGACCGCCGCCGCCGGGAGACCACCACCGAGAATCTTGCCGAGCACGAGCAGATCCGCCTGCACGCCCGCCCGCTCGCCGGCGCCGCCGCGCCCGACGCGAAAGCCGCTGATCACCTCGTCGAAGATCAGCAGCGCCCCGCTCGCGGTTGCCCGCTCGCGCAGCAGCTCGAGGAACCCCTCGTCGCCCAGGACCAGGCCCATGTTCGCCGGGCACGGCTCAGCGATGATCGCCGCGATGTCGGGGCGATCGCTGGCCGTGAGCAGAGCCTCGCGATCGTTCCACGGGACGACGAGCGTTGCGGCAGCGGCGCCGACCGGCACGCCCGGGCTTGCCGGGATACCCTGCGTCGCGAGCCCTGAGCCGGCCTGGGCCAGCAGGCCGTCCGAATGGCCATGGTAGGAGCCGGCGAACTTGATCACCAGCTCGCGCCCGGTGTGCGCGCGCGCGATGCGCAGAGCGGTCATCGTCGCCTCGGTCCCGGAGGACGTCATCCGCAGCATCTCGACGCCCGGCACGCGGCGTGCGACCCCCTCCGCCAGCTCGACCTCCGCCGCCGTCGGCGCGCCATAGCTGGTCCCGCGCAACGCGGCGGCGCGGACCGCCTCGACCACGCTTGGGTGGGCGTGGCCGGCAATCAGCGCTCCCCACGAACAGACGTAGTCGACGTAGACATTGCCGTCGACGTCCACTATCTCCGCACCGCTGGCATGCTCGATGAACAGCGGATCGCGTCCGATCGCGCGCATCGCCCGCACCGGCGAGTTGACGCCGCCCGGCAGCACGCGACACGCCCGCTCAAACAGCGCCTGCGACCGCGAATCGTTCAGCATTACCGGCACGATATTCCACGCCCCACGGCACCCGGACGCGCTGCCGGCGTCCGAGCAGGAGCGGTGAAGCGCAGTGACCGGCTGAGCCGGCAAGTCACGGCATCAGCCGTGACTTGCCTCCCAGAGGCGGAACGCGTCCGTGAAGTAGAGCAAGCGGATCTTCTTGAATTCGGTCGAGGAGTAGAGCGTCGCGCGTTGCGCGATCCCGGTGTTCGCCGCAATGGCGTCGAGCACCGCATCGCACTCCTCCCTCGACCGGCCGTGCGCCATCGTGAAGACCGAGTTCGGCCAGTTTGTAAAGGTCGGGCGCTGAATCGCCGCCGCCTCTACCGTGCGAGCCATCGGGCAGCGTCCTTTGCGTGGTAGGTGACGATGATGTCCGCCCCCGCGCGCCGGATGGCCGTGAGCGTCTCGAGCACGACGGCTCGCTCGTCAAACGCCCCGGCAGCGACCGCCGCCTTCACCATCGCATATTCGCCGCTCACGTTGTAAGCCGCAACAGGCAGCCGCGTCATCGCGCGGACCGCGGCGATCACATCAAGATAGGCGAGCGCCGGTTTCACCATCACGATGTCGGCGCCCTCGGCGATATCGAGCTCGACCTCACGGAGCGCCTCCCGTCCGTTCGCGCCGTCCAGCTGGTAGCCGCGCCGGTCACCGAACGCGGGGGCGGCGTCGGCCGCTTCGCGGAACGGGCCGTAGAACGAGGATGCGAACTTCGCGGCATAGGCAAGGATCGGCAGCTCGCCGAAGCCCTCGCTGTCGAGCTCGGCCCGGATCGCCGCCACGCGGCCGTCCATCATGTCGCTCGGCGCGATCACGTCAGCGCCCGCGCGTGCGTGGCTCACCGCGGTGCGCGCGAGCAGTTCCAGCGAGGCATCGTTGTCGACGCTGCCGTCGGCGTCGAGGACGCCACAATGACCGTGGCTGGTGTACTCACACAGGCACACGTCGGTGATGACGAGAAGATCGGGATGCGCGTCCTTGATCGCGCGAACAGCGAGCTGCACGACGCCCTCCGCGTCCCACGCGCCCGAGCCCTCGCTGTCCTTCTCGTCGGGGATCCCGAACAGGATCACGCCGGGAATGCGCAGGGCGGCGAGCTCGCGCGCCTCGGCAACCGCTTGCGCGATCGACAGCCGCGAAACCCCCGGCATCAGCTCGATCGGCCCGCCGCTCGATGCCACGAACAGCGGCGCCACCAGCCGCGTCGGCGAGAGCTCGGTCTCGCGCACGAGGTCGCGCAGCGCGGCGGTCCGGCGCAGGCGGCGCAGACGCGTGGCGGGGAACGGCATCGTGGTGATGGTACTCGCCCGCTGCTCGGCGCCCAGCCGGCCTGCCGGGACGTTCAGCGATCCGCCGTCAGGGCCGCAACGCGAGCCTCGCGAGCGTCCCAAAGCCCGCGATCAACGCCGCCAGGTGCGCAAGCGCGATCGTCAGGCTCGGCTGAGTTTGGTTGACCGCGGCATCAAGCGCCTCGAGTGACGGCTTGAACGGGAACACCGCCGAGATCACGCGGATCGCCTCCTCCAGCCCTCCCGACACCGAGCCGCTGGGGACGAGCGCCAGAAACACCAGCGGCAGTGACACCAGCAGCGCCAGCAGCGACGCGGCACGGACCTCGCGCACGATCGCGCCCAGCGCGACGCCGAGGACAGCGAAGGCGAGGCCGCCGACGAGCATGGCGACGAGCCATAGGCCGACCCGACCCCACTCGAGCGGCACGAACAGCCCGATGCCGGAGAGCATCGCGAACGCCACGATCACCCCCACGCCGGTCGCCAGCAGCGCCTTCTCGCCGAGCAGCACGCCGGTCGGCACGAGCTTCCGGTGCAACCGGGCGAGCGTGTTCTCCTCACGCTCCAGCGCCAACATGCCGGAGGCGAGCAGGATGCAGACGAACATCAGCGACACGGCCACAGCCACGGCCACGGCAAAGGTGTCCAGCGGCGTCTTGCGGCCGCTCAACATCTGCTGCACGACCGCGATCGGTGCTGCGACAGCGCCGATCACCTGCTTGGACCCGCCGAGGTTGGACACGGCGATCTGCGCGAAATGCTCGACCTGCTCGATGTCGGGGCGTAGCGGCGAGGACGGCGGCAGCCGCGACAGCGTCGCGGCGAGGAGCAGGCGCGCGCGAACGAGACCGAGAACGTCGAAGGAGTTGCCGAGGAAGTGCAGATTCCCGCCCGTGAGCAGGAGGTCGATGTAGCTGTCGGCGACGCGAGACAGCTGCGCCGACAGCAGCGAGTTCGCCTGTGCGAGCTTCGACTCGATCGCGTTCTCCACAAGCGACTGGTTGATCGCGTCGCCGTTGTAGATCACGTCGACATAGGCCGACCCGGCCGCGTTGGCGAGCTGCTCCGGCAGGTTGGGCGGGATGATCAGCGCGGCAATCGTGTCGCCGTCGCGAACGTCGGCGATCGCCTGCGCGCGCGTGCTCACGCGTACCGGCTGGATCGCCTGGAACAGCTGCTTCTCGTAACGCGTCGTGTCGATCCGCTCGCTGCCGAGCATGATCGTCGCCTGACTTGGTGGGATCTCGTTGAGGAACGCGACGCGCGGCAGCGCCGGCGAGCTCGAGAGAGCGAGCCCGATCAGAACGGCAATCGCGACCGGGTAGGCGATCAGCAACACCACGAGCACCGGCGAGCGACGGAGAATCCGCAGGTCCTTACCGAGCAGTGCACGCAACGCCATCAATGGCCCTGCTCCGCCAGGAAGGACACGAACGCCCGCTCGAGGTCGGCGTCGCTGTGCCCGCCACCCAGCTCCGACGGGGCGCCGCTGAACAGCATCTCGCCGTCGGCGAGCACGAGCAGCTGCCCGGCGTAGCGCTCAGCCTCGGCGATGTCGTGCGTCGCGAACACGACGCTCGTCCCGCTCGCCACGCGCGCATTGATGAAGTCCCACAGTCGCGCTCGCTGCCGGGGGTCGAGCGCCGAGGTCGGCTCGTCGAGCAGCAGCACTGCGGGATCGGCGATCAGCCCCACGGCGATGTTCACGCGCTGGCGGTTCCCGCCGGAGAGGCGCCCGACCTCGTCGCGCGCGCGGCTGCGCAGACCGGTCTGGTCGAGCATCTCCTCGACCGCATGGCCAATGTCGGCGACCCGTTCGAGCCGCGCGAACAGTCGCAGGTTCTCGGCGACCGACAGCTTCGAGTACACCGCGGTTTGCTGGGGAACCCAGCCGACGCCACCCGCACCGGACATCCGCACCTCGCCGGAGTTCGGCGCCAGGCCGCCGGAGAGGATCGACAGCAGCGTCGTCTTGCCCGCGCCATTCGGTCCGATGATCGCCAGCACCTCCCCTTCGCGGAGCTCGAAGCTCACATCGACAACGGCGTCCCGCTCGCCGAAGCGCTTGCACAGCTGCGTTGCCTGGAGCTGGATCATCAGGAGGGTGGTCGGACGTGCCACGGCTCGAGCACGGCGTGCCGGCGGAGGTAGAGGATCGTCTCGCGCAGCACCGCCGCTACCGGGAGCGCGACGACGGCGCCGACCAGGCCGTAGATCGCGTCCCCGAACAGCAGCGCCAGGATGACGAGAATCGGGTTGATCCGGAGCGCATGACTGAAGATCTGAGGTGCGATGAGATGCCCCTCGAGCTGCTGGATGACAACGAACAGCAGCGTAACCCAGAGGGCGCTCAGCGGATCCGTGAACAGCGCCACCGCGACCGGCGGTATCGCACCGAGAATCGGCCCGACGTACGGCACGAGCTCCATCACGCCAAAGAACGCACCGAATGCGAATGCGTAGGTTCGCCCGTCATGGAACACGCCGGCGACACCGAAGATCCACAGCGCGACACCGGCCGTGGTTCCCATGACGACGCTGAAGAGGAGCTGTCCGCGGACGTAGCCGGACACGGCGCGCTGGACTCGCGTCGGCAGGTCGTCGGCCGGCGTACCGTCGCCGGCAGGCAGCAGCCGGCGCACCAGGCTGCCGATCTGGCGCCCGTAGACGAGCAGGTATACGGAGATCACGAAGATCAGGACGAGCGAGATCGCGGCATTGGCCGCCGTCGACAGGAGACTCGTCGTGAACGACAGCAGCGAGCTCGAGCCCTTGACGATCTTGTTCTTCAGCGTCTCGAGCGCCGTCTGGCCCTGCTTTTGCAGGCGCAGGTGGATGCCGTGCTGGTTGAAGAAGGTCTGCACGCTGTCGAGCCGCTTGTTGGCCTCGCGGAGGAGCTCGGGCACGCTGTGCTGGAAGGCGTTGATCTGATTGGTGATCGGCTGCGCGAGAGCCACCCCGATCGCGGCGACGGCCAGCAGCAGCAGGATGTAGGTGAGTGGGATCGCCAGCCCGCGCGGCAGCCCGACGCGATGCAGGAGATCGACATACGGGTTGAGGATCAGGGCGATCAGCGAGCCGACGATGAAGATCAGCACCACCTCGCGGGCCGCGCGCGCGGCGATCCACAGCCCCAGCAGGCCAACCGCCAGCAGGACGAGTTGTACGCCCTGGGGGATCACGACCGGTGGCGGCGCGGGCGGGGCGGGCTCGGCCTCCTCCGCCGCGGTGTGATCGTCCTCGACGGGCGGATCGATCTCCATCCGCGCAGTATCGCCGGTAGGCTCGACAGCGTGTCAGCAGTTGCGAAGATCCTTTTCTGTGGCGACTTGGTCGGCTCGGCGGGTCGGCGCACGCTGACCGGCCTGCTGGGGGAGCTACGCGAACGTCACTCGCCGACGTTCGTCGTGGTGAACGCGGAGAACGTCGCCGGTGGCTTCGGCATCACGCCAAAGATCGCCGACGAGCTGTTCGCCGCCGGCGTGGATGCCATCACGCTCGGCAACCACGGCTATCGCCACCGCGAGATCTACGCGTACCTGGACACGGAGCAGCGCATCGTCCGGCCGGCGAACTATCTGCGCGGCCAGCCCGGGCGCGGCCACACGATCGTCGAGCGCGACGGCGTGCGGCTGGCGGTGATCAACCTGTCGGGAAACCTCTACATGCGAGCCGGCCGTTCGGCGTTCTCCGAGGTCGACGCCGTGCTCGCCGAGGTGCGCGGGCAGGCAGATCATCTCCTCGTCGACATGCATGCTGAGGCAACGAGCGAGAAGGTCGCGATGGGCTGGCACCTCGACGGTCGCGCCACCGCCGTGCTGGGCACCCACACCCACGTGCCGACCGCCGATGCGCGCATCCTCCCTGGCGGCACCGCCTACATCAGCGACGTTGGCATGACCGGCGCGCGCGGCGGGGTGCTCGGCTTCCGGCGAGAGCTCGCGCTCGAGGCCCTCGTCACGCAGATGCCGATGCGGCTCCTGCCCTCCGACGAGGACCCTTGGCTGATGGCCGTGCTCGTGTCGTGCACGCAGCCGTTGCGCGCCGACTCCATCGAGCAGCTGCTCGTGCCCGCCCGCTAGCGCCTCACGCGAGGCCGAAATGGCGCGTGACAAGCGGGGTGAGGTCCTTGATCGACCACTGCCGGCGGTCGAGATCCCCGCTGACGCCGCAACAGATCAACGGCACGAGCGAGTCGCCGGCATCGAGTGCCCCGTGGCTGCCACCACCAATGTGACTGGCTCCACCCCAGTCACTGAACTCCCAGCCCTCGGCCGCCGACAGCAGGACCTCGCCCGAGGTGGGGCAGCTGAGCGCGTCCCACACGCGGCCGAGCGCGTCGGGGTAGCGCTCGCTGCGAAACACGCCGGTCTCGATGCGCGCATCGAACACCGACAACGCGCCCGCTAGGTGCCACTCACGCCCGCGCAGATCGCGCGCGCCCTCCCCCGGCGCGAAGCGCAACTCCTCCCCCGCGGCGCCGGCAACCACGGCCTGCTCACCGTCGCGCCAGATCACGTGCGCAACGCCCTCGATCCGTCGGGCGCGCTCGACGATCCGGCCGAGCAGGCGGGGCTCGAGCACGTAGATCATCGCCGCGCGTGAAGCGGGGCAGATCGCCACCTCCGCCTTGCCTGCTTCGCGCAGATCGGTCGGCCGGCGGACATCGGCGACTCCGACGAACTCGGGCACGAGGGAGATCGTGTCCTCCACCAGCGTGTGGGCGTGGTCGGCGACGACGATCACCGCGTGGTCGCGCAGGAATCGCTCGGTGCCGCCGCCGGCTTCGAACAGGCGGGCGAGCTGGCGGTCAGCCTCGGGGATCGAGTCGAGCTGACCTTCTGGACCGTGCCGATGGGAGTGGTTGTCGTTGTCGGGTAGTGACAGCAGCAGGAAGTCGCAGAGATCGCGCGCGACGAGGTAGGCGCCGACGCAGCCGGCGTGCCGGTCGCGGACGCCGGGCATCCCGAGCGTGCTGTGGCAGCCCGTGTCGCGGCTCGAGAAGATGTCGGCGTAGAACAGCTCGCGGGGACCCATCACAGGGCGGCGCACCAGCGAGCGGGCCGCAACACGTGTCAGCAGGGAGTGGCGGGCCGGCTCGTGGCGATGACGGCCCCGGTACATGAGGTAGGTCGTGCCGGCGGTGCGCAGCCCGGCGTCGTCGAGCTGCTCGAAGACGGTCAGCGCGTCGGCCGCGAGGTGCTCCGCGTTCATGTTGTAGATCGTGTCCGTGAGCTGGCGCGCGACCCCGAAGCGCAGCGAGGCGCGGAAGCTCGATCCGTATTCGACGTAGCGGTTCTCACCGCGGTGGTACCAGTTCATCGACGGGATGTGATGGCGGTCTTGGGCGTAGCCGGTAGCGATCGCCGCGGCGCAGACCGGCGTCAGCGAGGGGAACACCGACACTGCGTCGGGGACGTAGCGGCCACGCTCGATCAACGCCTGGAGCGCCGGCGCACGCCCGCTCTCGACGGTGCGCTGGAGCATCGCCGGCGCCGCCCCGTCTATCACCGCGAGGACGAGCTTCTTGGGCGTGCTCAGCGCCCTGCCCTCGGACGCGCGCGGCACGGGGAGCACGCAGACGCGGTGGTGGTCAGCTGGCAGAGGTGGAGGACGAGGCTCATCGTGCGCTACGGTTGGGATCTCCTGTGACGATAGTGAAGGCGCCTACGGTGTCGCGGAACAGCGCGGCGGAGAGGAACTTGTGAGCATCAGCGACGACGACCGACAGCGTCCGGCACGGTCCACAGCCCACGAGCTGCGGCGCTACGGAGGACTGTTCGCCGCACGCACGGGCCGCATGCGTTCCTCCGCGATGCGCGAGCTGCTGGCGATCACCGAGCGACCCGAGGTCATCTCGCTCGCCGGAGGACTCCCCGACACGTCGATGTTCGACGCGGAGCTGTTCCGCGCGCTGATGGCGCAGATCGCCGACAACTCGACCGCGCAGGCTCTCCAGTACGGACCGACCGAGGGCCTTCAGGTGGTCAAGGAGAGCATCGCAGCGCTGATGGCGACCGAGGGCATGCCGGTGGCGCCGGATGAGGTGATCGTCACAACCGGCGGGCAGCAGGCGATCGACCTCGTCTGCAAGGCGCTGATCGACCCCGGCGACATCGTGATCGCGGAGGCGCCCACCTATCCCGGCGCCGTGCCGACGTTCTGCTCCTACGAGGCGGATCTCGTGCAGATCGAGATGGACGGCGACGGCATGCAGATCGACCTGCTCGAGGAGACGCTCGACCGCATCGCCGCCGACGGGCGGCGCGCGAAGTTCGTCTACACGATCCCGACATTCCACAATCCGGCGGGTGTCACGATGTCGCTTCCGCGGCGCCGGCGGCTCGTCGATCTCGCCCGCGAGCGCGAGTTGCTCGTCGTCGAGGACAACCCGTACAGCATGCTTCGCTATGAGGGCGAGGCGCTGCCCACGCTGCGCGCCTTGGAGACCCCCCGGGGGTCACGGGACGGAGGCGACTTCGTGATCTACACAGGCACGATGTCGAAGATCCTCTCCCCAGGCATCCGCGTCGGCTGGGTGGTGGCGCCGCGGCCAGTGCTGGCGAAGCTGAACCTCGGCAAGCAGGCTGCCGACCTCTGCTCGTCCTCGCTGGCGCAGTACTTCGTGGCGGCGTATTTCGCAGGTGACTGGCGGGCCTACATCGCCAAGATGTGCGACACCTACCGCCAGCGCCGCGATGCGATGCTCGACGCGCTGGCCGACTACCTGCCCGCTCAGGCCAGCTGGACGCGCCCACAGGGTGGACTGTTCGTCTGGGTGACCCTGCCGGATTTCATCGACACGACCGACCTGCTCGCCCGGGCGCTCGCGGAGAACGTAGCTTTCGTGCCCGGCGAGGCCGCGTTCGACGACGGCCGCGGCCACAACGCGATGCGGCTCAACTTCTCCGCCTCCACAGGCGATCAGATTCGCGAGGGCGTCCGCCGGATCGGCAAGATCGTGGCCGAGCAGCTGACGCTCTACGACACCCTCACCGGCCCGCCGCGCGCAGCGGCGCCGCAGGCACCACCGCTCGACGACTCGGCGCTTGCCGAGGTCGTCTCGCTGCCGCGCAGAGGGCAGCGGGACGGACGCCGCTCTCGCGACGCATGACGCGCGTCGCGGTCCTCAAGGGTGGTGGCTCGCTCGAGCGGCAGGTGTCGCTCTCGTCCGGCGCCCGCGTGGAGGACGCGCTCGAACGACTCGGGCACGAGGTGATCGGCATCGATGTCGGCGGCGACGTGCTGGCACGCATTCGCGACGCCGATTGCGAAGTGGCGTTCATCGCCCTGCACGGCCCGGGCGGCGAGGACGGGACGCTCCAGGAGCTGCTCGAGGTGCTCCGGCTGCCCTACACGGGCTCGGGGGTCTCGGCCTGCGCCCGCTGCTCCGACAAGGTGCTTGCGAAGCATGCGCTGCGCGACGCCGGCCTGCCAACGCCGGACTGGGTGGCCTTCAGCGAGAAGGCGCTGCGAGACTTTGGTGCGGCCGAGGCGCTGGAGGAGATCGAGGAGCGACTGGACTTCCCGCTTGTCGTCAAACCCGCGTCGCAGGGGTCGGCGCTCGGGATCAAGTTTGCGCGCGCGCCGACCGACGTGCCCGCCGCGCTCGTGGCGGCATTCTCGTACGACCGCAAGGTGCTGCTCGAGCGCTATGTGCGCGGCCGCGAGCTCGCCGTGTCGCTGCTCGGCCGCGTCGACGGCACCACCGAGGTGCTACCGATCGTCGAAGCGGTCCCGCAGGGCCAAGACTTCTACGACTTCGCAGCGCGCTACGAGATTGGGCGCACGGCATTCGTCTGCCCGGCAGCGCTCGAGGAAGCTCTCACCGAACGAGCGCAAGAGGTCGCGCTGGCGGCGTACGAGCTGCTCGGCTGCTACGGCTTCGCCCGCGTTGACATGATCGTCGCCGCCGACAGCTACGAGCCCCAGATCCTGGAGGTCAATCCGATCCCCGGACTCACCGACACGAGCCTCCTGCCACAGGCCGCCGATGCTGCGGGAGTCGGCTTCGATGAGCTGGTCGGCCGCATCGTGGAGCTTGCTCAAGCGCGCACGGCACGGACCGGCTGAGCTCGGGGAAGGCCGCGGCGCATGCGCCGCGGCCCGGATCGGTGCATGCACCGATCCGCCGGGTGGCGCATGCGCCACCCGGTCAAGCACTCCGCCTCGAGGCCGCAGGCGCCCAATGAGCAGGCGAGGACAGCCGCCAAAGGCGGCTCCCGCAGCCCTCCCGGAGCTTTCAGCTGTCGCCGGCCGCGAAATCCTCGGGCGTGACGTGGTCGAGGAACTCCTTGAACTTCTCGACGACGTCGTCCGTGTCCTCCACCTCGTGCTCGAACTCGATCGCCGACTCGGCAATCACCTCGTCCGCAGCGAAGATGGGGGCCCCCGCACGCACCGCGAGCGCGATCGCATCACTCGGCCGAGAGTCGATTTCCAGCTCGCGCCCCGCGACGACGAGGGTGATCGTCGCGTAGAAGGTGTTCTCGCGCAGCTCGGTGACCGCGACCTGCGTGCAGCGCACCTCCAGCTCGCCGAGGATCTCACACATGAGGTCATGGGTCATCGGGCGCGGCGTCTGCGCGCCCTGCAGCTTCATCAGGATCGACGCCGCCTCCGGATGCCCGATCCAGATCGGCAGGAACTTGTTGCCTTCCGCCGTCTTCAGCAGGACGATCGGCTGCTTGCCGACCATGTCGAAGCTGACGCCATAGATGACCATCTCTTGCACGAGCGCGCTCCCTAGCGGCGGGGTCCGGTCAAGTATAGGTCGCGGCCCGCGCTCTTCGGGCGGGTCGGCGCGCCACGAACTGCAGCGTGATCGCGCCGGCCAGCACGAGTGGCACGAAGTTCGACACGTGGAGCACGACCGCACACGGCAGGGCGGCGGTCGCGGAGAGCCCGTATGCCTTCAACGCCAGCACGCCGGCCGCTTCGAACACGCCGACCGCGGCGGGCGGCGACGGGATGATCATCGACAGCCCGACCGCGACGGTCACGAGCACGCCGGCGCTGAACGGGAGGTTCGAATGGAAGGCCAGCAGCACGCACCACGCCCACACCGCCGTGACCATCCACGCAGCGATGCTCCAGACGAAGGCCTCGAGCGCGACGCGGTGCTCGCGCAGACCCGAGAGCCCGTCGGCCAGTAGCGCGACGTGGTGGCGGACCCGCTCGGCCGTGAGGCGGGGGAAACGCGCGAGCGGCCGTGCGAGCCACTGAAGCGGCCGATCGCCATAGATCGCGAGGACGGCGACCACGGCGGCTAGCCCCGCCGCCGCGACCCCGGCGAGGACGGCCGCCGCGCCAAACCAACTGACGGACGGTAGCCAGGGCACCGCGCAGAAGAAGATCAGCAGGACCGCAAACACGTCGTAGGCGCGCTCCACGACGACAGTGCCGATGATCTCGGCGGGCGGAACCGGTGAGTCGCGTGTCAGCGAGACGACGCGTGCGGCCTCGCCGGCACGTGCCGGCATGATGTTGTTGAACAGGTAGCCGATCAGCGTCGCAGCGATGACCGGGCCGCGACGCGGTCGTCGCCCGGGAGCGAACAGCGATCGCCAGCGCATCGCGCGCAGGAGCGTCTGGATGACAAACGCGCCGAACGCCGGCACGAGCATCCACGCGTTGCAATGCTCGACCGCCTGCCACGCCTTGTGCCAGTGGACGCCCTGCACCGCGAGGTAGGTGAAGACGGCCGCAAGCGCAAACGTTGCGATCAGTGCTGCTGTGCGCCTAGCCCGCCGGTTGCCACGCTCAGGGCGCGAGGCAGGGCCCGCGAGCGGGCGTTCCTGCTGCGCCGGCATACCCACGCCGCGAGGGTATCGGACTCGGGCCATCCGAGGCGCTGCGACGGCGGGGTCGAACAACCGTCGAGGCGGGTCCTCCGCCAGCGCCACCGCCAGGCACCAGTCGCCTGCCCTACGGCGCGGCGGGCCAGCAACTGCCTGCATTTGCGCCAGACCGCGCAAGTCCGCGCTCGAGCGCGCCACATCGAACACGCGTCCGTGTGTGGGCCTGGCGCCTTGACCGGGCCTGCGCGGCGCCTGACACTACGCTGCCATGCTCGAACTCGACCTCGACATGCCCGCGGCGGACCCATTTGCGGACCGCGCCGCCGGCCTGTCGCGAGGCGGCGACGCCGCGAGCCGTCTGCGACTGATCGTCGTCGATGCCGACCCGCTCGCCCGCCGCGGTGTGGTCGATGCGCTACGGCTCGACGGGCGCTTCGTTGTCGTCGCTCAAGCCGACGGCGAGTTGGACGGCGTTGAGCTGGCCCTCCACTACCGTCCGGAGCTCGTCGTCGTCGCAGCGGTGGGCGACGGCGCTGACGCAGTCGAGACGATCGAGCGGATCACTTCGACCGCCCCCGAGGTGCGCGCCGTGCTGCTGTCTGCGACCGAAGATCTCGAACTAGAGATGAACGCGGTCCGCGCAGGTGCAAGCGGCTTCCTGCGCCGCAGCCAGGGTGCTGCCTCGATCGCACACTCGCTGATCCTCGTCGCGCGGGGCGAATCGGTCATCTCGCGCGAGATGACGAGTCATCTCCTCGCGCGACTCCGGCGCACTCCGGCGGACGGCAACGGCCTCCGGCCTGTGAAGAGCACGCTGACAGACCGGGAGTGGGAGATCCTCGATCTGATCTGCTCAGGTGCGAGCACCCGCGACATGGCCGACGAGCTCGTGCTCTCGACCGAGACGGTCAACAGCCATGTCAAGCGCATCCTGCGCAAGCTCGGTGTGCATTCGCGCAGCGACGCCGTCGACATCGCAGGTCAGATGCGCAGCGAGATCTTCGTCTGAGAAGACCGCGCTGGGACTGCGCTAGCCGGCGCGCTCAGCCCACACCGCGGGCACGCATCGGCACGGGCAGGTCCTGAAGGCTCGTGCGGAACGTCACTATGTGGCTCGCGTCGGCGCCTTCAAGCGGACCGGCGGCGAGCGCGTCAGCCGAGGCGTACCAGGTGTCGGTGAAGGCGTCGCCGGTCGCGTCCAGCGGGCCGGGCGCCGCCAGCAGCGTCGTCGACCCCTGGGCGGTTATCTCCACCGCGGTTGGGGAGAATGAGGAGATCGGCTCAGGCGACCCGCCTGCCTGTGCTGTCGCGTCGGTGAAGCTCACCGGTGCGAAGTCCGGGAGCATGCCGAGGAAACAGTCGTTCGACTCGTCGCACACCTCGGGCGATTCGACGATCCACTCGGCGGAGCTGCGGCCGGGGGTGCCTTCGTAGGTGAACTGTGCGAGGGACACGCTGAAGGGGGCGGCCCAGTGCGCCGTCACGTCGTCGATCGTCAGCGTCCACGGCTCAGGGCCCGTGCCGAAGCTCACCGAGGCCGTCATCTGATCGCCGGCCGACACTGGGTACTGCGACGACGGAGTGATCGTCACCGCCGCCCCGCTGTCCACAGCCTGGTCGCCGACCATCTCATACCAAGCCGAGTAGGTGGGCGTCCCTGCGTCGCAGTCCGCAGCGGTGCCGGTCTGCTCGACGGTTTCGTCCGAGGCGCCGTCGAGGCCCACCCACTCGGAAGAGAAGCCGTACACCGTGGACGAGCAGTCCAATGCCGGAACGATCCAGCTGCCGCTCACCTCGCTGAACGTCGCCCCGGTCGCGAAGTAGCCGGACCAGTTGGGGGTCGCCTCGAGACCGACCGTCAGCGTCGCGGCCGCCGTCGGCGTCGAGCCGACCGCGTTCGCGAACACCGCGCGGTACTCGTCGTAGTTATCGCTTGTGGCGGCGCTGAACGAGTAGCTCGCGGACGTCGCCGCGGCGATGTCGCTCCAGCTGGCCCCGCCGTCGCTGGACAGCTGCCACTGAACCGTTGGAGTCGGGATACCCGAGGCCGCGGCGGTGAACGTGACCGTCGCGCCCGACGTCACGGCCTGGCTCGTCGGCTGCTCGGTGACCGCCGGCTCGGCGTCCGCGGGAACGGTGAGCGTCGCGGCCTGCGTCGTCGCCGAGCCGGCCTCGTTCGTGAACACCGCGCGGTTGGGCGCGGACATCTGAACTGGCCCCAGTGTGGACGTTTGAACTGGCCCCACCTCCGTCCGATCGGCTGCTGACTGTGTCGGGCTCATTGAGCTCGAGCGGAAGGCGGCGGAAGGGATGGG
>Ga0181536_10000077_pt1 | contig 103279 bp, 93 predicted proteins | sample PEATcosm2014_Bin_41_FD_121105 | JGI IMG/M metagenome (GOLD analysis project Ga0181536, IMG submission 121105) | Peatland microbial communities from MTU Mesocosm Facility, Houghton, MI, USA - PEATcosm2014_Bin17_60_metaG | ecosystem: Environmental > Terrestrial > Soil > Wetlands > Peat | place... | reverse complement strand
GGTGACGAGCCTCTACTAAGGAGGCACTGGGGCGTCCAGGCTAAGTGCGCGCATCCCACCCGGACCCTCGTTCACCACCAGAACGCGGCCGTACCAAGTCGATCAACCAAACACAATGACATTCACCATCCTTCACCATCAATAACCTCTATCTACCAACTAACAACCCACTCACATCCTCACCCATTTCCTCGCCCTTCCCCCTTCCATTAACCCACTCCTCTCATTCCCTCTTTCCCCATCACCATCGCCATCTTCCCGCTTCACACTCTCCATCCACTCTCTCCTCCCCACTCGAACAACTTTCCCATTCACCATCACTTACCTTCCTTGACCTCTTTCTACCTAACATCAAACAACCCCTTTACTTCACCTCCATTCCTGCTATAACCACAAACCAAGAGGAAGTGCGCGTGGCGTGGATGCGGATGATGGGAGCCGACTCTGTCGACTACCACGAGCACACCGTCGCCGGCCGCGGTGACGACCCGGTCGCTGCCTCCGGTGAGTACTACGCCTCGCGAGGAGAGACTCCGATGTCCTGGGGAGGCTCCGGGCGCGGGCTGCTCGGCCTGGCCGGTGAGGTGGACATCGCTGATTACAGGGCCCTCTTCGGCATCGGTGGTGCCCACGACCCTCGCACCGGCCGGCGTCTCGTGGGCTGCCTGCGTCCCGGTCTGGAGCTCGTGGTCTCCCCTCACAAATCAGTGGCAGAGCTCGGGGTGATCGGACGCGCCGAGGACATGCACGAGATCGTCGACGCCGAGCGCGACGCCACTCTTCAGTACCTGGACCGTCTCGTCGCCGAACAAGGTGGCAGGCGTGGACGTGCTCAGACCCGCGTCGCCACTGGTGGGCTTATCTGGGCGACCTCCCGGCACGCGACGACCCGGGCTGGCGATCCCCAGGTGCACGAACATGTCCTGATCGCGAATGCCGTGTTGATGCGAGACGCCCGCGGAGGGTGGAAAGGCGCCGACACGGCGTTCTTGCGCGACCACCTGCATGCGGCGACGGCCGTCGGACGTATGGCCGCTGCCGCCAAGGCGGTCAAGCTCGGATACGGGATCGTCGCCGACCCGGGCCCGTCCGGGCGGCTCGGAGGATGGGCGATCGCCGGCATCCCGGACGAGGTCTGTGAGCTGCACTCCACCCGCTCTGCGCAGATCACCGCCGTGGTCGGACCGGATGCCTCGTATGCGGCACGGTCGGTCGCGGCCCGGGCCACGCGGGGCCGCAAGGCGGAAGTCCGCGTAGAGGACCTGTTGACCCGCTGGCAGGACGAGCTGACCACTGCTGGTCATCCCCCGGCCGATCTCCTCGCTGAGATCGAGGCGGCGGGTTCCACCTATGAGCTCCCGGAGGTCGACCTCGAGCAGCTCGCCGGAGAACTACTCGGCCCGGACGGGCGCCTGGCGGAAGAGAAGACCTTCACCCGAGGCGACGTGATCATCGCCGCCGCTCCGCACCTTCACGGCCAGCCCCTTTCTGCGCTCGACAAGGCCGTCGAGACAGTCCTCGCGAATGACGACACGGTCGCCCTGCCGGTCGTGACGGGGAGCAGGGAGCAGGTCTGGACGGCACGCTGTGTCCTCGCCGACGAGGAGCGCATCGCAACTGTGGCTGAGTCACTGACTGACGATGACGGGCCGAAGGTCGAAGAACAGGCCGCTCTCGATGCTGTCACCCTGCTCGAGGAGCACCTCGGCGTCCCGCTCACCACCGCCCAGCACGAGGTGGCGATCGGACTCATGGTGAGTGGGCACCGTTTTGATCTCGTCATGGGTGTAGCCGGATCCGGGAAGACAACGACGCTGGCGGCGGTCCGCGAGGGTTTCGAGAGCGCCGGTTACACCGTGCTCGGCACCGCGACCTCGGGACAAGCAGCCAAGAACCTCGGAGACGGCGCCGGGATCGAGTCGCGCACCATTGCCTCGCTTTCCTGGCGGCTGGACCACAACACACTCGAGCTCTCCGACCAGCACGTGCTGATCCTCGACGAGGGCGCCATGACCTCAGATATGGACCTCGCCCGTCTTCTCACCGCGGTCGAGCGATCGGGGGCAAAGCTGATCGTCGTAGGAGACGACCGCCAGCTCGGTGCCATCGGTCCTGGCGGCGCACTCACCGCCCTCGCCGAACGCCACCCCGAGCAGCTCTGGGCGCTCACCGACAACCTGCGCCAGACCAATCCCGCCGAACGCGTCGCGCTCTGTGAGCTCCGAGACGGCAACATCGCCGCGGCGGTCGGCTGGTATGCCCGCAACGGGCGGGTCCATCCCGTGCCCGACCGCCGGCGAGCGGTGACCGGCATGATCCGTGCCTGGGCGGCCGACATCGACGCCGGACAGGACCCCCTACTTCTCGCCTACCGACGCGACAACGTCGAGACGCTCAACCGCGCTGCTCGAAACCTCTGGGAACGGTCCGGGAGGCTCACCGGCCCCGAGCTCGTAGCACCCGGCGGGCGCACCTACCGGGCCGGGGACCGGGTCATCGCCCTTGCCCCAGGACCTCAAGGCGCCTGGGTCACGTCACAAGCTGCCCAGGTCACCGCCGTCGATCCTGAGGCCCAGACCCTCACTGCGATCACGCCCGACGGCCGCCAGCTGCACATGGGCGCCGATGACATCGGCGCGGACCACCTCGGCTACGGCTACGCCATCACCGCTCATCGCGTCCAGGGCACGACGGTCGAAGTCGCGCACGTCCTCGACGACGGCGGTGGCCGGGAGCTCGCCTATGTGGCCATGAGCCGCGCGAGGAGCACCAGCCACGTGTACACCACCGCACCGGACCTCGACCAAGCCGCCCAACGCCTCACCTGGTCCTGGGATGACGAGCGCCGCCAGCAATGGGCCACTGACCAGGCCCGGGCCGCCCAGCATCTCGTCGAGCTTCGTGCCGAGCACAGAGAACTCGTCGGGAGCATCCCGCCTGACGTCACCGACCAGCTTGCTCACGTCCACGAACAACAGGCCGCGCTCGAAAAGGACCTTGCCGACCTCCGGACCGGCGCCGGGCGGTGGGCGAACACACCCGTTCGACCTAGCTACGAGGATCTCCAACTTGCGCGCAGAGCTCACGAAGAGATCCTCCGCCGCGTCCAAAATCCCCGCCGTGGACTCCTCGCCCGGCACCGGAGCCGCGATGACCTCAAGACCAGTGCCGCCACCCTGCAAGCGGCCGAGCGTGCCTGGCAGCGCACGACCGAACCTCACGCTCGGCTTATCGAGGGCGAGCGGTCACGGCTCACCACCGAGGAGTGCCGTTTAGAACAAGCACGGCAAGCAAGAGCAGAGTTCATCGAGACCAAACCTGAGCTCATCGACCGGCTCAACCAACTGCACCGAGCCAGCCAGATTGCGCTGACCAGCTCACATTCCCATCGTTCCGCCGGCAGGAGTGTCCCGGCACCGTCCTTTAGCGGCCAGTCGCGGGATGCGGCGCTCGCGCACGAACCCCTCCCACTGCCCGCGGAACTCTTTGGTCGGGATCCCTAAACGAAAGTGAGTCCCTGCACCAAAGCACCAGAGGACATGGGCCTCGTCCAGGGACCCTTTAAGTATTGAGAGTTACAGGGCACACACCCCGATGCTTATGAGCCTCCGTCGACGCGAAGGTGTTTCATCGTCGCGTGAGATTCGACCCAGACACCAATGCCCCCGCCGCGCGGAATCTTGCTGACGTCGGGCACCTCGTCACACAGGTCGACATGGAGACGCCCAATTGGCTCCTTCCACACCTCCCCGACCCAGCCGAGTGCTAGAGCGAGCCACCGGCCACGCGCAATCGAAACCTGCCTCAGCGGGCGATAGTTACCGCGACCAAAATCGCGCCAACCACCGCTTGCGGTATCAGCGATCTCAAGCTGGAGATCCTCGTCCAGTTCCACGACTGCCCAGTGCTCGCCCACGCAGCTGATCGTCCCGCTATACCCGTGTCCCTCCTTGTCCCACTCCGGGTGCTGGTCGTAACCGCCCCCAACAAGCACGCGATCGCCTGCGACGAACGGCTCACCGTGCGCGTTGTCCACTTGACGGCCCATATCTGGAGCGTAGGCGTCTATCGGGTTGATCGGATACGGGACTTCGTGGCCAGTCGGAGATCCGGGACGTCGGCCCTCCGATGCGAACCCCCGTGCCACCGAGGACGATGAGTCAGAAACTCACAACGGCCCTGCCCGTGAGGGGGCGGTGGCCAGCTCGCGAGAAGTTGCGACGCGACTGGAAGGGGACTCAGACGCGCCAGGACGGCAGTACGGCCTCCGCCAATGAAACTGGGAGAGTTTCACCGATCCAGTATCGCCAGCGGAACCACCGCACTCGATCGACGACCGCCCATATCAAGAGCAAGAGTCCGACGACAGTCGGTCCGATCCAAGGAAGCACCGCGATGGCCGCCTCGCCGTTGCTCTGGTCGAGAAGGAAGCGCAACCCACGGTTAGCGCGAAGTGCGAATATTGCTATACCTGGCCGCTGCATGTCGAGGGAGAAGACGCCTTCGTAGGTCTCACCCTGCTCAGAGAGCCTGTCGCTGCTCGGATCGTTCGTCACATGCACGTCAGTCCCCGCCGATGACCTGACATGCAGCATCGACGACGCGGTCTCGGCGCAAACTGAGTTCGGACAACGAAGGAAGACGACATAGTGTCCTGCAGGCAAGGAAAGCCGAACACTCCCGTGATCGGGGATCAGCTTGGCGTTGCCAAAGTAACTCTGAAGGTGGACAACGATGAGCCCGCCGCCTAGGCCGGCTCCAGCTCCGGCGAGCAACAGGACCACGAACAGGGTGCCAGCCCTCATAACGTACGGCGGCCTTGGCTCTACTGGCCCAGGCCATGGCTCGCTTCCGCCCCATTGCGCGGTCTGGTCTTTTCTCAGGCGACGCCGCCGTGCCCACTCACCGAAGGCCATCATCGTGGCTATCGAGATGAAGACCAGAGAAACTCCTAGAAACAGTCGGCTCTGCAAGGCGAGGTCGTGCAGATAAGTGGTCCGCGAAACGGAGATGAGCCAGCCATGGTCATCCAGGTAGTAGTGGCGACCCACGGCGTGGTACTCGGGTTGCCCGGCGAGACTGTGGAAGGAGGATTCGAAGCCAAATACTCCGAGGATTACGAAGATCGGAACGACAACGTAGCTGGCACGGGGCATGAGGCGAAACATTCGCAACTGCGATTGCAGGCCGGCCGAAATGTCAAAACGCCGGGTCCCCTCTCGTCGCAGGACTCCCCGGCTCCCAAGCGCGTAGAACATCCCGAACCAGAGAGGGAAGACCAGTGCGAAGAACGGCGCGAACTCGGCGCTTCCCAGCCCGACGTCGCCGGGCAGGAATGTCAGCATATAGAGGGCCGTAGCAAAGAGGAGGGCGAGCAATCCGACTACGGCTGCCAATGCGTTGAGACCGGAGACCAGCGGAGTGTCGAACACCCGGATGCGCCGACCCTGAGAGTCCATCGGCTGGCTGGACCACGCCACGCGTGGAGTCTCGCGCAGAACTACATGGCTTCTGAATTTGCCTGGATTGCTCTGACGGCGAGAACTCGCAAGGCGCGTTCCGGAGCAACGCATCGAGGAGCTCACGAGGTCAGGAGGCTCACTTTCCCTTTTGCGCCGTTCGCGAAGTCAGAAGATCCGTCTCTCCCTAGCCGCTCCGACCACCGGCACAAGCTCAGCCCAGAGCGGTGAGCCCGCCGAGGACTTGATCGACGGCGTTCCTCGTCTCGTCGTCGCTGTCCGGCCACAGATGCCCATAAGTGTCGAGCGTCTCCATGGCCGATTGGTGCCCGAGACGCTTCTGAACGGCCTTGACCGAGCAGCCCCGGGAAATGAGGAGCGAGGCGTAAAAGTGCCTCAGGTCATGGAACGTGGCCCACGCCGGCAGGTTCGCCTGCAGGGCTGCGCGATGCCACATGTCCCCCACCGTGTTGCGCCGCAGGGGCCGGCCGAACGTGTTGGTGAACACCAATCCCGCTGGTCCCGGTCCGTGTCGGGCCAGATGCTCGGCCAGCGTCGCGCAGACGATCTCGGGCATCGGCACAGTGCGAAAGCCGGCTTTGCTCTCGGGGGGACCGAATGTGGGCACTCCCCCGAGGGCGGAGGTGAGCTGGCGGTCCACCCGCACATGGCGGCGCAGGAAGTCGACGCGGTCGACGGTGAGCCCGAAGCATTCGCCCTGGCGCAGTCCCATTGCCGCGGCGAAAACGATCAGGGCCCGGTAACGCTCGGGGACTGCCACCACCAGCGCCTCCACCTCGCTGACGCCGAGCGGCACGACCTCGGTGTCCGCCCGCTTCGGCAGGGAGATGCGGATGCACGGAGACGCGGCGATCAGTCTGTCGCCGACCGCCGCCTTGAAGATGGTCGAGACCCAGCGGTAGACGAGCTCGACCGAGCCCGGCGCGAGCTCGCCGCTGATCGACTTCACCCAGGCTTGAACCTCGCTGCGACGGATCGAGCCGATCGGTCGCAGACCGAGCGTCGGGTACGCGTGCAGTCGCAGGTACGTCTCCGCCTGAGCCGCCGTGCTCGGTCGGTGGACCTGTCCTGCGCGCCACGACTCCGCGTAGTCGCGAAACAGCGTGCGCGCCCCGGCCGGGTCGATGTAGAGGCCGTGGGCGAGGTCGCCCCGGACGCCGTCGAGGAACTGCTGGGCGTCGCCCTTGCGGTCGAAGTGGCGCGTCTTCTGCGGGCCACCGGGGTACTCGCGCCACCTCGTCCGGTACCTTCCGTTGGGCCTCTTGTCGATGCTCGCCACGGTGCCTCCGCTGACCGCTCAGGGACCGGTTTCAGTCCTCAAAAAGTCCTCAGGTCCTCAGAAAGTCCTCAGCTCTGAGGACTAAAGCGGTGCTTTTCGGTCACCAACGGCGACCAGCGGCAAGGACGAAACCGCAGGCCAGACGGCATTTTAGCGCGCCTGGCGGGAGGTGGTGATGGCGAGCCGGCCTGTAGGCGGGGTTCTGTCCGCCGGCCGGCAAGCCGGTGCCGGCGGGGTGGCCATCCATCTACGCGGCCTACCTGGGGACATCGGGCGGGCCACCCGTCCCACGTTTGGCCTTGCTCCGGGTGGGGTTTGCCAAGCCGACCGGGTCACCCCGGCCGCTGGTGCGCTCTTGCCGCACCGTTTCACCCTTGCCTGTGCACGGCATGCCGTGCCATTGGCGGTCTGTTCTCTGTGGCACTGTCCTGCGGGTCGCCCCGACTAGCCGTTAGCCAGCACCCTGCCCTGTGGAGCCCCGACCTTCCTCAGCCGGCTGCGGTGCCGAAACACCGCCCCGGCCGCGGCCACCCGGCCGACTCGTCATCACCGGAGCCATTCTCGCACGTGGCAGAGGACGTGGCTGACACTGGCCTCACCGGCGTCTGAGCTCAGATCACAACCCATGATGAGTGGTTGTTTACCGAAAAGCTGAGTGCTATACTGTCAATAGAAGTGATAAGGACTATTATCAGTAAGGAGATCAGCAGTCATGATGATGCGTTTCGATCCATTTCGTGAGATCGATCGGCTGACACAGCCGACGTGGAACGCCCGAACCTCCGTCCCTCTCGACGTCTACCGCAAGGGCGAAAAGTTCATCGTTCGTGTCGACCTGCCTGGCATCGATCCCGCCAGCCTCGATCTGACAATCGAGAGGAACGTGCTCTCGATCAAGGCCGAGCGCTCCTGGGTACCTTCCGAGGATGACGAGGTTCTCGTCGTGGAGCGTCCCCAGGGAACCTTCACCCGTCGACTCTTCCTCAGCGAGGGCTTGGACGCCGACCAAATTGCCGCGCAATACGAGCACGGCGTGCTGACAGTCACGGTGCCGGTCGCTGCCTCGGCAAAGAGCCGCAAGATCGAGATCGGCCTCGGTGCTCCGGGCGACTCCAAGGTTCTCGACGTCGAAGCAACCCAGCACTGACACCCGGGCGCTCTCGCGCCTGGTCACAAGACCCGGTCACCTGCGACGGCCCCCCGGCTGATCGGCGTCGGAGCTTCCCCCCGGGTGCCCGGCAGAAGGCTGAGGAACCCGGGGGGACGGTCGCTCCCCCTCGCGCACCGGGACGAGCCTGCGATCACCCGAGACCGTCGAGGTGTGCCGTCTCGTTGAAGCTGACCAATGCCGGGCCCACCGGGCCACCCGTCGAGATCCGGGTGATGGACGCGACACCCAGCGACAGCCGCCACGAGAGCTCTGGCCCGCCGCGCAGCGCCCAGGTGACGGCCGCCTTGATCGGTGACACGTGGCTGACGACGACGACGTCGCTGCGGGCCGCCTCCGCGGACAGCTCCTCACAGGCGGCGTTCACCCTGGCCCTGAGCTCGCCGAGGGTCTCGCCGCCAGGTGGTCGCCAGGTGGCGTCCGAGCGCCAGCGGTCCCAGATCCCGGGCGGGAGCTCCGAGGGTGCCGTTTCGTCGAGCTCGCCATAGTCGAGCTCCACGAAACGCCCGTCGACGTTCACCTGGGGCAGTGCTTCGGGCTCAATGACGCTCCCATAGGCCGCGGCGATAACCTGAGCGGTCTTCATGGCACGTTGAAGCGGGCTGGTGAGGATGCGGCCGGCAGCGACACCACGTGAAGCCAACACCCCGCCTAGAGCAACCGCTTGTCGGTGCCCAAGCTCGGTGAGGGGCGAGTCGGCCCTTCCGATGAGGAGCCCGGCGGCATTGGCCCTGCTCTGGCCGTGACGCACGAGCAGCAGCATCGCCTGCTAGCGATCCGTCTGGTCGCTCGTCCGCACGAGAATCCGACCACACTGATCGCAGTAGACAACGGAATCGGGGGCGGCGTGGCGCAGTCTGTGCAGCTCCCCCGCCGGCAACTTCAGGTGGCAACCACTGCAGGCACCACCGACGAGACGTGCGGCCCCGATGCCGCCCAGCTTGGCTCTGAGACGTTCGTAGCTGGCCACAAGTTCGGGCGCGACGCGGGCAACCAGTTGATCCCGAGCTGGGCGGATCGTCGCTGCCTCGTCGTCGATGGCCGCCTCTGCAATACCGAGCTGCTCACGAGCCAGGGCCAGCTCCTCTACGGCCGAGGAGTTGCTCTTTCTGAGAGCGGTCAGCTCTTGGTCGAATGGCTCCAGTGCCTCCATCACCTCGAGCTCCTGGTCCTCGATCTCCCGGCGCTGACGGGCGAGCGATGCCACCTCCTCGCCCATCGCCTGCTCGTCGCGATATGAACCGGCCCGCCCGGAGCGCAACCGCTGCTCGATGGTCGCTATCCGAGCACCGACCGCCTCGGAACGCTGGTCGAGGGTCAGCAACTGCGAGGCGAGCTTGTCGCGCTGTTCTTGAGCTTCGGCGACGCGGGCAGCCAGCTCGGCAAGCCTCGAACCGAGCTCGGAGACGGCTACACGCTCCGCAAGCTCACGGCGGCGGTAGGCGAGGCGATCGAGTGCCAGGTCGTTCTCCTGAAGCTCGAGCAGGAGCGAGAGCTGCGGGGTTTGTGGCGGGACGAAGGACTCGGTCTGGGAGGACTCGGCCTCACTCGTGGACATCGGGAATCGAGGCTACCGGCGCCAGGTCGCCCTGGCGGCGAGGAGCTCCGAGAGCAGCGCCGAGGTACCCGCAGCAACGGGGGTGCGGCGACCGGAATGGTCCCGCACGACGAGCTCTCGTCCCGCGGCGTCGGCCACGAGCGCTCCGGCTTCAGCACAGACAAGCAGGCCGCCGAGGTAATCCCAGCTGCCGTGCGCATCGTGCATGCAGTCGATGTACCCGTCCAATGTCCCGTCCGCGACCGCGCACAGGTCCAACGCGGCGGCCCCGAGCGCTCGGTACTGCCGCCAGCCGAGATAACGGGGCGGGTACCCGGACAGGCCGACCAGCGAACGAGCGAGCGACTCCTTGAGCGAGGGCGTGATCGCCTCGCCATCCCGCCGTGCGCCACCGCCTCGCACGGCCTCGTAGCGGGCACCGGTCGCCTGGTTGACCACCAGCGCCACGAGTGGTCCGGACTCGTCCAGGACGCAGATGCTGGTGGCGAACCACGGGATGCGCCGGGACGCGTTCGTGGAGCCGTCCACCGGGTCGAGCACGGCGAGAAACGCGCGCTCCGAGGCTCCTGCGCTGAAGCCGGACTCCTCGCTCAGCACCCCGAGGCCGCCTTCGGTGAGAACGCGAACCGCCGCCGCGTCCGCGACCAGGTCGGACCGGTACTGCCCGGGCCGCGTGCCGGCCAAACCCCAGTCGGCGAGCCCATTCAGCGAACAGGCAACGGCATCGGCCGCCTCCCCAAGGACCTGCAGAAGCTCGACGCCGTCCACATCACCGAACCGTAGCGTGCCGCCCACGCCCGGACGCTCGCCTAAGCTTGCCAGCCGAATGGCCGTTATCGATGTCGCCGGTTATGTGGCCGAGCTCAAGGATCATGCGGTCGATCACAAGTTCCATGTGCACGACGAGCGGCATTTCGTCGAGACGTACTCCCTTCGTCAGTTCTGGGAGGTCGACCTCCACCCCGAGGAGGGTTGTGGTGGACCGATCGACCTGCACCTCGCTCTCGAGGTGGAGCCCCGTGTGCTGCTCGACTTCGAAGACGCCGTTGTCGCTCTGCCCGAGGACGAGGATCCCCCTGACAAGTGGTTCTTCCCACTGACCTTCAATTGGGGTGTCCCGCCGCTGCCTAAGGGGCCTGACCTGCTTCGGCTCGCCATCGATCTGGCGGGGGTCGGCGGCGTCGAGCTCCCGCTCGAGATCTCGGCGACGGACTCGTTCGGCTCGGTGACAGATGCTCCGGTCCGGCGCCTCACCATCGTCGCCAGGCAGCAGGTGTCGCTGGCGCGGGTGCTCGCGGGAGAGGAGCTGCTCTGCGACACCTTCGACCGGGCGCTCGCCGTCACCCGCTTCTTCCTTGACAGAGCCCCAGCCTGGCTCGGGGAATAGCTTGGCGCGGTCACGGCTTGCCGCAGGCTGCCTCGTGCTCGCCCTGTCTTTCGGCAGCATCCTGGCAGGTTGTGCGGGTCAGCACGCGCAGGCAACGGCCCGCCAGGCCTGTGCGCATGTCGAGCGCGGGCTGGCAGCCGAGCACAAAGCGGCCACCGTCGGCCCTGCGCAGGCGGCGCGACTCGAGACAGAGGCGCTCGACCAGATGCGTGCGGCCCTCCCACTTGCGGCAGTGGCGGCCAACGCGGACACGACCTGGCAGCCTCTCGAGGCAACCTTGAGCGAGTCGAACCGCGTCCCACTTCGCTACTTGCTGCCTGCCCTGGCGGACCAGTGTGCCGGCTCTGGCAACAACGGCTGAGCCGCGGACCGACAGATTCCGCCGGGCGGCCCGATCGCTCAGTTGCCCGGCAGCTCCCAGAGCTTGATCCCGCCGAGGATGCCGGCAATGTTGTCGACAATGGTCACAGATGGGTCCACATGGCCCGCGAGGACCCGCGAGTTGCCGCCTCCGACGTAGAGCCGGTCGTAGTTGAGCAGCGTGTGGAAGTTGGAGAAGGCCTCATCGACACGCTTGCGCCACCTCTTGACGCCGATCCTCCGCAATGTCGCGTCGCCGATCTGCTCGTCATAGGTGTCGCCTTTGCGGAACGGATGCTGTGACAGCTCCAAGTGCGGCGCCAGCCTCCCATCCTGGAACAGCGCCGTACCGAGGCCGGTGCCGAGCGTTACGACGAACTCGAGCCCGGAACCGCTCACGACCGCCAGCCCCTGCACGTCTGCGTCGTTGGCGACGCGGACCGGATGGCCGAGACGCGCCTGTAACGCGGCTGCGAGATCAAGACCTGTCCACGCGGCCAGCAGCTTGAGTATCACTGGCGATCCAGGCTCCGGGCGGAGAGTCACAAAGTGCGGCGCCGTCACCACGACACCCTTGCGGACGACGCCTGGAAAGCCGACCGACACACGGTCGAAGGCTGGCAACGGCGCGACCAGCGCAGCCAGTGCGTCGAGGAGCCCCTCGGGAGAGCAGGGATAGGACGTCGGCACACGGACGCGATCCGCTACTAGCTTGCCGGCCGCGTCCAGCACGGAAGCCTTCAGCCCGGTGGCTCCGATGTCGATCGCGAGTGTCGCCGGTCGCACCGGTGCCACGGTGGCCGACACGACCGATCCTCCGGTTCTCTTTGCGGCGCCGGCCGTTGGCACCCTGCGCGGTGCGGACCGGGCCCCGACACGTTTTGTTGCCGACTTCGCGCCGAAGGTGGCGACCGCCTTGGCTCCAGGCGGCACGGCGGCTCCGGAGGGCTCCGGGGACGGCGACGGCCCGGGCAGGTGGGCCGGCTCCGCTTGCTTGCCGGGCTCGGTTGTGTCGGTGTCGTCTTGTCCGGTCATGACGCCACCCTCCCTCCGGCGGCACCTGTCGCGGGTGAGCTGAGCGGCTCGTACGCGCAGAGCAGTTCGAGCAGCGTGCGGACCCCGAAACCTGTGGATCCCTTGCGGAGCTCGCCCGAGTTCTCCTCCGAATGTGAGGGGCCGGCGATGTCCAGGTGGGCCCACGGCCGATCCCCGACGAACTCCTGGAGCAACAGGCCGGCGGTGAGGGCACCTGCCGATCCGCGCTTGCCCATGTTCTTCATGTCTGCGACATCGGAGTCGATCTCGGACCGATACGCCTCGGGAAGCGGGAGCCGCCAGGTCGGTTCGCCGGCGCGCTCCGATGCGGCGTGGACCGCCGAGACCAGGCGGTCGTCGTTGCCCATGAGCCCGGCGATCTTGGGACCCAAGGCGACCACGCAGGCCCCGGTGAGCGTCGCGAGGTCGACAATGGCGTCCGGGTCCTCCTCGGCGGCGAGTGACAGGCCGTCGGCGAGCACGAGCCGGCCTTCGCAGTCGGTGTTCAAGACCTCGATGGTCTTGCCGTTGCGGATCTTGAGGACGTCGCCCGGTTTGATCGCCCGGCCACCGGGCATGTTCTCGGTCGTCGGCGCAAAGCCGACCACCCGGACGCCGACATCGAGAGCGCGGCAGGCGCCCAGCGTCGCGATCACGACGGCGGCACCGCTCATGTCCGTCTTCATCGTCAGCATGCCGTCGAAGGTCTTCAGCGACAGTCCCCCTGAATCGAACGTGATGCCCTTGCCGACGAGAGCCACGGTGGGAATGGTGCCGTCAGGGCGCCTCCGGACCTGGGCTGGCGACGGTTCGTAAACGAGCTTGATGAGCCGCGGGGGTTGGGCCGAGCCCGCGGCAACACCGAGCAGGCCGCCGAGACGAGCCTCGAGGATGGCGACCTCGTCGAGGATCGTCGCCTCGAGTCCCTTGCGCCCGGCGATCTCGACGGCCACCTCGGCGAGCTGGACGGGCGTGAGCGCACCGGCCGGCTCGTTGGAAAGGTCCCGGGCGAGCCATGTCGCGTCCGCGATCGCGCGGCCCCGCTCGAGACCGCGCTCGGCCGAAGGGACCTCCTCGGTCGTGACCACGATGGTGAGCGACTCGAGCGGATCCGGATCGCCGGGGTGGTAGCGCGTGTAGCGGTACCTGGCGCCCCAGAAGCCCTCGATCGCCGCTTCCACGGCCTGCTCTGCTCCGATGCCGAGGGCCGTGATCCCGCTGAGGTCCAATGCGAGCGTCTTCGCGTCACCCGTGGAGACGGCGAAGGCCGCCGCCGCCTGACGCAACCTGGCCGCACAAAGACGCGGCGCGTCTCCCAAGCCGAGGACCACGTTCACGCGCCCGGCCTCGCCGGCTGAGACGAGCGTCTCACCGAGCTTGGCCGCAAAGCGCCTTCGCCCGCACCAGGCGATGTCCAGCTCGAGGCCCGGCCTGGCGGTCTGCAGGCCTTCGAGGGCGCCCCAGCCGCCTGCCTCGACCCGATCGGGGCAGGAGTCGGAGACTTCGGTCAAGAGTGTCGAGGGCGTGTGCATGACAGCCATCATGCCTTGGCCCGGGGGGTCAGCACACGTCCGCCACGAGCGGTCAGATGTTCCTGTTCGGCTGAACGGGCCAGCAGCCAGCACAGGTCCGAGAGGCGATTGAGATACGGCACCACTTGCGAGCCCTCGCCGATCCTGAGCGCGACGGCCCTTCGCTCGGCACGCCGGACGATTGTGCGCGCCAGGTCCAGCGCCGCACTCGTCCGGCTTTGACCCGGCACGACGAACCCGGCCGGCATGGCCTCGGAGACCTCGAGCTCGTGCACGCGACGATCCAGGCCATCGACCATCTCCCCTGTGACGAGCGTCGCACCTGCGACGAGCCTGCGCCGATCACGAGGCGCCGTCGCGACCTCCGCCATCACGACCCACAGGCCCCGCTCGAGGCCGGCAAGCTCGTCGTCGAGCCTCGAGCCCCGCACCTCGGCCCGCGCCAGGCCGAGAGCCGCCTGTGCCTCGTCGATGGCACCGTTGATCTCGATGCGGGCCGAGTCCTTCCTGACCCGCCCGCCGTGGAGGAGACCGGTGGTGCCGTCGTCGCCCCGTTTGGTCGAGATGCTCACCGAGCGCAGCGTACCGGCGATCCTGCCGCCAGAGGCGGGTGCCTCGACTCGTTCAGACACCACCGGGGCTCCGCAGAACCCACGCAGAAGCCAGCTCGCGGCCCATAGACTTGGCCCGTGACGACCAAGCGACCGAATCGGTCCCCCCTGCCGCGAACCCCTCGAGCGAGCAGTTCGGCAGAGCACCCTCCAGGCCTCCGAGCTCGAGGCGGCGCCTGGTCGGCGACCGGACGGCTTCGCCGCACCGTCGCGCTGTGTGCCGCCGCGGCGATCGTGCTCGGGCTGGCTGCCTGCAGCTCCACGACCACGACGACCACTACGACGCTCCCGTCGCCGGCCGCGTCCACGGCAGCGATAAAGCACGCTTACGCGGTGCTGTTCGATCTCGCGAATCCCACTGTGAAGCCCAAACTGGCCGTCATCCAGGACGGCTCGACGCTCGAGGCGGCGATGACCTCGACGCTCAAGAGCGCACTCGCGAAACAGGCCGCGGGTGCGACGGTGACCAAGGTGACAATCGAGCGGGGAACCGCCTGCAAGGACCATGGCGTTCCGAGTCCTTGCGCCGAGGTGACCTACGACATCTTCAGTCCTCAGCACTCGGCTCTTCTGCCGGCTTCGGGTGGTCTCGCCGTCTACCAGCACGCCAGGTGGCTCGTGGCCAAGGTGACTATCTGCGGGCTCCTCGGACTGGCCGACGGGACGGAGCCGCCCGGCTGCTAGGAGCTAGGAGCTCTCGGGCGGACGGGGCAGAAGTTCCCGGGCCAGGTCGCTGAGCTCGTCCACGGGCCCTGCCTCGACGACCTGGCCCTTGCGCAGGATCACCAGCTGCTCGGCCAGCTCGAGGGCCCGGGGCAGCTGCTCTTCGATGACCAGAAGCGAGGTGCCTGCGTCTCGGATCTCCCGCAGCGCCCGGTACACGTCGTCTACGACCCGCGGGGCGAGCCCGAGCGAGAGCTCGTCGACAACGAGCAGCTTCGGCGGCACGGCGAGAACGCGGGCAAGCGCGAGCATGCGCTGCTCACCTCCCGAAAGCGTGCCCGCGAGCTGGCGCCGCCGGTCGGCGAGCCGGGGAAAGCGCTCGAAGGCGTGCGTGAGGGCTTCGCCGATGCCCTTGCGGCCAAAGGCGCGCATGAAGGTGAGGCGAAGGTTGTCCTCGACGTCCAAGGTCGCGAACACCGACCGCCCCTCGGGTGCGTGAGCGACGCCAAGGCGAACCAGCCTCCAGGTCGGAAGACCGGTGACGTCCTCGCCGGCGAAGAAGATCCGGCCATTGGTCAATGGCACCAGCCCGGTTGCAACGCGGGCGATCGTGGACTTGCCGGCGCCGTTGGGGCCCACGAGCGCGGTGACCGAACCGGCCGGGACCGACAGCGACACGCCGAACAGCGCCCGGAAACGACCGTAGGCGGCCGAGACGGCGCGAAGCTCCAGCGCGGGAGACGCCGCCACGGCGGAGGCTGCCACGGCGGAGGGCCGCCCGTCATCCTCTTTCACGTGACATCTCCGAGATAGGCACGGCGCACGACGGGTTCGGCAAGCACGTCATCGACCCGACCCGATGCGATCAGCTTGCCGAAGTCGAGCACGTAGATCCGTTCGACGACGCGCCGGACCAGGTCGAGATCGTGCTCGACCACAAGCATGGCTGTCCTGCGCCGGGCCCGCACCTCGAGCAGGATCGTCGCGAACGCGGCAGTCTCGCGCGTGTCCAGGCCGGAGGCCGGTTCGTCGAGCAGAAGCAGCAACGGGTCCTGGATGAGCGCGCGCCCCAGCTCGACCAGCCGCCCGTGCCCCTGGCTGAGCGTCTCGATGGGGTGGTCGGCGACCTCCTCGAGGCCGAGCTCGACGAGAAGCTCCTCGACGCGTGCCACCGTCGCTCTCGCCCGTCCGCGGCCGATCAGGTCCTTCCAGAGCCGGCCGTCGGCCCGATGCACCCGCTCTGCGACCATCAAGTGCTCGCGTGGGCTCATCCCGGCGAACAGCTCGAGCCGCTGGAACGTGCGCCCGATGCCGAGGCGGGCACGCTGGTAGACCGGCAGCCGGTCGATCCGCCGCCCTTCGAAACGGACCTCCCCCGAGTCGAAGTGGCGCACACCGTTCAGGCAGTCGAACAGCGCAGTCTTTCCGGCGCCGTTGGGTCCCACGAGGCCGACGGCCTCGCCCTTTTCGACCACGATCGACACGTCGTCGAGAGCGACGATGCCACCGAAGCGCTTGCTGATCCCGCAAGCCTCCACTAGCGCCACGTCAGCCGACCGCCTCTGGATGCTTGCGCCAGTCGACGACGATCTCGACCACCCGCCGCCTCTGCCATTCCACGACGCCTTCGGGGTGGAGCGCGTAGGTGATCGCGCCGAGACCGAAAAGTATCGGGAACAGGTTGCGCCACTGCGAGGGTAGGTAGTCGAGCACCTGGTAGAGGATCACGTAGGCCATTCCCGCCTGGATCGCCCCTTCCACGGTGTACACCCCCGTCGTCACCACGACGACCATGAACACCAGGGACAGGAGCGAATTGAAGTCGTCCGGCGAGACCGTGCCCTGCAGTGAGCCGTACAGGGCCCCGCCAACACCGGCAAGCGCCGCCGCGACCGCGAAGACGGTGATCTTCAGTTTGACAAGGTTCGTGCCAATAGACGCGGCTGCGAGCTCACTGCCCCGCATGGCCGCGAGTTCGCGCCCGGTGGTGCCCTTGCGAATCGCGAGCACCACCGCCGAGCAAACGACGAGCGCGACAAATGCCAGGACGAAAAACGCCTTGCCGCTCGTGAAGTTGATCGAGCCGAGTTGCGGGCGCGGGATGTTGACCCCCGAGTTTCCGTTTCCTGACCAGGCGAACTGGAAACCGACGTTGTCGGCGAGCAGACCGAAGGCGAGTGTCGCCAGGGCCAACGCCAGGCCTCCCAGGCGGAGCGCGGGCAGCGCCACGACAACGCCGACAAGTGCCGCCACGGCACCTCCTGCCACGATCCCGACGAGCACCGAGACCCCGAAGTGGCTGGCGAGCTGCGCACATGTGAATGCCCCGATGCCGGCGAAGGACGCCTGGCAAAGGGAGATCTGGCCGCTCATCCCGGTCAGCAGCACGATGGACAGGAAGACGATCGAATACGCGAGGCCCTGGGTGAGTGTGAAGGTCCAGTTGCCCGGCACCCAGGTCAGACACGAGACGAAGAACACTGCGAGCAACGTCCAGCTGCCGGCGCGCAAGAACCCCTCGAGACCGTAGCCACCGATCGTCGTCGCCATCGGAGGCGGCGGGGGATCGCAGCCCGCAAGGGGGTCGTCATGGAACCATCGCTCGCGCAGGCCCGGCAATGCGAGAAGCAGGACGATGAGGACGGCGAATGGAAGAGCCGGCCGCAGCCCCGACGAGAGCACGCTCCCACTCGGGAGGTACCCCCCGAGCAGCTCCTGGACGACACCGAGGCCGATACCGCCCCAGAACGCGAGCGGGAGGCTCGTGAGGCTCCCCAGAGCTGAAGCCGCGATGGCGGCAACCAACAGATCGGTGAAGTTCAGCGCCTGCAGGTCCGCGAACAACGGGGCGAGCAGCACGCCGGCGAGACCCGCAAGGAAGCTGGAAAGGACCCAGATGGCAATGCCGACAAGTTCGGAGTTGATGCCTGCAAGCTGGACCATGCGTGGGCTCTCGGCCATCGCCCGCATCCGCAGTCCGATCTGGGTGAAATGTGACATCAAAGACGCCAGCAGTACGACGGCGAGGGTCACGATTACCGTCGACAACTCTGTGCCGTTGATGGCGTCACCTGCCACGTGGAAGTAGACCGAGCTTGGAGGCAGCCACAGCGAAGGCGGCGCCAGCCGCTGCTGGTTCCCGAAGATGAGCTGGAGAGCACTCGGGATCGCGATCAACATCCCGAGCGCGCTCACGAGCTTGACGAGCACCGGAGCCGACCGGATGAACCGGTAGAGGAAACGGTCCATCGCGAGCCCCAGCAGTGGCGCCACCACGGCGACCGCCACGAGGAACCCAGCCCAGCTCGGCCAGCCTGCATTGACACAGACGTAGAAGATCAGCGCCGACGCGTACGCCTGAGCCCCGTAGGCGAGGTTGAACACTCCCGAGGTCTGGTAGGTGAGGACGAGGCCCACAGCCATGAGGGCAAAGACGCACCCGTACGGCAGGCCCGGGATGGCGTAGCTGAGAAACTGGGTCACGCGATCGCCTGCCCCGTGCTCAGCTCCTTCACGTTCCTGGCACGCCCGCAGGCGGCGGGACCACGACCACGCGCCGGGAACCGGCCGGTTGGGGATACTCAAAGCACGTGAACACGGTGCGGGCCGACCCGAAGAGAGGCACGAAATGGCCTCTGATCGCCCGCACATAGACATTGCAGTCGATCGGCCCGTCCTTGCGGTGCTCATAACGCCAGTCGATCGGAGAGACGATGCCGTCGGCGGTGAAGCCCGTCAGCGAATTGAGGGCGTCGACCAGCTTGGAGCGCGTGAGGTCGCGCCCGACAAGGCGGAGCCCGGTCACGAACAGGTCGGCGTCGACCCAACCGGCAAGCGACGCCTCCCCCGGAAGGTCCTTCGGGAAGTACTTCGCGAGCTCGTTCAAGTAGAGATCCATCCCGGCGTACTTGCCAGGCGTCAACTTCGCCGACTCGAAAGGAACGTGGCCGATGAGGAAATAGACACCCTGCATGAGCGACGAGTACCTTGCGATCGCCGCCTCGTCGTAGCCGCTCAGCCAGTACTGCGCGACCGACCCCATTCCGTCTTGGTGCATCGTGAGCGACAGGAGGATGTTGCCAGACAGGTCCATGCAGCTCGCGACGAGGTCCACGCCGAGGGCGCGCATCCGGTTGACGTCGGTCGTGAGGTCGACCGGCGGGGCCTGGATCGAGAGATCCTCGTACACCACCGGGACGTGAAAACGCTGCATCTCATAGGCCACTCCCTCGCAGCCCTGCTTGGACCCGCCCACGTTGTAGGCGAGGATCCCGACCTTCTTGGCGTGGAGCCGCTCGGCCAGGTAGGTGGGCTCGGGACCGGGCCGGGTGAAATCGATGAAAGAACCCTCCGACCCGAACAGGCTGGGTCGACCTGCCCAGTCGGTGCTGACCGTGTAGCCGAACGTCGGTACGTTGTTCGCAGCGAGGTAGCTCGCCCCGGCGAAGCTCGGGGTGCCTACGCCGACGACCGCGAAGACATGATCCTGCTCGACCAGGGTGCGCACCTGATCGGTGTCCTGGGAGGGGCTCGAGCCATCGTCGAGGGGGAATCGGAACTCGATCTTGCGACCGTCCACACCTCCCCGCGCGTTGATCATGTCGAGGTAGGCATTGACCCCGTGGAAGATCGGCGCGAAGTCGGCTGGGATCGGGCCGGTCAAGGAAGCCACGCCGCCGACGATGATCTGCGAGCTGGTCACGCCCTGGGTGTTGCCCGCATTGGACACAACGGTCTTGGCGTTGCCACACGCCCCGGCGACGATCGCGACGGCCGCGATGACCCCAAGCGATCCACGAGGACTACGCACGCACATACCCCTTGTTCTCGGCGTCGAATGCGACCGCCCGCAAGTCCGCGAACCTACCAGAGCAACTCACGGTCCTGGCCGGCTTTGGCGGACATCGGCCTATTCTTGTGGACCTGCCCGCGTCGCAGGCGGATGCACGCTCCGGCTGGGAAGGCGACCGGAGCAGTCACCGACAGCGTCCAGCCGATCGCGGTCGCCACCGTCGTACGATGATGGGCGTGAAGGTGTCGACTCGTGGCGACTATGCAAGCCGCGCGCTGCTCTCCCTGGCACTTCGCGAGGACGTATCGCCAACCTCGGTCCGCGACATCGCAGAGCGCACGGGCCTTCCGCAGCCGTATCTGGAGCAGATCCTGCTGGCGCTCAAGGGCGCCGGTCTCGTTCGATCCAAGCGAGGAGTGGGAGGCGGCTACGTTCTCGCACGATCGCCGGAGCAGATCACCCTGGGCCAGATTGTCAGCGCGGTCGACGGTCCGATCGTGGCCGGGGATTTCGGCCCGCCGCACCAGAATGGCGCTTGCGACCACGAGGGCCAATGCGTGCTGCTTGCCGTGTGGGCCGACGTCGGCGAGCACATGCGCCACCACCTCGACTCCTTCACACTCGAGGACATGGTGCTCCGGGCACGGGGTGACGCGCCGCCACTTTCGCCGCTTGACTGACCAAAACCGACCGGGGCCGTCGGATGCATTACCACGCCTGGGAACCCATATCACGACCGGCGCGGAATGGCAGGGCCTTGATTCGCGTTGTCATCAGTTGAGCGTCGAGAGTTGAGGAAGGAGAGGAGCGTCATTCCAACCGAGAACAAGATCGGGGATGTCAGCGTGCCAGAGCTGTCTGCTGGCGAGCAGAGCCGCGTCATGAGGGAGCCCAGCTCTAGCGGGCCCGACCTGATGCGGCTGTTCCTTGACGATCTCGGTCGTTTCCCGCTTCTCAGCGCTGCCGAGCAGACCGAGCTCGCCAAGAGGATCGAGCAAGGCGACGAGGAAGCCCGCAGGCAGATGATCGGCTCCAATCTTCGCCTCGTGGTGCACTGGGCACGCCGGTACCAAGGACGTGGCGTCGACCTGATCGACCTCGTTCAAGAGGGAACCTTCGGCCTGATGCGCGCGGTCGAGAAGTTTGACTGGCGCAAGGGCTTCCGCTTTTCCACCTACGCAACCTGGTGGATCCGCCAGGCTCTTCAACGCGCGGTGCAGTCGAAGGGCCGTGCGATCCGCCTGCCTGAGGACGCACTTGCGTCCGAGCTCGAGGCCGACTCCGATCATGTTCGGCTGCCTCGCGTCGTGGCGAGCCTCGACCAGCCCTTGACCAGCGAAGCCACTGCGACGCTGGGTGACGTTGTAAGTGGCGATGAACCTCCGTTCGAAGACGCGATCGCCCGGACGCTCACGCTCGGCAAGCTCGACGCGGCCATCGACCGTCTGCCTGAGCTGGAGCGCCATGTCGTCCGGCTGCGCTTTGGGCTTGACGGCAGCCCGCCCGCCTCGCTGGAGTCCACGGCGCGCACCTTGGGCATCGGTGTCCGCCGTGTGCGTCGCATCGAGTCCGCGGCCTTGGCCTTTCTTGCCGTCCAGCCTGAGGTCGAGGGAATTCACGACGCCGCCTGAGCTTCTGCCGAGGTTCTTCCCCAGTTCTCGAGCAGTTGCACCGGCCCGTGTCGCAGCCCGGCGTCGCCTCCGGCGCAGCCTGCCCCAACAAGGGCCTTGTCAAGAGAGCTGTTCGAGTACCGCGACGAGATCGTCGGGCAACGGAGAGGTGAACCCGACCTCTTCTCCCGTGGCCGGATCGACGAAGGCCAAGCCCGCTGCGTGCAGGAACGGACGGGCGCACCCCGATCGCCTTCGATCGCCCCGATAGCGCGAGTCGCCGACCACAGGATGGCCGATCGCGGCAAGGTGCACGCGGATCTGATGAGTGCGGCCAGTCTCCAGGCGCAGCTCCAGATACGTCGCCTCGAGCGGCTCGGCGAACCTGGCGAGCACACGGTAGTGCGTACGCGCCGGGCGACCGCCCGTGGCAACCGCCATCCGCGTTGGATCACGCAGCGACCGTCCGATCGGCGCATCCACGACACCTGCTTCCGCCTCGAGGGCGCCGCACGCGAGTGCAAGATACCTCCGGCGCACGGTGCGCGCTGCCAACTGGGCCGTCAGCGACCGGTAGGCATCCGGGGTGCGGGCGACGACCAGCAAGCCAGAGGTGTCCTTGTCGAGGCGGTGCACGATGCCCGGCCGGTCGGTCTCGCCACAACCGAGCTCGGGCAGCCGGGCCAGCTCGGGATAGGAAGCCAAGAGGCCGGCTACGAGCGTGCCCGAGCGATGGGTGGCATCGGGGTGCACGACGACGCCCGGTGGCTTGTCGACCACGATGACGGCCTGGTCGTCGTAGATGACACGGAACGGGACCTCGCCGGGCCCAGCGGCGCGTACCGCGTCGCGCCCGGTGCCGACCAGAAGTTGGAGATCTGTCTCCAACAGCTCGCCGGTTTGGACCCGACGGCTGCCTGCGGCGACCACGACATTCGAAATGCGCACTCCACCGGCTGCGATGAGCCTCGCGACCTGTGCCCGGGTGCACCCGGACAACAGTGCGACAACTCGGTCCACGCGCTCACCGCAAAGCGCGCCCGGGATCGCGACGACCGAGCTCGCGCCCGTGTTATTCATCGCGGGAGACCCCGGTGGTTCTCGGCGGCCGCCTTGTGACAGTCGTCCTCCAGAGCACGATGGCAAGCAGGACGCTGCCACAAACGATCGACGAGTCGGCCAGGTTGAAAGTCGGCCAGTAACCGGAGTAGAGGAAGTCGATCACGGCGCCATGGTGGCCCCTGAAGATCCGGTCGGCGAGGTTGCCGACTGCGCCGCCGAGGATCATTCCGACGCCAACCGCCGCAGCGGTGTTGGGCACCGCCCGGCCAGTCCACGCAACCATGGCTACGACAACGACGACGATCACCACGATGGGCAAGGTCAGGCCCGCGCCGATGCTGAAGGCGATGCCGGTGTTGTAGGAGAGAACGAGAGCGAACGGCCCGATCAGGTGGACGGACCCAGACGAGAGCCGAGCGACCGCGAGCGACTTGGTCACCTGGTCGGCGGCAGCCACCACGAGCGCGACCACAAGCATCACGCAAGTGCGCCGGGTCCGTCGCTTCGCCTCAGCGGAGCTCACTCCCCCGGTGGCGCCGGGCCGGTCATCGCCGGCCGTGCTCAACGTCTCGACAGCCCCCCGCTCTTGCAGTCAATGCACAAGCGGGCGTAAGGAAGTGCTTCGAGGCGCGCCTTTACGATCGACCGGCCGCAGTTCTCACAGATCCCGTATGTGCCGTTGTCCATCTTCACAAGGGTGTGATCGATCTCCTCGACTGCGGCCATCGCCTGCGCCGAGAGCGCGAGATCACGCTCCCGGTCAACTGTGACGGTCCCCCCCTCTCCCGATTCGTCGTCGAACTGGATGTCGCCCGGCTCCATTTCCTCGACGAGTGCCTCCGCCTCAGCTTTCAAGCTGGCTGCTTGATCGAGATACGTAGCGCGCTCGCGCAGGAGTGCAGTGCGCTGGCCTGCCAGGAAGCGCTCGTCCTTCGCATAGCCTTCACCGACCCGCTTCGAGGACCCGGCCTTTACGCCAGGTCGGCTACCGGGGCGTGCCCGACCGGGGCGCGCGACGCTTCCGGGGGACTTCCGCGCCGGCGCGGGCGCCTTGGTGACCCTGGTTTGCGACGAGACGGACGCCTTGGCCGCGGCCGACGCGCCTCCTGCGCTCGCTGCATGCTTTGTCGTCGGCGCTCCATGCCCTGCGCGGGCCTTGCCGGCCGACCTGCCAGACGCCTTGGCGGCCGGCTTGGCCATCGCGGGAGCCGACTTGCCTGGCTTGGCCGCCGCTGGCACCGCCTTGGCCGCCGCTGAAGCCACCTTGGCCACCTTGGCCGCCGCTGGAGCCACCTTGGCCACCTTGGCCGGCTTGGCCACCGCTGGAGCCGCCTTGGCTCCTTTGCCCGCTGCTGGCACCGCGGGAGCCACCTTGGCCACCTTGGCCGCCGCTGGAGCCGGCTTGACCGCCTTGGCCACCTTGGCCGCCGCTGGAGTCGGCTTGACCGTCTTGGCAGCCTTGGCAGCCTTGGCCACCGCGGGAGCCGCCTTGGCAGCCTTGGCAACCGCGGGAGCCGCGGGAGCCGCCTTGGCCACCGCTGCTCTTGGAGACTTGGCTCCGCCCGGCTTGGAGGCCTTCTGGACGGGAACGGGCGTCGCCTTTGCGGACGCCTTTGACCCGACCGCGGGAGCCGTCTTCTTCGACGGCTCGCTTGCCGTCTTGAGGGCCGCAGCCTTCGAGGCGTTCGCCTTCACGACGGCTCCCTTCTTCGCTTCGGCCGCCACCTTGGTCCTCGACACCATCGGTCCCTCCTGTCGCGGCGAGGGTGAAGAACGATAGCCGTACTGGTTGCCACCCGCCAAGAGCACCTTGCCAGTCTCACGGTCTCAATCGGCCCGGCCGCTCCGTGGGGTCGTGCGCTCCGGGCCGGCCAGTTGCCGAGCGGAGCTCCTGCGCGATAGCGACGCGCGCCTTGCCAGGTTCGATGCCGGCGATGCGAACGCGCTTGAGCCGGCTTCGCTCCCCCGAGACGAGCTCGACTTGGGACTTGCGAACGCCGAGCAGATCGGCAACAAGCTCGAGACACTGGGAATTGGCACGGCCGCCGATGGGCGCAGCAGCCACTCGGACGGCGAGCGCGTCGCCGTGACGTCCTGTGACCGATGAGCGGCCGGCGCCAGGTTGGACGCGGACCCGCAAGACGATGCCAACAGGTCCATCTTCGGGCGACTCGATGTCGAACAAGTCATCTGCCATGGCCGCCTACTGTATGGCCATGGCCGAGGCATCGGGCGCGAGCCCTTACCCGCAGGTCCCCGCGCAACCGCGCTATCCCTCCCTCGAGGAGCAGATCCTCGCCTCTTGGCGGGAGGACCGCACCTTTCAGGCCTCGGTTGCCCTGCATGGACCCGAGACCGAGTACGTCTTCTACGATGGGCCTCCTTTCGCGAACGGGCTGCCCCATTACGGTCACCTCCTCACCGGCTTTGTGAAAGACGCCGTCCCTCGCTACCAGACGATGCTCGGCCATCGCGTCGAGCGTCGCTTCGGCTGGGACTGCCACGGCCTTCCTGCCGAGATGGCTGCCGAGCAGGAGCTCGAGCTGTCCGGCCGCCAGGCGGTGATCGTCTTCGGCATCGGCAACTTCAACGCCTACTGCCGCCAGCTGGTGCAGCGGACCACCGACGCCTGGGAGCGGTACGTGACCCGCCAGGCACGCTGGGTGGACTTCGAGAACACCTACAAGACCATGGACCTCTCCTTCATGGAGAGCGTGCTCTGGGCCTTCAAGCAGCTGTACGACAAGGGGCTCGCTTACGAAGGGTTCCGCGTCCTGCCCTACTGCTGGGAGTGCGAGACGCCGCTGTCGAACTTCGAGACCCGCCAGGACGACGCCTATAGGGACCGCACCGATCCGGCGGTGACGGTGAGATTCGATCTGGAACCGGTCGAAGACGGGCCCGAGCTGTTGCGGGGACCGCTCGGCGTGCTCGCGTGGACCACGACGCCTTGGACCTTGCCGTCGAACCTGGCGCTCGCGGTCGGACCGGGCCTTGACTACGCGGTGCTGCGGTGGGGCGGCGGGCGTGTCATCATCGGTGACAGTTGCCTTCAGGCATACGAGGACCTGCTCGGCGATGCCGAGGTCCTCGGCACGGTGACCGGTGCGGATCTCGTCGGGCGCCGTTTCCGCCCGCTTCTCCCCTATTTCTCCGACACGACCGGCGCGTTCGTGGTGCTGGGCGAGGACTTCGTCGCCATGGACGAGGGCACGGGCATCGTCCAGATGGCGCCCGGGTTCGGCGAGGAGGACCAACACGCTTGCGACGCGGCCGGGATCCCGGTGGTCTGCCCGGTCGACGATCGGGGGCGTTTCACCGCCGAGGTCGGCGATCTCGCCGGTCTGCATGTCTTCGAGGCCAATGCCGTGATCATCGACAAGCTCCGCGCCATGGGGGCCCTGTTGAAGGCCGAGGAGTACACCCACAGCTACCCGCATTGCTGGCGGACCGACACGCCGCTCATCTACCGGGCGATGAGCTCGTGGTTCGTGCGCGTCACGGCCGTCAAGGACCGCATGATCGAGCTCAACCAGCAGATCGGCTGGGTCCCGGACCACGTGCGCGACGGCGCTTTCGGCAAGTGGCTGGAGGGGGCGCGGGACTGGTCGATCAGCCGGAACCGTTTCTGGGGGACCCCGATCCCGGTGTGGAAGAGCGACGATCCGCGTTATCCCCGCGTCGACGTCTACGGCAGCCTCGACGAGCTCGAGGCCGATTTCGGCGTGCGCCCTGACGACTTGCACCGCCCGGGCATCGACGAGCTGACCCGGCCGAACCCGGACGACCCGACCGGTGCCTCGACGATGCGCCGGATCCCTGACGTGCTCGACTGCTGGTTCGAATCCGGGTCCATGCCCTTCGCGCAGCTCCATTACCCCTTCGAGCACGCCGAGCGGTTCGAGGGGCACTTTCCGGCCGACTTCATCGTCGAGTACGTGGGCCAGACCCGCGGCTGGTTCTACACCTTGCACGTGCTGGCGACGGCCTTGTTCGACAGGCCTCCGTTCAAGGCCTGCATCGCGCACGGCATCGTGCTCGGCGACGACGGCCGGAAGCTCTCCAAACGGCTGCGCAACTTCCCCGATCCCGAGGAGGTGTTCGCCTCCTACGGGGCCGACGCGATGCGGTGGTACCTGCTCAGCTCGCCCGTGCTGCGCGGCCACGACGTCGTGATCGAGGAGAAGGGACTGGCCGAGCCCCTCCGGCTGGTCTGCAACCCGATCTGGAACACCTGGTACTTCCTCTCCATGTACGCCAACGCGGACAGCCTCGGGGGACGGGTCCGAACCGACCAGACCGGGGTGCTCGACCGCTACGTGCTCGCCAAGACCCGCCGTCTGGTCGAGGACGTCACCGCCGCCATGGACAGCTATGACCTCGCGGGCGCCTGCGGCCACATCTCGTTGTTCCTCGACGCGCTGACCAACTGGTACGTGCGCCGGAGTCGCGACCGGTTCTGGCGCCCCGTGGATGCTGCGGCCGCACCCCTGGCCCTGGAGGTTCTCGGAGCCCCGCCCGACGACAAGCAGGACGCCTACGACACCTTGCACACGGTTCTCGAGGTGCTCTGCCGGGTCGTGGCACCTTTCCTCCCGTTTCTCGCCGAGTTCGTCTATCGCGGTCTGACCGGGGAACGGAGCGTCCATCTGAGCTCTTGGCCGCAAGCCGATGAGCTGCCTTCCGACCCAGACCTCGTCGAGGCCATGGACCTGGCCCGAGAGGTGTGCTCGGCCGGCCACTCGATCCGCAAGGCGGCCGGGCGTCGGGCGCGCCTGCCTCTGTCGTCATTGACAGTGGCGGCGCCAGGTGCCAGTCGCCTGTTGGCCTACGCAGACCTGATCGCCGACGAGGTGAACGTGCAGCAGGTCAAGCTCGTCGAGACGGTCGGCGACCTGGCAAAGACCGTTCTCAACGTCATCCCCGCCGCGCTCGGTCCCAGGCTCGGGGAGCGCACACAGCACGTCATCGCCGCAACACGCAGGGGCGAATGGACGCGACTCGCCGACGGCACGGTGGAGGTCGGCGGCGTACGTCTCGAGCCCGGCGATTTCGAGCTGCGCCTGCGGCCTTCCGACCCGGACTCCAGCCGGACCTTGCCCGGCGAGGTCGGGATCGTCGCCCTCGAGCTCGAGACCACGCCCGAGCTGGAGGCCGAGGGCCTGGCTCGGGACGTCATCCGTTTCGTGCAGCGCGCTCGGCGCGACGCGGGACTGGAAGTCACCGACCGGATCCGACTGTGGATCGGGCAGCCGAGCTCTTCAGCCGCCGTCGCCGAACAGTGGAAGGCTCACATCGCGTCCCAGGTGCTCGCGATCGATATCGAGATCGCCGCTTTGGCCGACGGCGAGGCACACACCGCCACGACCGACGACATCTTCACCTCCGCGGGCGAGCTGTCGAATGGCGACGTCATCGTCGTCCGTATCCAGCGTCTCGGCTGAGCACGACTGAGCCAGGCGACCACGCGCATCTGCGCGAGTTGGCCCGAGGCTCCAGCCCAGCGGACAAGGACCCCCGAGCGAGAATTCAGGCGATCCAGTCGGATCCAATGCCCCCGAGGTAGTGCGAGCCTGTATCGGCTGTTGCTGCGCCAAAGTTGTCGCCGCTCCGGCCGGAGACCACCATGTGCCCGGCTTGGCGCGCCTGCGCGTTCGGCCCGGAGTCCTCGAGCGGCGGAACTGCGGCGAGGTTCGCCCGCCCGCCTTGGCCCTCCGCGTCGCCGTCGTCGTCGGGACCTGCGTCGGCAGGCGGGATCGACGGTGCAGCTGCTTCGGCGTCCTCGTTGATCTGAGCCTCGATGTCGTCCGGGGCGCCCGCTTGCGAAGAGGCCGGCTCCAGACCAAGCTCCGAGATCTCCATCGAAGGTGACAGCGCCTGTTCGACGACGGAAAGCGCCGCGCGAAGCGACCCTGCCAACCTCTCACGCTCCGCATCGAGCAGATCCGACAGTTTCCTGAGCTCGGCGACGACCTGGTCCCTCTCGCCCTCGAGCCTGGCAATGTCCTCGTTGTGGCGGCGCTCGGCTTCGGAGGTGAGGCGCTGCGCGTTCTCCCGCGCGTCGGTCAGTAGCTTTTCGGACTCGCTCCGTGCAGTGTCCATGAGCTCCGCAGCCTGCTCCTCCGCCTCACGGACGGCGAGATCTGCGGTTCGCTGCGCGAGCACGAGAGTCCTCCGGATGCTGTCGTCGTTCTCGTCGGCCGCCCTCTCGGAGATCGATCGTTCTGCGCGCTCGGCCCGGTAGGCGAGCTGGCGCATCTTCTCTTGCATCTCGTCGACCGCGACGGCGATCTTCTCGAGGAACTCGTCGACTTCATCGGTGTCATAGCCGCGAAGACGATCGCGAAACTCAACCTCTCGCAGGACTTTGGCGGACAGATCCATGCTCGGATGGTATCGGCCGCCCTCTTGAAGATGGTGGATGCTGCTGGCCTTGAGAGCTACAGCAGCCGACTGAGGATCAGGATGAGAATCCACACGATTATCGGTGAGAGGTCCACCGCGGTACCGCCCACCCGCATCGGCGGCACGATCCGGCGCACCGGCCGCAGGACCGGCTCGGTGATCACTTCGAAGAACCGGGTGATCGGCACCAGTGCCGACCCAGGCGAAGGCGGGACATAGGAAAGCACCACGCGTACCAAGATCACGAACAGGAGGAGGTTGAGGATGTCGACGACGAACGTCAAGGCTCAGCGCCCCAGTCGATCTGGCCCACGGTCACGGGCGAGTGCGGTCAGGTTCAGGACCGGAACAGTCCGTTCTCTTGAAGGCGCAGGCGCTCCTCGGGGGAGACCTCGACATTTGACGGGGTGAGCAGGAACACCGATTCGGCGACCTTCTCCATCGAGCCCCCGAGCGCATAGGTCAGGCCAGAGCAGAAGTCGATCATGCGCCGGGCCAGGTCCCTCTCGCTCGCCTGCAGATTGACGATCACCGGCGAGCTCGCCTTGACCATGTCGCCGATCTCCTGGGCGTCCGAGAACCGGGCCGGGGCCACGACCTGGGGCTTGGAATGGCGTTGTGTCACGAACGGACGCACGACGGCACCACGAGGCACCATCGTCTGTGGCTCTCGCCCGTCGTCCCGGGCGATCGGCCGCACCGTGGCGACCGTTGTCCGCGGCGGCACAGGTTCGGGATAGGAGCTCTGCCGCACCCGGCTCGCGGCAGCCTCCGGGACCTCCTGGTCGTCGCCGTCGTAGTCCTCCTCGTCGTCGATGTCTTTCAAGCCGAGGTACATCAGCGCTCTCTGCACAAACGAAGCCATCGCCAGCCCTCCTCCGAGAACCCTATTGTTACAGCCTGCGACGTTGCGGGCGAGGACCGAACAGGGCAGTCCCGAGGCGAACCATCGTCGCGCCTGCGGCGACGGCCTGCTCGAGATCAGCCGACATGCCCATCGAGAGCTCGCGAAGACCGAGATCCGCGCCCAGGCGAGCCACCCGGTCGAATGCCTCCCTCGCCATGTTCGCGTCGCCGGGAGGCGCCACCGTCATCAGGCCGTCGACGCGGCAGCCGAGCTCCCGCAGGCCCGCCACTACGCCGGTCACCTTTCCGGGCGCGCAGCCGCCCCGGCCCGCCAGACCGGTCATGTCGACCTCCACCAGCAGCGAGGCGGGGCCGGCTGTCTGGGCTGCGAGGCCGGCCGTGCCCCGCCACACCTCGGCCCGGTGCCGCTGGATCGCCTCACCTTCGACGACTCTCGCCACTGCCTGCCAGCAGTCCACGAACCGGGCAAGACGGCCTACCTTGTTGCGCTGCACAGTGCCAAGAAAGTGCCAAGTCGCCGCGTGGCCGACCGTCCCCCACTTGGAGATCAGCTCGTCCGCATAGTTCTCGCCGAAGTCGCTCAGGCCCGCTGCGAACGCGGCAGCGACCTCCTCAGGCCCGAAGCCCTTCGTCACGGCCACGATCCTGACCAGTCCCGGATCGCCTCCGGCGTGCGCGATCCGGTCGCGCGCCGCAGCCGTCCGTGCGGCGATGTTCTCGACGAGCGCGCCATCAACGCTCCCGAGCTTGGGACCGGGACTCACCGGGCCCCCGTGATGACCAGCGCATGCCGTCCGGTGTCGTTCCGGGCGCGCCACGAGAACCAGCCCGGATCACACGCGGTGCACTGGGAATGATCGGTTGAGATCGAGACCGAACGCGCCTCGAGCGCCCTGTGCACTCCGGCACGCAAGTCGAGCGCCAGGCGGCCTGCCCGGGTCTTGGAGCGGACAGAGGGCCCATAGCGCGCCTCGAGCGGGCCGAGGTCGCTCTCGCTGAACTCGTAACACTCAGGCCCGATGCAGGCTCCGACGACCGCCACGAGGTCCGTCGCTCCCTCAGAGCCCATCGCCGTGACCGTTCGCTCCAGCACGCCCGCCAGCAAGCCGCGCCAGCCCACGTGGGCCGCTGCGACTACGCCCTGGGGACTCGCGAGGCCGACGAGGGCGCAATCGCCGGAGAAGACCGCCACGGGGGCGCCGGGCAGCGTGCTCACCAGCGCGTCACCCTCCAACCCGCAGCAGGGCTCCTCCGGGCCCAGGACCACCACCCCTGCACCGTGCGCCTGGTGCAACCAGCGCCAGCGGCCGGACGCGAGGCTCTGGCGCCGGGCCTCGAGCACTTTGACAGCAGAGCCCGAGCCCGGGCCCACGTCACCGTCGAAGACGCCGCTCAGCACGACGACCGCAGGCGTGCCCGCGATCGCGATCCGCCTAGCGGAGGAAGGACGGGACGTCGAAGTCGTCGTCGAGGTCGAGATCGTCGTCGCCAACGTCGAAGACATCGCGTCCGCGCTGGGCACCGCGGTCCAGGACCGGGCCGGTCAGATCTCCTTCGCCCGGGGCGCCGCCTTGCAAATGCGAGGAAGGCCGTGGAGACCGCAGGTCTGGGGTCGTCCGTGAGGTGCTCACAGAACTCTTGCGTGGCTCCTCCGCCGCGTCGAGGCGGTCAAAACCGGCAGCGATGACCGTCACCCTCACCGTGTCGCCCAACGCGTCGTCGATGACGTTGCCGAAGATGATGTTGGCGTCGGGATGAGCCACGTCATGGATGATCGCGGCGGCTTCATTCACCTCGAACAAGGTGAGATCACTGCCCCCGGCGATATTGAGCAGGATCCCTCTGGCACCCTCGATCGACGCCTCCAGGAGGGGGCTCGTGATGGCGTGACGGGCTGCATTGACTGCGCGCCCCTCACCAGAGCCGGTGCCGATTCCCATGATCGCGGAGCCCGCATTGCTCATCACCATTCTCACATCGGCGAAGTCGGTGTTGATGATGCCGGGCACATTGATGAGGTCGGTGATGCCCGAGACCCCGTGGAGCAACACCTCGTCGGCCATCGAGAACGCCTCGACCATCGACGTGCGCTCGTTCGAGATCGACAGCAGGCGCTCGTTCGGGATGACGATGAGGGTGTCCACCTTTTCGCGCAGACGTTGGATGCCCTCCTCGGCCTGGCTCGAACGGCGCCTGCCTTCGAAGGCGAACGGCCGGGTCACCACGCCGATGGTGAGCGCGCCGAGCCCCTTGGCGCATTCCGCGATCACGGGGGCCGCACCAGTGCCCGTTCCTCCGCCCTTGCCGGCTGTGATGAAGACCATGTCGGCGCCCTTCAAGACCTCCTCGATCTCCTCGAGGTGCTCCTCGGCCGCCAGACGCCCGATCTCCGGGTCGCTGCCGGCGCCTAGTCCGCGCGTCAAGCTGCGCCCGATGTCGAGCTTTATGTCGGCTTCGCTCATCAAGAGGGCCTGCGCATCGGTGTTGACCGCCACGAACTCGACCCCTTGCAGGCCCGCGTCGATCATGCGGTTGACGGCGTTGACCCCCGCGCCCCCGACGCCAACAACCTTGATCACGGCGATGAAGCTCTGGCCTGGCGTGCTCATCCGCGCTCCATCCTCTCCTGAGTACCAGTTGGGTGATCCCCGAGTGGCAATTAGGCGAGCCTGGTTGGCTTCCGAGTGGCTTGGAGCGGTCACGAACACTTGCTCTTCGCCTTTCCAACCGGAGAGCAGCTCCGCCGACCCGCGGTTACCGCTGGTCAGCGTCGCACACTACCCCGGCGACCTCGACCACCCCTTCAGCACCGGTCTCGTCGCGGGCAATCTCAGCCATCACCCTTACCATGAACGTTAGAGGGGCTGACCAGGGGGGTCAAGACCGGGGCGGCTGCGACCCTCAGGTCGATCCCACCGATACCGGTCAGATCGACCCGGCGGAGCACGGTCGCGAGAGAAACGAACTTCTGGGCGAGCGCTTCGTCGTCGCCCACGATCGCCTTCAATCCGCCGTCGAGACGCAGGACGACACCGTCGGCGCCCGAAGCGACGATCTCCTGCAACCGCGCCAAGAGCGACACGGGAAGCTCGGCGGCTGCGGCGAGCAATGGTCGAGCCGAAGCTCCGAGCGAGCTGCCCGGCAACCCGGGGACTTCCGGCGCGGCGATGAGGGGAAGCGTCAGAGGCCGCGACTCCTGGTCTTTCAGGACGCGACCGGTTGAGTCGAGGAGTGCGTAGCCTCCCGTCGGGAGAACAGCCGTCGCGACCGGTATCCGTTCGACGACGGCGATCGCGACCGTCGAGGGCCAGTCGAGGTGCACCGCCGCCGTGGCCACCCATGGGAGCCGTTCCACGCGGTGCTCCATGGTCGCGGTGTCGAGGTCGATGAGAGGAGGCTTCCGGTCCAGACCGGTGGCCTCCAGGATCTCGCCTCTCGTGGTTTGGACGTCTCCGACGATCACGACTGTCCGTGCACTCAACAGCGACGAGTGCAAGAGGGTCACCGCGCCGGCCGTGAGGCCCGCGGCGAGGAACACCCCGAGCAGGGCGCTGAGACGGCGGCGACCGCGCTGGCGCTCCACCCGCACGCGCCTGGCTTGAATCCTCGGATCGGTCATGACCCCTCCTCGAATCCGACAAGACGCAGCTCGGTGCTCAGTTCGACTCCCAGCCGCCCGGCAACAAGCGCGCGCACCTCGTCGATGACCCGTCTCACGTCGTCGGCCGATCCGCCGGGATCGGCTTGGATGAAGTTGGCGTGCCGGTCGGACACCGCGGCAGAGCCGATACGAAAGCCCTTCAGTCCGGCCTCCTCGACCAGGCGTCCGGCCGCGTCACCCGGCGGGTTGGTGAACACCGAGCCTGCGTTCTGGCCTCCGGGCTGGTGTTGGCGCCGCCAGCGCACGATCTCGTCGATCCGGGCGGCCGACAAAGCGGCGTCACCGTGATCGAGCTGGTACGACGCCTCGGTGACGACCTCGTAGGGACCGATCGACGAGTGCCGGTACGAGAGATCCAGAGCACTTGCCGCGACGAGCCGCTCGCCTCCTCCCCGAAGGCTGACGATCCGGCACGCGACCAGGCGATCCGAGGTCTGTGCGCCGTGCCCGCCTGCGTTCATCCTGACCGCGCCTCCGACCGATCCCGGTATCCCGACCGCCCACTCCAGTCCGGTCAGACCGGCCGCGGCGGTTCGTCGCGCCAGAACCGGATAGGCGGCCGCGCCGCCCGCCCTCACGAGATCGGCCTCGAGCTCGATCCTGGCGAAGCCGTCGGCGAGCCGCACACACAAACCGGCGAAGCCGCCGTCGGCGACGAGGACGTTCGACCCCTTCCCGAGCACCAGGACCGCGATCCCGGTCGCGCTGACGGCCGCGGCCAGACGCTCGAGGTCCGCGACGGTGGCCGGTTCGGAGAACAGCGCTGCTCGGCCGCCGACACGGTAGGTGGTCAGCTCGCCGATCGGACGGTCGCGTTCAGCCAACGGGCCGAGCAGCTCGGCGGCGTGTGCGATCGCGGCCCAGGCCTGGTCGCGGGGGACTTCGCTCATCGGTTACGGCTCTCGCCGAGCTCGGCGACGAGGTTCGTCAGGTCGCCCGCCGCGAGCGTGAGGCAGAGATCGCCCGGGCGCAGGTTCGTGCGCAGGTAGGCGACAACATCATCGCGTCTGGGCACGTACACCGCCCGAGCTCGAGGGTGGGCTCGGACTATCGCGTCCAGCACAAGCTTGCCCGACACGCCCGGGCGCGGCAGCTCGCCCGCTGCGTAGACCTCCGTCACAGCGACGAGGTCCGCGCCCTCGAAGGCGTCCGCGAACTCAGGCGCCAACATCGCGACCCGCGAGTAGCGATGGGGCTGGAAGACGCACACGATCCGCCCGAAGCCGCCACCTCGGGCTGCGTCCAGCGCGGCGCGCACCTCGCCGGGCAGATGGGCGTAGTCGTCGACGAAGGTGACACCGCCGATGTCGCCTCGGAACTCGAAGCGCCGTGCGACACCGGCAAAGCGGGCGAGCGCCCGCCGGGCATGTTCCGGGTCGACCCCGAGCTCGAGAGCAGCCGACACGGCGGCAGCCGCGTTGCGCGCGTTGTGGACACCGGGCACGGGCAGCTCGAAGACGCCGATGCTCTCGCCGGAACGGAGAAGCTCGAAACGGAGGTGGTTGCGCCCGGACTCGACTCCCACTATCCGCACCTCTGCGCCCGCCGAGCAGCCGTAGGTGACCGCCGACGCCGGTGCCAGGCACGCCGCGACCGGGTCGTCGGCGCAGACTATCGCCGAGCCAAGCTGTCCGAGGAAGACTCTGAACGCCGCCTTCAGCTCCTCGAAGGACCCGTAGTGCTCGAGGTGGTCGGGTTCCACGCTGGTCACGATCCCCAGCTCAGGCGCCATGTGCAGGAACGTCCCATCGCTCTCGTCGGCTTCGACGACGAGAAGCTCACCCACGTCCCAGGCCGCGTTCGTCCCGATCTCGTTCACCTCGCCGCCGATGATGAAGCTCGGGTGCAAGCCGGCCTCGACGAGCACCAGGGCGAGCATCGACGATGTCGTGGTCTTGCCGTGGGTGCCCGCGACCGCGACCGTCCTGCGCAGCGCCACGATCGCCTCCAGCATCGCAGCACGTGACAGCACCGGGATCCCGAGGCGCCGGGCTTGTGCGATCTCGACGTTGCGCTCGGACACCGCCGTCGAGTACGTCAGCGCGTCGGCCCCGACGACATTTTCCGGCCGATGGCCGATCCGGACCTCGACGCCGCAAGCGCGCAGGTGCTCCAGCGAGCGCGAAGGCTTGATGTCGCTGCCGGTGGTGTGGTGGCCCATTGCCGCGAGCACCGCCGCGATCGCGCTCATGCCTGCGCCTCCCGCCCCGACAACGTGAAGACGAAGGGGCGCGCTGAGGTCGATCTCCGGTCCGCCAGACGTGCTCACGCCGACACCTCCGATACTGACTCGACAAGCGCGGCCACTCGCTCGGACGCGTCTCGGTGACCTGCCGCGGCGGCAGCTGAGCCCATGGCCGCGAGGCGTTCCGGGTCAGAGAGCAGCGCCTCGACGATCTCCTCCAGCCTCTCTGCTGAGCAGTCGGCGTCGGGCAGCAACGTGGCCGCCCCGACCCGGGTGAGCGCCTCGGCGTTGCGTGTCTGGTGGTCGTTCGGCGCGCCGGGCAACGGGACCAGAGCGCTGGGCGTCCCGATCGCCGCCAGCTCGGCCACCGTCGAGGCCCCTGCCCTGCAGACAGCGAAGTCGCAGGCGGCAAGCAGGGCCGGCATGTGCCGCTCATAGCCGACGAGGCGATAGTCAAGACCTTTCTCCGGCGAGGCCTGCGGGCCGAGGCCCAGTTCAACGGACTCGCGCTCGATGCCCGCAAGGTTCCGCTCGCCGGTCACGTGGTAGATCGTGACATCGTTGCGCGACGCCCAGGCCCTCGCGAGCCCGAGTGCCGCGTCGTTGAGGCGGCGAGCACCCAGTGAACCACCCTCGACAGCGAGGAGGAAACGTCCGGCGGGCACCCCGAGGACGGCTCGGGCAGTGTCGCGCCCTTGCCGGGTGCGGTCCGTGACAAGGACCGCGCTGCGCAGCGGTGCCCCCGTCACGACTTGATTCGGGAGCGAGGTCCCCTCGAACGCGACCGCACACTTGCGGGCGAAGCGCGCAACCAGCCGATTCGAAGCGCCGGCAACCGCGTCACAGCTCACGACGACAAGGGGCACCCGCAACACGATTGCAGCGACGGCACAGGGGAGGCCCGCGTAGCCCCCGACGGTGACCACGACGCGCGGCCGTCGTCGCACGACAATCGCCAACGCCAGAACGAAGGCAACCAACAGCCCGCAGACAGCGCCGACGTTCTCGGGTGTGAGGCGCCGTTGGATGCCTCTGCCGGGCAGAAGGGCCACTTCGAAGCCCGCCTCGGGCACCAGCCGGCCTTCCATGCCGCGCCGCGAGCCGACGTAGAGGATCGTCGCCAGCTCGTGGCCGCGGGCCACCAGCGCCTCGCCGATCGCCAGCGCGGGCTGCACGTGTCCGGCAGTTCCGCCACCGGTGACGAGCGCGAAGGCGCGTGGCGTGGGGTGCCGGGACAGCATCGTCACGCGCCCATGCTCACGCCGGCTCTGCCCGCGACCGGCGCCGCGAAGGCGGCCCGGACGCGTTGGGGTGCGCCGACACCGCAAGCGGCGAGAGCCTCGCTCGAGGTGACGATCGTCCCGCCGCCGACGCCGGCTGGCGTCGCGCTATCCCGAACAGCAGCCCGACTGCGATCAGGGCGACGACCAGAGATGAGCCGCCGTAAGAGATGAACGGGAGGGGGATGCCTGTCACCGGCAGCGCGTCGACGACGCCGCCGATGTTGATCACCGCCTGCGCTAGCACCCAACAGGTGACCCCGACCGCGACGAAACGTGCGAACGGGTCCCGCTCGCGCGCCGCGATCCGGAAGCCTGCCCAGCCCAGGCCGGCGAAGAGCGCGAGGACGATGAGAGCTCCCACGAGACCGAGGTTGCCGGCGATGACGGCGAAGACGAAGTCGGTATGCGCATTCGGGAGGAACCCCCAGGGCGTGACCGAGCCCCCGACGCCGCTTCCCGTAACACCGCCGAGCCCGAGCGTGGCAAGCGACTGCACAACCTGGTAGCCGCTGGTCGAAGCATGGGCGAACGGGTTGACGAACGACAGCAGGCGGTCGCGCCGGTAACTGGCCGAGAACGCCAGCACAACGCCGAACGCACAGACCGAGGCGCCCGAGGCCGCCAGGACCGGGAGCCGGACGCCGGCTGCAAAGAGCAGCGAGAAGGTGATGCAGCAGAGCACGACGGCCGTGCCGAGGTCCGGCTGCTTGACGATGAGGACGGCTGCCACGACCATGAACACCAGCAGCGGCCGAACCATGGCGTTCCACTGGTCCCGGCGCTTGGCGCGACGTGCGAGCAGGTCGGCGGCGAAGACGACCATGGCCAGCTTCATCAGCTCGGAGGGCTGGAGCTGTATCGGGCCGATGCCGATCCACCGGCTCGAGCCCCCGGCGAAGTGGCCGATCCCGGGTACGAACACGACGACCAAGAGCGCGAGCGTGAACAGAGGAAGCACAAAGCGAAGTTTCCTTACGATGCCGACAGGCGTGCGACTCGCGACCACAGCGGCGGTCACGCCGATAGCCATGTAGATCGACTGGCGGACCACGTACGACCACGGCGAGCCCCCTGCCATGATCGCTCCCGGGGCCGAAGCGGACAATACGATCGGAAGACCGAGGAGGCAGAGACCGGCCACCGAGGCGAGCAGCACTTTGGCCTCGAGGCTGAGATGGACGGTTCCTCGCGCACGCGCCGGGCGGGCGCCACCTTTGATCAGCTTCATGGTGCCGCGCGTCTCGCCTGCCTCGCGCCTGCGCCCGCCGGCGCCGGTGTGACCGGGCGCGGTTGCGGCGCGGGCCCCAGCCGGCCGGGTCACTTGAGCGACCCCGCCGAGAGGAAGTCCGCGTAGAACAGGCCCACGCCGAGAGCCACGCAGAGACCGGAGAAGATCCAGAAGCGGACCGTGACGGTCGTCTCCGGCCACCCCTTCAGCTCGAAGTGGTGGTGCAACGGTGCCATGAGGAACACGCGCCGGTTGAAGACCCTGAAGCTGATCACCTGGATCACCACCGACATCGTCACGATGACGAACAGCCCGCCGACGATCGGCAGCAGCAGCTGCACGTTCATCGAGAGCGCGAGACAGGCAAGGCCGGTCCCTATGGCCAGCGAGCCCGTGTCACCCATGATGATCCGGGCCGGCGCGGCGTTCCACCACAGAAAGCCGACACACGCGCCGCACATTGACATCGCAACCAGGGCGAGGTCGAGCGCGCTGCGCACCGCGTAGATGCCCGGGTGCCGGTACTGCACGAAGCCGACCAGGGCGAGGAACCCGCACACGAAGGCCGCGGAGCCTGCCGCGAGCCCGTCGAGGCCATCGGTCAGGTTCACCGAGTTGGCCGTCCCGAAGATGATCAAGGTGCCCCAGATCACCCAGACGACCGCGCCGAGCTCGACTCCCGGAAGGTCGTAGCGGGTGTACGAGAGAGTGGTGTGGACCCCACCCCAGTGGATCTCCGCGACGCAGAACAGGATGGCGACCAAGACGAGCCCCATGGTCTTCCACCGTTTGTTGAGCCCGAGCGAGCGCCGCCTGCTCACCTTGATCCAGTCGTCGGTGGCGCCGACGGCGCCCGCGACGACGATCGCGCCCAGTACGAGCCATGCCGGCCGGGTGAACGGAGCGGAGGTGCCGACGTGGCCGAGGAAGTAGCCGGCCACCACCGCGACGAGGATGGCGATGCCGCCCATCGTCGGGGTGCCGGCCTTCAATGTGTGGTGGGCCGGTCCGTCGACGCGGATCTGCTGGCCTATCCGCCAGCGGACGAGCCAGCGCAGCAGTATCGGCGTCCCGAAGCCGGCCACCAGTATCGACACTGCGCCTGCTGACAGCAGAGGGATCATGGGTCTGCTCCCTCCGCGCTCAGACGTGCGAGCTCCTCGACGATGACGGCACGGTCGTTGAACTCGATCGACCGGTCCCCTGTCTGCTGGACCGACTCGTGACCCCTCCCGGCGACGATGACGACGTCACCTGCTCGTGCTGACCTGATCCCAGCCGCGATCGCGCGTCGCCGGTCCGGCTCGACGACCAGTCGAGCGCTTCCGTCGCAGCCCGCCCGCACCTCGTCGATGATCGCGACCGGGTCCTCGCTCCGGGGATTGTCGGAGGTGAGCACCGCGACATCTGCAAGGCGGGTGGCGATCGAGCCCATCAGCGGGCGCTTGGCCCGGTCTCGGTCTCCGCCACAGCCGAAGACCACGATCACCGTTCCACCACTGGACTCGGCTTGGGCACGCGCCACGTGGAGGATCTCCGCGAGCCCTGCAGGGGTGTGGGCGTAGTCCACCACGACCGTGGCGCCGAGGCCGTTGGGCACGACCTCCAGCCGGCCGGAAGGGCCCTCCGCCACCGAGAGGCCGGCGGCGATCGTGGCTTCGGGCACGCCGAGCGCCCGGGCGGCCGCAGCGGCAGCGAGCGCGTTGTGGACGTTGATCTCGCCGCCCGGCCGAACCCGGACCGGGGCCCCGCCGAGACGGAAGTGGCTCTCCTCCAGGCCGACCTGGAGCTCCTGGGCCTCTGCAAGCGAAAAGCCGCTTACCGGGATGTCAGCAGTCTCGAGCAGCCGCCGGCCGTACGGGTCGTCCGCGTTCACCACGGCTCGGCTCGCGTGCTCCGGTGTGAAGAGCCGCGCTTTGGCCGCGAAGTAGGACTCCATGCTCCCGTGGTAGTCGAGGTGGTCCTGGCTCAGGTTCGTGAACACCGCCACGTCATGGCGGTAGCCGTCGAGCCGGTGCTGCGCGAGCGCGTGGGAGCTGACTTCGAGCGCGACGGCAGACCGGTTCGAGTCCCTTGCGTGCGCCAGCGCACCCTGAAGCTCGGGTGCCTCCGGAGTTGTGCGGGGCCCCCCGAGCGTGCCGATCACAGACGCCGGCCAGCCGTGCGCCTCGAACACCGAGCGAAGCAAGTACGTAGTCGTCGTCTTGCCGTTGGTGCCGGTCACCCCGACGGTTCGCAGCGACGATGCCGGGTCGCTCCAGAGGGCACACGCGGCAAGCGCCATCGCGGGACGCGCACCGGCTGGGCCGACCACCAGCTGCACGGCTCCCGCGGCCTCGCCGTCGAGCGGGTGCTCGCACACGAACGCCACCGCTCCCGCGCGGCTAGCCGCCGGAGCGAAGTCATGCCCGTCAACGCGGTCTCCGGGCAGGCAGCAGTGCAACGCACCCGGACCGACGCTGCGGTGGTCGTAGGTCACCGAAGTGACGACGATGCCGGACACGTCGCCGATGATCCTTCCCGGCACCAGCCGCGCGACGACCTCCTCGAGGCAGACCTCCGGGCCGGGACGCACGGCTGCAGAGCCGCTCACCGGCTGTCGAGTGCCGACGAGCCTGAGGAGAGCCCTTGGCCGCCCGTGGGAGCGATGTCGAAGTGGCGCAGCGCGTAGCGCATGATCGCGGAGAAGACCGGCGCGGATGCCAGGCCTCCGTAGATGAGGTCGGTGTGGCTGAGCATGATCAAGGTCGTGAGAGCCGGATTGCCTGCCGGCGCGAACCCCACGAAGGTCGCGCTCCAGGCGCCGGGCTGGTAGCCGGGCCCGGTCGTGCTCGGGATCTGCGCCGTCCCGGTCTTGCCGGCCACCACGTAGCCCGGGATGCGCGCCGCGGTGGCGGTCCCGTCCTCTGTCACCTGTTCGAGCATCGGCAGCAGCTCGCTGACCGTCTCGGGTGAGAGCACGCGCCTTTCGTGCCGGACCGGGAGGACGTGCTCGACACCATTGGCAGAGACTGTCGCCTCGACCAGGCGAGGAGGTATGAACTCACCACCGTTCGCGACCGCGTTGTACGCGTCCAGGATCTGGAGCGGGCTCACCGCCTCTCCGGTGCCGATCGGGACGGCTCCCATTGAGGAGGCGGACCACGTGCCCGGCTCGCTCGGGCTCGGGACGATTCCGTCGGTCTCGCCCGGCCATTGCAGACCGGTCGGCTCGCCGAAGCCGAGGTCCCGCAGGAAGTACGAGAGGCGGTCCGGGCCGAGGAGGTGGGCGATCTCGATCGTCCCGATGTTCGAGGACTCGGCGAGTATCTTCGTGGCAGTGAGCTGCTCGGTCGGATGACCCTCGGCGTCGTCGAAGGTCCAGCCGCCGAGGGAGATCTCATCTGGCACGGTGAAGACAGTATCCGGAGCGATCAGTCCCTCTTGGAGAGCGCCCGAGATCGTCACGAGCTTCATGACCGAGCCCGGTTGGTAGACCGAGGTGGTCGCCAGGTTCTGAGTCGAGGGGACCACCTCGCCGTCCGGCTCGGCGACGAGATCGACCATGGCTAGGATCCCGCCCGTTCGCCTGTCCTCGACGATCGCCACGCCGCCGGTGGCGTGAGTGGCTTTGATCTGCCGGGAAAGGTCCGTCGTGACCTCGAACTGGAGCGGCTCGTCCAGGCTGAGCACGAGGCTCGTGCCCTGGCGAGCTGCGACGACGTCTGCGGGGGTGCCGGGCAGGCCCTGACCGTTGGGGCCGGTCGGCACGACTTCTGAGCCGGGGGATCCGGAAAGCAGCGAGTTCTCGAGGTACTCGAGCCCGGAGAGGCCCTTGCCGCTGAAGCCGACGATGCCGAGGATGGGAGAGAACAAGTTGCCGTCCGGATCGGTCCGTGCGACATCGGGAGCAAAGCTCAGATAAGGCAGGTCGAGATCTGCGACCTTCACCTCGACCGCTCCGCTCACCTGATATGCGAGGGGCACGTATCCGCTGTGCTCGCTGAGCTTGGCCCGCAGCGCCGGCACGGAGAGCCCGAGTATCGGGGCCAGGCGGTTGAGACCGGTCTTCGGGCCGGTCACGAGATAGTCGTCTGCCACGACGTCGACGCGTGGCGACGAGGCCGCGATCAAATTCCCGTTACGGTCGTAGATCGCCCCGCGCAGCGCGGGCAGAGCGACACGCTGGTAGACCTCCCGCGCCCCGTAGGAGGCATAGTGGACGGCGTCGACGCCCTGGATCTGGACCAGTCGGGCCGCCAGACCGGACAGCGCCAACGCGGCGATCGCCACCATGGCGACAAGGCGTCTCCGCAGCCGGACCCGACTTGGCGGACCTGGGCCTCGAACGACCCTGCTCGAGCGGGCCGATGCTCTCCGGTCGGACGGGGCCAATTCGTTCACCCGGCCGGAGAGCTGATCGCGGGCGATCGGGGCCCGGCGTATGAGGACCTTGTCGGGGTCTTGGCGCCGGGCTCATCGCTCCTGGCGGACTTGGCGGACTTGGGAAGGCCTGAGCTTCGCGCCGTGGCGGCCGCACCCGAGCCCGCTCTGGCCGCGTCCGCTCCCGCCTGCAGCACCGAAGGCCCGGGATCCACCGGCGACAGGTATGAGACGGACCCCGGTGAGACCATGCCGAGCTGCCGCTCGGCAATGTCCAGCACTCGCACGGGGGACGCGAGCTCGGCGCGCGAGAGCTGCAGGTCTTGTTGCTCGGCGAGGGTCTGGGTGAGCTGGGCCTGCAAAGTGTCGACTCGTTCCTGATCGGATGCGACCAAAGTGTGCGCGGCAGCGGTCACGACCAGGGCGCCGACGACCAGCAGGACACCGAGACCTCGCAGCACGTTCGCCCGGCGACGGCTCGATCGCGACGCGGCGCGGCCGCGGTCGACGACGTCGAGCCTGGGACGGGCCGCGTCCGAGTGATCGGGCCGCGGCGACGCCGGCTCGCGAGCCGGTAGCCCCCGGGCGGCCGTCGAGACCGCACGCGCGGCGCTGGCCATCAGCCCGCTCCGCTCGAGAGGCGCTCCGCGGCCCGCAGCCTGGCACTTGCCGCACGCGGGTTTCGAGCCGTCTCGGCGGCGCTCGGGAGACGGGCGCCACGCGTGAGAACGCGGACGGTGCCCACGGCGCCACAGACGCACGGAAGGCCCGGAGGGCAGACACAGCCGCCGCTCGCGGCGCGCATGAAGCACTGCTTCACGAGCCGGTCCTCTCCCGAGTGGTACGACAACACGACGCAGCGACCCCCGGGCATCAACAGTTCGAGCGCGCTCTCGAGCCCCGCAGCCAGCACGTCGAGCTCCTTGTTGACCTCGATGCGCAGCGCCTGGAACACCCGCTTGGCCGGGTGGCCCACCCGCTTTCGGGCGACACCGGGAAGAGCGCGGTCGATGACCTCCACAAGTCTGGAGGTCGTCTCGATCGGCCGGTGGGCCACCATGCCCTCGGCGAGGCGACGGGCGAAGCGGCCTTCGCCGTTGTCGACGAACAGCCTCGTCAACTCTTCGACGCTGAGTCTGTTCACCAGCTCGGCAGCGGTGGCTCCGCTGCATCGGTCCATCCGCATGTCCAAGGGACCGTCGAAGCGGTAGGAGAAGCCTCGCTCGGGCCGGTCCAATTGCGGTGAGCTCACGCCGAGATCGAACAGCACGCCCGCGACCGGTCGCCCTGGTGCCCAGGTGTGCAACACGGCGGCCAATTCGTCGAAGCGGGCTTTGACCACGCGTGCCCGGGCGCCGAAACTGCTCAGGCGCGCCACGGACTCGGCCACGGCGTCGGCGTCGGCGTCCAGCCCGATCAGGTCGTGCTCTGGCAGACCGCTCAGCAGTGCCGCCGCATGACCACCGCCACCAACGGTCGCGTCCACCAGCACGCCCGCGGGAACGGGCTCGAGCATCGACATGACCTCGTGGACCATGACCGGCGTGTGGTTGAACTCCTGGGTCATCCGCAACCCCCCGACCAGATCGAGGAGCGGGAACGCCTCGAAGTGGGGATGAGACAGGGCGGAGAGGGTTGGAATGCCATCCGGCACTTCGGCCGAGGGGCTGCGGGCAACCCAGGAGCTACACCTTGAGGATCGACGGCGGCGGGGCCGTACCACTGCGACAAGCCGGCCATGGCTCACGGCCCGACCATCCCGGCGGCAGGCGCACCTGCCGGCTCCGCACGGCGTGCCGACCACGTTGCGGGCGACCAGAGCTCGACCCGGTCCAGCACGCCGACGAACAGGACCTCCTGTTCCAGCTTGGCGAGGGCGCGGAGCTCGGACGGTACGGGCATCCGGTTCTGCCGATCGAACTCGACCCTGGTCACCAGCGCTGCCCAGTCGCGCAAGTCGTTGCGTGCCTCGGCGCCCCGGGCGTCCTTTTCATGCTGTCGCTCGGCCTCGAGCTCGAACTCCTCCTCAGGCCACAGCGCCAGGCAACCGTCCGCGCCCGGCGTCAGGTACCCGTGCTCTTGAAACTGAGCGCGCATACGCGACGGCAGGATCACCCGACCCTTGGCATCGAGCGAACGGGGGAAGTTCCCGACGAACTTGAAGCTTGGCGTCAAAGCTGCCTTCGTTCCCACTATCACGGGGCACGCCCTCCCCGGGCCCCCACTTCACGCCACTCTATGGTCCACAACCCCCACTCGTCAACAATCTCCGTTTGCTCTCACCCGACCGGGGTCGCGCCGCGTCGGGGTCGCGCCGCGTCGAATCCCGGCGCCGGAGCCCGACGGGTCCAAGCGCGACCGAAGGCCCGGTTCGGCGAAGGGTCGGGGTCTAGGCCAGGCGGTCCAAGAGGGCCTCGGTCAGAGGATCGAGGAGATGTTCCGCGTCGCGGAGCCCGGCATTCTCGAGCGCGGCACGCGCGGCCGAACGGTGTTCCGCCGACCCGGCCAGCAGATCGGCCAAGTCCCCCGTTCGATGGCTGAGGAGCGCCATTGAGTGGATCCACGCACCCGAGCGCTCCCTCCGCTGCGACATCCCGACGACCTTGCGGCCCGCGACGGTCACCTCCCCGGCGCCAAGTCCCGCGTAGCACAGGGCTGCGGACCAGGGCGTGCTCTGCACCGGCCCGCGATTCACCTCGATGCGCGAGTCCGCGGCGAAAGTGCCGAGCACCGTCGCTATCGCCTCGGCAAAGACCTCGCCCAGCCAGTGGAAGGACTTCCCGACGTCTGACTCCGCCAGCACGTCCTGGTTGGGCACGAATACGTCCAGCCACACCTGCCGCCCGGGCACGACGAGAACGGCGCCCCCTCCGCTCCGGCGGCGGACAAGGTCGATCCCAGCGGCGGCAAGCCTCTCGGCGTCGAAGTCGGACGCCGGTTGCGCGCTCCCTATGACGACGGCCTGACCGAAAGGGACACAGACGCAGGCGAGACGTGCGCCGAGCGGATCGGGCAGGCTGCCGTGGAGGACCGCAGGCCGGTCGCGGCGTTCTAGGACGCGCCAGGCCCGAGGGCGGCCGGAGGTGACTCGCGTGCTCAGAGGCCGACGGCGCGGCCGAGCACGGGCTCGACGTAGGGAGCCCATTCGTCACGGACCTCACCACTTGCGGCGAGCAACCACAGCCGGGAGCGAGGCGCTCGCGGCATCCTCGTGAGCCGGAAGCCCGCCTCGTCAAGCAGCCTGTCCTGTTTGCGGCTGTTGCAGCGCCGGCAACACGCCACGACATTGTCCCAACTGTGCGTCCCGCCCCGACTCCTGGGAACGACGTGATCGATGTTCTCCGCCTGCGCGCCGCAGTATTGGCAGCGGTGACCATCACGAACGAACACCGAACGGCGGGTGACCGCGACGCGGGCCTGATGTGGCACCCGGACGTAGTTGACCAGCCGGACGATGGACGGCTCGGGGAACCTCGCCCTGGCGGAGTGGAGATCGTGGCCAGTGCCGTGAACGAGCACCGCCTTGTCGGCCAGCACCAGGACAAGAGCCCGCCGCGAGGCGACGACCGAGAGCGGTTCGAAGGACGCGTTCAGGACGAGCGCGCGGCCGATCATCTCAGCGTTCTTGTAGTCCCGGGCGAGACATCAGGCCGGAGGCTACCGCAACTCGGTGCGGCGGCGTGACGCCCGGCACCGGTCAAGCCACGCGAAGATCCTCCGCCTGTGACCACTGCGGTGGTGACCGGGCGTGGGAGCGCCCCTCAAGAGCCGGAGAAGAAGCTCAGCTGCGGTTCCCGAAGCGGGACCGCAGGCGGCGCCGCATTTCGGACCACTCCTCGCCAACTCCTGCTCGCCGCGAGGCGCCCCTGAGGGCGCCGAAGCCCGGCGAGTCCGACTGTCTGGCCTGGTGGACGAAGGCCAATGCGGCAATGAGCATGATCAGGAACCCGAGACTACCGAGGACCACCGATGAGTCGAAGGCGACGAGCAGGAGCACGAAGCCGGCAATGAAGACCACGACCCATCCCCGACCGGCATGACCGTTTGGGCGACGTGGCGACTTCGTGCTGACGCGATCGGCAAAGGCTCGATCGTGCGCATACAGCTTCTCCTCCATCTCGTGGAGGATTCTCTGCTCTTCCTCGGAAAGCGGCATCGTCACCCCCTCTCGGACAGCGACTCTTGCTGCGCCGGTTCAATCATCCCACACGGGCAAAGGCCCGACAACGGCGCGAGCGCGAGCCTGCCGGCAGTTTCAGCCTGCTTCACGCTGAACACACGCGCTCGGATGTGACTGCCAACCGCCGGCCGGCTGATCACTCGGAAGGACCCCACTGGGAGTCACCGAGCTGCTTGACCCGCAGCCCGGAACCGCCGACCAGGGCGGCTGGGCCCACCGAGACAGTGCCGTAGCGCTCCCGGATCGCGTCGACGATCGCGTCGAGGTCCGCGCGCGCGGCCGGGGCTGCGTGCACCTGGCCATCGGCAGGCTCTGCGAGGTCCCAGAGCGCGAGCTGTTCCCCGGCCCCGTCCACTCGCGCCTCGAGCGACGAGACGCTCACGCCCAGCAGGCGCACACCTGAATGGACCTCGGTGCCCGACAGCAGCGCCTCGGCTGTCTTCACCAGCTCGGCCGAGGAGGCCACCGGGCGGCTCAGCGAATGCGATCGCGTGATCGTGGTGAAGTCGCCGTATCGCAGCTTGACCGTCACCGTGCGGCCCAGAAGGTCGCACGCGCGCAGCCTCCTGCTCACGGCGTCGGCCATGCGGACGATCTCGAGACGGAGTTGCTCGGGATCGTGCACGTCGACCGCGAATGTCTCCTCGTGGCCCACGGACTTGACCGGTCGGCCCGGGACGACTGGTCGGTCGTCACGGGCCCACGCCAGCTCGTGGAGCTGCGCTCCTGCCGCGCGGCCGACGAGCCGGGCGAGGTGCGCCGGCTCGACCTTGGCGAGATCTCCGACAGTCGCGATCCCGTAGCGGGCGAGGCGCTCCGCCGTCCGGGGCCCTACGCCCCACAGGTCAGAGACAGGGCGAGGATGAAGGAACTCCAGCTCGTGTTCTGGAACAACGACGAGAACGCCGGGCCCGGCAACCGTCCCGCCCGCGGACGCGATCGGCTTGGCGGCTCTCGAAGCCAGCTTGGCCAGCAACTTGCAGCGGGCAACCCCGACCGAGCAGGACAGCTTCAGGTCCGCCATGACGCGTGTACGAATGGCTTCGGCGATCTCCAAGCTCGAGCCGAACAACCGATGGCCCCCCGACACATCGAGGAAAGCCTCGTCCAAAGCGATCGGCTCGATGAGCGGTGTGAACACTTCGAAGACCTGGTGAAGCTGGCGGCTCACTTCTCCGTAGCGACCATGCCTGCCCGGCAGCACCGTGGCCTGAGGGCACCGGTGACGCGCTTCGACCATCGACATCGCGGACCGGACTCCAGTGGCTCTTGCCTCGTAGGAGCACGAAGCCACGACCCCGCGCGACCCGGTCCCACCGACGATCACCGGGAGCCCCAGCAGCTTCGGGTCGTCGAGGACCTCGACGGCCGCAAAGAAGGCGTCCATGTCGACGTGCAGAATGTCGAGTGCTGCGGTCACGGCGCCAGCCAGATCCGCCGGAACGGCTCCGCATAACCCACGCCGGCTTCTCGGCCGGCCTGCTCGGCTCCGTCGCGAAGCGCGCTGGCGATCCAATCGCCGGCATCGGCAAGCTGTGAGATGTGGCAGGACACCGCTTCGATCTTCTTGTCGATGGTCGAGCTCACGTCCACCCAGACATTGGGCTTCAAAGATCCTGACAGGTACGCTGCCGCGACCTGGTGAGCTACCCCCGCACCCCTGAAGTACAAAGGCAACGCCGCGGCCGGTGCCGCAGCATCGAGCGCCGCCCACCCGACGACTCGATGGTCCCGATGGTTGTAGTGGTGCTCGCCGAAGAACACCGCGAGCGGATCGGGGCTGACGATCGCCTCCGGCCGCATGTCCCGAATGATCTGCACCAACTCGCGCCGCAGTACGCCGTCGTTCTCGAGCTCACCGTCCAGATGGCCGAGAAGATGAAGGCCGTTCAGCGCGAGTACCTCGGCAGAACATTCCGCCTCGACGACCCGCGACGCCCTGAGAGCCTCGGGGTCCGTGTCCGGATCGGTGGTGCCCTTGTCGCCCGCGGTGCAGATGACAACATCGACAGTGCTCCCGGCGGCCGTCCAGCGGGCGAGCGTGCCTCCGCAGGAGATGAACGGGTCGTCGGGATGGGCGTAGATGGCCAGTGCTCTGGCCGGCACCTCGTCGAGCAAGGCTTCGCTCATGGCTTCGCGCCGTCCGCCGGTTCGCGCTTGGCGCGGCGAGGCTCTCCCGCGCCCGGGCCGGCATCCGGTGGCGCCTCCTTGTTCAAGAGCCCCAGCTCGCGCGCAAAGTCATCGACCTGCTCAAAGCCCTTGTAAACGCTGGCAAAACGTACCGCCGCCACGTCGTCAAGCTGTCTCAGGCTTTCGAGCACGGCAAGACCGACCTGCTCGCTTCGCACTTCAGGGCCGAGCGACCAGGCCGTCTGTTCGACCGCCGCAGCCAGCGCCTCGAGCTGCTCCGGCTCGACCGGCCGGTTCTTGCAGGCCGCACGGGCACCGGCGATCACCTTGCGCCGGTCAAAGGGCTCACGGTGGGCCGACCGTTTGACGACCCACAGCACTGCCTGGCTCACCCGTTCGACGGTCGTGAACCGACGCCCGCATGAAATGCACTCGCGGCGCCGGCGGATCCCCTCACCTTGTTCCATCTCGCGTGAGTCGACGACACGGTCCTCGGTCGCCCCACACCACGGGCAGCGCACGAACTGACCGTAGCGCCGATCGGCCGCTCAGCGGCGCCGCTACTCCCTCGAGACTCCTTCGAGCGGAGCTGGTCACCCAGGCCACGGCGTGCGGCAGTCCCCGCAGGACATGTCGTGCACCGCCCATTCCGGTCCGGGTTCACGCTCAGGGCAGCTTGAGCCGGTCTCCCGCGACCAGCCCGGCACCGTGCAACTGCTGCTCGAGTTCGGCAACAAGCGGCCTCGGGTCTCCGCCGGGCTGCAGCTTGGAGGCGATCGACCACAGCGTGTCGCCAGGACGAGCTATGTACAGGTAACCACCGGAGATCTTCACGGCCGCAGCCGGCACCGTCAGCGCGGCGCGGTTCATGCCCGACAGTGCCCCGGCGCCGAACCAGACGCCCGCCAGGAACACGAGGGTGGCGGCGCCGGGGAGGAGGCGCCGCAACCCTCGTGACCGGGAGGCAGCTTTCCGGGATCTCGCGGAGCCTGCACGGTCCGCTGAGGGTGTCGCGCAGGACGCGTGAACGGCGGTTCGCCTCCGAGCCATTTCGCCTTGGACCGCCACGGCAGTGCGGCCCGTGAGCGGAGCCGGGGCGGGGACTCTGGGCAAGACGCGCGTGGCCCCGGCCGGCCCGGTGCGGCGCGAAGCACGCGGTCCCGGGTGGCCCACCGACAGCTCAGCAACCGGGGGAAACGGAACGAGCTCCTGCGTGAGCACGTTCCAGTTCGCCTGGCGCCGCGCGCTCGGTCGTCTCTGGCGTGCCGGTGTCGACCTGGGCCGATCCGGCTCGGTCCCGGCGAGCCGTCTCGGGGCTCCCCGGTCCGTGTGTGCCAGTGCTCCCACTGCCCCTCCTCGATCCTCACGAGGGGCCGACCGGGATCCGGTCGGCCCTGTCGCCTCGGGCGACTCCTGCCCTCGCACGTATGTTCGCCACCGTTATCAGATCACGAACGCGTGTTCGTTGTCAACTCTCAAGCGAACGCCTGTTTCACGAACGGGTGTTTGCATTGGGCACCAGCACCGCTTAGCCTTGTACCGCGGAGACCGCAACGGCGGTCTGAACGGGAGGAGCACGAATGTCCGAGGCGACTCTGGCGGGAAAGCGGCGCAGGATCCTCGAGTTCATCGCGGAGCAGATCCGCGAGCGGGGCTACCCCCCTTCGGTGCGCGAGATCGGCGAGGCGGTGGGCCTGACCTCGCCGTCCACGGTCCACGCTCATCTGCAGGTGCTCGAGCGCGAGGGCTACCTCCAGCGGGACCCGACCAAGCCGAGGGCGATCATCGTGAGCTGGGAGCCGTCCTCCGGTGCCGCGATCCGCGTGCGCCCGGTGGCTCACGTCCCGCTGATCGGGCATGTCGCAGCAGGCACCGGGGTGCTGGCGGAGGAATCAGTCGAGGAGCTTCTCCCCATACCGCGGGACCTGACCGGCTCCGGTGAGCTCTTCATGTTGAAGGTTCGCGGCGATTCGATGATCGGCGCCGGAATCTTCGACGGCGACTTCGTAGTCGTGCGCCGTCAGCCTGACGCGGAATCGGGCGACATCGTCGTCGCCGGCATCGGAGAGGACGAGGCGACCGTCAAGACCCTCCGCAAGCGGCGCACGAAGGTCGTGCTGGTGCCGGCGAACCCGGCCTACTCCGAGATGGAGCTGGCCGCCGATCAGGTCGTGATCTACGGCAAGGTCGTCACCGTGCTCCGGCGTCTGTGACCCGGGCGGCCGACTGAGGACCACGACACGACACAAGGATGCCGGGCTGGCGCTCAGGCCCGTGCGGAGACCAGCTTCTCGAGGCTCGCCAGGGCAAGCTCGAGCTCGTCCCGGCCGACCCACTCGCCGGCAGTGTGGGCGAGAAGCGGACTGCCGGGACCGAAGTTTGCCGCTGGCACACCCCGGGCGCTGAGAAAGCTCACGTCGGTCCAGCCGAGCTTCGCCCGAGGCGCGTTCCCGCTGGCGGCGACCAGCGCGGCAAGCAGTGGGTGCTCCAGGTTGGGCGCCGCCGCCGGCGAAAAGTCCTCGAGATCGACCTGGTCCCCCAGCCGCGCGTCGATCGCCGGGGCCAAGAGCTCGTAAAGCGCCTCGAAGGCCTGGTCCTTGGTGCGATCAGGGGCGTAACGGTGGCTCAGGACCAATCGCACGTCATCCGGCACGACGTTGTTCGCAACGCCACCATCGATCCGAACCGCCTGCAGGGCCTCGCGAAATTCACAGCCGTCGAGCACCGGTCTGCGCTCGACGAAACCGTCGACGAGCTCGAGCAGCAAACCGAGCCGGTGTATTGCGTTCACGCCCATCCAGGACCTCGCCGTGTGCGCCCTGTGACCACCGAGGCGCACGGTGACACGCAGCACGCCTTGACAGCCCGCCTCGACGACTCCAGAGGTGGGCTCGGCGAACACGGCCGCGTCGGCCGCGAGGAGATCCGGGTTGACGCCCGCGATTTCGACTAGGCCGGAGTAACGCTGCTCGACCTCCTCACAGGCGTACCAGACGTAGGTCATGTCGACCGTGGGCTCGACGACGCGCCTGGCGAGCTCGAGCATCACCGCGATCCCACCCTTCATGTCCGCGGCCCCCAGCCCCGAGCATCGGTCGCCGTCGATGACCGCACGCTCGTTGCCGTTCGGCGGCACGGTGTCGAGGTGTCCCGCTATCAGGAGCCGCTGCGGGCGACCGAGCGCGGTACACGCGACGACGTTGTGACCGATCCGGGTGATCTCGAGGTGGTCAACGCCGCTCAGCGCCGCGGCCACAAAGGCGGCGGCTCCGCCCTCGTCGTGGCTGACCGACGGGATGTCGACCAGCTCTGCTGTCAGCTGAAGAAGGCCGGCGCCCGGGGAGCTCACGCCGACGCCCCGTGCTCGCGGAGGATGTCGTTCAGCACGGCCTTGTCGTGGCGCTCGCCCGGCGTGAGGCGACGCACGACCAGCACGCACGGCAGGAAGAACTCGCCGGCAGGGTACCGTTTGCGCCGCATCGCGCCAACGGCGACGCTCCAAGCGGGCACATAGCCTCGTCCGAGCTCATCACCCGACCATGAGTCGAACACGGGGATCGACGGGTTGAGGATCGTCCCCTCGCCCAGCACAGCCCCCTGCCCGACGCGCGCGCCCTGGGTGACCATCGACCGGCTGCCAATGAGCACGTCGTCCTCGATTACGACTGGACGGGCGTTGGGGGGCTCGAGGACACCGCCGATACCGACGCCGCCGGAGAGGTGAACCCGCTCGCCGATCTGCGCGCACGACCCGACGGTGGCCCACGTGTCGACCATCGTCGCGGCCCCCACGTGCGCACCGATGTTCACATAACTCGGCATCAGCACCGCGCCGCGCCCCACGAACGCGCCGCGCCGCGCGGAAGCACCGGGAACGACCCGTACCCCGGCGGCTTGCAGACCGTGCTTCAACGGCAGCTTGTCGGTGTACTCGAATGGCCCGTACTCGACGGTCTGCAGCCCCGAGAGGACGAAGAGCAACAAGATGGCCTGCCTCAGCCATTCGTGAACGACGACCTCGTCGGTCTTCGAATCGATCTCGGCGACTCGCACCTCACCTCTGTCGAGGAGGTCGATCGCCTCGTCGACCACCTCGAGCGCGTCGGTGTCGGCGGGCGAAAGCTGAGTGCGGCGCGTCCACAGCTCCAAGACCGCGGAGCTCAAGTCGTCCATCGCTCTGAGGTTATCGGCTCGAACGCTCCGATAGCCCAGAACCCGGCCGGAAGGCCGGCGATCACTTAGGCTTGGTCGCGTGCCGGACGCCACAATTCTCGAAGGCTTCGGCCGCTTGGGCTTCACGGCACGCGACAGGACACGTGACATCTACCGGATCGGCACGGGCCCCGCAGTGGTCGTCATGAGTGAGATCCCGGGGATCACGCCCTTGGTCGCGGCCTTCGCTTGCCGCGTCGCCGCCATCGGTTGCACGGCGGGATCTGCGCGACATCTATGACAGCGCGACCCGCGCTGCGCTGGACCGGGTTCTCGATCTGTTCAACTCGAAGCTGCCGAACGGATCCTTGCGGTCTCGAGCCTCCGGGCGACCAGCTCGAGCCGATGGCCCGGCTGGACGAGCGCGACCCGGACATGGCCGGCGCCCGCCTGCCCGTAAGTGTCGCCCGGGGCGACCAGCACACCGCCGCACTCGGCCAGCCACCTCGTCAGCGCCCAGCCCGGGTTCGGGTCGCCTGACGCGCCTGGCGCCGCGAAACCCTCGGGAACGGCCACCCAGAGGTAGAAGGACCCCGCGGGAATCCCGGCGCTGATCCCGCTGTCGTTGAGCACCTTGGCAAAGCGCTTCAGCCGCTCGAGGTACGTCGCTCTCTGCCGCTCGACATGGGAGTCATCGCCGAGTGCCACCGCGCCGGCGTGCTGCACAGGTCCCGGCACCATGAACCCGGCATGCTGGCGCAAGCGCGACAGGTACCCGACAAGGTCGGCGTCACCGGCAAAGAAGCCTGCCCGCAGCCCTGCGAGATTCGACCGTTTCGACAGCGAGTGGACGGCGATGACCCCCTCGGGGCCGTGCTCGAGGATTGTGTGGCCGGGCCCGGCCCAGGTGAACTCGATGTAGCACTCGTCGGAGAACACCGGCACGCCATGAGAGCGACCCCACCTCGCCACGGCCGCCAGGTCCTCGAGCTGGCCTGCGGGGTTGCCGGGGCTGTTGACCCACAGACACAGTGCCCGGGCCGCGTCCCCCGGCGAGATCGACGACAGCTGCATCGTCCCGTCCGGCTGCGTCGGCACGGCGACGGCACGGCACCTGGCGAGGATCGCACCCATCTCGTAGGTCGGATAGGCAACGAGCGGACACAGCACGGTGTCACGCGCCGGTGTCCGCAGGCGCAGCCAGTGGGGAACGCCGGCAACAAGCTCCTTCGTCCCGACGCACGCAGCGACGGCCACCTCGGCGGTATCGACCCCGAACCGGCGGGACATCCACTCAAGAGCGGCCTCGCGGTACTCCGAGGTCCCGATCGAGGAGGGATACCCGCGCTCGCTCCCAGAAGTGGCGAGCGCCTCGAGGACCAGAGCAGGCGGGGGGTCGCACGGAGTGCCGATCGAGAGATCGACCGCACCACCTTCGTGGCCTTGCGCGAGCCCTGCGAGCGCGGCCAGCTTGTCGAAGGGATACACCGGCGTCACGAAACCAGCCTCCGCGTCCCCGCCCGCCACTGTCCCTTGCGCCTTCTCACCGGGCTCGCCGAGCTCCGGCAGGTTGGTCACTTCTGCACGAACTCGGCGTAACGCCGAGCCCCACGCTCATCGAGGCGGGCCTTCACGAGCACCTGCTCGCCCTCGTAGCGCTCGCCGACCACCTCGCCTTCTCGATGGATTGCTGCGACGACGTCACCGCGCGCCACGGGCACGGCGAGCTCCACCACGTGATCCGCGATCCTGAGCTGGTCTGCGATGGCTCGGAGCAGCTCAGGCACGCCCCGGCCGCCGAGAGCCGAGCACGCCACCGAACCAGGGTGCGCGGCCATGAGCCGTCCCGCCCTGCGCCGGTCCAGATCGGCCTTGTTGAACGCCAGAAGCTCCGGAACCTCACCGGCCCCGATCTCTGTCAGAACGGCACGAACCGCGTCGATCTGCGCCTGTGGGTCGGCCGAGGAGGCGTCGACGACGTGCACAAGCAGGTCGGAGGACCCGACGACCTCCAAGGTGGCGTGGAAGGCGTCCACCAGCTGGTGGGGCAGCTTGCGCACGAACCCGACGGTGTCCGAGCACAGCACTGACTCGCCTCCGGGCAGATCGAGACGTCGAGTCCGAGGATCCAGCGTGGAGAAGAGCTTGTCCTCGACGAGCACACCCGCATCGGTGAAGACATTGAGCAGAGTGGACTTGCCGGCGTTTGTGTAGCCGACGAGCGACACGGTCCGAAGCGCTCCTCGCTTTCGCGCCTTGCGCTGGGTCCGACGCGTCGACTCGAGATCTCGAAGCTCGACCTCGAGCTTGCGGATGCGGCGCATGATCCGCCGCCGGTCGACCTCGAGCTGGGTCTCACCGGGGCCTCTTGTCCCGATCCCGCCGGCTTGCTGGGACAGCACGAGGCCCTTGCCCCTCAGACGCGGGAGCCGGTACCGGCTCAGGGCGAGCTCAACCTGCGCTCGGCCCTCCTGAGTGTGGGCATTCTGGGCGAAGATGTCGAGGATCACCGCAGTCCGGTCGATGGCGGTCCTGCCGAGGATCCTCTCGAGGTTCCTCTGCTGGGCAGGCGTGAGCTCGTCGTCGAAGACCACGGTGTCGGCGTCCACGGCCTCACTTATCCTGCGAAGCTCCTCCGCCTTGCCCCGGCCGATGTAGGTTGCCGGGTCCGCAGCCTCACGCCGCTGCACGACGCGGGCCGCTTCGTCAGCACCGGCGGTGTCGACGAGCAAGGCGAGCTCGTCGAGGCTCGCCTCGACCTCCTCGAGGGTGCGTGGCCACGCGACCATCCCGACAAGCACGATCTTCTCCCGGAACCTCCTGTCGATGAGGCTCGTCGTAACCATCCTCACGATGCGACCACGCCCGGCTCGCCGAGGTCGGTGGGCTCGATCTCGATTCGGGCGACGCGCTGGGCCGGACCGGCCAGCTCTGCCACCACAGCGAGCGGATCGTCTCCGGTAAGGGTCACTTCGAGGGTCCCTCCCGGGTTGTGAACTCGCACTCGATCAGCGGAGATCCCCGCGGAGTGCAGGGCGGCGGCCGCGGCCGCGCTCCCGGTGCCACAAGCGAGCGTCACGCCGGCACCGCGCTCCCAGACAAGGAGCGACAACTCGCCGTTGCCAGGCCCGCAGGTCGCGACCTCCACGTTCTGCCCGCCGGGACGCTGCTTCTCGAGCTTCGGGCCGACGGCTGCGATCACGACACCTTGCAGCGAGGGAGCGAGCAACACGAGATGGGGATTGCCGGCATCCACGTGCCAGGCAGGCCATGGCTGCGCCACCGAGCCAGGGAGCAAGATGTCGGCGACCGGGTTCAACGACGTGACCCGCAGGCGCCCCATCTCGACTGAGACGTCGGCACAACCGTGCCCGTGGTGGTGGCGCAGGATGGCCCGGCGCACACCGGCACCGGTCTCGATGGCGACCTCTGGCCCGGGCAGGTACCCTGCCTCTACCGTGGCGAGGGCGAAACAGCGCAGGCCGTTGCCGCTCGTCTCGGCACGGCCTCCGTCCGCGTTGCGCAGCTCCATGCGAACATCGCCGCCCGAGACGGCCGACCGCAGGATGAGCAGCCCGTCGGCTCCGACACCGGTGTGACGGTCGCAAAGTGCACGCGCGAGCTCACCGAGGTGATCCGCTCCGGCGAACGGCCTCGAGCCGCCGGGCTCGGCAGGTGCGTGGCCGGCGCGCTGGCGTGCAGCCGCGTCGAGCTCTCGGCCATCGAGCGCGACCAGGAAGTCGTTCCCGAGGCCGTGGTACTTGACCAGCGTCAGCATGCTCATCAGTGTCGCACGGCCCAGGTGGTGGCGGTGTCCCCGAGACGAGCAGCGATCGCGTCGCGGAGCTGGGCGCGGACCGCGTCACAGAGATCGCTCCGATCGGCTCGAATCCAGACCACGCGCGGGTCGCGCTTGAACCAAGCTTCCTGCCGGCGGGCGAACGCGCGCAACCGGCGAACCGACTCCGCCTTTGCCTGCTCGAGCGGGACGCCCTCTTCGAGGTGCCCAAGGAGCTCCCGGTACCCGATCGCCTGACGGGCCGTGCGCGACAGCCCGGCCGGCCCGGCCTTAAGTGCCCGGACCTCGTCGAGGAGGCCCCGCGTGAGCTGGTCCTCGAACCGCTCGGCAAGCCTGTGATCGAGCTGGTCGCGACCAAGCTCGAGCCCGATGATGACCGAGCTGGTCGCCGGATAGGTGACCAGGCCCGGCCCGAACGAGGAGAAAGGTCTCCCGCTGCCGAGCGCGACCTCCAGCGCTCGGACGATCCTGCGGCGGTTGCCCGGCTCGACCCTGGCCGCCGCGACCGGGTCCAGCTCGCAGAGGCGCCCGAAGAGCTCCGCGAGGCCGCCGGGTTGCCCAGCCTGGTGCTCGAGCTCGGCCGTTATTTCGGGGAAGCGGCCGGGGATATCCAGCCCGTCAAGGACCGCACGATGGTAGAGACCGGTACCTCCGACCAGCAGCGGCAAGTGCCCACGGGCGTCGATCTCCTGAAGCACTCGTCGCGCCTCGGCTTGAAACGCGGCGACTGAGAACTCCTCCGAAGGATCGACGATATCGATGAGGTGCCAGGGCGCGGCGGCTTGATCAGCAGGCGTGGGCTTGGCAGTGCCGATGTCGAGGTGGCGATAGACGGCCATCGCGTCCACCGAGACGAGCTCGTAGCGGTCCTGGCACGACGCGGCCAGCTCGAGCGCGAGCGCCGTCTTGCCGGTGCCGGTCGGGCCCACGATCGCTACGCGCGGCGGACCGGGACTCTGGAGGTCTTTCAGTCGGGAATCTCCGTTGGTCGCTGGTCCGCCGCTCCGTGACGAGGCCGCGAGCGTTGTACGAGGCGGTCCTGCATTCGCGTCAGGCGCTGGGTTTCCTTGGAGATGGCGGCCTCCAGCGCCGTGCTCGCCAGGTGGCCGCCCGCCCGGACCCGCACGACGCGGCCGCGGGCCACGACCGAGATCTCGCAGGTCACGTGGCCGTCGTCGCGCGCTGCATGGTCGCGCGAGAAGACGATCTCGGCCCTCTGGGTCCCCTCGAGGAACCGCTCGAGGTGCTGTGCCTTCTCAACTGCGGTTTCGCGAAGCCCGACTGGGATGTCCAAGTGGCGGGTATGCACCGTGATCTCCATGGGGCAGCTCCTTTACCATCAGGGACTCGCTGAAACGGTGACGGGCACGCGCGGCTGACCTGGTCTTTGACCCCACACTCGCCTGCTGAGGGTGTCCCGTGCCTGGTGCCGGAGGCCAGCTGGCGCCGCCCCCTTCACACCTGAGCTCACAGTTGGTCCCTTCTCCCGCCGGCACCGCCAACCGGTACCGCGCAGGGCAGGACTTACATCTAAACCGCACCATGCTCAGCGACCACGAGTCGCCTTACGTGGGTCGTTTCGCCTGCGACTGGCATCGACTTGCAACCACAGACCCGCGCAGCCCATCGGGACGAGTTTACGCACCGGCGTCCAACCACCGGAGTTCAGCTCCCGGCCGTCCAGCCACCGGAGTTCAGGTCCCGGCCGTCCAGGAAGCCAGATAAGCCCGCTGCGACTCGGTGAGCTCGTCGATGACGATCCCCATCGTCTCGAGCTTCAGCTTCGCGATCTCCGCGTCGACAGCCTTGGGCACTGCGTAAACGCGGTTGGACAACTTGCCACGGTCCCGGGCCAACCACTCGGCCGCGAGCGCATGGTTGGCGAACGACAGATCCATGACCGCGGCTGGATGTCCTTCGGCTGCGCTCAGGTTGACGAGGCGGCCTTCCGCCAGAACAAGGATCCGCCGAGGCGCGCCGCCGGAGGGCGCCACGGTGAATTCCTCGACCATCGGCCGCACGATCCGTCGCCTCCCCTCGGCCATCGCCTCGAGCCCCACGAGGTCGATCTCGACGTCGAAGTGACCGGCGTTCGCCAGGATTGCGCCGTCGCGCATCTCGGCGAAGTGCTCGGCTCGCAAGACCTGCCTGTTGCCGGAGACGGTCACGAAGACCTCGCCCTCGCGAGCGGCCACCGCCATCGGCTCGACCCGGAACCCGTCCATGACCGCTTCCAGCGCGCGCAACGGGTCGACCTCGGTGACGGTCACGATTGCGCCCATGCCCCTCGCCCGAGCTGCGACTCCCTTGCCACAAGACCCGTAGCCGACAACGACGAACCGCTTGCCGGCAAGCAGGATGTTCGTGGCCCGGACGATGCCGTCGAGAGTCGACTGGCCCGTCCCGTGCAGGTTGTCGAAGAGGCGTTTGGTGTCGGCGTCGTCGACGGCGACAACCGGGTAGCGCAGCACCCCGGCCGCCTCCATGGCCCGGAGGCGGATCACACCTGTCGTCGTGTCCTCGGTGCCGCCGATCACCTCCTCGAGCTGGTGCGGGCGGAGCTGGTGGAGACGGGAGACCAGGTCGCAGCCGTCGTCCATCGTCAGCTGCGGATGACCATCGAGCACGGCGTCGATGTGGCGGTAGTAGCGCTCGTGGTCCTCGCCCTTTACCGCGAAGGTCGCGATGGCCTCATCGTCTACGAGGGAGGCGGCCACGTCGTCCTGGGTCGAAAGAGGATTTGACGCGCAGGCGAGCACCGTCGCCCCGCCGGAGCGCAGGGTCTTCAGGAGATTCGCGGTCTCGGTTGTCACATGCAGGCAAGCTCCGACGACGAGCCCGTCGAGTGGGTGCTCACGCTCGAATCGCTCGCGGATCGACCCGAGCACGGGCATGTCCCGGCCCGCCCACGCGATCCTCTGGCGGCCCAGGCTCGCAAGACTCCGGTCCGCGATGTCTCCGCTGAAGCGTCGGCCGGTCATGTGACCCGCCCTATCCGGGCGCCTGCTGCCTCATCGCTGTGAGGAAGCGTTTCACCTCGACGAGCACCGGGACCGGTCCAGGGTCGATCCCTTCCCGGGAGGCGACATGCAACGAGACGAAGTCGCCGATGAACATCAGGTCGAAGAGCTGCGCGAGCGGTCCGGACCCGTCGGCTCGCACCCCTATCACCGACGCCACGGCTTCTCCCACGAACTGCCCCACAAGGCTGAAGCGGCGCTCGACCTGTGGGTGCTCGAAGTCACTCCGAAGGGTGACGATCGTCACCACCTGCCGGGTCACATCGCCGTTCTGCCCGAATCCACAGATCTCGTTGTGGCACCACTCCGGCTGCGTGGCGAAGAAGGCCGGGGCCTTGGCGTTCTCGTTCAGCTGGGTCTTCCACCGGCGGGCCGCGACCGCGCCGATCCCGGTGGCGCCTTGCACCAGTGGGATCGTGCGATCGAGTTGCTGCGCGATCTCGAGGGCGACGCCGCCACCGCCGACGAGGGCGTCGCGGCGCCTTCGGAGCTGCTCGACGGCTGCGCCGATCGCCGGCGTCATCCCAGCGAGCAGCCCTAAGCGTTCCAACGCGATGAGAAGAGGCGCCGTCGTGGTCGCCACTCCAGCTCGTGGTTGCGGGATTCCCTCCAGGGTCGGAAAGACCGGCGCCCCGCCCGCTGCCGCCAGCTCTGCCAGCCGCCCCCCGCCCGTCACCGCGATGAGCCTCGCTCCGCGGCTCAGGGCGGTCTCGGCCGCCTCGAGAGTCTCCTCGGTCTCTCCGGAGAACGAGACCGCGAACACCAGACTGCTCGGACCGACGAACGACGGCAGCGTATAGTCGCCGACCAGCACGATAGGAATGCGGAGCTGGTCCTTGCCGATCGCCTGGAGGATCTCGCCTGCGACGCCGCTTCCTCCCATGCCGACAACGACGACCGCTCCGAGACCTTGAGGAGACGGAAGACCCGGCACGTCCATCGCTTGAGACGCCGAGACCTCCAGCTGTTCGGGCAGCCCGGCAGTTGCCCCGAGCATGTCCAGGCTGTCGGGCGAGATCCAGCTCATGAGGAGGCGGCGCCGCCGGCGCCCTCGCCGGTGTCGAAGTTCGCTGCGATCCCCTCCGCCGCAGCCTTGGCCAACAGGCGCCGGTGCTCGTCGTCGCCGACCGTCTCGGACTCGTCGACGAGCATCACGGGGATCCCCTCGACAATGCGGTACCGCCGCTGCAGCCGCGGATTGTAGAGCGTCTCCTCGTCGGCGAAGTACAGCAGAGGCCCTTTGTCCTCAGGGCATGCGAGAAGAGCGAGCAGTTGCGGGTCTAGCGCCATGGGTGACACCTTTCGTGGTCATGACCACTCTGGTCATCCCGTCCGGCTCTCTGCAAGCTGGTGGATGAGGCCGAGCACCTCGTCGAGGTGGTTGTCGCGTTCGGGCGCGCTCTGCGCCTCCAGATTGAGCCGTAGGAGCGGTTCGGTGTTCGACGGCCGCAGGTTGAACCACCAGTCACCTAGCTCGACGGTGATCCCGTCGAGATCGTCGATCTTGGCACCCTCGGCCCGGTAGTGCTCGGCCACCTCGCCGACCAGCCCGACAGGATCGGGCACCTCGGTGTTGATCTCCCCGGAATCTGAGTAGCGCTCGAAGGGAAGCCGGAGCTCAGACAGCGCAATGCCGGCCTCGGAGAGAGCTTCGAGCACGACGAGCGCGGCGATGATCCCGGAGTCCGCGCGGTAGTTCTCCCGGAAGTAGTAGTGCCCCGAGTGCTCACCCCCGAAGATCGCTCCGGTCTCGGCCATCACCGCCTTGATGAACGAGTGGCCCACGCGGGTCCGGATCGGGACACCGCCGTGCTCGATGATGATCTCGGGCACCGAGTGCGAACAGATGAGGTTGTAGAGGATCTTGGAGCCGGGATACCGCTCGAGCATGGCGGCGCTGACGATCGCGGTCGTCAGCGATCCGGAGATCGGCTCTGCCTTCTCGTCGACGAGGAACACGCGGTCCGCGTCGCCGTCGAAGGCGAGGCCGACGTCGCTTCGGCTGAGCAGTACTCGCGAGCGCAGGTCGGCAAGGTTCTCGACCTGGATCGGGTTGGCCGGATGGTTCGGGAACGAACCGTCCAGCTCCGGATAGAGCATCTCGAGCTCGAAGGGAAGACCGGCAAAGACCTCCGGGACGATGAGGCCCCCCATGCCGTTGGCCGTGTCGGCGACGATCTTCAGAGGCCTCAGGTTCTCGACCTGGACGAACGAACGCACGTGCGCCGCGAACTCCTCGAGCAGGTCGAGGTGCTCCACAGCGATGTCGTCGGCGACGTGCGCGACACCCCCATCTGCCGGCGCGGTGGCGAAGGCTTCGGTTGCCACGCGACGGACCTCACCGAGGCCCGAGTCACGACCGATCGGACGAGCTCCGGAAAGGCAGAGCTTTATGCCGTTGTAGGCCGGCGGGTTGTGCGACGCCGTGAGCATCGCCCCTGCGAGGTCGAGCTTGCCCGACGCGAAGTAGAGGAGGTCGGTCGATGCCAGGCCGACATCGACAACACCGAGTCCGACCGAGAGTAGGCCCGCGCTGAACGCGCGACTGAGCTCGACGCCCGACTTGCGGATGTCACGCGCCACGACGACTCGCTTGTCGCTCGCGCCCTGCGCGAGGACGAAGGTGCCGAACCCGACGCCCACCGCATGGACGATGCGGGCGTTGAGCTCGTCGGGAACCGTACCCCGCACGTCGTAGGCCTTGAAGATGTCACCGAAGGGCGACCCGGGGGATGCCGACAGGTCAGAAGACATGGCGGGTCGAGCCTAGTCGGGAGTCAGCGCGCAGCCACGATGGCGATGATGGTCACGGTATTGAACGCCATGTGAGCGACGATCGACGGGCCGAGACGCCCGGTGCGCCATGCAAGACAGCCCAGCACCACGCCGAAGCCAGCCAGTCCGAGAAACTGCAGCGCCTCGAAGTGGACGAGCGCGAACACCAGTGCGGTCACGACAATGGAGACAGCAGGGCCGAGTCGCGGCCCAAGCTTCTCGAAGCTGCCCAAGAGAGAGCGCAGGAGCAGGCCGCGGAAGAACAGCTCCTCGACCAGAGGGCTGCCGACACAGACAAGCACGGCCAGCACGGCGAGGCCAGGCCCGAAGGCGTGGCTTGTGAGGTTCTGGGCCGGGTGGCCAAGGCGGGTGTACAGATGGTGGACGAAAGGCAGCAGCGGCGCCTCGACGATCGGAACGAGCAAGTACTGGGACGCCACGCCGGCAACGATCCCGAGAGGGATGTCCGGCCACGGCCGCAGCGCGAGCCCGTAGTCCCGCACTACGCTCCCCTCGCCCTTTAGGCCGGCCCGGGCGTCACGGTCACCCACATTGTCCCTTGCCGCCAAGCGCGTCGCGACGACGACCGCTGCGACGAAACCGGCCCAGAGCGCGATCAGGCTCACGACATCCTCGCCGTACTGGCTCGGATGGCGGGAGTGCGGTGTCAAGGCCGCGTAGAGCGACACGGCCAAGAACGCGAGGACGAAACCCGCCACAAGTCCGAACATCGCCTCGGGCAAGCCGAATGGGTTCCCGACTGGAGCACCGCCCGTTGCCGGCGCCTTGGGCACGAACGCGGTCGTGACGGCGGGCTTGGGACGCCCGCGGCGATGTTCCACGCTGCGAGCGTCGTCGGCAGGAGCCATGCCGGTCAAGCCCGAAACTGACACCCGCAGGGAACCGTTCCGCCAACGCCGGCCCGCCATGGCCTTTCGAACCGGCCGCGCGGACTGTCCATGTGCCCGTGCCGCCTACGATGGTCGGCGTGAGTCGTCAGCCCCAGGACATGCGCCCCGGCAACGGACCGGGAAGGACCGGCCCGGGTAGCCCGACGGGTTCGGACCAGGTCTGGCGTTGGGCGATCGCCGTCATCGTGGTCGTCCTGATCGTGCTGCTCATCAGCTCGGGCATGTTCAACAAGACCACCTCGAAGGCCATCGGGTTCTCGCAGTTCCAGCACGACCTCACGACCCATCAGATCAAGACTGCCAACTTCAACAACGCCACGGGCGCCATCACCGGCACGTTCACCAACGGCACCAGCTACGCGACGACAGGACCGACAAATCCGCTCCCCGGCACGATCTACTCCGAGCTGAAGGCCGCCAACGTCAAGTACACCTTCTCGACTCCCAGCTCGAGCGCGCTCGGCGAGATACTCATCTATGCGCTCCCGTTCGCCCTGATCATCGGGTTCTTGGTCTGGATGAGCCGGCGGGCCCAGGGACAGATGTCGGGGATCATGTCGATAGGGCGGTCGCGGGCCAAGGTCTACACGGCCGAACGCCCGCGTACGACCTTCGATGACGTGGCCGGCTATCAGGGGGTCAAACAGGAAATCAGCGAAGTCGTCGACTTCCTCAAGTCTCCCGGCCGTTTCAAGGAGATCGGCGCACGTGTGCCGAAAGGCGTGCTGCTCGTGGGTCCGCCGGGCACCGGCAAGACGCTGCTGGCGCGCGCCGTGGCCGGCGAGGCCGGTGTTCCCTTCCTGTCAGTGAGCGGATCGGACTTCATGGAGATGTTCGTGGGTGTCGGTGCGAGCCGCGTGCGCGACCTTTTCCAGACCGCGCGCAAACAGGCCCCCGCGATCATCTTCGTCGACGAGATTGACTCGATCGGGCGCAAGCGCGGCGCCGGGCTCGGCGGTGGGCACGATGAGCGTGAGCAGACCTTGAACCAGATGCTGTCGGAAATGGACGGTTTCGACGTCGCCGAGGGCATCGTGATCATGGCCGCGACCAACCGGCCCGACATCCTCGACCCTGCGCTGCTCAGGCCCGGCCGCTTCGACCGCCAGATCGTCGTGCCGCTGCCCGACCTCGATGAGCGTCTGCCGATCCTGCAGGTTCACTGCAAGGACAAGCGCGTCGGTCCCGACGTGGACCTGTCGATCATCGCCCGCGGCACACCGGGAATGTCCGGCGCCGACTTGGCCAATCTCGTCAACGAGGCCGCGTTGCACGCAGTCAGGCGTGGAAGCCAGTTCATCGAGATGCGTGACTTCGACGCCGCACGAGACCGGATCCTCATGGGCCAGCCTCGCGACAGCCTCGTGCTCTCGGATCCCGAGAAGGCGCGCGTCGCCTTCCATGAGGGCGGCCACGCCGTGCTCGCGTACGTGCTGACCCACGCTGACCCTCTGCTCAAGGTGAGCATCATCCCGACCGGCCTCGCCCTAGGAGTCACCCAGCAGCTGCCAACCGAGGAGAGGCACATCTATCCCCGCGAGTACATCGAGGACGCTCTCGTCGTCCGGATGGGCGGGCGCGTGGCCGAGATGTTGATCTACGGCGACCTTTCCACCGGGGCGAGCGATGACCTCCAGCGCAACACCGAGCTGGCGCGCAAGATGGTCCGCGAGTGGGGCATGTCCGAACGCGTGGGGCCGATGGCCTGGGGAGCCCAGGGCATGGTCTTCCTCGGCGAGGACCTCATGCACACCCGCGACTACTCCGAGGACACGAGTCGGGTGGTCGACGAGGAGGTCGCCAGGATCCTGCGAGAGCAGGAGGCTCGGGCTACCAGCGTGCTGCGGGAGCACAGAGCCGGCCTGGAGGCGGTCGCACAAGCCTTGCTCGAGTTCGAGACGGTCGACGGCGCCGAGATCGCCCGGCTCATCGACACCGCCTACGGCAAGCCTGTTCACGGAGGCGCCGAGGGTGAGGAGAAGCTCGCCACCGAGCGATACGCCCCCTCCCTCACCGGGGGGGCCATGGCACCTGCGGCACCTGGTATCTCTTCGACCGGTATCCCTCCGACAGCCGTTTGAGCTCCGCGGGCCTGTCGGGGCCCCGGCGCGCTGAACAAGCCCGGCGAGCGCGTGTCAGCCTCGACGCAGGCTCAGCGCAGGACGGGAATCCCCCCGGTGGCCGTCGTCAGCCCGTGGTGGGGCGTCAGCTGCTGCTCTACAAGGATCGGAACCGTTGCCAAGACCTGGAGGGCGAATATGGGGGCATACCTCAGGACCGACCCGAGATCGACCTCCAGCTCGGAGCCGGCGCCCACTGTGACCACTTCGAGCCGGACCGGCGCGGTCGCCCCGTGGGTCAGCTCGAGCAGCGTCACCGTCGTGCCTGCGGTTCCGGGGTCCGCGAGCGTGACCACGTCGTCGATCCGCGGCACGACCGTCGCGCCTGGCAGCAGCCACTCGTCGTGGGGACCGGCAGTTCCCGGCGTCGCGTCGATCTCCTCGAGAACGCGGGCCCTGTACCTGGTCGTGAGTCGGGCAACCACGATTGGCTTCCCCCCTTGGGCGGAGATGACGACCGAGCCCGCTCCAGGGCCACTTCTGGCCGTGACCGGCGACGCGAACTCGACGATGCCCCCGGCCGGGACATCTTGGCTGAGCGCATCCACGATCCCCGCTCGACCGGGCGGAGCGACACTGACCGAGACCGATCTCGTGCCCGGGTCGTAGACCGAGAACGTGCTCGCCACTCCTTTGCGCGACTGCACGGCGGCGAAGGCCCATTGCCTGAACCCTCGATCGGGCCCCACGAGCAACGAGCTGCCGGTGACGCGCACGTAGCTGACCCGGTGCGCCGCCGCAGAACTTGATGCCGTTGCGACTGTCTCGGAGGTCATTTCGAGCGCTCCGACAACGACATCTCCGCTGACGGCGGTGGCGGTGACCGCCAAGGAGCTTCGCTGAAAGACCCACCGGCGAAGATCGAGAACCACAAGGCCCGTGGGCGGGACGGGCACCCCCTGGAAGGCGGGGGGCGAGGTCAGCATCGTGCCGGTCGAGACGCTCACGTCCACCACAGCGGGTGTGGCGTCGGGGTCGTAGAGCGAGAGCCAGACGTCCGAACCGCCATAGGTGCTACCAGTGGGCACATAGCCCTGGGGAGCGGCTGCGAGGGAGCACGGGGACGAGAGCAAGACGGGGCCGCCCATGCTCGACCCGCCGACGACCGACTCGGCAACGCCGATCCCGCCCCCGTCTGTCTCGACCGACACCGCCGCGAATCCCGGCGGACCGCTCCTGGTCAGCGGCAGAAGTGCCTGTGACTCTCCATCGACCTCGAGCCGGGCCTTCGAGATCGATGCCCCTGTCGAGGCGCCTCCCCTCGGGAGCCCCGTTCGCGACACCGCCACCTCGAGGTTGACCGCCGAGGTGCCACTGTTCACGATCGCGATGCGCGAGCTCTGCTTGCCAGCGCCGACAGGCAGAGGGCCGGGACAGCGCCAAGCGCTCGCCTTGTCCATCTGCACGACCGGGAGTGACGCTGGTCCCACGAACTGGCCGCCGGCTTGCCCGCTCGGCTGGCGCACCAGGATGTTGACCACGACGAGCAGTGCGAGCCCGATCGCGACGCCGAGGAGGGCTCGACGCCGCGGGTGGCGCGTCGCCCGGGAATCGCGCATGTGGCGGCCGCCGGCCTCGCTCATGGCAGCACGCTCGAGGCCGGCTCGGAGGCCGGTCCGGAGGCCGGTCCGGAGGCGTCTGCCGGGTCCCCGGCCGCGATCGTGCCGGACGAGGGTTCACGCCCGTCGGCGGGCCCGTCATCGGGGGCCGCGGCGGCGTCACCCGGTGCAACGGCGCTTGATCTGCTGAGGCGACGACGCCTCCTGCGGCGAGCAACGCCCTCGGCGAGCGCAACAACGGTGACAAGCACGCCCGCGGCGAGGCCGAGCTCTCTCAGCCAGGTCGGGGTCCCGCGATCCACCGTGGCGAGCGCCGCGACAGAGCTGTCCGCCGGGCCGCCAGCTACCGTCCACGCCGTGTCCTCGAAGGCGAGCACGCCGCCCTCGGTCGGAAGCTGGCGAAGATCACCCTGGGCTTGGAGCGTCTGCACGAGGCTCGGCGGAGGAGGAAGCCGGGGCGGGGCCTGGACGCCGGGCAGGGTCGGAGCAACTCCGCCAGGAAGGATCACGTAACGGATGCCCGCTCTCGCCAGCTCAGCGCCGAGCCGGACGGTGAGCCCGGCCTCGGCGCGGGCCAGGGCCACCTCGACCTCCGTCCCGGCACCTGGGTCAGCGCTCGGCCACAGGCGCGTGCCGTCCGGCAAGCCGTCGGCGCTCACGGCGAACGCGAGCCCAGGGCGTATCTGCCAAGAGGGCGCCGGGACGCTGGCGGGATCACCCAGCCAGAGCACGTCGTAGCCCTTGGCCGCAGGCTTCGGCGCAGTCCAGCCGAGAAGCTGCTCATAGCCGAAAGTGGGGAGCGAGGAACGGCCGTCCACCGATGAAACCAGCGTCGGGAACAGCCCAACGACAAGGCAAAGTGCAGCTCCGGCGCTGAGATTCTGACGCCATCCGAAGCGACTTCTGGCAACGTCGAGCTCGAAAGCGGCGACACCGAGCCCGACTGCAGCCGCGAGGCAGCACGCAGCCGGAGCCAACAAGACAAGGGTCGCGCCGCCGCCCGCACCGAGCCAGCCGACCGCACCCGCATATGCCACGCCCACCGTGGCAATGGCAGCGACCCACCATCGCGCTGCCCAGTCGAGTCGTACATCGCGCGCCACCAACAGGACGAAGCCTGCACCGAGCGGGATCCCCCAGCCGAGCCAGCCCGCACCTATGGGACCTGAGGCAAGACGAAGCAGGTGCAAGACCCCACCTGTGGCCCCACGCGACCCCACCGCGCCAGACAGGATGCTCCACCTCGCACCGGGCTGGAGGAAGGTGAGAGACCAGGGAAAGCAGCATAGGAAGGCGACGGCCAGTGCCCCGGCTGTGACGCCGAGCGCACGACCGATCGCGGCCACGCGGCCCGCGACGGCCGAGCCGAGCGCGACTCCCAGTGACAGGGCTGCCACTGCCACCACCGACGGCGGTGCCAGGGCCGCCATCAGCGCGAGCAGCAGGCCGAACGGGACGACGTCGGCTACCACGCCGCGCCAGCCGCCTGCGACTTCGGGTGACGAGAACGGCCTCAGCCGCGTAGCACGACAGATACGCGACATCACAAACGGCATCCCGGCAAAGGTCACCAGGGCCTGCAGGTCAGCTGCGGCGATGCCATTCCAGACGAGCGGAAGACCGAGATAGGCAATCGTGCCCGCGAGCCGGGCGCGGCGCGAGCCGAGTGGCCGGAGGAGCCGATGCATCCCGACGGCGCCGACGAGGACGGGGCCGAGGAGGAGCAGCTTCTCCACCTGCGCGGTGCTGCCGAGCAGGACCGTTCCCGCGAGACCGACCAGAGCAAAGGCGGGAGACGCCGGCCCGGGGGCTTGCCAGCCGGCGTCCTGCCAGCCACCGAAGAAGTCACGAAACAGCGTGGATGCCGGCGGGAAGGGCAAGAGCTGACCCACGAGCGGCAAATGCCCCGTCAAGAGGTTGCGAATGCCGAACAGGACCACGACGATCAAGCCCGTCACCACCCAGCCGAGACTGTGCGGGGCCGAGGGTGTGTGCCGACCCGAGGCGACTCGCGCAGGCTTGGGGTTTTGTCCCGTCCCGAACAGGGCCTCGGCCCCCGAGGCGACCGGGCCGACCGGGTTGGCTTCGAGAGCCGAGCGCCGGTCGCCGCGGCTCAGCAGCCGCGCGACGGCGCGGTCAGGCCGTTGGCGAACAGGTGCAAGCGCCTTGCGAGCCCTCCTGAGACTCCTGCGGTGACGCCAGTTCCACCACCATGCGTCCCCGACGCGCTTGGAACGCTCACGCTCGCCCCTGAAGAGCGCGATCAACGCCTCTGCGATCGACCCGGCGGCCAGATCGAGCCCGACGAGCAGGCGACGCGAAGGGCCATAGTTCTTGAGCACTGCACGCAGCTCGTGACGCCGGCGCAGCGCGGCCGCGTCGCCGACGGTCCTGGATCCGGATCGCGCCGCCTGGACGTGGCGAACGAGGGCCGAGGGAGCGACGACGACTCGCGCTCCGGCCACTTGGGCCCGCCAGCACAGGTCCACGTCCTCGCCGAAGAGCTCTATGTCCAGATCGAAACCGCCCAGCGCCCGGAACAGGTCGGCACGCACCAGCGTGCAGCCGCCCGGCACGGCGAACACCTCCCGGACTTCGTCGTGCTGAGCCTGGTCGAGCTCTTCGCGCTCGACCCGCTCGACGGCCACACCGAAGCGGTCGACGCCGATGCCAACCTCGATCAAGCGGTCAGGCGCGTCCCACTCGACGAGCTTCGGGCCGACGATGCCTGCGTTTGAACGGTAGGCCTCCCCGACCATCAAGCGGACCGCGTCGGGAGCAGGAGCCACATCGTCGTGGCAGATCAACAGATGAGACGCTCCCTCGACCGCCAGGAGCACTTCGTTCGCGGCCGCCGAGAACCCGCTTCTCTCGCCCTGGCGAAGAATGAAGGCGCGCGGAAGCACGGCCGCGACACGTGCCGTCAGCTCCTCGTGGCTCGCGGCGTCCACCACGAGCACGTCGAGGTTCGGGTAGTCCTGAGCACCAAGCGCCTCCAGGCATTCCTCGAACCACGGACCCGGGTCACAAGCGACCACCACGGCGACGACCGGCGGGGCTTGCTCCTCCGGCATCAGGGCCACGCTACCGCGGACGGCAAGCAGGAGCCGGGCGGCCGAGCGTGACATGCGCTTGCTATAGTTAGCAATTTATACTACAGTAGTGAGCACACGGCGCCGAGGACGGCGGGGCACAGCCTTTCGCAGGGCGCTGTCGCGAACCAGGGACAACAAGAGGAGCAGGACGTGACCGACATCCGACAGTGTGTGGCATCGACGACAGGAGCGCTCGCAGACCTCGCCGAACAGGCCGCGTACGTCGCGATCGGCGTGGGCGTCCTCGAGTTCCACAAGGCCCAGGTTCGTCGCCAATCTCTCGCCGGCGCGCAAGAGAGGGTGGCCAGGCGAGTCAAGGACTTCGATGCCACCGTCGCTCAGGCGATCAATGTCGTCGACTCAACCCTCGAACCGGTGTGGCAGCGGCTTCCCGAACCCGCGCAGGCAGTCGTCCGCCAGGCGCGCCAGGCGCGCGACGAGCTCCGCACGCGGGTCTTCGGGTTCTCCGCCTGAGTCAGGCGAGACGCCCTCGCCAATAGTCGAGAGCGTCCGACAGCGTCGTGGCCAATGCGATGGTGGGGTGCCAACCCGTGGCAGCCACGAGCTTGGAGGCGTCCCCGGCCAGCACGGGGACCTCGACTGGTCGGAAGAGGTCAGGATCCTGGACAAGCCTCACCTCGTAGGACAGCAGCCCGGCCATTTGGTCCGCGAGCGAGGCGATGCTGGTCGCCTGGCCCGAGCACACGTTGTAGGCCTCGCCGGCAGCCCCGCTTGTCGCAAGGAGCCGGTAGGCCCGCACCACGTCGCGCACGTCGGTGAAGTCTCGAGAAGCGGCAAGGTTGCCAACTTGGACGGTCCCGCCCTTGTTCAGCTCGGCTTCGACCATGCGCCGCGCCAGCGCGGACACAACGAAGTCGTCGGCTTGGCCTGGGCCCACATGATTGAACGGTCTGGCTCGGATCACGCGTAGGCCTCGGCCCAGGAAAGCCTGGAGCCCGAGGAACTCGGCGGCCACCTTGCTCACGGCATAGGGCGTCACGGGGCGAAGCTCGGCGTGCTCGTCGAGCACCGCCGCGCCGGGTGCCGGGCCGTACACCTCCGCCGAGCTGACGAGCACGACAACGGGCGGAACCTCGCAGGCGGCGGCCGCCTCGAGGAGGTTCAAGGTGCCCATGGCGTTTACCCGGAAGGTCTCGGCAGGCTCGTGCCATGACTGCCCTACGTGCGTCAGAGCTGCGAGGTGGAACACCACCTCCGGCACCGCCGCTCTCAGGTCGGAGGCGATCAGGGCGGGGTCAGTCACGTCGATCTCGGGGCCAGGGGCGACTGCCGTGTCGCCGGCATCGGAGAGGTGGCGGAGCAGCCAGTAGCCCACGAAACCGGATCCACCGGTCAAGTACGCGCGCACAGCGCTCAGCGTACTTGCCGATCGGAAGATCTCAGGAAGGGCTGGCTTTCTTCCCCGGGTGTCGCGTGCACAGCCCGCTCAGCCCCCGGCGGCGGCGAGATACGCCGCCATGTGGCCCTCGGCGCAAGCCGCCCAGGTGTAGCTGGCCGCGATGGCAATCCCGTCAGCTCGACGCCGAACCCCGCCGGGCGAAGCTCGCTCCGAGATCGCCGTCTCGATGGCCGCCGCGAGCGCGAACGGCTCACCTGGCGGGACGAGCAGGGCCCTGTCGCCGGCAAGTTCTGCCATGGACGTGCCCGAGGTCGTGACGAGGGGTGCGCCGCACGCCAGGGCCTCGAGAGCCGGGAGACCGAAACCCTCCTCGAGCGAGGGGTACACGACCGCACACGCCCTGCGGAGGAGCGCTGGAACATCGGCGTCGGGAACGTAACCGAGCCGGCGGATCCGTGCGCGTGAGCGCGCCGCCGCGGCCGACTGCACGACGGGCCCTGCCTTCCAGCCGGCTCCACCTGCCAGGACGAGCTCGAGCTCTGCCTGGTCCTGGACGAGCCGATCGAAGGCGGCAACGAGATCGGCGATGCCCTTTCGCGGCTCCAGGGTCCCTACGTGCAGCACGTACGGCCGCAACAGACCAAGGCGCTCCAGGACATCACGATCGGCACCGGGCCACGGCTCGTCAGCCGCGAAACGAGCCTGGTCCACCCCGTGGGGCACCACCATCACCGGACATCGCGGAGCGAGGACGTCCCGGAGCCGTCCCGCGGTGGTCTCGCTTACGCAGACGATGACCGCAGCGTGCCGAACCGAGTAGCGCATGGCGGCGCGGAACCAGGCCACTTTGCTCCGTTGGTGCCATTCGGCGTGGTCGAAGAAGGTCAAGTCGTGCACCGTCACGACACAGGGGACCTTGGACCGCCTGGGCATTGTGTAGTGGGGACCGTGGTGCACCTCCACCGGTGGCGCATCCAGGGCTGCGACGACAGAGCCGAGACGGGCCTGCTCGTAGGCAAGGCGCGTCGGGCGACGAGAGGGAGCGACCGCGACGACCCGCCGGCCCGGCGCGATCTGCGCCCATCTGGCGCCGTCGTCACGCCGGGCCAGGAGCGTGAGCCCGCAATCGGCGCGCCCGGCCAGGGCCCTGGCCAGCTCGAGGACATATCGGCCGGCTCCTGCCGGCCGCTCGGGCACCGCACTCACGTCCAGCGCCACCTCGAGAGCACTCTTGCCAGAGCCAGCGGTCATCGCCCGTCATGCCCCTCGGCGACGGCTCGCTCCCATAGAGCAACGTGAGCACGCGCGGCCTCGACCCATCGGAGCGCCGTGGCACGCGCCAGGCCCGTTGTGGCAAGTGCCGTCCGTATCACTTCGTCGCCGGCCGCGGCCACAAGCCCCTCGGCGATCGAGGACACCTCGGTCGGGTCGACTTCGAGCGATGCACCACCGGAGCTCGGGACCGGGCTTGAGACAACCGGTGTCCCCTGCGCCATCGACTCGACGACGGGTAGCCCAAAGCCCTCGACGATCGGGACATAGGCACAGCACCGGGCTCCGCGGTAGATCGCGGCGAGCGCCCCGCCATCGACGGCGCCTGCGAAGACGACGCCGGCAGTTGACCCGAGCGCCGCAGGAGACGTCGAGGGTCCCCACCCGCTCGGTCCCACGACCACCAGGGGCCAGGCGTCGGGCAGTCTCGGCCTTGCGAGCGCGTACGCCTGCACGAGGCGCTCGAGGTTCTTCCGTGGCTCGAGCGTGCTCACGGTGAGCAGGTACGGACCGAACACCCCGAGGCGCTCGAGCAATTCCTGAGCCGCCGGGCCATCCGGCTCACCGAGGTGGTCTGCGCCTTCGTTGATGATCACGAGCCGGTTGTCGGCGATGCCCACCCTGGCGGCAAGGACGGCTCGGGCGGTTGCCTCGGATGGGACCACGACGAAGCAGGCCCGCGCGCTGGCTCGTCTCAACGCAGCTTCGTGCCACCGCCTGCCCCTTGGGGGGTAAGCCTCCGGCATCGACCTCCAGGCCACGTCATGCACGGTCGTCACCAGTGGGATGCCCGAGGAGGGCACGGGCGCCGCCAGTGACACGGAGTGAACGACGTCGGTGCCTCGCCCGACACGCTTTAGGCCCAGATCCCATGCTCGCGTCATGAGCGGACCGGGGAGCCGCGAGCTCACGACCAGATGACCGAAGCCTGTGAGCGGATCCGGCCCCGAGGGAGGGCGGCTCGCGACGATCCTGAGCAAGGGGCGCTCGTCGATCTCAAGCTCCTCGATGCCCTTCAGCAGGCCGCGGGCATAGGTGCCGATGCCGCCGGGAACGCGCCGCCGCAGCTGCTCGGCCGCCAGGGACACCGAGATCGGCGTCACGGTGCCCGCCGGTCGATTGCGGCCACGCGGTAGAGCTCCATCATCGAACCAGCCGCGGACGCCCAGGTGAACGAAGAGGCACGGACGTGCCCGGCTTCGACGAGCTTGGCGCGCAGGGCGGCGTCGTCGATGACCCTCGCCAGCGCGGCCGCCATCGCCTCGAAGTCGCCCGGCGCCACCAGCTCGGCCGCGTCGCCTACGACCTCGGGGACGGCGCCCGCGGCCGTCGCGACCACGGGCACTCCGGCCGCCATTGCTTCGAGCGGCGGGAAACCGAACCCTTCGTACAACGACGGGTACGCGAGCACCAGAGCGCCACCCAGCAACGACTGCCGCGCCTCCTCTTCCAGGTACCCCAGGCGCACGACCCGGCCGGCCACGCCGGAAGCGGCCACCGCGGCTGCGAACGCGGGCGCCCCCCATCCGTCGGGCCCGGCGACGACGAGCTCCAGATCTGCATGAGCGCGCGCAAGCTCCGCGAACGCCCTCACCAGGGTCGGCAGGTCCTTGCGCGGCTCCAGCGCGCCGAGCGCGAGAACATAGGGCGCCGAACGGGGTCGTCGACTGGTGGTCGCATCTGGCCGTGCGGGAAAGGGCCGGGCAGGGGCGTCGACACCGTGCGGCACGACCCGGATCCGCTCGGCGCCGAGACCGAGCAGCTCGGAAAGCTCGTCGCGAACAAAGCTCGAGGGCACGTGGACGAACGCGCCACGGCGAACAGCCCGGCCGACGAGCCGGGGGTAGGCCAACGAGGCGGGCGCGCAGAGCTCGGGATACCGCCACGCCGTCAAGTCGTGCACCGTGACGACCCGGCCGGCGCGAGCTGCCGGGGGCACCACGAAGTTGGTCCCGTGCACCACCTCGACGGGCCCGACGAGCCACTCGACCGGCGGCAGGTCGGCCAGCGCCCACACCGCGTTGGCGAGCCGCGTCGGGGCCCGCCAGGTCCGCACGCGCACTCCGAGCGCCTCCGCGGGCGCGGCCGTGGCACTGGTGGCCCTCCGAGCCACGGCGTAGCCGCGCAGCTCCACCTCGTCATGCTCGACGAGGGCGCCCACCAGACCTGCGCAGAACCGGCCGACGCCGGTGACCTCGCCCGCAAGGGGCAGGACGTCGAGCGCCACCCGAAGCCTGGTCAACGCGACCTCGGAGCCGGTGGACCCGCGGCGGTCGGGCCGCCGGCGGGGTTTGTGTCGATCACCGGAACAGGTCTTCGCCGTAGGGACGGACCACGTCTTCGGTGACGGCACCTCTCCCCAAGACCGCGGCATCCACTCCCCTGACCACCGCGACCGGGACGCCTCGCGCCTTTCCCATCACCATCTCGGCCGCTGCGGCCACCTCGTCCACGACGCAGATCTCGGTCGCGACGAGCTCGCGGCCGAGCGCGTCGGCCGTCCCGCGAAGATCGACCACGGCGCGAATGCCCGCGCAACCGATGGCCACGTCGGTGACCCCGCGCCGCCACGCACGCCCGAAGGTGTCGGAGATCACGACGGCGACCTCGAGGCCTGTGCGCGCCCTGAGGCCATCGCGCAGCCGCCGCGCCGAGCGGTCCGGGTCCTCGGGAAGAAGGACCGCCCACCCGTCGGCGACGTTGGAGAGATCGACCCCTGAGTTCGCGCACACAAAGCCGTGCCGCGTCTCGGTCACCACCAGGTCTCCCCGGCGTCGCAGGACGCGAACAGCCTCGGACTCGGCCAGGAGACGTTTCGCGTCCGGATCCGAAGCATCGATCCGGACTGTCCGGCCCTCAGCCTTGGACACGATCTTCTGGGTCACCACGACCACGTCGCCCTCGACGAGGGCCGCATGCTCGGCGATTAGCGCCGCCAGGTCGTCTCCCGGGGTGATCTCGCCCAGGCCCTTGACACCCAGCACCAGCAGTGATCCTCCGACCGCCATTTGCGCAGTCTCTACCAGTGCGCCCGCGCAGCGCTAAGCACCGGGCGCGACCGGTGCCCCGCCCGATGGCCTCAGGTCCATGCCGGTGGTCCCGAGCACGGTGCGCGCGAGATCTGCCGCCATCTCCGGCGTCCTCATGACTGTCGGCGCGACGATGCACTTCACTCCGGCCGCCTCGACTTCGCCCGCGACCTCCGCGTCAGCCTGGTCGATCACCAGCGTGCCGACCCAGGCGCTGAGAAAGCGGGCCACGCCCGCCGCGGATGCCTGCCCGCCGAGCTCGACGAGGAGCCGGTCGGCCGGGCCCCTCAAAGCTGCACCCGCCACGATCGGCGACACGGCCACCACCGAGTCGCGGCGGGCCGTCAACACGCCCGTGACGCCAGGCACCGCGAGAATCGGTCCTATCGACACGACCGGGTTCGAAGGCGCCACGACGACGACCTCGGCGGCCTCGAGTGCAGCCAGCACGCCAGGCGCAGGCCTTGCAACCTCCGCACCCGCAAAGCGCACCGAGTCCACGACGACCGAATGTCGCAGCTTCACGAAATACTCTTGGAAGGCCACCTCCTGCGCACCCTCGAGCCGCAGCCGTGTCCGCACCGGGTCGTCGCTCATCGGGAGCAGGCGGACCCTGAGCCCCCACGCGCGTGAGATCTCAGCGGTGACCTCCGAGAGCGTCGCCCCTTCCCGCATCCGTCCGGTCCGGTAGAGGTGGGTCGCGAGATCCGCATCACCGAGGCGGAACCATGTGATGGCGCCGAAACGCTCCAAGGCCTGCATCGCGCGGAAGCTGTCACCTGTGAGCCCCCATCCGGTCGTCGGGTTTGCCGCGCCGGAGAGGGTGTAAGTGATCGTGTCGAGGTCCGGGCTGATGTGCAGGCCGTGAAGCTCGATGTCATCACCGGTGTTGACGATGCCGATGATCGCGCCGGGGTCGACGACCGCCTGCATCCCGGCGAGCATCCTGGCCGCGCCGACCCCGCCGCAAAGGACCGCTATCACGAAGCGGTCCGGCGGACGTGGCTCACGACAGACGCGACCCCCTCCGCGAGATGGGTCCACGGTTTCCAGCCGAGATGCAGACCTGCCCGCCTCGGGTCCAGCGCGCTCCGCTGCACCTCACCTTCCCGAGCGGGCGCCCGCCGTGGTGCAAGGTCGCTTCCAGAGGCTCTTGCAACGATCTCGTACAGCTTGGAGACCGACGTCTCCTGACCGGTGCCGATGTTCAGCACGAGGCCGCCCCCTCGCCGCGCGGCGCGCGCGAAAGCATCCACGACATCGTCTACGTAGACATAATCACGGGTCTGGTTACCATCGCCGAAGACGACGCACGGGCGTCCCGAGACAAGGTTGCCTGCGAAGATCGCGACGACTCCGGCCTCGCCGTACGGGTCTTGCCGAGGCCCGTAGACGTTCGCGAGGGCGAGGGCGGTGAACTCGAGCCCGTGCAGCTCGCGATAGGCCACGAGGTAGTCGATGGCTGCCTTCTTCGACACGCCATAGGGCGACAGTGGCCGGTGCGGCTGATGTTCGTCGACCGGCAGGTTGGCATCCTCCGGCTCACCGTACAACGTGCCTCCGGAAGCGGCGAAGACGACTTTCGTCGTTGCCGCCGCCGCGCGAGCACCCTCGAGAACCTGGATCGTGCCGAGAACGTTCACCTCGGCGTCGAAGACCGGCCGGTCGACCGAGACACGGACGTCCGCCTGGGCGGCCAGGTGGAAGATCACCTCCGGTTGTCGGTGGCGCACGAGGTCGACGAAATCGCCCGAGCGCACGTCAAGGTTGTGAAAGCGCATCGTGCCGCCGCAGGTGCGGGCACCAGCAAGGTTGCCGAGCGATCCCGTCGACAAGTCGTCCACGACATCCACCTCGTAGCCTTCGGCGAGGAGACGGTCGACGAGATTCGACCCGATGAACCCGGCTCCTCCGGTGACCAATGCTCGCATGGGGTCCGCCTCCGGTCTCGAGCTGCTTCAGGACAACGGGTGGCGAGCGCCGTCGAGCACCGACCCCGCCGGCACCTTGGCTCCGGCCCCGACAATGGTCATCCCGGTCAGGCGGGCACCTTCGCCGATGACGGCGCGCGGACCGACGATGCTGTCTTCCACGGTGGCGCCCGAGCGGACCTCGACCTCGGACATCAGCAAGGACCGACCGATGACGCCGTCCGGCCCGATCCGTGAGCCGGCCCCGACGACGCTGTCGGACACGGCTGCTCCTTCGGCGATCGACGCTCTCGGGCCGACGTAGCTGTGCGGGCCAAGCTTGCCGGCGATCTCGGCACTCGGGTCAACCCAGACCCCGGTCCGAATCTCGGGCGCGGGCGGCCGGCTGAGGCGACGGCCGGAGAGGATGTCGAACTGTGCCTGAAGGAACTGCTGCGGCGTGCCGGTGTCGAGCCAGTAGGCCTCCGACGCGAGTGCGTAGAGCGTGCCCGCCGCGACCAGCTCAGGGAACGTCTCGCGTTCGATCGACACGCGCCGGTCGTTCGCGATCCGGTCCAGGACCGAGGTCTCCAGCACGTAGATTCCTGCATTGATCAGGTTCGTAGGGGCCTCGCCTTGCGGCTTCTCGATGAAGGCGGTGACCCGCCCCTGCGCATCGGTCGGCACGACACCGAACCTGGAGGGGTCCGCGACCGGCGTCAGTGCGATCGAGGCTTGTGCGGTGCGCGAGCGGTGGAATTCGACGAGGGACGATACGTCGAGTTCAGTGAGCACGTCTCCGTTGAGGACGAGGAACGTGTCGTTGACGCCGGCCTGTTCGGCTGCGAATCGGATGGCGCCGGCCGTGTCGAGCGGCTCGGGCTCGACGACGTAGTCGAGGGCCACACCTGCGAGCCGGTCGGACGGAAAGGCCTGGACGAACGCTTCGGCCCGGGGGCCCAGCGAGAGCACAGCCCGGTCGATGCCATGACCGGCCAGCCATTCGAGCACGTGCACGATCATCGGTCGCCCGACCAGGGGGAGCATCTGCTTGGGGATCTCCCAGGTGAGCGGCCGGAGCCGGGTTCCCTCGCCGCCGACGAGAACGACGGCGTCCATCAGCCAGTGGTGGTCGTCGTGCCTGCCGGCTTGGTGGTCGTGGTGCCTACCGGCTTGGTGGTCGTGGTGGAAGCGACGGTGGTGGTCGTGGTCTGAGACTTGAGGAACGCCGCGACCTGCTTCTGTGCCAGCGGCCGGGCGACCGAGGCCCCCTTCGGGAGGAAAGCCAGCATGAACATCTCGCCGTTGGCGTACCCGATGTCGGTGCTCGCAACCACCGACGACGTCGGCGCACTCGGCGAGATCCAGAGGAGCAGCTGGACGAGGCCCGGCTTCGATTGGCACTTGCGGCCGTTGTCGTAGGTGCCTGCGAGCTTGCCGAGCGAGCCCGGAAGCGTCATCGATGTGCCCGTCACTGTCACGCCCTCGGCAGTGAGGAATTTGGCGAGCGTGGCCTTCGTGCCTTCGAACTGGGACGCGTCCTTGCCCGCTCTCGCGGGCTTGATGTCGACTACGCCGTTGCCGGAGGTGATGATGCCCGAGCTCTGGTTGGCGCTGGGCGGCAAGTTGCCAACCCGGCCGCAGACATCGACCGAGAGGGCCACTTGCCAGTGGTCGGTCAACAGAGGAGCCGTCGTGTTGGCGAGGGTGGTGGAAGTCGTGGTCGACGGGTTCGCGGCCGCTTGCTGACGCTCGTGGCGACTGAACACGATCAGCCCGAGACCGACGACGCAGACCACCACCACGATCGAGTACCACCCCAAGGGCGTACGCGCCCTATAGCTGCGGCTGCCGCCGATGGACGCGGCATGCGCGACCCTGCGGCCAATGGAGTTCCTGGGCACGGGCCATGACTCTAGCCCCGGCTGGCTCCTGCATCCTCCCGCCCTGGTCCCTCCGGGGGCCTGCCGCCGCGGAGGCTACCCCGGTCGAGCGCGGCCGTTGAGCGTGACCGGCTCGCGCGAAGCGTGCTGACGAAGCGCTCGGACCACGCGAGCACGAGCCGCACGCCGAGCGCGATCGCCACGAGCGGCAGCAGGAGCCTCCGCCGTCCCGATGTCGAGCGACCTGCGAATCGCATGATGGACCGGTGGTGCGCCGCGATCATCCTGTAGGGCTTCAGCGACGTCGAGCGACCCTGCTCATGTACGACCCGGGCCGAGGGCTCGTAGAGAACCTCCCAGCCGGCGCGGTGCAGCCGCCAGCAGAGGTCCACGTCCTCGACGTACATGAAGTAGGCCTCGTCGAAGCCGCCGACCGCCTCGAAGGCTTGGCGTCGTACGAGAAAGCCGGCACCCGACACCCAGTCGGCGTTGCGCGCCCGGTGCTGGTCGTCGCCGAGCAGCCTGTATCGGCGCGTCCACGGGTTGTCGTGCCAGAACAGGCCGACAAAACCGTGCCCGAGCGCGTCGCCGAGGTCCGGGAACGCCCGGCCCGAGGAGTAGACCGAGCCGTCCGCCTCCAAGAGCATCGGTCCCGCCACGGCTGCATCGGGGCGCGCGTCGAGCGCTTCGGTGAGACGCTCGATGGCATCCGGCTCGGTGACGAGGTCGGGATTGCAGATGAAGAGGAGCTCGCGCTGACTCGACTGGGCGCCGATGTTCGCCCCGGCGCCGTATCCCCCGTTGCGCGGCGAGCGTATCAGGCGGCTTTGGACCTCGAGGGTTTGCGCCAGGGCAATCGAGCCATCGGTCGAGCCGTTGTCCACCACGACGACATCGGTGAGCCCGCTACGGCGCAGGCTCGCCAGACAACGGGCCAGCACCTCGCCTGCGTTGTAGTTGACGACAACTGCGCCGACCCTTCGGGAGATGTCGGACGCCGGCAACTCAGGCCGTCAGCTCGGCGACGAGTCCCGTGATCGCCTGCTCCCAACTCGGGAGCAGGTCCCAGCCCGCCAGCCGTAGAGCGGCGTTGTCGAGCACGGAGTTGGCGGGTCGGGGAGCAGGACGCGGTGGGCGCAGCTCGCCGGTCGAGATCGGCTCGACCCGTCCCGGATCCAGGCCCGCAGCGCGCACGACCAGGCGGGCGAACTCGTACCAGGTAGTTGAACCCTGGTTGGTCACGTGGAAGACACCGGCATGCCTTCCGAGCGAGAGCTCGACCACCCTGCGGGCAAGGTCTGCCGCCGACGTCGGGCTCCCCCGCTGGTCGTCCACGAAACGGAGGGCTTCTCCCTGTGCGGCCAGGCGCAGCACGGTCTTGACCATGTTGGCCCCCGTCGTGCTGCTCAGCCATGCCGTGCGAACGATTGTGTGGCCCGGGTCGAGCTCACGCTCGCCGCCGAGCTTGGAGCGCCCGTACACCGACAACGGGTTCGGATCGTCCCACTCGATGTAGGGCCGCGACAGGGTGCCGTCGAAGACATAATCGGTCGACAGGTAGCAAACGTGCGCCCCGACCAGGCGTGCGGCCTCGGCGACGTAGCGGGTGCCGAGGGAGTTCACCTGATACGCGCGATCGGGATCGGACTCGCAGGCGTCGACCGCCGTCCAGGCCGCCGCGTGGATGACGATGTCCGGCTGGACGGTTCCTATGGCGGCGAGCATCGCATCGCGATCGGTCAGGTCGAGCACACTTTCCTCGGGGGCGACGATGTCCAGCAAGGAACCGCGGCGGCGTTGCGCCGCCCGGCGTTGCAACTCGGCGACGACCTCGGTCCCGACCTGGCCGGTCACGCCGGTCACGAACACACGCACGACGACCGGCCTCAGGCTCGCCGGGCTGGCGCCGGCACGCTCGCCCAACCGGCCTCGACGACCGGCGAACGTCCGATCAGCGGCTCCCACCACGCGCGGTTGTCGCGGTACCAGTCGACGGTCGCTTCGAGGCCGAACTCGAAGCGCACGGTCGGCTCCCAGCCGAGCGCGGTACGGAGCTTGGTCGAATCGAGCAGGTAGCGCCGGTCGTGCCCAGGGCGGTCGGGGACGATTGTCTTGAGCGACTCGGGCCGGCCCGTCGCTTTGAGGACACCGTCGGCGATCTGCTCGATGCTCGCCTCTTGGCCGGAGCCGACATTGTAGGTCTCGCCGACCGTGCCGTCGGTGAGGACGAGCTCGATGGCGCGACAGTGGTCCTCGACGTGCAGCCACTCACGCCGGTTCTTCGTCGAGGCGTACAACGGGAGCGTCTCGCCCTCGAGGGCCCGCGTGGCAAACAGCGGGATGACCTTCTCAGGGAATTGGTACGGACCGTAGTTGTTGCAGCAGTTCGTGATCGTCGCCGGGAGGCCGAAGGTTTCGATGTACGACCGGACCACGTGGTCAGCGCCTGCCTTCGAGGCGTTGTAGGGGGTACGCGGCCGGTACGGGGAGTCCTCGTTGAACGACTCGTCGCTGTCGAGCGCCAGGTCCCCGTAGACCTCGCAGGTCGAGATGTGGTGGAACCTCGCAACGCCGGCTCGGCGAGCGGCTTCACACAGCGATTGGGTCCCGAGCACGTTCGTCCTGAAGAAACGGGCCGGGTCCAAGACGGCCAGGCTGTTGTGCGACTCGGCCGCGAAGTGCACGACCGTGTCGATCGCGTACTGGACGAGCGTGGCCTCGACCAAGGGCTGGTCGCAGATGTCGCCGTGGACGAAGATCATCCGGCCTGTGCTCTCGAGCTCGGCGAGGCTGCGACGGTCCCCGGCGTAGGTCAATGCGTCGAGAACGACGAGCTGGTCCTCTGGCCGACGCGCAGCCCAGAACCGCACGAAATTGGAACCGATGAAGCCCGCGCCGCCTGTGATGAGCAATTTCATGACCGGTCCAGGCTAATCGCCCACAGCCGGGGCCGGAATCACCCGGAGCCGGCGCAGCGCGCTGCCCACTTGGCCACGGCTCAGCGGACGTGGACGACGTCACCCGCGGAGACGGTCCGGATGCAGGCACCGGTGGAGACGAGAAGGCACCCGGCATCGTCGAGGTCAAGCGCCCTTCCTGTGAGGGTCTCGTCCACCAGCTCGACGCGGACCTCGCGCCCGATCGTCGCGCAAGCCTGGCGGTACCGAGATGCGAGACAGCGGCGTCCCTCGCGACTGGCGAGCATGGCACTCCAGGTGCCGACCCCTGCGAGCAGCCGACCGGTGAGCTCGCTCCGGTCGACCTGACGTCCAGCAATGCGGTTCAGCGAGGTGGCACGAGCGGCCATGGAGACCAAGCCGGGATCCTTCGAGTCCGCCGGCGGCCAGCCCGGGGGCCAGTTCACGTTGACCCCGATGCCGACGACGACCCAGTTGGACTTCCGAGCGACCCGCCCGCCCGGGCCGTCTTCAGTGCCGGGCGGCAAGATCTCCGACAGGATGCCCGCGACCTTTCGTTCGTCCTCGGCGCGCCCGGCATGAGACTCGGCCTCGCCCCCGGAGCCGCCGGTGACCGTGATCAGGTCATTCGGCCACTTCAGTGACAGCTCGACTCCGGCGGTCGCCCGGCAGGCCTGGACTGCGGCGAGCGCCACGGCCCAGGCGGCGAGATGAAGCTGCTCGGGACCCAAGTCCGCTTTGAGCAGGATCGAGCACAGCACCGCAGTGCCCGGCGGCGCTTCCCAGCTCCTGCCGAGCCGCCCTCGGCCCTCACTTTGGTGCTCGGCCACGACCGCATAGCCCTCGGGGACCTCGGAACCACCCGGCAGCCCGGCGTTCGCAAGCTCGAGCAGGTAGCGGTTCGTCGAATCGACGACCTGCAGGCGCTCCGGCACGGCGAAGGGAACCGGGCCCTCGTTGGTGGCGTCCCGCGTCACGACGGGTCGCCGTGGTGGCGCTCGCGGGTAGCCTGCTCGACTGAGCACTCCCGTACGCGTGGTCCGTCGGCTCGCGGCGCCTGCTCCATTGGGAGGCGAGGCTAGGTCGAGGAAGGAGGGCCGTGTTCGACAAGGTGCTCGTGGCCAACCGCGGCGAGATCGCCGTGCGGGTCGTGCGGACCTGCCGCGAGCTCGGGATCGCGACGGTCGCTGTCTATTCCGAGCTGGACCGCGACGCGCTTCATGTCCGTCTCGCCGACGAGGCATACGCCTTGGGTGGCCAGAGCGCGACCGAGAGCTACCTCGTGACCGAGGCCATCTTGGAGGCCCTGGCGCGCAGCGGTGCCGACGCGGTGCATCCGGGGTACGGGTTCCTCGCCGAGAACGCGGCGTTCGCTCGAGCGGTCGCCGCCGCCGGGGCGACCTTCATAGGACCACCGCCCGGTGCGATCGAGACCATGGGCGACAAGATCAGTGCTCGGCTCGCTGCCGAGCGCGCAGGCGTCGCCAGCGTTCCCGGCCGAAGTGAGCCGATTGCGAGCCCCGCCGAGGTCATCGCCTTCGGCGACTCCTACGGCTGGCCGGTGGCGATCAAGGCGGCGTTCGGCGGTGGCGGTCGCGGAATCAGGATCGTGGCCAGCGCCACCGATGTTGCATCCGCCCTGGAATCTGCCCAGCGTGAGGCTGAGTCCTCCTTCGGGCGCGGCGAGGTCTATGTCGAGCACTATCTCAGCTGGCCCCGTCACATCGAGATGCAGGTGTTCGCCGACCGCTACGGGAACGCGGTGTGGCTGGGCGAGCGGGACTGTTCCTGCCAGCGCCGTCATCAAAAGCTCCTCGAAGAGAGTCCTGCGGCACAGTTCCCCGACGAGCTGCGCCGGGCCATGGGCACTGCCTCGGTGCGGATCTGCCGGGCGTGCAAGTACGAAGGCGCCGGGACGGTCGAGTTCCTGTACGAGGATGGGAGCTTCTACTTCCTGGAGATGAACACCCGGCTGCAGGTGGAGCACCCCGTCACCGAGTTGCTGACCGGGCTCGACCTTGTCGAGTGGCAACTGCGTGTCGCGGCAGGCGAGCCGCTCCCGTTGTCGCAAGGCGCAATCGCCTCACTGAGCCGGGGGCACGCCATCGAGGCGCGGATCAACGCCGAGGATCCGGCAGCCGGCAAGTTCCTCCCCAGCCCCGGCACCATCACCAGGCTCCGCCTTCCCCAGGGTTTCGGTGTGCGGTCGGACTCCGGCTTCGAGCCCGGCGACACGGTCAGCCAGTTCTACGACAACCTGGTCGCGAAGATCATCGTCTGGGGCGAGGACCGTGACGCTGCCCGCGCCAGGTTGCTGCGGGCGCTGTCGGAGACCGAGGTCGAGGGCATTGCGACGACCATCCCGGCGATTCAGGCGATCCTCGCACACGCCGAGTTCATCGAGGCTCGCCACTCGACTCGTTGGCTGGAGGAGCGCCTCGATCTGTCGGCTGTCGCCGCGTCCCAGCCCGCGAACGGACCGCCGCGGGGCACCGAGAACATGGTGATACGGGAGGTCGACGCCGAAGTCGACGGGCGCCGTTTCAGGGTGAGGCTTTGGGTCCCCGATACCGCCGCCGCCCGGCCGGCGCTGCCGGGCAGGCGAACGCCCGCCATTTCCCGACCGCGTGCGACCACCGGACCGGTGCTCGCCGCCGACGGGAAGGTCACGGTTCCCATGCAGGGGACGATCATCAAGGTGCTCGTGACCGAGGGCGATCTCGTCGAAGCCGACCAGACCCTGTGTGTACTGGAGGCCATGAAGATGGAGAACCCGATCAGCGCGGACCGGGCGGGAACGGTGAAGGAACTGCACGTCTCGGTCGGTGACTCGCTCGGCGCGGGCGACGTCGTGGCGGTCATCGGGTGAGCGGCGTGGAGGCCGCGGCCGCCAAGCAACGAGCAAGGATGACCATCGCGGGCGCCCGCGACCGACTCATCGCGCTGTCGCGGACGATCCATGGCCACCCGGAAATCGGCTTCGAGGAGGAACGGGCGTCAACCTGGTGCGCCGAGGCTCTCACCGATGGCGGCTACACCGTCGAGCGAGGGATCTGCGGGTTGCCGACCGCGTTCGCCGCCAGTGCCGGGACCGGACCGCTCACGGTGGCGATCTGCGCCGAGTACGACGCCCTTCCCGGGATCGGCCATGCCTGCGGCCACAACGTGATCGCGTCCTGTGCCGTTGGCGCCGCACTCGGATTGGCGCCGCTCGCGGACGACCTGGGCATCACTGTTCGCGTGCTCGGCACGCCTGCTGAAGAAGGCGGCGGCGGCAAGGTCCTCATGATGCAGCGCGGTGGGTTCGACGGCGTCAACGCCGCGCTCATGGTGCACCCGGCGCCGAGCGAGCTCGATCGGATGCCGTGTCTCGCCGTGAGCCATTTCGACGTCCGCTACACCGGCAAGGAAGCGCACGCTTCGGCGTTCCCCGAGCGGGGCGTCAATGCCGCAGATGCGATCACGGTCGCCCAGGTCGCGATCGGGCTGCTCCGTCAGCACTCGGGCCGCGACGATCAGGTCCACGGGATCGTCACCTGCGGCGGTGCGGCCCCGAATATCGTGCCCGCACTGGCTGTGGCGAAATTCTACGTACGTGCGGAGACTCTCGAAGCCCTCTTGGTCTGGGAGCCGCGAGTCATGAGATGTTTCGAGGCGGGCGCGCTGGCGACAGGCGCCGTCCTCGAAGTGGTGCCCCAGGCACCCCGGTACTCGGAGTTCCTCACCGACGAGCCGATGGCGGCGCTCTACCGCAGCAACGCCGAGGCAATTGGCCGCGTCTTTGAGGCCGGGGCGCAAGCGGCCATGAGGGCGTCGACCGACATGGGCAACGTGTCGCTCGCGATCCCTGCGATCCACCCGCTTCTCGCCATCGACTCACTCCCGGCGGTCAACCATCAGGCGGAATTCGCAGCGGCTGCCGCAAGCCCGGCGGCCGATCGTGCCGTGCTCGACGGCGCCGTGGCCATGGCGTGGACGACGATCGACCTTGCGAGCGACGAGGTCGTGCGCCGGCGCCTGAGCGCGACGGCGTACCGGCACGCTTGAGCCTTCGGTCCCCGACATCGCCTCAACGGCTCGGCCGGTACTCCCCGAATACGTCGCGCAGCGCATCCGACACCTCTCCCAACGTCGCGCGGCGCTTCAATGCCTCGCGCATGGGGACAAGGAGGTTCTGTGTGCCGTGGGCCGCCGCCCGTACATCGTCGATCGCCGCGTCGACGCCGGCCTGGTCCCGCGATGCCCGAAGCGCGCGCAGGCGCTCGACCTGGTCGTGCTGCAGGGACGGGTCCAGGGGGAAGACCTCCGGCTCACCTGTGTCCTCATCGACGAACCGGTTGAGGCCCACAACGATCTCGGCTCCTGACTCGACGGCCTTGGCGTACTCATAGGCTGCCTGCTCGATCTCGTCCTGCATGAAGCCGGCTTCGATCGCAGCCACCGCGCCACCGAGGGCGTCGATGCGCGCGATGTAGGCGAGCGCAGCGCGTTCCACTTCGTTGGTCATCGTTTCGACGAAATAAGAGCCAGCCAGCGGGTCGACGGTGTCGGTCACGCCCGATTCGAACGCGATCACCTGCTGGGTTCGAAGCGCGAGCTTGGCCGCGTGCTCGGTCGGGAGCCCGATTGCCTCGTCGAAGCCGTTGGTGTGGAGGCTCTGGGTCCCCCCGAGGACCGCGGCGAGAGCCTGTAGCGCCACTCGAACGATGTTGTCGTCGCTTTGCTGGGCCGTCAGCGTCGAACCTCCGGTCTGGGTGTGGAAGCGGAGGCGTTTCGATCTCTCGTCTGTAGCGCCGAAGCGCTCCGTCATCGTCCGGGCCCAGATCCTGCGCGCAGCCCTGTACTTCGCGACCTCTTGGAACAGGTCGTTGTGGGCATTGAAGAAGAACGAGAGCCGCGGCGCGAAGGCGTCGACGTCAAGGCCCGCATCGAGCGCGGCCTGCACGTAGGCGATCCCATTCGCGAGCGTGAACGCCAGCTCTTGAACCGCCGTCGAGCCAGCTTCACGGATGTGATAGCCCGAGATCGAGATCGTGTTCCAGCCCGGGATCTTCTCGGCGCAGTAGGCGAAGGTGTCGGTCACCAGGCGCATGGAGGGCCGGGGCGGGTAGATGTAGGTGCCGCGGGCGACGTATTCCTTGAGGATGTCGTTTTGGATCGTGCCACTGATGGACGACGCAGCGACACCCTGCTCGTCGGCGACAAGCTCGTAGAGCAGCAGCAGGACCGCCGCCGTGGCGTTGATCGTCATCGAGGTGGACACGCTGTCGAGGGGAAGCCCGGCAAGCAGGCTGCGCATGTCGTCGATCGAGTCGATGGCCACGCCGACCTTTCCGACCTCGCCCTCTGCAAGCGGGTGGTCGGAGTCGTATCCCATCTGGGTGGGCAGGTCGAACGCGCACGACAGCCCGGTCTGGCCGGCCTCGAGCAGGAACTTGAAACGTTCGTTGGTCTCCTCGGCCGTCCCGAACCCGGCGTACTGGCGCATCGTCCAGAGCCGGCCTCGGTACATGTCGCGCTGAACTCCCCGCGTGTAGGGGTAGACGCCGGGCTCGCCGAGCTCGAGCACCGGATCGAAGCCCTCCAGGTCCTCCGCGACGTAGCGGCTTCGGATCTCGATGCCGGAGTCGGTCCGGCGCACATCTTCACCGGTCGCCATCGACAAAGCGTAAGTTTGTGCCGCCGAGGTTGTCACCTCGGGTCTTTGGCCGTGCGGTGCGCGCCGGCTCAGCCGGTGACTGCGAGAAGCGGCGGCTTTGTCGGGTGCGGCATGCAGAGCTCGTCGTACTCGGCGACGACGATCTCGCCGGCGTGCTCCCCGCAGGCTGGGCAGGCAGGGTCCCTCCGGATCCTGAAGGTCCGGAACGACTGCTCGAGGGCGTCGTAGGCGAGGAGGCGGCCGACGAGCGGCTCCCCGATCTTGAGCAGGAGCTTGATCGCCTCGACCGCCTGAATGGACCCGATGATCCCGGGCAGCACTCCGAGCACGCCGGCTTCAGCGCACGAAGGCGCCAGCTCCGCGGGTGGAGGTTCGGGCACGAGGCACCTGTAGCAGGGGCCTTCATACGGGAGGAAGACCGTCGCTTGCCCCTCGAAACGGAAGATCGACCCGTGCACGACCGGGACCCTCTTCACAAGCGATGCGTCGTTGACGAGATAGCGGGTCGGGAAGTTGTCCGTCCCGTCCACGATCAGGTCGTAGGAGTTGATGATCTCGAGCACGTTGCCGGCACCGAGACGCACGTCGTAGGTGACCACGTCCACGTCAGGGTTCATGGCTGTGAGCGTCTTCTTCGCGGAGTCAACCTTGCGCTCGCCGATGCGGTCGAGATTGTGCAGGACCTGGCGCTGCAGGTTCGACGAGTCGACGACGTCCATGTCGACGATCCCGATCGTCCCCACCCCCGCCGCAGCCAGATAGAGCGCGGCGGGCGAGCCGAGGCCGCCGGCGCCGAGCAGGAGCACCTTCGACTCGAGGAGACGCTGTTGTCCGGCCTCTCCGATCTCCGAGAGCAGCAGATGCCGCTGGTAGCGGTTGCGCTGATCGCTGTCGAGTGTCCTGGGGGTGACCCAGGCCCGCCCCTCGTCCTTCCACCTGTTGAACCCTCCGGTCATCGAGGCCACCTCGGAGTAGCCGAGGTTTCCGAGTGCCTGTGCGGCCAGAGCTGAGCGAGTGCCGCCGGCGCAGTAGACGACGATCTTGCGGTCCTTGTCAGGGACACGGCCCTCCACCTGAAGCTCGAGCAGGCCTCGCGGCAGGTGGAGCGCACCGGGCACTGCGCCCTGGGCGTATTCGTCGGCCTCACGGACATCGAGGAAGAGCGCCTCGTCAAACAGGGCGTCGGCGTCGGCAGGCTCGATCTCGGCGATGTCCTGTTTCGCCTGGTCCAACATGTCCCTGAAACTCGGCACCTTCCCCGCCTCCTCCACGGCGCCCCACCTCTGCCACGGCGCTTCCTGAGGCGTCAAACGCTACCAGTGCGATCAACATTCCGAAGCGACGCCGCGTCCCTCGGTTCTGCTCCAGATGAGGCCGCAACCTCGCGTTCGAGGCTCCAGGTCCGTTAGCGTCCGCGTCGTGGAACTGGGTGAGGTCGTCCGACGGCGAAGGATGACGCGGCGCTACTCGAGCGAGCCAGTGCCGGCCGACGTCCTGGACCGGGTGCTGGGCGTCGCTGTCCGCGGGCCGTCCGCGGGCTTCAGCCAAGGGGTCGACCTGCTCGTGCTCGAAGGTCCTGCACAGACCAGGCAGTTCTTCGAGGTGACCAGCGACCCGGAGTTCCTCGCCGGGGAGCGGGCGCTGCACGGGCTTCTCCCGGCGCCGGTGATCGTCCTGCCGATCGGCGATCCGAGGGCCTATGTCGCGCGCTACGCCGAGGCGGACAAGGCCCGCTCGAGCCTCGCCGGCCTTGCAGCTGAGCACTGGCCGGTGCCGTACTGGCTCGTGGATGCCTCGTTCACGGTCATGCTGCTGCTCCTCGCCGCCACCGACGAAGGGCTCGGCGCGCTCTTCTTCCGGTTGCACCGGGACCCTGGCCCGTTGCTCAGCGCGCTCGGCGTGCCCGAAGGCAAACAGGTCATAGGTGCGGTCGCACTCGGCTACGAGACGTCCCCCGTCCCGCCGGAGGCCACCAGACCACCCGGGTCGCCGGTGCGTCGCGTCCGGCGATCGGTGGGCGAGGTCGTCCACAGGGGGCGTTGGTAGCTTCGACCGGGTCTTTCGCGCGGGTCTCGAGCCGGCCGTGTCACCTCGCACTCCACGGGCGGCGCGTGCCCGGGCCGGCAACCCGCCGGCGTGTCCGGGTGGTCCGTTCAGGGGCGTCCGGCGCTGACCAGGCCGGCGAAGTAGATCCTGACGAGGGCGACGTTCGTCCCGGGCTCGGCCGCCTGGATCACTGTCTCGGCTCCGAAGGGACCCGAGCCGAGGTACATCACGACGTGGGAGATGGGGTTCACGCCGTCATCGGCAAAGTGGTAGAAGAGAAGGTCGCCAGGCTCCAGGCGGCCCAGCGACACCGGGCGGGACTCCTCCCACTGCAGCGTCGCCGAGTGGGCGAGCGGGTAACCAGCCGCCGCCCACGCGAGCATCGTCAGCCCCGAGCAGTCGACTCCCGCACTGTCCGCACCCCCCCACACGTATGCAACGCCGAGGAACTTCCGCGCCGCCATCGCGGCCTTGAGACCCTGGGCCCCCGTGGCGACACGCGACACGTCGGTGCCGGCAAGGTCCGGCCCGATCAAGGGGCTGCCCCCTGGCAACGGGGAGAAGAGCCGGGCGAACTCCTTGGGCCCGACCAGGCCCAGAAGCCGTCGGCTGATCGAGGAGTAATTGCTCGCCGCCTTGCGCATGAGGGCCCCCGCTCGGGCGCGCACCTGAGCCTCAGCGGCCAGGGTCCGGGCAATCTGGCGGGAGTTCTCGAGGGCGACGGAGCGCGAGGCACGCGCGGCGCCGGCCGCCGTCCGGTAACGCCCGAGGGCCTGGTACAGCTGGCTAAGTGCGACGCCCGAATAGACCTCGGCCATCTCGGCGTAGGATGCATTCTCCGAGACCAGCCCCGAGCCGACCCCGGTGAGCCCGCCCGTGACGTAGGCAAGAGCCGCAGCCTGGCGGAGACGGGCGCTGGCCACATACAGGTGGCGGCCGGTGGTACCGACCCGGCGGTCGAGCCTGCCCACCTCCTGCCGGGCACTGGCCAACTTGAGTTTCTCGATGTCGTAGAGCTCGGACAACGATGCCGCTTTCTGGTCGTCCGCGGTGACGAGGGCTGCCGCCCTCAGCAGGCGGTGCAACAGTGGCTCGAACTTGGGTGCGACGGCCGGAAGTGTGGACGTCGTCGTCGACGGGGGCCTGTTCGCGCTCGTCCGGGCCGTGGCCGTCTTGCCTGCTCCGCCACTGCTCGGCCGAGCTGCCAGTGCGACCGAGGGAAAGCTCAAGGTCACGATCGCCGCGGCGACGCCCACCACCAAGCACCTGGCACGCGACATGTCTGACACCTTAGCGCGGTTGACTTGACCACTCAGAGTGGTCATCCGGGTGAAGCCTTGTTCGGGCAGGCGCGCCGTCACGCTCGGCCCGGCCCCGATGGCTTCGCTGGCCTCGGGCGGCACCGGTCGGCCGAGCCGGTCAACCGGCGACCACGGCAAAACGAGGCGTCACTCCCAAGAACCGCTCGAGCACCGACGGCAGTGCCGCCCGAGTCGCCCACTCCACGTCGCGAAGCCGCTCGACTCGAGCGGGACCCCAGCTCGTCGAGTCAACGAGCCCCACTAGAAGCTCCGGGCTCGTGCCCGAGCCAAACGGCAGCTCCGAACGCAGGCCGGCGTCGTACTCGGCGTGGTGTCCTGGCGGCTCGTTCCGCAACCGACCGAGAAGGGCCCGGGCGCGAGCACGGAGCTGCTCCTCAGGACCGGCATTCGACCCCCAGGTGCTTTCCAGGAGCACGAGCGTCCCCGTCGGCGCCGCCCGGTGCCATGCCTCGAGCGCAGTCTTGGGCTCCGGCAAGGTCCAGACGAGGTGCCGCTCCACGACTGCCTCGTAACCGTCGCGAGGCGGTTCGGCCGCATTGCCCTCGACGATCTCGATGTCGAGAGAGCGACGCTGCGCCTTCGCCCTCAACTGCGCAAGCATGCCCGGCGCCAGGTCCAACGCCGTGACACGGTAACCCTCACGGGCCAGCAACAGGCTCAGGAAGCCGGTCCCAGCCCCCGCGTCGAGCACGCGCGCCGGCGGGGCAGGCAGCAGTCTGCGCAAAGTCGCCGCCCAGACCGCCAGTTCCACCGGTGTCTGCGGATCGTGCCCGGGCGATTGGTCGTAGGTTGCCGCGTCCAGGTCCCAGTAGTCGCGCACCTGCCGCTCGAGATCACCGCCTTGGGACATCTCCCGGCCTCCCTTCACACAAGTCTCACGCCCAGCAGCCCGGCCAGGCCTGCGACTACAACCTATTCAGGTCAAGCGGTCCGCGATGGGGAGCGCTGCGCCCTCGTCGCCGACTTCGGCGCGAGATCAGGCCGGCTCACGGCGCCGGCGCGAGCTCGTCGATGAGCTCCCACAGCATCGCCACGTGACGTTCCGTCGTCCAGGTCCCGCCGATGCAGCACCGGATCACGTAGTGGCCGGCGAGCCTCGTGTGGCTCAGGAAGACTCGGCCGGTGGCATTGAGCTCGGCGAGCAACCGCTCGGACACGTCGTCACCTCCGACGTGCCTGAAACAGGTCAGGTTCAACGCCGGCGGGGCACAGAGCTCGAAACGAGGGTCCGCGACCACCAGTCCTTCGAGATGTCTCGACAGCCGCACATGCTCGCGCACGTGTCGGCGCAGCCCCTCTGCTCCGTAGCAGCGAAGCACGAACCACAACTTGAGAGCCCTGAAGCGCCGACCCAACGGCACCTGCCAGTCCCGGTAGTCGAGGACCAAGCCCGACTCGCTGGCATCGTTACGGAGATACTCCGGGGTGATCGAGAGGGCATCGATGAGGCTGGCCCGATCGGCGAGGTAGAGGCAGTCGCAGTCGAAGTTGGTCAGCAGCCACTTGTGCGGGTTGAACGCATAGCTGTCGGCGAGCTCGAGCCCGTCGTGCTGGGATCGCAGCTCCGGACAGATCGCCGCTGATCCTGCCATCGCGGCGTCGACGTGGAGCCAAGCCTGCTCGGCGCGGCAGAGCTCGCCGATCGCCCGGACCGGGTCGAAAGCCATCGAGGAGGTCGTGCCGGCGGTGGCGACCACGCAGCAGGGAACGAGCCCGGCCTCGCGGTCGACCTGGACGGCTGACTCGAGCGCGGCCAGGTCCATCCCGAATGCCTCGTCCACGGCAATCAGGTGCACGCGCGCGGGAGAGAAACCGGCGACCCGGGCCCCCTTCTGCACAGATGAGTGCGCCTCGGCCGAGGTGTACACGCAAAGGTCGGTGAGGACCGCGCCGGCGTTGATCGCCCGCTCCCGGGCAGCGAGCAGGGCACACAGCGTCGCTGATGAAGCACTGTCTTGGATCACTCCGCCACCCCGGGACTCCGAGCGGAACCGGGCAGGCAGGCCTAGCAGTTCGACGAGCCAGTCCAGCATGACCGTCTCGATCTCGGTGCACGCCGGACTCGTCGCCCATCCCATCCCGTTGACGCCGAGCCCGGCGGTCACAAGCTCGCCGAGGATCGCCGGTGGGGACGCGTTGGCAGGAAAGAAACCGAAGAACCCGGGTGACTGCCAGTGAGTGGTCCCCGGAAGCACGATCCGGTCGAGATCGGCGAGAACCGCCTCGAACGGCTCGGGCAGCTCTGGGGGAGAGCGCGGCAACATCGCCGCGATCTCCCCGGGAACAGTCGTTGCGAGCACCGGGTAGCTCTCGAGACTCGTCAGGTAGTCAGCGACCCAGTCGACGGTCCGGCGGCCGTGGCGCCTCAAGTCCTCCGGAGTCACGAGGAACGAGCTCGGCTCAGTCACCGCGCGGATCATAGGACCGGTGCCAGTAGCGGTCGCCCGGGACGGCAAGATGGCAACCACACTCTCTCGGAACTCGGGCCGTTCGCCTCCTACACTGGAGCCGCGGCCACCGGACCATGACCGATGGGACCCGGATCTCGAGGAGGTACGACGATGGATGTGAAAGTCGGAGATCACCTTGTAGTCCGGGGCCGCACCGTTGCCCAACCTGACAGGACCGCCGAGGTACTGGAGGTGCTCGGTACGGACGGAGGCCCCCCTTACCAGGTCCGTTGGACGGAGGACGGGCACGAGGGACTCTTCTTCCCGGGGCCTGACGCGTTGGTCGAGCACCTTTCGAAGGGCGCCAAGAAGCGTACGAAGTAGCCGCCGCGCGGCGGCATCAAGCCGTGATTTGGCCGCGGCCATCATCTCTACGTCGATGTGGACGACGATGCCACCGACCGGCAGGGCCAGCGTCTCGACCACCGCAGCGTGGTCAATGACCGCGAGGCCTCCTCCGATCCTGATCACCTCGTTGATCGCGAGAGCCATGTCGGACGGGTCGTGCCTGCAAAGACCATGTTGTCGTCGTCCGCGAGCACTCGCACCGGGGAGCCAAGGGTCTGATCAGCTGGATCCCGTCGGGCCTGACCGGCGCCCGCTTCATCGTGTTGAGCAGCGCCAGGCCGCGCGTCGCTGCACGTGGCCGCCGCGACGTGCGTCGAGCTTCGGCGACGGGGAGCCCCTTCGAGATCACCTGTTCGACGACGAAGCTCGCCGGGTCGTCGACAACCAGCACGTCGAAGCCACGTCGCGGCCGGCAAGCAGCCGGGCAACCTGCTGACGGGCTAGTGCTCCGCCTGGCCGTAGTAGGCGCCGCTTCCGTGCTTTCTCAGGAAGTGGCGATCGATCAGCTGCGAAGTGATCTGGTCCAGACACGGGCTGAGCCCTGGTGAAACCTGAAGTGAAAGCTGTGCCATCCGGGCCACTTCCTCCACGACCGCAGCGTGAAGCACCGCACCCGAAGCATTACGTCCCCACGTGAAGACCCCGTGCGATGCGACGAGCACCGCAGGCACCTCGTCAGGGTCAAGTGCTTCGAACGTCTCGACTATCACCCGCCCGGTTTCCTTCTCGTAGGCGCCGGCTATCTCCTGGTGTGTCAGGTCGCGAGTACAGGGGACGGCGCCCCTGAAGTAGTCGGCGTGCGTGGTTCCCAGGCACGGGATCGGTCGACGAGCTTGCGCCCAGCTCGTCGCCCATGTCGAATGCGTGTGGACGACGCCGCCTGCGGTCGCGAACGACCGGTAGATCTCGAGATGTGTCGGGGTGTCAGACGACGGCTTCAGACCTTCCAGATGCTCGCCCGACTCCAGCGAGACAACCGCCATGTCGTCCGGAGACAGATCGCCGTAAGGCACGCCGCTCGGCTTGATCACGACGAGGCCCAGATCTCGGTCGATCCCGCTGACGTTTCCGAAAGTACCGAACACCAGGCCGCGCCCGACGAGCTCGAGGTTGGCCTCTCGCACCATTCGCTTCAGGTCTGCGACCGTCAACGGATCCTCCGATGCATCGCCAGCCAACACTAGGCGAAACGAACCTCAATCGCGCCAGGCAGGATCGGACCTTCTGCACTCCGCCGGCGGGCGCCGACAACGCGGGCGGGGTCGTCCTCGCTTGGCAACGGAACCAACAGCGACATCGACAAGGCGCTCCCCACTGCGCACGGGATCTCTCGCCCGGCCGCCGGTGCCCACGATGTCGCTGAGCCGGGTCTGGGTGTCAAGGACAGATGACGATCGCGTTGCAGTTGCATAATTCTCGACTGACACAGTAAGGTTTCGCCACTGTTCGAGGACAGGTGCGGGGGCGCAACCGGTGTTCCCTAAGTGCATACCCAATAGGAGATAGGAGGAGTCCTCATGAGGCACTTGCTCTTGAAGGCCGGTGTGCCGCTCGTGGCCGGAGCACTCGTGCTCGCCAGCTTGAGCGGGGCGGCGTTCGCGAACGCCAAGCCGCTGGCCACCGCCAAGCCCACGTTCATTATTGCCTACGAAGGCCCGCTCTCGGGTGGGAACCTGCAGCTCGGCCTGGACATGGAATTCTCGGTCCGGTACGCCGTCAACCAGGCGAACTCCGGCAAGTCGCAGTTCGGCAAGCTTCCTTTCAAGCTCGAGTTCCTCGCCAAGGACGACCAGGGTTCAGGGACGAAGTCGCCGACCATCGCCGAGGAGCTCGTCGCGAAAAAGTCGGTCATCGCCGTTGTCGGCCCCGCCTTCTCGGGGGCCACAAAGGCTGCCGAGCCGACCTTCAGCGCGTACCACCTTGCGACCGTGAGCCCGTCCGCGAGCCTGCCGGCGCTCGCGACCTACGGATGGCACAACTTCTTCCGGGTCATCCCGTCCGACTTCGTCCAGGGACCGGCTGACGCCCTGTACATCGACCACACGCTCCACCTGAACAACTTCTACGTCGTCAACGACGCCAGCACCTACGGGGTCGGACTTGCGAATGCCTTTGCCACCCAGGCCAGGAAGGACCATGCGAAGGTGACCCTCGGCTCGTTCCCCGGCACGACCCAGTGCACCGACGGGACCGGAAGCACCACGCAGTACCCCGACGACGCAGCGCTCGTCAAGGCCGCTCACCCACAGCTGTTGTTCTACGCCGGTTACTACTGCGACCTCGGCCTGCTGCTCAGCGCGCTGCACAAGGTGGGCTACACGGGCAAGGTCTTCAGCGGAGACGGAAGCGACAGCGCGACGCTCATCTCGGGCACCAACCCGCGCAGCGCCGCCAACGGTGTATACGCCAGCTGCGGGTGCGCTGTGCTCGGCACCACCAAGGCCGACAAGGCTTTCGCGGCGGGCTTCAAGGCGCTCGCGCACTTCGCCCCGGCCATCTACTCGGCTGAGTCGTTCGACGCGACGAACACGATCATCGACACGATGAAGCTGATGGCCGAGGCTGCCGGGACGGTGGCCATCACCCGTGCGAACCTCGTCACGGCCCTTCACCGAATCACCTATGTCGGCCTAACCAAGACGATTTCCTTCAAGGCCGACGGGGACATCGCCGGGACGACGATCTACGTCAACAAGGTGGAACACGGCGCCTTTGTGCAGCTCGGAGTCGAGTAGCACCACTCAGCACAGTGTGAGAGAGCCGGGCACTCCGCGACTGCGCGGAGTGCCCGGTTTTTTTCCTTCATCGAGCCCTACTGCTGCAACTGAGTAGTCTGCTGCGCAAGGCCGAGGAGAATGATCGGAACGCATGCACTGCCCGGCGTTCATAGCCAACAACAACATCTGGGTCTCGCTCGTCGTTGGCGGCCTTGCCAACGGGTTCCTCTACGCGCTCATCGCCCTCGGCTACACCCTGGTCTACGGCGTTCTCAGGCTCATCAACTTCGCCCACTCCGAAGTGTTCATGGCCGGGGGCTTTGGTGGCCTGTTCGCGATGCGGGCGATCCTCGGCACGTCCTCTCCGGCGGGGTTCTGGGCGATCGGGTTCGTGGTCGTCGGGATCCTCGCGGGTAGCCTCGCCGGCGGCGCCACCGCCCTGGTACTCGAGCGGGTCGCGTACCGACCCTTGCGAAAGCGGAACGCACCGAGGCTGACCTATCTCATCAGCGCCATCGGTGCGTCCTACTTCCTCTTCAACCTAGGGGGCAAGGAGTTCGGGCGGTACACGGCGTTCATCCCGACGCCCACCGTGATCCAAGGCAATTCCTTCGATCTCTGTGGCGTCGGTGTGCAGTCGGTCTGGATCCTGACCATGGCCACTGCGCTCGTCCTGCTGTTCGTGCTCGACACCGTCGTGAACAGGACCAAGCTCGGCAAGGGCATCCGCTCCGTCGCCCAGGACGCCGAGACCGCGAGCCTCATGGGCGTGCACATAGACCGCACGATCGCACTCACCTTCGTGCTTGGCGGTCTCATGGGTGGCGCCGCAGGGTTCCTCTTCGGCCTTCAGTTCGGCGTCATCTACACGATGGGCTTCGTCCCAGGGCTGAAGGCTTTCACCGCCGCGGTCCTCGGGGGCATCGGCAACATCCGGGGAGCCATGATCGGCGGCCTGCTCCTCGGGCTGTTCGAGAGCATCCCGCTGCGCTGGATATCCGCCCAATGGCAGGACGTCGTCGCCTTCGGCGTGCTTGTCATGCTCCTGCTCTTCCGGCCGACGGGCATCCTGGGTGAGCGGCTCGGGAGGGAGGCATGACCTCGACCGGCCCGGGGACCGAGACCCGCCCGGGCCCGGAGCGCACCGGCGCACCGGCACGAGCCGCGCGCTCGACACAACTTGCGAGCCTCACCACCAGCCAGACTGCGCGACGTCTCGGCGTGTGTGTGGTGGCCGCCCTGGTCCTCGCGGTCATGACCGGACCCCCGGGGAACAACGCAGCGCCGACCTCCGGGTTCACCGGCTCGCTGCAGTTCCCCAGGCTGTTGTGGTTCCTCGGGTTCGGTTCCGGGTTGTTCGCGATCGTCACGATCTGGCACACCCTCGGCGGAACGGCAGGCTCGAGAGCCGACCGCCTCCGCTCGTCGATCTTCAGGCTGACAGCCCGGCGAAGGGCGCGCCTGGCCATCGACCTGGCGATCGTCGCCTTCGGATTCATCTGGGTTTCCTGGATCTCACCGAACGACACCTGGAAGGGCGGCGTCTGCATCGAGATCGGTTGCGCGTTCGCGGCGATGGAGCTGGTGGTCCACCTGTTCGAGTCACGGTCGCTGCGGATCGCCAGGCCCGGGGGCTACGCGTTCGTCGCCCTCTACGGGGTGCTCGCGTGGATGCACAACCCCGTCTCGAAGTACCTGAACACGATCGGGGCGGTACCGCACAGCCGGACCCTGGGCCTCCTCCTCCTGTGGCTCGCGCTCGGCCTGACCGTGCTCGAGGGGTTGCTCTTCGGCCTGGCGACCTCCCGCAAGGTGATCGCCCCCCGGCATGGCCGGGGGCTCGCCGTGGTCGTCGGCGTCATCCTTGCCGCTTACGGGTGGTTGACCTGGACGTCGTGGGCGTTGTGGCGCGCGTCAACTCCCAATTCGCTCGCGCACTGGTTGGCCTCCATCCACATCCTGGTCCACGACCACACAGCAGGGCTCGCGGTCATCGCCACCGGTGTTGTCGTCCTCGTGTTCGCCCTGGTCTGGGTGGCGATCGACCTCGTTGGTGCCCTCGGGGGGCCACCTCCCGAGCACGGCCGCTACGAGTTCGTAGGCATCACCAAGCAGGCCAAGTTCGCCTATGGGAAGACCGCGATCACCATCGCAGCACTCCTAGTGGCGATCCAGTGGCCCCTGCACATGGACCCGGGCATCCAGTCGATCCTCACAACCCAGGTTGCGATCTACGTGCTGCTCGCCATGGGCCTCAACGTCGTCGTCGGCTTCGCCGGCCTGCTCGACCTCGGGTATGTCGCGTTCTGGGCGATCGGCTCCTACACCACGGCCTACTTCACCGGCGCTCTGCCCATCCAACCGCCGTTCATCCTCAACCCGTTCTGGATCATCCCGTTCGCCATCGTGGCCGCGATGCTCACCGGCACCCTGCTCGGAACTCCCACGCTCCGGCTCCGAGGGGACTACCTGGCGATCGTGACCCTGGGATTCGGGGAGATCATCGAGGTCGTCGCGAACAACCTCGACGGGGTGACAGGCGGACCCGCAGGTACCCCGGGCGTCATCCCGCAGTTCTCCGTTCACCTGCCCTCGGTCAACTACGCCTGGACGGGTACGGTGCTGCCCTACTACTACCTGATCCTCGGGGTCGCGGTCGTCTTCATGGTGGCGTTCAGCTTCCTCGAGCATTCCCGCGTGGGACGATCCTGGACGGCGATCCGTGAAGACGAGGTCGCGGCTGACTCCCTGGGCATCAACGCCCTGAAGTACAAGGTCATGGCCTTCGCCATCGGGGCCTCGACCTCCGGGTTTGCCGGAGTCTTCTTCGCAAGCCAGGTCCAGAGCCTCTCGCCGGACGACTTCGTCGTCCAGACGTCGATCCTGATCCTCGTCTTTGTGATCTTTGGAGGCATGGGCTCGATCGCGGGCGCGGTGATCGGTGCCTTCGTGATCCAGTGGCTCCCCCAGTACCTCCAGATCCACTCGTTCCAGGACTACCAGTTCCAGGACGAGTTCATCTACCTCGGCGCCCTTCTCATCCTCCTCATGATCTTCAGGCCGCAGGGGATCATCCCCTCGCGGCGCAGGCGCCGGGAGATCCTCCTCACCGAGGAGGGCGGCGGCCATCCGGGAACTCCGGGCGGCCCTGTCCGGATCACGTCCATGGGAGAGACGCTGCCGTCCGACTATGGCAAGTTGTCCCTCGACGAGCCCGGCTACATCGGCCCGGAGACGGAATGAGCGACACGGCGCCCGAGGTGGCAGCAGCCGAGTTGGCGGACGTCCTGTTCTCCGTCGAGCACGTGACCCTCCGCTTCGGCGGCGTCACGAGCCTGAACGACGTCTCGCTCGGGCTGCACCGCGGAGAGATCCTGTCGGTCATCGGCCCGAACGGCGCCGGGAAGACCTCGTTGTTCAACTGCCTGACCGGCGTCTACACGCCCCAGGAAGGGTCGATCATCTTCACCGGGAAGGACGGGCACGCCGTCAGCGTCATCGGGCACAAGCCCTACAGGGTGAACCGGCTCGGGGTGGCGAGAACGTTCCAGACCTCCCGGATGTTCGCTGCGTTGACGACCTTCGAGAACGTGAAGATAGGCGTCGAGTCCAAGCAGCACACCGGGCCCCTCGGAGCCATGCTCCGGTTGCCCCGGACCCGGCGCGAGGAGCACGAGGGCGACCTCAGGACGCTGGAGCTTCTCAAGTTCGTCGGCCTGACACAAAGGGCGAACGAGCTCTCGAGCTCGCTTCCCTACGGGGACCGCCGGCGTCTCGAGATCGCGCGGGCCCTCGGCACGAACCCCGAGGTGCTGCTTCTCGACGAGCCCGCCGCAGGAACCAACCCGGCCGAGAAGGCCGACCTCGCCGAGCTGATCCGCAGGGTGCGCGGACAGTTGGGTGTGACCGTGCTCTTGATCGAACACGACATGAAACTCGTGATGTCAGTCGCCGAGCGGATCATCGTGCTCAATTTCGGGCAGGTGATCGCGCGAGGCTCGCCGGCCGAGATCCAGAAGGACCCTGTCGTCATCAACGCCTATCTCGGGTCCCCCGACAGCGAAGACGACTCCGGGACCGAAGGGCTCTGATGGCGCTTCTCGAGGTGACGGGCGTGGAGGTCCGCTATGGCACCGTCCCGGCCCTGCACGATTTCACGATCTCGGTCGGTCAGGGTGAGATCGTCACCCTGCTCGGCGCGAACGGCGCCGGCAAGACGACCACGCTCAGGATGATCTCGGGACTGCACCATGCGTCCAAGGGCACGCTCCGCTTCGACGGCCTCGACATCTCACGCCTCGCGGCACACAAGATCGTCGAGCTCGGGATCAGTCACGTGCCTGAAGGTCGCCGGATATTCCCGGAGATGACCGTGCTCGAGAACCTCGAAATCGGTGCCTTCCACAAGCCTCACGGCCAGGCCTCGAAGCTCGATCAAGTCTACGAGCTCTTCCCGATCCTCGAGGAGCGCCGCAAGCAGCAAGGCGGCAACCTCTCGGGCGGCGAGCAGCAGATGCTCGCCATCGGGCGTGCCCTCATGGCAGAGCCCAGGCTGCTCCTCTTGGACGAACCCTCGATGGGGCTGGGGCCGCTGTTCGTCCAGACGATCTTCGAGATCCTGAGGACGATCCGGGACCAGGGCGTCACGGTCCTGTTGGTCGAGCAGAACGCGGCCAAGGCCCTCCAGCTGGCCGACCGGGGCTACGTGCTCGAAACGGGAAGAATCGTGCTGCAGGACTCAGCAGAGGTCTTGATGCGTGACGACCGCGTGCGAATGGCCTACCTCGGCGAGGACATCGGGCCGCGACGGTGAGCGGCGCCTCGCGGTAGGCGCCGCACCCGAGCGCCCGACCGGTGGCCGACGCATTGGTCGCTTGCCGCCACAGCCGGTGGCTTGCGATCTCCCTGACGCACCGCTGCGAGACTCCAACGGCTTTCGCCCAGCACAACGCCCGGGAAGCGGTAGGTGGCACGGGAACACCGAGCCCTGCTCCTGAGCGATCGTGTGGCGCAGATGCGCCCGCACGTTGCGCCTGGCGCAGGCCCGTCATGTCGAAGCGTGAGTTGAGGTCGCAAGCGTCCCGTGAGATCGCCGAGGCGACCGGGATGTCGAAGTCGCGGGCCAGTCAGGTTCGGGCGGGAGAGTTCGCGCCGCTCGTCTCGACCTGGAAGGAAGGCCCCAGGGAGCCGGCGAGGGTGGATGTCCGGTCCGCAACCCGTCGTGCCGGTTCAGACGTCACGAGGTCGGCACGACGAGAGGACCGATGATCCCGGCACACAGGCGCCATCGACGGGTCTGCGGACGGAAGGCGATCGGACGGCAGATGGGTGGCCCGCCCCTTGTAGCTGAACTCGTGACGGCGCAAAGGGTGCAACGCTGAAGGCGGCGGACCACACGAGCACGTGGTACTCACCGACGACGTAAGTGTGCGCCGGACTCCCCCAGGTCTGGGTCGCCGAGACACTGTCGACGCCCTGGTAAACGGGCGTGTTGTAGACGAGGAACTGGAAGTGCTGACCGGCGTACCAGCTGGCGGAGGACAGCTTCATGTACCGGCCGAGCTTGCCTTCCGCATTCGACCAGACCGGCCGTACCGTGACCGCGCCCTTGCTCTCGACGGTGGTGATGCTCGCTGCCCAATAACCGCCGACCCCGCTTCGAAGATTGTGCACTTCGAGCCAGGAGGCGAGCGTTGCCGCCTGAGGGATCGAAATGGGCTGGGCAATGGTGTAGCCGAGGCCCGCGGCCAACCACAACGGGACAGCCGCGCAGACGACGCAGATCGCTCGTGCGGCGCGGCCCGGTTGCAGCCGCCGCCAGGCCTGGGCGACGACCCGGCCACTGAGCACGCTGGCGAACACGACTGTCGCTACGAGATAACGGGCGCCCGCCACGCCGTTGATGGCGAGGGCGACGAACGTCGCTGCCGAAGCGAACGTCGCCATGACCAGCACGTCGTCGAGCCACCAGCGCCCGGTCTCCGCCCGGGGCCCGGACGCCTCTCGGCGGCTGCGGGCCAGACGCCTCACCAGGTTCATCACCGCCACCAGCGAACAGGCGACGATCAGAAGAGCACCTACGACGTGAACGTCCTG
>Ga0181536_10000075_pt1 | contig 104506 bp, 94 predicted proteins | sample PEATcosm2014_Bin_41_FD_121105 | JGI IMG/M metagenome (GOLD analysis project Ga0181536, IMG submission 121105) | Peatland microbial communities from MTU Mesocosm Facility, Houghton, MI, USA - PEATcosm2014_Bin17_60_metaG | ecosystem: Environmental > Terrestrial > Soil > Wetlands > Peat | place... | reverse complement strand
GCTCTGGTCGACGACGCCCATATCGCCGACCGCACTCGATCGTCTGCCCGCAATGCCCAAGATCCGTCAGTTCGGTGATTGCCCGAATCGTGGCCTGTGGCTACGCGGTGAATCGAGGCTTAGTTGGCTCGGCCCTCAAACAGAGCGGAGAGATCGAGCGAGACGACGTGCTGGCTCGTGGCCAGGGCCACCCACGTGCGCGCCAGAGTGTCCTTGCCCGTCCCGAGAACGGTGCCGATCAACCCGGCGGATTCAAGTATCTCCTCGGCGGGGAGTCGGGCGATGACGACGTGCCAGATCGCCTCCTCCAACACATTGAACGCCGTCTGCACCTCGGCGATGCCGAACCCGGCGTCGAAGCGCTCCTCGGCCACGTGGTTGGCGTACTCGGTGATCGGGTCGAGTGCCCGCTTGGCCAGGCATTCGACAACCAGGTCGAAAAGGTCACTGAGGCGGCGACGGGACGCCTCGGAACCTGACGCCTCGTAATGCGCGAGATGACCACGCCGCAAGGAGCCCGACGCCTCCCGAAGGACATCGTCCCGAGCGGCGTTCAAAGCATCGGTCAGGGCCATGTAAGCCATGGCATCAGCCTACTGGTCGACTTGTGGGGTCGCCTGGTCAGGGAACGGGCCATTGACGTGACGGCCAAGACAGGCACTTGCTCGGGCCGCGAATACGGCTCGGGTCGCCCCCGGGCCGGACCGCTCTTCCCCGGCACGTATGCGCCAATTGCTCGCATGACAGCACACACCGAGACGGGAGGGTCATGAACAGGGATAGCGCCACCCGGTTGGCGAAGGGCCAGACCGGACGTAGCGTGGGGCTATGCGCTTCGCTTTCAAGACCTCACCGCAGGAGACGACCTGGGCCGACATGCTCGCCGTGTGGAAGGTAGCCGACGACATCGAGCTGTTCGAGTCGGGCTGGACCTTCGACCACTTCTACCCGATCGTTTCCGACAGGACCGGACCCTGCATGGAGGGCTGGATCACCCTGACGGCGCTGGCCCAGGCGACGACCCGCCTGCGCATGGGGACTCTGGTGACCGGCATCCATTACCGTCACCCGGCGATCCTCGCCAACATGGCGACCACCCTCGACATCGTTTCCGGGGGGCGTCTGGAGCTCGGGATCGGGGCCGGGTGGAATGAGGAGGAGTCGGGGGCCTACGGGATCGAGTTGGGCACGCCGGCCCAGCGCAGCGACCGCTTCGAGGAGGCTTGTGCGGTGATCGTCGGGCTCCTCACGCAGGAGACGACGACCTTCAAGGGCCAGTACTACCAGCTCACCGAGGCCCGCAACGAGCCCAAGCCGGTCCAGCGCCCCCACCCGCCGATCTGCATCGGCGGGAGCGGTGAGAGAAGGACGCTGCGCACCGCAGCCCGATTCGCCCAGCACTGGAACTTCCTGGGTGGCACGCCGGAGCAGTTCGCCCGCAAGCGCGACATCTTGTACGGGCACTGCAAGGACCTCGGTCGCGACCCGAGAGAGATCCTCCTCTCCAGCCACGTCATGTTCACCGGCGACCCGAAGGCCACCGGCGAGCAAGCCGCTGCACTGGCCGAGGTCGGCGCCGGGCTGGGCATTGTCTACCTCCGACCGCCCCTGGATCCCGGGGTACTCGAGCCGCTGGCCACGGTGTTGCGCGAGTTGTAGCGCCAGCGCCTTTGCGCAGCAGCTCGGACCCGGACCGGCGCGGTATGCCGGGACCGCAATTATCGAGCCTCAGTCAGACGGTGGTGCCAGGGCGCACGGGCCGTATCGGCCGCTGGGTAACCGGCGCCGCGGGCGGTGGGCACCACGTTGCTGGGGCTGGACGGTCCCTCGTCTCGGACACCGACGCGCCCGTCCTGGCGACGAACGCCGACGAATCCTCGATCAGGGCCGACAGTTCACCCGCTGCTTTCGGGCGGGCGAACAGATAGCCCTGGAAGAGATCGCAGTTGAGATCGACGAGCGCCGCCAATTGGCTCGCGGTTTCGATCCCCTCGGCGACGACCGCCAGGTTGAGGCTTCTCGCCAGCGAGACGACGGCAGCGACAATGGCTGCGGCCTCTCTTTCCGTGTCGATCGTGCGGACGAACGACCCGTCGATCTTGATGATGTCGATCGGGAACGAGCGAAGGTAGGTCAGTGACGAATAGCCCGTCCCGAAGTCGTCCAGCGCGATACAGATGCCGAGCCCACGCAATTCACGAAGGATGGCTTGCACTTCGATCGCATCATCGATGAGCGAGGTCTCGGTCAGCTCCAGGACCAGGAGGGACGGATGGAGTCCGCTGGCGCTCAGCGCCCGGCCGACGACGTCGACGATGTTCCCCTTGAGGACCTGCTTGCTGGAGATGTTCACCGAAACGCTGAGTCGTCGCTCGGGCCACCGCGTGGCCCACACCACCGCCTGTCGACATGCTTCGTTGAGCACCCACGTACCGATCTCGAGAATCATGCCGGTCTCCTCGGCCACCGCGATGAACTCCCCCGGTCCCACGAGCCCGAACCCCGGACGTTGCCATCGCACCAGCGCCTCGAAGCCGACGATCGTGCCGGCGTCGCCCGAGATGATCGGCTGGTAGAAGAGACGAAGCGCCTCTTGGGAAACGGCCTGACGGAGCGTGCTCTCGAGCTCCAAACGGGTCGCGATCATGTCCTGCATGGCGTCGTCGAACATCTCGAATCTGGCTCGGCCGCCGTCCTTGGCGCGGTACATCGCCGCGTCGGCATCTTGGAGGATGGTCTCGGCCGTTTCGGTGCCTTCGGTCGAGAAGGCGATTCCCAGGCTCGCGCTGACGAAGAGATTGCGTTTGCCGCACACGAACGGTGCATCGAAGGCGCCGAGGATTCGCTGAGCGATCTCGATGGCGCCATATCGATCGTCGACGTCTTCGCACAGCACGGCGAATTCATCGCCGCCGAATCGGGCGACGTCGTCGTTCTCACGGACCGCGGCGCGCAGCCGACCGGCGGCATCGATCAGGAGCTGGTCGCCGACGGCGTGTCCGAGCGAATCGTTCACCTGCTTGAACCGGTCGAGGTCGATGAACAGCACGGCCAACGCGTGCTCGCCGCGCCGAACGCGCGCCAGTGCCTGGTCCACGCGCTCGATGAAGCGTTGACGATTGGCGAGCCCGGTGAGCGGATCGCGAAGACGACGGTCGACCTCGAGCCCGGTCAGCATGGAGGCGCGGTTGTGTGACCACGACAAGACTTCGCCGAGGACGGCGGCGGCGGGCATGGTGACGATGACGCACTGCCAACCGACCGACTCGAACCCGCCGGCGGCGAGGAGGCCGGCCAGCGGCAACGCGGAAAGGCACGCCGAGATCGTGGCTGCACCACGCACTTGGCTCAGACCGCTCCACGCCACGATCATGACGAAGAAGATCGGATAGACGGCGACCGCCGATCGGCTGTGCGAAAAGTGATTGAACTGATCGCCGACCACGATGAATCCGACGGCACCGACGACGAGGAAGCCGACCAGCCGGCGACCGTGGCGCGACCACGGGAGGAACGGCACCAACACGCCGGCCGCCATGGAGAGCAATCCGGTGATGAGCAGGGCCCGGACATCGACTCCTCGGAGCGGGCTGAGCACGCTGTTGGCGATGGCGACGATTCCGGCTCCGAAGAACAGGTAGGCGGCAGATCGACCCAGGAGATGCGCTTCGCTCACCCGGGCGTCATCCTCTTTCCCGAGGAGGGTCGGCCGCGCCGCGAGCGCCCTGAAGGCATGTCGCGATTGTTCGAGCGACGTTTCGAAATACCGCTCGCGAGTGACGTCGCGGGTGACGACCGTCACCGTCTCGTCATCGACGGGAACGACGATGGTCCGGCGCCAGCCGCCCTTGCCCGCCGGGAGCTCCAGTTCGAAATCCAGCTCCTGGCGCTCGCCGCGGGTCAGTGCCGCAGCGTACAGATCGCAAAAAGCGGTGTTGTCGTAGGCAGCATTCAAGACGCTGGTGTGCACGCCGATGACATCGCCCACCACACCCTGCCACCGGTCACGGACCAGCTGGTTGGCGTCGACGACCACCCAGTCGGTGATGGCCTCACCGTCGCGGACGGCGCAGCACCGTGTAGCCGTCACCCAGACCGTCCAGCGCGGCGACATGGAAGTGCTCCCGGTCGGTCGGCGAGGCGGCCACGCTCGGGGCCCGATCCACCGGCATCGGTGCCGGCGGGTCGGGCATTCTCCTGGCCCGGCCCCCGCCCCCGATCACCATGGACCGAATATCGTCGGTCAGGGCAAATTCCTGAACCTCCCACGGCCCTGGTTCGGCCCGGTGGCCACCGGCCGCGACGAGGCCGAACCTGGCCGGCAAGCAGGGCCGGCGCGTCGTCGACGGGCACGAGGCGGTCCCGAAAACGGGGGGTCGATCCCCCGCCGCCGACGAGCCCGTCGGTCAGGTGATCTCCTCGATGGCGAACTCCGGGCAGTTGGCGATGGCCAGGCGCGCCCCGTCCTCCAGATCGGCCGGCACCGTTCCGTCGCCGACCGTCGACGACAGCCCGTAGTCGTCGACGTCGAAAAGCGCGGGCACCAGGGCCACGCACCGGGCATGGCCCTGGCACTTGTCGGGATCGACCCGGATCCTCACGGGAACACCACCGGGATCGACCGAGGACCCCGGACCTGGCCCCCGGCCCAGGTGACCTCGCGGCCTTCCTCGACCCGGAACTCCGGGATGCGCCGCAGCCACTCCTCGAGGGCGACGCGCAGCTCCATACGGGCCAGGTTGGAGCCCGCACACCGGTGGATGCCCGAACCGAACGCCACATGGCGATTCAGCGCCCGGTCCAAGACGACCTTGTCCGCGTCCTCGAACACCTCGGGGTCGCGGTTGGCGGCCGGGAAGTTCATGAGGATCTTGTCCCCCGCCTTCATCGGGCAACCCTGGAAGTCGACGTCGCTGGTCACGGTGCGGGCCATGGTCACCGGCGAGTACGCCCGGAGCAACTCCTCGACGCCAAAAGCCATGACCTCGGGCTCGGCGATCAGCCGCTTGCGGTCTGCGGGGTGCGCGGCGAGGTGCCACAGCGACGACCCGATGGCGCTCCACGTGGTGTCCACCCCGGCGACCAGCACCAGTCCGCTGATGCCGAGGATCACGCTCTGCTCGACGGGTGCACCGTCCACCTCGGTGTGCAAGAGCGCGCTCAACAGGTCGTCGCCCGGCGCGTCGCGCCGGCGGTCGATCTCGTCCATGAAGTACGTGATCAGTCCCTCGATCCCCCGACGGCGCCGTTCGGGGTCGTCGGCGAATTCGAGGAAGTCGCGCACCCACCCGGTGAAGGTGTCGGCCAGCGAGTTCGGGACCCCGAGGATGTGGGCGACCACCCGGACCGGGATCTGCTGGGCGTAATCGGCGGCGGCGTCGGCCCGGCCCTGGGCGACGAACCCGTCGATGAGCGTCGTGCACAGCGCTCGGGTCATCTCCTCGTAGCCGTCGACGCGCCGGTGCGAGAACCAGGGCAGGAGGAGCCGACGGGTCCACGTGTGCAGCGGAGGATCCGCCGAGATGGGCGGGAACCCGTAGGGCAGGACGGGCTCGTCGGGCTCTTCGCCCTCGAAGGGGATCACCACGGGCTCGAGCGAGCTGAAGTGCTCGATGTCGTGCGCGATGGCCGTCACGTCCGCGTAGCGCGTCGGAAGCCAGGTGCTGCCGCGTCGGTTCGTGTGGGCGATGGGACACGCCGAGCGCAGCTCGTCCCAGATGCCGAAGGGATCGGCCACGTACCGGGCGTCGAGGACGTCGAAGTCGTGGGCCCAACCGGTCACCGGCACGGCCTCAGCCATGGCGGTCGCCCCGGAGCGGCGCATCCCCCGTGCCCGGCATGTCGGCGCCGGCCATTGCCGGTCGGAGCGGCTCGTCGGTCGCCGCCGGCGTCACCGAGGCGGCGGCCCGCTCGGCCCGGTGCTTGTTGGCCCACCCCGGACCGCGCACCACGTAGGAGAGCCGTTCGCCCCACCCGGTCGATGCCGCCACGTCACGCAGCATGTCGGCGTACTCGTGGCCGACGATGCGCCCGGCGTTGAAGGTGTCGATGTTCTTGGTCAAGCCGTAGACGACGGCCTCGTCCTCGGGCTCGAAGGTGCCGAAGAGCCGGTCCCACACGATCAGGATGCTGCCATGGTTGCGGTCGAGATACTGGCGGTTGGACCCGTGGTGGACACGGTGGTGCGACGGCGAGTTGAGCACCGCCTCGGGGGGCCCGAGCCGGCGGATCGTCTCGGTGTGGATCCAATACTGGTACAGCAGGTTCACCCCCCGGGCGGTGGCGACCAGTTCGGGTGCGATGCCGAACAGGCACAACGCGCCGTAGGGCACGGAGGTCCCCAGGGCGTCGGCCACCGGCTGGCGCAGCGCCGTCGACAGGTTGTAGTGCTCGCTCGAGTGGTGCACGACGTGGATGGCCCACATGTAGCGGCTCTCGTGCATGAACCGGTGGTTCCAGTAGTAGATGAAGTCCCAGCCGAAGACGGCCAGGATCAGCGCCAGCGGGCCCGTGCCCGTGGCCGGGAGGAGTCGGTGCCGCCACAATCGCTCGGGTGATGTGCTCGAGTTCCAGGTCGTCGTGGCGGCCACACCGCCCATGACCACGGCGGCCACGCCGCCGATCGACGACACCCGACGGGCACGACGCGCCAGTGCCCGCCGCCGTTCGCGCCCGTCGGTCCTCCAGCCGTCGACGTCGTCGACCGGCTCGCCCCCGTCGCCGGGGCCCGCGTCGCCGGCGCGGCGGGCCACCAAGTCGGCCACCGTGGTGAGCGCGGCCGCCCCCAGGGTGCCGAGGACCAGCGCCTTGCCCCACCGCCCCCGACCGGGGGTGAACGGGCGCAGGAGCTTCGGGACGACGAGCGGGGCGACGAGACTTCCGACCCCCATCGTCAAGCTGGCCAGGGTGTCGCGTCGCTCGTAGTCTCCGGCGGTCGGCGCCCGGTCGGCCGCTTGCCGGCGCAGCCACAGGTACTCGGCGGCCATGGTCCCGAAGTACACGGGGACGGCGACCACGGTGAGATCGCGCCGGCCCTGGCGCGCTCTACCCGGCACGGACCTGCTCGTTCGCCTTCGGACCGGCCATCGGGCCACCCCCTGGGAGTCGTCGGACCCTCGACGAAGGTACAGCGTGTCGGCCGGTACGAGCCACACGCGGCCGGCTCAGGCCACGTCGACCAACGACCGCCAGTCGTCGAGTCGAGCACGCACCGCAGCGGGGGTGAGGCGGAGCGTCGACTCGGGCACGGCGTCGGCGATCCGGCGCTGCTCGTGATAGTGGTGGGCCACGGCCTGGAACCGCGGCGTGCGCCAGGTGACGAGGTCGGCCGGCGCTCCACCGAGGAACCCGAACAGCGTCAGGGCCAGCTCCACGTCCTTGGCCACCGGGGCCCGTCCGTAGAGCGCCGCCCGGGCGCTGGCCACCACGACGCACCCGGCCAGCGCGTCCTCGACGCGCACACCGTCGGAGGTGACGACCCGCTCGGCGAACAGATCGTCCGCCAGCAACATGGCGTAGCCCTGGTCGGGACCGGGCGTGCCCATCTCGCGACCCCGGGGCATGTCCGGGTTGCGCAGCTCGGCGACGCGCCCTTGTCGCCAGTCGTCGGGCGTACGCAGCCGGTACGCAGGACGGACCTGGTCCGCCTCGACGATGGGCACGTAGCTCGGCTGGGTCATCGATCCTCCGGGTGCAGGTGGAGCAGACCGTAGACGATCGAGTCGAACAACGCCTGCCACGAGGCGTCGATGATGTTCTCCGACACGCCGATGGTGGTCCACGTGTCCTCACCGTCGGTCGTGTCGATCAGCACGCGGGTCACCGCGCCCGTCCCGCGCCCGCTGTCGAGCACGCGCACGCGATAGTCGGTGAGGCGGATATCGCTCAATCCGGGGTAGTGGCCCCCGATGGCCGCCCGCAGCGCGGAGTCGAGGGCGTTGACCGGTCCGTTGCCCTCGGCCGTCGAGAGGATCCGCTGGCCGTCGATCAACACCTTCACCGTCGCCTCGGTCAGATGTCCGGCGTCGTGGTCTGAGATGACCCGGAACGACTCGAGCTCGAAGAAGTCGGGCTCCCAGCCCGTGGCCCGGCGCAGCAGCAGCTCGAGCGAGCCGTCGGCCACCTCGAAATGGAAGCCGCGGTGCTCGAGCACCTTGAGCGAGTCGAGCACGTTCCCCAAGGCCTCGGAGTCGAGGTCCAGTCCGAGCTCCTCGGCCTTCATGGCCAGCGTGGAGCGACCCGCCATCTCCGAGACGACGAAGCGGGTCCCGTTGCCCACCGTGTCCGGCGGCACGTGCTCGTAGGCGTCGCGCCGCCGGGCGATGGCGCTGGTGTGGAGGCCGGCCTTGTGGGCGAAGGCGGCCGCTCCGACGTACGGCTGCTGCGGGTTGGGAGCGATGTTGACCAGCTCGGCGATGTGATGGGACACCGGCGTGAGCCGCTCGAGGCGATCGCTCGGGATGGTTCGGATGTTGAGCTTGAGCGACAGGTTCGGGATGGCTGCGGAGAGGTCCGCGTTGCCGGTGCGCTCGCCGTAACCGTTGATGCACCCCTGGACATGGGTGGCCCCGGCGCGCACGCCGGCGACGGTGTTGGCCACGGCGCACCCCGAGTCGTTGTGGAAGTGGACTCCCACCTGGCACTCGAAGGAGCCGGCGATGCGGGCCACGATGCGCTCGACGTCGTGGGGCAGCGTCCCGCCGTTGGTGTCGCACAGCACCAGCGTCTCGACCCCGGCCTCTTCGGCGGCGCGCAGCACCCGGACACTGAAATCGGGGTTCGCCCGGTAGCCGTCGAAGAAGTGCTCGGCGTCGAAGAACACCCGCAGCCCGTGCTCGCGCAGGAACACGACGGAATCGGCGGCCATGGCGATCGCCTCGTCCATCGTGGTGCGCAGGGCGTCGGTGACATGGAGTTCGGACGCCTTGGCCACGATGCACACCGCCTCGGTGCCGGCCTTCACCAGATGGCGCAAGACCTGGTCGTCCTCGGCCCGCACGCCGGGGCGCCGCGTCGAGCCAAAGGCCACCAACGTCGCCGTCGACAGGCGCAGCTCGGCCGGGGCCCGGGCGAAGAACTCCTCGTCCTTGGGATTGGCCCCCGGCCACCCTCCTTCGATGTAGGCCACACCGAGGTGGTCGAGCTGTTCGGCCACGCGCAGCTTGTCGTCGACGGTGAGCGACAGTCCTTCTTGCTGCGAGCCGTCGCGCAACGTGGTGTCGAAGACGTCGACCGCTTCGGGCAGCGCCGGCAGGTCGAAACCGTGGCTGGCGGAGGCGTGCCGGTGCCCGCCGCCGCCGGGGCCGGCGGCCCCAGGTCCGCTATTCGACATAGTCGAGCCAGTCCTTGTAACGGTCGATCTCGCCGCGCACGGCGCCGAAGTAGGTCTCTTGGATCCGTTTGGTGATCGGTCCCGGCCGGCCCTCGCCCACCGTCCGGTCGTCCACCTCGCGGATGGGCACCACTTCGGCGGCGGTCCCAGTCAAGAAGGCCTCGTCGGCCGTGTAGAGGTCGGTGCGCACGAGCGCGTCGTGAACCACCTCGATCCCGAGGTCCGCGGCGATCGTCTCCACCGAGTGCTGGGTGATGCCCGCCAGGGCGCCGGACTCCGAGGTCGGTGGGGTGAAGATCCGGCCGCCTTTGACCGCGAAGACATTCTCCCCCGTGCACTCGGAGACCCGTCCGTCGGGAGCGAGCAACAAGGCCTCGTCGTATCCGGCCTTCAGGGCCTCGACCTTGGCCAGCGACGAGTTCACGTACATCCCCGTCCCCTTGGCCGCCGTGGGCACCGCGTTCGGGTCGTGGCGCTGCCACGACGAGACCTTCAGCCGGATCCCGTTGGCCACTCCCTCGTCGCCGAGGTACGTCCCCCATGGCCAGGCGGCGATCGACACGCTCACCGGACAGGGCAGCGGGTTCAACCCCATCTCGCCGTAGCCGAGGAACACGATGGGACGGATGTAGCAACCGTCGTCGAGCCCGTTCACCCGCACCAAGTCCTTGGTGGCCGCCACCAGTTCGGCCGGCGTGAAGGGGACGTCGATCATGAACACCTTGGCCGAAGCGAACAGCCGGGCGATGTGGTCGACGAGGCGGAACACGGCCACACCGCGACCGGTCGGGTAGGCGCGGATGCCTTCGAAGACACCGGACCCGTAGTGCAGCGAATGCGTGAGCACGTGCACGCGGGCCTTGTCCCAGTCCACGAGCTCGCCATCGAGCCAGATCTTCTCGGTCGGGGTGATGGGCACGGGCTAGAGCCTTTCTGCGATGGCGTCGCCGACGGCGACCGTAGACGGGAAGGGAGTGCCCGCCGGGTACTCCTCCAGGTAGGTGGCGACGGCCTTGTGGACGCGCGCCGCCGCGTCGTGTTCGCCGAGGTAGTCGAGCATGAGGGCGGCCGAGCTGATGGCCGCCAGGGGGTTGGCCTTGCCCGAGCCGGCGATGTCGTGGGCGGCGCCGTGCACGGGCTCGAACAGCGACGGACCGGTGCGGGCCGGGTTGAGGTTCGCCGACGCGGCGAACCCGATGCCGCCGGCCACCGCCCCGGCAAGGTCGGTGAGGATGTCACCGAAGAGGTTGTCGGTCACGACAACGTCGTAGCGGGTGGGCTGTTCCACCAGGTAGATGCACGCCGCGTCGACGTGGTTGTAGTCCCGGGTGACGCCGGGGAACTCGACCGAGACCTCGTCGACGGTGCGCTGCCACAGGTCACCGGCGAAGGTCAGCACGTTGGTCTTGTGGACCAGGGTGAGGTGGCGCCGCGGTCGCTGCGCGGCCAGCTCGAAGGCGTAGCGCACGCAGCGTTCGACGCCCATGCGGGTGTTGACCGATCCCTGGGTGGCCACTTCGTGGCGCGTCCCCTTGCGCAGGAACCCGCCCTCCCCCACGTAGGTGCCCTCGGTGTTCTCGCGCACCACGACGAAGTCGCACTCCGGCGACAAGCTGCCCGGCGTCCCGGTGAAGGGCCGATGGTTCACGTACAGGTCGAGCTCGAAGCGCAGGCGCAGGAGCAGGCCGCGTTCGAGCAGGCCCGGCGGCACGTCGGTGGACCCGATCGGGGGCCCGACGGCGCCGAGGAGCACGGCGTCGAATCCGCGCAGGGCCTCGAGGGTCTCGTCGGCGAGGACCTCGCCGGTCGCGAGGTAGTGGGCCGCGCCGAGCTCGAAGGCGCGGCTCTCGAGCGCCACGCCGGCCGCGGCGACGACCTTCAACGCCTCGGCCACCACTTCGGGGCCGATGCCGTCGCCGCCGATGACGGCGACCCGATACGTCGCTGTGCCCACGCTCGCTCCCTGCTCCTCTCCTGCCCGACCGGCCGACTTTCCTGCCCGCCCTGCCCACCGGCCGCTCTTGCCGACCGGCCGCTCCGCCCCGACCCGCACCTCGCCGGAAAATGAAAAACCGTCCACCAGGTGGACGGTCGACGAGGCGCACACCGGTCGGTGTGCGCCTACACGATGATGATTACGGATGCGGGCAGCGATGGCATCAGACGCCCAGTCTCCCCCGGCCGGGACCACGACGTCAACCGTGGCGGGGGGCGATGCACGAGCCGGTAGCCTTGCGGGGGTGACCGAGGATCAGACTCACCTCACCGCCGCCACGTACGAGCGCCTCCAGGCCGAGCTCGAGGACCTCACCACGCGGGGCCGGATCGAGATCGCCCGGGCCATCGAGTCCGCCCGCGCGCTCGGCGACCTGTCGGAGAACGGTGACTACCACGCGGCCAAGGACTCCCAGGGGAAGATGGAGGCCCGTATCCGCCAGCTCCAGGCCACCTTGAAGAGGGCCGTCCTGGTCGACGACAGCGCCGGCGGGTCCGACACCGTGGCGGCGGGCACGGTGGTGGCCATCCGCTACGAGGGCGACGACGACGTCGAGCGCTTCCTGGTGGGATCGATCGAAGAGCGCCACGAGGAGCTCAACGTGGTGTCGCCCGGGTCCCCGCTCGGCAAGGCCCTGCTCGGCAAGGGGCCCGGCGAGGTGGTGGAGTACGAGTCGCCGGGCGGGACGTTGCGGGTCGAGATCGTCAAGGTGGGCTGAGGCGTTGACCGGCCCACCCCGCACCCTCAGCCAAAAGGTCTGGGACCGACACCTCGTCCACCGGGCCGAGGGCGAGCCCGACTTGTTGTTCGTCGACCTCCACCTCGTCCACGAGGTCACCTCCCCCCAGGCCTTCGACGGGCTGCGCCTGGCGGGACGACCCGTGCGTCACCCCGAGCTGACGGTGGCCACCGCCGACCACAACGTGCCCACCACCGACATCGACAAGCCGGTGGCCGACCCCGTCTCGGCCCGCCAGCTCGAGGTGCTGGCGGCCAACTGCGCCGAGTTCGGCATCACCTGTTTCCCGATGGGCCATCGGGACCAGGGCATCGTCCATGTCATCGGGCCCGAACTGGGCCTCACTCTCCCGGGCATGACGGTGGTGTGCGGCGACAGCCACACGTCGACCCACGGCGCCTTCGGGGCGCTCGCCTTCGGCATCGGCACCTCCGAGGTCGAGCACGTCCTGGCCACTCAGACCATCCCCCAACAGCGGCCGTCCACCATGGCCGTCGAGGTCGACGGCCTGCCCCCGGCGGGGGTGACGGCCAAGGACATCGTGCTCGCCGTGGTCGGGCGCCTCGGCACGGGCGGTGGTATCGGCCACGTCATCGAGTACCGCGGCCGGGCCATCGAGGCCCTGTCGATGGAGGGCCGCATGACGGTGTGCAACATGTCCATCGAGGCCGGCGCGCGCGCCGGGATGATCGCCCCGGACGAGACCACCTTCGCCTACCTCCACGGGCGCCGCCACGCCCCCGCCGGGGACGAGTGGGACCGGGCCCTCGAGGACTGGCGGGCGCTGGCCAGCGACGACGGCGCCGTCTTCGACAAGACGGTGACCATCGACGCCGCCGGCCTGCGGCCGCAGGTGACGTGGGGCACCAACCCCGCCCAGGTCGTCCCCGTCGACGGGTCGGTGCCCGACCCCGACAGCTTCGCCGATCCCGGTGAGCGCGAAGCGGCGGCGCGGGCGCTCGAGTACATGGGCCTGGCCGCCGGCACGGCCATGGTCGACATCGCCGTCGACACCGTGTTCATCGGCTCGTGCACCAATTCGCGCATCGAGGACCTCCGAGCCGCGGCCGGCGTCGTGCGAGGGCGTCACGTGCACTCCGGCCTCCGGGCCCTGGTCGTCCCGGGCTCGCGCCGGGTGAAGGAGCAGGCCGAATCCGAGGGCCTCGACGCCGTCTTCCGGAGTGCCGGCTTCGAGTGGCGCGAGCCGGGGTGTTCGATGTGCCTGGCCATGAACCCCGACAAGTTGGCGCCCGGCGAGCGTTGCGCGTCGACCTCGAACCGGAACTTCGAGGGACGCCAGGGACGTGGCGGGCGCACCCATCTCGTCTCGCCGGAGGTGGCGGCCGCCACCGCGTTGGCCGGCCACTTCGCCGCTCCCGCGGAACCGGCATGAAGCCGGTGCGGGTGGTGACCGGGCGCGCCGTCCCGCTCGATCGCTCCGACGTGGACACCGACCAGATCATCCCGTCGGACTGGTTGAAGCGCGTCGAGCGCACCGGCTTCGGAGCGGGGCTGTTCTCCGAGTGGCGCGACGACCGCGATTTCGTGCTCAATCGCGCCGCGTACGCCGGGGCCAACGTGCTCGTGGCCGGGCCCAATTTCGGCACCGGCTCGTCGCGCGAGCACGCCGTGTGGGCCTTGCTCGACTACGGCTTCGAAGCGGTCGTCTCACCACGATTCGCCGACATCTTCCGCAACAACTGCACCAAGCAGGGCCTGTTGCCGGTCCAGGTCGACGCCGAGCTCGGCCGGGCCCTGCTCGACGCCGTGACCGACGACCCGTCGCTCGAGATCACCATCGACGTGGCCCGGGGCACGATCGAGGCCCCGGCGGCCGGGCTGGCGGGGACGTTCGCGCTCGACGACTTCACCCGTGATCGACTCCTCAACGGGTGGGACGACATCGGCCTGACGCTTCGCCACGAGGACGACATCGAACGCTACGAGCTCGGGCGGGCCACGTGGCTCCCGAGCACCACCTCCTGATCGGCCGAGGTCATCCCGGACACCGGAGCAGGGCCCCTCACCATCGGCGCGAGGCGCGCCGGCGCCTGTGCAGAACACGGGACGGTGTGTTGAAATCGGACGTCGACCGACCGCAGGAGCGCTCATGGCACTGGACCGGATATTCAACGTCGCCGACGCCCGCCGGATGGCCAAGCGGACGATTCCCCGCGTCGTCTTCGACTACATCGACGGTGGTGCCGAAGACGAGGTGACCATGCACGAGAACGTGGCCGCCTTTCGCCAGCTCACGTTTCGTCCACGGATGGCGGCGGACGCCGGGAGCCCCGACCTCGCCACCACCATCTTCGGGACGCCGCTGTCGATGCCCGTCTTGCTCGCCCCGTGCGGCCTGGTGCGTCTGATGCACCCCGACGGGGCCATCGGGGCGGCACGGGCGGCGGCCGACGCCGGGATCGTGTCGGTGCTCTCGACGGTGGCCGGGACCGCCCCCGAAGACGTGGCCGAGGCCTCCAGCGGGCCCAAGTGGTTCCAGCTCTACAAGCTCGGCGACCTCGACGCGGCCGACGAGCTCGCCGAGCGGGCCAAGAATTCCGGGTACGAGGCCCTGGTCATCACCGTCGACACCAACGTGCTCGGCAAGCGCGAGCGCGACCTGCGCCACGGCGTGAGCATCCCGCTGCACGTCGGTGTGCGTGAGGCCCTGCGGATCGGGCCGCAGATGGCAGCCCGGCCGCGCTGGGCCGCCGCGTATGTGCGCCAGCAGCTCGAGCAGCGGCGATCGGGCGCGGTGCGCCGCAACGTCCCGGAGATGGACCAGTCGCCGTACACCTGGGCAGACATCGAGCACATCCGGGCCAATTGGAGCGGGCCCTTGCTGGTGAAGGGGGTGCTCACCGGCGACGATGCCCGACGCTCGCTCCAGGCGGGAGCCGAGGGCGTGATCGTGTCCAACCACGGTGGCCGACAGCTCGAGGGCGCGCCGGCCACGATCAGCGTCCTGAGCGAGGTCGTCGAGGCCGTGGGCTCCGAGGCGGCCGTGCTCCTCGACGGCGGGGTGCGCCGGGGCGGCGACGTCGTCAAAGCCGTCGCCCTCGGCGCGGACGCCGTCCTCATCGGCCGGGCCTATCTCTACGGCCTGGCGGCCGGGGGCCAGGCGGGCGTCACCCGCATCCTCGAGCTCATGCGCAGCGAGATGGGCCGGACCATGGCGCTCATGGGGTGTCCTTCGGTGTCGGCCCTCGACCGCGGCTGGCTGACCTTCGACGCCGCATCGGCCAAGGCCTGACCCGTCCGTCGCCGGCGCGCCGCCACTCCCGGGAGCCGGTCGACCGATCCCGATCCGCCTGCGTCACGGGCCGATCTCCACCTCGCGGTGCTCGTTGCGGGCCCGGATGCGGATCAGCCGGTTCACCGCGGCCAGATAGGCGCGGGCGGACGCCTCGACCACATCGGTGGACACGCCGCGGCCCGACACCTTCAAGCCGTCGGACTCCAGTTGGACGACCACGTCGCCGAGCGCGTCGATGCCGCCGGTGACCGATGACACGTTGAAGCCGATGAGCGTGCACTCCACATCGGTGGCCCGGCGGATGGCGGTACAGGCGGCGTCGATCATGCCGTTGCCCTCCGACGCCGCCTCGGCCTTGTCGCCGCCGCGGCTCACCACGACGCGCGCCCGCGGCATGCCGACCGTCCCACCCGAGACCTCCAGGGCCTCGAGCTGGTAGCCGGCCACCAGGTCGGCACCGAGCTCTTCGGCCACGATCGCCTCGATGTCGGCCTCGGTGATCTCGACCTTGCGGTCGGCCAGTTCCTTGAACCGGGTGAAGGCCTGGTTCAGCCCGTCGCCGCGGACGTGGATGCCCATCTTCTCCAACGTGTCGGCGAAGGCGTGGCGCCCCGAATGCTTGCCCAGGACGATCTGGCTCCCGACCTGGCCGACGGAGGCCGCTTCGATGATCTCGTAGGTGGAGCGATCGGCCAAGACGCCGTGCTGGTGGATGCCCGACTCGTGGGCGAACGCGTTGCGGCCGACGACCGCCTTGTTGTACTGAACCGGGTACCCGGTGAGGCGAGCCACCAGGCGCGAGGCGCGGGCCAGCTCTTCGGTGCGCACGGTGGTGCTGATTCCCGGGAACTGGTCGGGGCGGATCTTGAGCGCCATGACCACCTCTTCGAGGGCCGCATTGCCGGCCCGCTCGCCGAGGCCGTTGACGCACACCTCGACCTGCCGGGCGCCGCCTTGGATGCCGGCCAGCGTGTTGGCCGTGGCCAGGCCCAGGTCGTTGTGGCAGTGGGTGGACAACACGTAGTCGCCGGCGATCTCGCGGCGGATGTGCTGGATGAGGGCACCGAAGTCCCAGGGGATGCCGTAGCCCACCGTATCGGGGATGTTCAGGGTCGTGGCCCCCGCCTCCACCGAGGCCGCCAAGACCTCGAGCATGAAATCGAGCGGCGTGCGGGTGGCGTCTTGGGGGCTGAACTCCACGTCGGCCGTGTGCTCGCGGGCGCGGGCCACGCCGGCGCGGGTCTCGGCGAGCACTTGGGCCTGGTTCATCTTGAGCATGTGTTCCATGTGCTGGGGGCTGGTGGAGATGAACACGTGGATGCGGCCCTTCGCCGCGTCTCGCAGGGCGTCCCAACACCGGTCGACGTCGGACAGGTGGGTGCGCGACAGCCCGCAGATGGCCGGGGCATCGGCCTGGTTGCCTACCGACTGGGCGATGGCCCGGACGGCCTCGAAGTCGCCCTCGCTGGCCACCGGGAACCCGGCCTCGATGTAGTCGACGCCCACCCGGGCAAGTTGCTCGGCGATCTCGAGCTTCTCCGCCGCGTCGAGGGAGATGCCCGGCGACTGCTCACCGTCGCGCAGCGTCGTGTCGAACACCACCAGGTGCCCGGTCCCATTGGTGTGCCCCTCGTGCTCGGTCATCTCGTTTCCCGTCCTTCGTCCATCGGCTTCACCACTCGGATCGCCCGGCCCCTCGTCAGCCCAACAAGAAGCCCCCTGGCCATCAGGCGCAGGGGGCGGTCGGCGAGCGCGATGGGGCGCTCGCCGTCAGGTAAGCAGGAGGCCGTCGATCACGCGCGTTCGCATGGCCTGCCCATGCTCGCGAAGACGGGCCGTGTGGTCAAGCACCGGCCTCGGGCGGGACCTCCTCGGGGCGGGACCCCCTCGGGCGGGACCCCCTCGGGCGGGACCCCCTCGGGCGCGGCAGCGGCCGGGGCCGGCGTTGCTACGCTCGCCCCGTCGTCCCGACAGGAGGTTGGCACGTGCGAACGTTCGTCCATCAGATCTCCCGGCGCCTCGTGCGCGTGGTCGTGACCGCCGCGCTGCTCGCCGCCGCCGGGGCCGCCGTGCGGGCGATCATCGGCTGGACATCGGGGGAGCCGGGCACGCCGGGCATCCGCACGGCCAGCTTCGACACCTTCCCCCCGGTCCCGCCGGCGCCGGCCATCGACAACGGGGCGCGGTAGCCGGCCATGGAGATCGGCGACATCGTCCCCGACTTCGAGCTGGCCGACGACTCGGGGACGACGCGGACCCTGTCGAGCTACCTGGCCCAGGGCCCGGTCGTGCTCTTCTTCTATCCCGGGGCGCTGACCTACGGGTGCACCAAGGAGAGCTGCCACTTTCGCGACCTCAAGCGCGAGTTCGAGGAGCTCGGCGCCCTGCGGGTGGGCATCAGTGGCGATTCCGTGTCGAAGCAGAAGCAGTTCTCGGACAAGTATGTGTTCGACTTCCCCCTCCTCTCCGACCCCGACCGCGCCGTGGCCGAGATGTTCGGCGTGAAGCGGACCAGGGGCCTGGTGCCCATCAAGCGGTCCACGTTCGTCATCGACACCGACCGCAAGGTCATCGGCGTCGTCCGCAGCGAGGTGAGCATGCACAAGCATGCCGACCGCGCCCTCGACGTGTTGCGCGGGCGCGCTCGAGCCGGAGCATGAGACGACGGTGACGACGTCGGGCCCTGCTGACCTCGGGGACATTCGCCGGCGCCTCGACCTCGTCGACCGGCAGTTGATGGCCTTGCTGGCCGAGCGTTCGCGCCTGGTCGAAGAGGTGATCGTCTACAAGCGGGCGCACGCCATGGCCGTGGTCGACCGCGCCCGCGAAGACGACATGCTCGAGAAGATCGAGACGGTGGCCGTCGAAGAGGGCCTCGACCCCCGCATCGCCCGGCAGGTGCTGCGGGCCATCATCGACGCCTTCACGCTGCTCGAGGTCGAGCACCTCGGGCCCGACGCCTAGTCCGAAGGATGTCGTCGGTGGCCGGCGAGGGGCGGGTCCGGGCCCGGGTCGACGCCCTGGGGCTGACGCTGCACGGCCCACACCCGCCGCACGACCCCCTCGACGCGGTCGTCGTCCACGGCGACACGGCGCGCACCTCGGGCCAGTTGCCCAGGATCGCCGGGGAGCTCACCTGCATCGGGACCCTGGGCGCCGACGTGAGCGTCGAAGCCGGCGCGCAGGCGGCCGAGGTGTGCGCCCTGAACGCCCTGGCCGTGTTGGAGGAAGCGCTCGGCAGCCTCGACCGGATCGACCGGGTGCTCACCGTCACGGGCTTCGTCGCCTCGACCCCCGACTTCCACCAGCAGCCGGCGGTCGTCGATGGGGCCAGTCGGGTCTTGTACGCCATCTTCGGCGAGGACGGGCGCCACACCCGCTCGGCGATCGGGGTCGCCGCGCTACCCCGGGGCGGAGCGGTCGAGATCGAGGTCACCGTCGCCCTACGCGCCGACGCGCCCGCCTGACCGCGCCCTCGTCGGCCCTGGTCGCCCGCGGGCGCGCTGGGCGCGGCTCAGCCGTTGGCGGCGCGCAACATGAACTCGGCGCCCGCCGGGTCCGTCACGGTGGCCATCCGGCCATAGGGCGTGTCCGTGGCCTCGGCCACGACCGAGCCGCCGAGGGCGGTGACCGTGGAGACCGCCGCGTCGATGTCGCCGACCTCCCAGTAGATCGACCAGTGGGACGAGGCGCCATCGGGAAGGGATGCCCCGGCATCCATGATCCCCGCCAGCTCGACCTCGCCACCGGGCGCTCGCAGGGTCGTGTAGCGGAAGTCGTCGCTGTCGCTCATGGCGTTCGTCTCCAGGCGGAACACCGAGCGATAGAAGGCGACGGCGCCGGCGTGGTCCCGGGTGTGCAACTCGAACCAGCTCGGGGCACCGGGCTCGTCGAGGACGGTGAACCCCGGGAAGGTCCCGGGTTGCCAGGCACCGATCGGGGCCCCGGTCGGGTCGATGAACACGGCCTGTACGCCGAGGTCGGCGACCGGCGTGGCGGGCACGGCCACCTCGGCCCCCGCCGCCGTGGCCGCCGCGACGGTCTCCGCCACGTCGTCGGTGTCCAGGTAGATCTTCCAGGTGTCGTCGGCCGCCATGTCGCCCATGGCGCCCATGGCGCCGGCTATCGGTACCCCGTGGCGCGTGAACATGAAGTAGCCGCCGAATTCCGGGCTCGGCTCTTGGGCCTCCCAGCCGAAAAGGGCGGTGTAGAAGGTGCGGCTGCCCTCGACGTCGGAGGTCCACAGATCGGCCCAACACGGCGATCCGACGGGGGCATGGTCACGGGTGGGCACGGCGGCTCCTCTCGGTCGCCCGCAGTATCGCGCTGCACCCACGCGGGGCGATAGCTCGCCCGGTCAACGGGGAGCGAGGCGCTCGGCCAGGTAGGCCAGTGACTTCGGGTACCGGTGGTCGATGCCGCTGTGGCCCCCGTCGAAGAGCTCGAAGTGGACGTCACCGACACCGATGGCGGCCAGCGCGTCGCGAAAGGCGACGGCCCCGAGGTCCAGGTACCACTCGTCGCGCGTCCCCCCGTCGATCCACACCGCCGTCAGCCCCCGGAGCGCGTCGGCGTGCTCGGGGACCATGCGCACCGGGTCCCAGGCCAGCCACCGGCACCACACGTCCTCGACGAGCACCCCGGTGCCCGGGTCGAACGGCAGCAGGGGTGTGGCCTCCTCGGTCGCCGAGAAGCAGGCGGCCACGGCGAGCGTCATGAGCAGGGTGTGGTCCTCTGGGCGGGAGAACGCCTCGCGGGAGCGGAAGTCGTCCCACCACCGCGTGATCGACCCGTCCCAGTCGCGCAGCCCCCGCACCGCCTTGGCGAACTCGGGGATGTAGAGGTACTCGTAGAGGGCGTCGCCGGCGTGCGTGGCCAGGGCACCGAAGAGGTCGGGGCGCAGCATCGGGGTGATCATCGCCCCGAACCCCCCGCTCGACTTGCCCATGATGGCGCGATGGGCGGGGGCGTCCAAGGTCCGGTAGTGCTCGTCGACGAACGCCACCACCTCGTCGCACAGATAGGTGTGGTACTTCCCCGTGCCCGGGGAGTCGACGAACTGCGATCCCCCGTACGCCGTCCACGCATCGACGAACGCCACGATGCACGGCGGCGCGAGGCGCGAGGCGAACAGGTCGTCCACGCGCTCGGGGAAGCTCGGGCGAAACGCCTGGCGGTTCCCCCACGTGGTCACGTACCCGGCGAACCCCTGGACGACGTAGACCGACGGGTAGCGCCGGGCCCGGTCGTCGTCGTAGCCGGGGGGCACGTACACCCACAGCGGCCGGGCCGCCGGGTCCCCCAGGGGGTTCGACGCCAAGACGGCGGAGTCGACGACCACTTCCTCGACCCGGCCGACCAGCTGAGCGTGCCAGGGGGCACCCACGCCGAGTGCCTAGACCGAGGTGATGCGATGGATGTCGAGGATCCCGTCCGAGGCGCGCAGGCGGGCGAAGGTGGCGTCGGGGACGGGTCGGTCCGTCGACAGGACCATGAGGGCCGTGTTCCCGGCGGTCGAGGGTCCGACCGCCATCGACGAAATGGAGATGTCGGCCTCGCCGAGCGCCAGCCCCACCAACCCGATCATGCCCGGGCGGTCGTCGTTGCGGACCACGAGCATGTGCTCGGCCGGCGGCACCTCGACCACGTGGTCGTCGACCAGGACGATGCGGGGGTCCAACCGCGATCCCGACAAGGTGCCGGCGATGGAGTGGTCCGACGAGCGCAGCGTGATGAGGTTGACGTACTCGCGTGTGGCGGTGGTCGACATCTCGCGCACGTCGAGGCCGCGCTCGGCGGCCAGCTGCGGCGCGTTGACGTAGGACACCGGCTCCTCGGTCCCCGCCGCGAACACGCCCTTCAACACGGCCAGGGTCAGGATCGACGTGTTGACACCGGCCAGCGCGCCGGAGAACTCGACGTCGAGATGGTCGGGCAGCCCGTCGTTGAGACAGGCGAAGCACCGTCCCAGCTGCTCGGCCAGGCCGAGGAACGGGCGAACGGTCTCAGACACCTCGGTCGCGGCCACGTTGACGGCGAAAGGCACGAAGTCGCCGGCAAGGGACAAGATGACCTGCTCGGCGATCGTCACCCCGGCCTTGTCCTGGGCCTCGGCCGTCGACGCCCCCAGGTGCGGGGTGACCACGACGTTGGACAAGGTGAACAGCGGCGAGTCGGTGCAGGGCTCGGTGGCGAAGACGTCGAGGGCCGCCCCCCCGACCTGGCCCGACACCAACGCGTCGTAGAGCGCCTCCTCGTCGAGGATGCCGCCGCGCGCCGCGTTGACGACACGCAGGCCGGGCTTGGCCTTGGCCAGCACGTCGCGGCCGACGAGCCCGGCGGTCTCCGCCGTCTTCGGGAGGTGGATCGTGATGAAGTCCGACGTCGACACCAACTCGTCGATCGAGAGCAGTTCCACGCCCATCTGGCGGGCCCGTTCGGGCGAGACGTACGGGTCGTAGGCGCACAGCCGCATGCCGAAGGCCAGCGCCCGTTGGGCCACCAGGGCACCGATGCGACCCAGACCGACCACGCCGAGGGTCTTGCCGTGGAGCTCGACGCCCTCCCACTTCGAGCGCTCCCATTTGCCGGCCACCAGGGCGGCGTGCGCCTGGGGGATGTTGCGGGCCTGGGCCAACAACAGCGCAAAGGCGTGCTCGGCGGCCGAGAGGATGTTCGACTGCGGGGCGTTGACCACCATGACGCCCCGGCGCGTGGCCGCCTCGACGTCCACGTTGTCGAGGCCGATGCCGGCCCGGCCGACCACGACCAGGTCGGTGCCGGCCTCGAGCAATTCGGCGGTGACCTGCGTGGCGGAGCGCACGATCAGCGCGTGCGCGCCGGGGATCACGCCGAGCAGCGCGTCGGCGGACAAGTCGAGCTGCTCGTCGACCTCGTGGCCCGCCTCGCGCAGCAACTCCAACCCCCGTGGCGCCAACTTCTCGCTGACCAGAACCCGCACGCTTGCTCCTCGTCTCCTCGTGCCTCGTGCCGAATGCCTACGTCGTGCCTACTCGACCGTGGCGAACAACTTGCCGAGCCGGCTGATGCCCTCGACCAGCTCCTGGTCGCCGAGCGCGTAGGAGAGGCGCAGATACCCGGGGGCACCGAAGGCCTCGCCGGGGACCACCGCCACCTTGGCCTCGTCGATGGCGACGGCCGCCACGTCGAGCGAGGACGCCACGTCCCGGCCCGCCAGGCGCCGTCCCAGCAACGCGCGCACCGACGGGAAGGCGTAGAACGCGCCCTCCGGCTCGACGCAGGTGACGCCCGTGCACTCGTTGAGCATGCGGTGCATGGTGATGCGGCGCTGGTCGAAGACCTCTCGCATGGCCAACGCGGTGGCGAGCCCGCCCTCCAAGGCGGCCAGGGCCGCCGCCTGGGCGACGTTGGCCACGTTCGACGTGGCATGGGACTGGAGGTTGGTGGCCGCGGCGATGACGTCGGCCGGTCCGAGCATCCAGCCGACGCGCCAACCAGTCATGGCGTAGGTCTTGGCCACACCGTTGACCACGATGGCCCGATCCACGAGCGACGGGGTGAGCACCGGGAGCGAGTGGGCGCGGCGGCCTCCGTAGACCAGGTGCTCGTAGATCTCGTCACAGACCACCCAGAGGCCGTGGGCGGCGGCCCACTCGCCGATGGCCGCCACCTCGTCGCGCGTCGCCACCGCACCTGTCGGATTATTGGGGGACACGAACAGCAGCACCTTGGTGGCCGGCGTGCGGGCCGCCTCGAGCGCGTCGACAGTGACGTGGAAGCCGTTGGACTCGTCGCTGTCGACGGCCACGGGCACGCCCCCGGCCAGGGCGATGGCCTCGGGGTACGTCGTCCAGTAGGGCGCGGGGACGAGCACCTCGTCACCCGGGTCGATGATGGTGGCGAACGCCTGGTAGACGGCCTGCTTGGCCCCGTTGGTGACCAACACCTGCGCGGCGGGGAGGTCGAGGCCCGAGGCCGCCTTGGTGGCGCCGGCGATGGCCTCGCGCAGTTCGGGCAGGCCACCGGTAGCCGTGTAGTGGTGAAAGGCGGGGATGCGGCAGGCCTCGATGGCGGCCTCGACGATCGGCACCGGAGTGGCGAAGTCGGGCTCCCCGGCGCCGAACCCGATGACGTCCTCACCCTGCGATCGCAGGGCCTTGGCCTTGGCGTCCACGGCAAGTGTCGCCGACGGGCTGACGGCGCCGACGCGGGCCGACACCCGGCGAGGAGCGCTCGCGCCGTCCACGGCGGAGGGCCCTGTTACGTTCTGGGGTCCCATGGCTGCCATGCTTGCACACGTGGAACGCGCCCCCGACACCGCTGGCATCGTGATCCCCGACTCGTTGAAGCCGGTCGACGGCCGCTTCGGGAGTGGCCCCTCGAAGGTCCGGCCGGCACAGATCGAGGCCCTGGCGGCCGCCTCGGCGACCTACCTCGGGACCAGCCACCGCCAAAAGACCGTCAAGGCGGTGGTCGGTCGCCTGCGCGCCGGGCTGCGCGACCTGTTCTCGCTGCCCGAGGGCTACGAGGTGATCCTGGGCAACGGTGGGACCACCTGCTTCTGGGATGCCGCCACCTTCGGCTTGATCGAACGCCGCAGCCAGCACCTGGCGTTCGGCGAATTCTCCTCCAAGTTCGCCGCCGCCGCCACGGCCGCGCCCCACCTCGACGAGCCGTGGGTCATCTCCTCGGCTCCCGGCACCCACCCCGAGCCCGTGGCCGACCCCGACGTCGACCTGTACGCCCTCACCCACAACGAGACGTCCACGGGCGTAGCCATGGAGATCCGCCGGCCCGGCGGCACCGACGCCGGTGCCATCGTCGCCGTGGACGCCACCTCCGCCGCCGGCGGGTTGCGCGTCGACCCGACCCAGGCCGACGTCTACTACTACGCGCCCCAAAAGTGCTTCGCCGCCGACGGCGGGCTGTGGGTGGCCAACTGCTCGTCCGCCGCCCTCGAGCGCGTCGAGCGGGTAGCCGCATCGGGGCGGTGGGTGCCGGCCTTCCTCGACCTGAAGATCGCGGTGGACAACTCCGTCGTGGACCAGACCTACAACACGCCGGCGCTGGCCACCGTCCTCCTGTTCACCGAGCAGGTCGAGTGGATGCTGGCCGGCGGAGGACTGGAGTGGACGGCGGGACGCTGCGACCGGTCGGCCGAGATCCTCTACACCTGGGCCGAGCAGTCGGACTTCGCCACGCCCTTCGTGGGCACGCCCTCCGAGCGCAGCCACGTGGTCGGGACGATCGACTTCGTCGAGGCCGTCGATGCCGCCGCGGTGGCCAAGGTGCTGCGGGCCAACGGCATCGTGGACACCGAGCCCTACCGAAAGCTCGGGCGCAACCAGCTACGCATCGCCATGTTCCCGGCCATCGACCCCGACGACGTCGCCGCCTTGTGCGGCTGCATCAACTACGTGGTGGGGGCCCTCGCCTGACGCCGGTGGCCCCCGGGCCCGGCGCGCCCGGGGGCGCCCTCAGGTGGCCGGGCTCACCGAGCTCATGTTGAAGTCGGCCACCCGCAGCGGCGCCATGGCCGTGCGGCTCATCCACTCCGACCACTCCCGGGACAGGGCGCGCTCGGTGCGACCCGCCTCGATGCTCCGGGCCAGGACCCCGAGCGGGCTCTCGTTGAACCGGAAGTTGTTGACCGCGCCCACCACTTCACCGTCCTCCACCAGGTAGACGCCGTCGCGCGTGAGCCCCGTCAGCAACAGCGTGGTCGGGTCCACCTCCCGGATGTACCAGAGGCAGGTGAGCAACAGGGCACGGCGCGTCGTCCCCACCATGTCGTCGAGCGACGCCGTGGCCCCGGGCAGCTCCAGGGTCAGGTTCCCCACCGGCGGAGCGGGGGCCACACCGGCGGCGGCGGCCCCGGCACGGTGATAGCGCAACCGGGCCAGGTGCCCGTCGTCGATCCAGCAGGTCCGCCCGATGTCCAGGCCGTTGTCGAACACCGAGACGTCGGTCCCCGACGCGCCGGTGACCACGAACGGCGAGCACCCGAGGCCGGCTTCGGTCGGGTCGCCCCGCAGCTCGAAGGGCAGTGTGGCCAACCGGTCACCGAGGCGCGTGCCCCCGCCCGCTTTGGCGAAGGCATTGCGGCCCTCCTCGGCGTCGCGCCCGGACATGGCCTCGGAGAGCGCCACGACCAAGTCGGCCACCGCATCGGAGGGCAACAGCACCTCGTAGCGCCCGGCGGGCAACTCGAGGGCGCGCTCGCCCCAGGCCAGGCGCTCGACCACCCGGCGCTCCATGGCCCCGAGGTCGATGTCGGCGAAGTCCTGTGTCCCCACGCCGGTCCACGCCGAACGGGCCCCGTCGGCACTGCGGGCCACGAGCTCCATCGTCCCCTCGCCCTGGACGTGACGGCGTCGCAGCCCGGTGCTCGTCCCCAGGTAGACGCTGGAGACGCCGTGCGTGGCGAACCCGGCGAGCACGTGACCGCCGTGACGGGCCCGCTCGAAGGCGTCGCCCAGTCCCGACGTGACCGGGGCGAGCACGCCGACGGAGGTCGACGCCGGCGCGTCGACGAAGTCCCGGGCGTCGCCGACCGGGCCCACCAGCGCGACGGCATCGGCCGCGGCCTGGGCGTGGCGCGCTTCGGCCTCGCTGGCGCGCACCAGGTCCACCACGTCGACGTCGCCGCTGCGCGACGCCATGCCCACGGCCGTCCCCGACGCGGCCGTCTCCGGCGCGCCCGGCGCGGACGCCACCTCGCCCGGGCCCACACCCCGGAAGCTCACCACCACGACGCGCCGGTCGCGGCGCACGCCGTTGGTGGTCGTGGTGTTGTTGGCGAAGCGCACCTCGGCTTGGCTCGTCTCCTCGACGATGACCACGCAGTCCTCGGAACGCGACGCGGCCAGGGCCCGCTCGACGACCTCGTCGGGCGGGGGGAGACGGCGGCCCGCGGTCATCTCGTCGTCACCCCGTCTCCTCGCGGGCGTTGAGCACCCGGATGCCGCGAAACAACGCCGATGGGCAGCCGTGCCCCACCGGGGCGACCTGGCCGGGTTGGCCCTTGCCGCAATTGAAGGCCCCGCCGAGCACGTAGGTCGACGCCCCGCCGACCGCCTCCATCGCCCCCCAGAACTCGGTCGTCTGGGCCTGGTAGGCCACGTCGCGCACCTGTCCGGCCAGGCGCCCGCGCTCGATGCGGTAGAAGCGCTGCCCGGTGAACTGGAAGTTGTAGCGCTGCATGTCGATGGACCAGCTCTTGTCCCCCAAGACGTAGACGCCGCGCTCGACCCCGGCGATGAGCTCCTCGGTGCTCGGCCCCGCTCCGGGGGCCGCCACGAGCGACACGTTGGCCATGCGCTGCACGGGGACGTGGAGGGCCGAATCGGCATAGGCGCAGCCGTTCGAACGACCGAGCCCGTTCTCGGCGGCCATACGCCGGTCGAGCTGGTACCCGACCAGGATGCCGTCGCGCACGATGTCGAAGGACTGGGCGGCCACGCCCTCGTCGTCGTAGCCCACCGTGGCCAGCGCGTGGGGCGCCGTGCGGTCGCCCACCACCTGCATCACCGGTGAGCCGTAGCGGAGGGAGCCGAGCTGGTCGAAGGTGGCGAACGAGGTGCCGGCGTAGGCGGCCTCGTACCCCAACGCCCGGTCCAGCTCGGTGGCGTGGCCGATCGACTCGTGGATGGTGAGCCAGAGGTTCGACGGGTCGATGACCAGGTCGGTGGTACCGGCGGTCACCGAGGGGGCGGCCATCTTCTCGGCCAACAGGTCGGGGATGGCCTCGATCTCGGCGTCCCAGTCCCACCCGGTGCCGGTCAGGAACTCCCAGCCCCGGCCCGTCGGGGGTGCCAGGGTGCGCATGGACTCGAAGCGCCCGGCCGCGGTGTCGACGGCGAAGGCCTCGACCACGGGATGGATGCGCACCCGCCGCTGGGTCGTCACCGTCCCGGCCAGGTCCCGATAGTGCTTCTCCTCGACGACGGCGAACACGTGGGCCGACACGTGGTCGATGCCCGGCGCGCGCAGGAGCACGGCGCTCCAGGCGCCGAGGTGCGCCACCTTGTCGGCCAGCGCGATCGCCGAGGGGTCGACCTCGTAGGGGGAGGACCACGTGACCGGCCCGTGGACCGGCTCGTCGGCGAGCTCGACCGGCGCGGCGAGCGCCGCGCCGGTGGCCGCGGCGATGGCGACGGCCTGGTCGGCCAGGGCGGCGGCTGCGTCGGGGTGGACCTCGACGGTGGCGGCGAAGCCGAGGGACCCCCGATACAGGACCCGGAGCCCCACGCCCGTCGCCGTGTCGTCGACGGCGGTCTCGAGGCGGCCGTCACGAAGCAGCACGAACTGCGAGCGGGTCCGCTCGACCCGCACCTCGGCATGGCTGCACCCGAGCGCACCGGCGCGCTCGAGCGCGGCGGCACAGATGACGTCGAGGTCCAGGCTCGCCAGCCCCGCGTCGTCGGCGCTCACGCCACCCTCGACCGGCGTCGGCCGGTGCGTCGAGAGGGTCTCAGCCGCCCGAGATGTCCTGGACGCGCTGACGCCCGGCGCTGATGAAGGGCATCATCGACCGCAACTCCTGGCCCACCGACTCGACCTGGTGGGCGGCGCCGGCCTTGCGCAGCTGCTCGAAGCGCTTTCGACCGGACCGGTTCTCGGCGATCCACTCCTCGGCGAAGGCGCCCGAGCGGATCTCGTCGAGGATCTGGCGCATGGTGGCCCGGACATGGTCGTCGATGACCCGCGGGCCCCGGGTCAGGTCGCCGTACTCGGCCGTGTCCGAGATCGAAAAGCGCATCCCGGCGATCCCCTGCTCGTACATCAGGTCGACGATGAGCTTGAGCTCGTGCAGGCACTCGAAATACGCGGACTCGGGCTGGTAGCCGGCGTCGACCAGCGTCTCGAACCCGGCCTGGACCAGCGACGTGAGCCCGCCGCAGAGCACCACCTGCTCGCCGAAGAGGTCGGTCTCGGTCTCCTCCTCGAACGTGGTGTCGAGCACGCCGGCGCGGGTCGCCCCCAGGGCGTGCGCGTACGACAACGCCAGGTCGTGCGCCTTGCCCGACGCGTCCTGGGCCACGGCTACGAGCGAGGGCACGCCACCGCCCTCGGTGTAGGTGCGCCGCACCAGGTGCCCGGGGCCCTTGGGCGCCACCATGGCCACGTCCACCCCGGCGGGCGGCACGATCTGGCCGAAGCGGATGTTGAAGCCGTGGGCGAAGAACACGGCGTCGCCCTGACCCAGGTGAGGCTCGATCGCCTCCTCGTACACGGCCTTCTGCTCGGTGTCGGGCAGCAGCACCATGATCAGGTCGGCCTCGGCGGCAGCGTCGGCCACCGACAGCACGCGCAGACCGGCCTCCTCGGCCTTGCGGACCGACGACGACTCGGGCCGCAGCCCGACGCGCACGTCGACGCCGGACTCGGCCAGGTTGAGCGCGTGGGCGTGGCCCTGGGACCCGTAGCCCACGATCGCCACCTTGCGCCCCCGGATCAGGCTCTCGTCCGCGTCCGCCTCGTAGTACAGCTTCGCCATCTCACCCTGCCTCGTCGCTCATGGGGTCGTGGTCCCCCCGGTCGTCGGTCCCGCCGTCGATGCTGTGGAGCCGGGCGGCCTGACGTTCCAGCTTAGGCAGGGCCACGCGACCTGTCCGCTGGAGCTCGACGATGCCGATCGGCCGGATCAGGTCCTCGAAGTCGTCGATCTTGCTCGGGGGACCGGCCAGCATCACCGTGATCTGCTCCCGGCCGATGTCCACGATCTTGCCCTCGAACACGCTGACGAGCTGCATGACCTGGGCGCGGGCCTCGGGCTGAGCCTGGAGCGTGGCCAGCAGCAACTCGCGCTCGACCGCCGCCTGGGGGGCCAGCTCGGTGATCGAGACCACGTTGATGAGCTTGTCGAGCTGACCGACGATCTGTTCCAGGGGGGCGGACTCCACGTCCACCACGATGGTGATGCGGCTGAAGCGCACGTTGTCGGTCGGGGCCACCGCCAGGGAGTAGATGTTGTAACCCCGCCGGCTGAACAAGCCGGCCACACGGGCGAGCACACCGGACTTGTTCTCGACCAGCGCGGTGACGATGTGGTGGCGCTCGGCGGCCATCACCGGCCCCCTTCGCCCTCGGTCGGGCCGACGATGATGTCGTCGTTGGACGAGCCGGCGGGCACCATCGGGTACACCTTCTCGAAGGCGTCGGTGCGGAAGTCGATGACGACCGGGCGGTCGTCGATGGCGTTGGCCTTTTCGATGGCCGGTGCCACCTCCTCGTGGGACTCGACCTTCAGTCCCACGCACCCCATGGCCTCGGCCCACTTGACGTAGTCGGGGAGGTCGGGAGACAGGTAGACCTCCGAGTAGCGCTCGGCGTAGAAGAGCTCCTGCCACTGGCGCACCATGCCGAGATAGGCGTTGTTCAAGATGGCCACCTTGACCGGGATCCGTTCGGCCGACGCGGTGACGAGCTCCTGCGCGGTCATCTGGAAGCAACCGTCGCCGTCGATGGCCCACACCATCTTGTCGGGACGCCCGACCTTGGCCCCGATGGCGGCGGGCACGGCGAATCCCATCGTGCCCGCACCGCCGGAGTTCACCCAGGTGTAGGGATGGTCGAAGCGCCAGTACTGCGAGGCCCACATCTGGTGCTGGCCCACCCCCGATGCCACGATCGTGTCGTCGGGGGTGAGGTCGCGCAGGGTCTCGACCACGAACTGGGGCTTCAGGGCCCCTTCGCCGCTGCGGTCGTAGGCGAGGGGGAACTGCTCCTGCCACGCCCGCACCTGCGCCAGCCACGGGGCCAGGTCGGGGCGCGCCGCGGCGGCGCTCCCCGGCGCGGGCGGCGACCCGACGGTGCCGAGGCCCAGCCCGTCGAGGGCGACGATGAGCTCTTCGATGACCTCCTTGCAGTCGCCGGCGATCCCCACGTCGGGGCGGCGCACCTTGCCGATCTCGGCCGGGTCGATGTCCACGTGGATGACCCGGGCATCGGGGGCGAAGGCGGACACCTTGCCGGTGACCCGGTCGTCGAAGCGGCTCCCGAGCGCGATGAGGAGGTCGGACCTCTGCATGGCCGTCACGGCCGTGTAGTTGCCGTGCATCCCGGGCATGCCCAGGCACAGCGGGTGGGAGTCGGGGAACGCGCCCCGGGCCATGAGGGTGGTGACCACCGGAATCCCGCAGCGCTCGGCCAGGACGCGCAGCGCCTCGGCGGCGCGAGCCTTCAAGATCCCGCCCCCCGCGTAGATGACCGGTCGACGGGCCTCCAAGACGAGCTCGGCGGCGCGACGGACCCGGACGGGGTCGCCCTTGGTCTGCGGGTGGTAGCCGGGCAGGTCGAGCTCGTCGATCGACGAGGGCCAGTACCAGTCCATCTGGGCGTTGGAGACGTCCTTGGGCACGTCGATGAGCACCGGGCCGGGGCGGCCCGTGGTGGCCACGTAGAAGGCCTCGGCGACGACGCGCGGCAGGTCCTGGGCGTCGGTCACCAACCAGTTGTGCTTGGTGATGTCGAGGGTCACGCCGGTGATGGGGCATTCCTGGAAGGCGTCGGTGCCGATCGCCGTGGTGGCCACCTGGCCCGTGATCACCACCATGGGGATCGAGTCCATCATGGCGTCGGCCAGCGGGGTGACGATGTTGGTCGCTCCCGGCCCGCTCGTCACCATGGCCACGCCGGGGCGGCCCGTGACGTGGGCATAGCCTTCGGCGGCGTGCCCCGCCCCCTGTTCGTGGCGCACCAGGACGTGGCGGATGGACGAGTCGAGGATCGGGTCGTAGACCGGGAGGATGGCGCCGCCGGGGAGGCCGAAGATCACTTCGACCCCCTGCATCTCGAGACTCTTGATGAGGGCCTGGGCTCCTGTCAGTTGCATCGGAGGGATTCCTCGCTCGTGGTTTGGTCTTGGGCCGGGAAATGAAACGACCTCCCGGCTGGGAGGTCGTGAAGCGCACGCGGCCGCTCGGGCGGCGGCGGGCGCTAGGTGAGGACTACGAGGAACGCGGCGACAGTGGTCATGCGCATAACCCGCCCAGTGTGCCAGGGCCCCGGGCCGTTGGCAAGGCGTGGCGCCGGTCACGCGCCCGGGGGCGACTGGCGGCCACGGTGGTGCGGGCGGCGGTCTGCGCCGAGCGGGGCGTCCGCTTCGACCCGGGCCACCGACCTCGGCTCAGCCGCTCCTGGTCACATCGAGAGCCAGGGACCGATTCTCTTGGGCGCCACGCCGGCCTTCGTCGGGACGTCTTGGGACCACCGGATCGTGCCCAGTGGCGACGTGACCAGTCGTATGCCGGCGGACTCGGCCATCCGGGCCGCGTGCGCATGGGTCCCGGTGACCGTTTCCACGTCGCCGCCGACATAGACGATCTCGATCTCGGTGGGGACGAATTGGCGCCACACGATGCTGGCGATCTTCCGCTCGACCACGCGTCCTCCTTCCGGTCTCCCCGCGTGGACACTAACCCGCGCCGGCCGGCACCGGCCAAAGGCGACACGGCGGGACCCTCAGCGCAGCTCGACGTCGTCGAGGTACTCCTCGCGCCAGTAGGAGTGACGCTCCTCGGGCAGGTGCAGGGCATGGGTGGGGGCGAGCGCCTCGACGAACGGACGGTCGTGGCTCACCGCCACGATGGTCCCCGCCCAGCCGGCCAGCATCGCCCCCACCGCCTCCACCGACGCCGGGTCCAGATTGTTCGTCGGCTCGTCGAGCACGAGCAGATTGGCTCGGCCGGCCGCCAACATGGCCAGGCTGAGCCGGGCCCGCTCCCCGCCCGAGAGGGAACCGGGATCCTGGTCGGCACTGCCTCCGGTCAACCCGAAAGAGCCGAGGAGCTTGCGCCGGTCGACCTCGTTGGCGAGCACCGTGTCGTCGATGTTCTCGAGCACCGTTCGGCCGGGGTCGATCTGCTCGTGCTCCTGGGCGAAGTAGCCGACCACCACCTGGTACCCGAGCTCGACGGATCCCGCGCTCGGCTGCTGCATGCCGGCCAGACAGCGCAGCAACGACGACTTGCCGGCACCGTTTCGCCCCACCACGACGACGCGCTCGCCGCGTTCGACGGCGAAGTCGACGCGCGAGAGGACCTCGTGCGCGCCGTAGGCGATGGCCAGATCGGCCACGACCAGGGGAACCGCGCCAGAGCGCACCGGCTCCGGCAGGCGGAACGACACCTTGCGGTCCCGCTTGATCACCGCGGTGCGGCTCGCTTGGAGCCTGGTCACCTTGCGGTCGAGGACCTTGGCCTTGCGCGCCTGGGCCACCGTGCTGTGGCGCCACTTGTCGGCCTGTGAACGCATCTTCTGGATCTGCGCGCCTTCCATGGCCGACGCCTTCTCGCGTTGGGAGGTGTCGAGGGCCAGCTGTGACCGGAAGCTCGTGTAGGTGCCCTTGAACTGGCGGATCCGGCCGTCGGCCAGGTACAGCACCTTGGTGATGGCCTCGTCGAGCAGGCGCAGGTCGTGGCTCACGACGAGCAGGCCGCCGGGGAGGGACCGCAGCTCGTCGAGGAGCCATCGCTTGGCCGACAGGTCGAGGTGGTTCGTGGGCTCGTCGAGCACCATGGTGTCGGGCGCCTGGAACAGCACCCGCATGAGGTCGACCCGGCGGCGCTGACCCCCCGACAGCGAGGACACGTCCTCGAAGAGCAGCGCCTGGGGAAGCCCCAACCCGTCGGCCAGGCGCGCGATCTGGCCTTCCATGTCGTAGCCGCCGGCGGCCCGGTACCGCTCCTCGAGCGCGGAGAACTCGCCGATGGCCTCGTCGGTCGGCGCCGAGGCCATGGCGATGCGGGCCTTGTGGAGCCGGTCGTCGAGGACGTCGAGCCCGCGCGCCGACAGGACATGGGACAGGGCCGTGGGATCGACGCCGAGCCCCGCCGGCACCGGGAACTGCGGGAGGTACCCGATGCTGCCCTCCACGCGGATGTCTCCCGAGGCCCGCAGGTGGTCGGTGGCCTCCCCCAGGATGAAGGCGATGAGCGAGGACTTGCCGGTGCCGTTGCGGCCCACCAGCCCGACCTTGTCGGCCTTGGCGATGAGGAACGACCCGTCGCGGACGAGGGACCGGCCCCCGATCTCGATGGTGATGTCCTGGCCGATGATCACCGGTCCATTGGATCACGGCCCGACGTCACCCGATTCGCGGGGCACTCCACCGAGGCCCGAGACCCCGGGATCGGCTGCTTCGTCAGGTCCCGCCGCCGGCGGCGCCCTACGGCTCGGTGATGGCCCCGCGCTCGGCCCCGGTGACCAGGCGGGCGTACTTGGCCAGCACGCCGGTGGTGTAACGGGGCTCGGGGATCTTCCATTGGGCCCGACGCCGGGCGATCTCGTCGTCGCCGACCAGGAGGTCGATGCGCTTGGCGGCCACGTCGATGACGATGCGGTCGCCGTCGGCCACAAAGGCGATGGGTCCGCCGTCGACGGCCTCGGGGGCGACGTGGCCCACACAGAACCCGTGCGTCCCGCCCGAGAAGCGCCCGTCGGTGATGAGGGCGCAGTCCCCACCACGACCGGCACCCTTCATGGCGCCGGTCACCGCCAGCATCTCGCGCATGCCCGGCCCACCCTTGGGCCCCTCGTAGCGGATCACCACGACCGTCCCCGGTTCGATCGAACCGGCCAAGATGGCCTCGAGGGCACCCTGCTCGCCGTCGAAGACGCGGGCGGTGCCCTCGAAGTGCGGGGTGTCGATGCCCGCCACCTTCACCACCGCCCCGTGCGGGGCCATCGACCCCGACAGCACGGCGATGCCGCCGTCGGCGTGGATCGGCGCCGACAGGCGGTGGACGACCTCGCCGTCGGGCACCGGCGGGTCGGCCGCGGCCAGGTTCTCGGCCACCGTCCTCCCCGAGACGGTCAGGCACTCCCCGTCGATGAGGCCGGCCTCGAGCAGTTCGCGCATGACCACGGGCACCCCGCCGATGCGGTCCACGTCGGTCATGTGGTAGCGGCCGTGGGGCTTCGTGTCGGCGATGTGCGGCACGCGGGCACCGACCCGGTTGAAGTCGTCGAGGGTGAGGTCGACGCGGGCCTCGTTGGCGATGGCCAGGAGATGGAGCACCGCATTGGTCGACCCACCGAGGGCCATGACCACGGCGATGGCATTCTCGAATGCCGCTTTGGTCATGATCTGGCGGGGCCGGATCCCGCTGGCCAGGAGGTCGACGACGGTCCGGCCCGAGTCGTAGGCGTACTGGTCACGCCGGGCGTCGACGGCGGGCGGCGACGCCGAGCCGGTGAGGGACATGCCGATGGCCTCGGCCACCGCGGCCATCGTGTTGGCGGTGAACATCCCCGCGCACGACCCGGCCGTCGGACAGGCGTTGTGCTCGATGAGCGACAGCTCCGCGTCGCTGAGCGATCCCGCCGCGTGCGCGCCCACCGCTTCGAACACGCTCACGATGTCGAGGGCCTCGGCCCCGAGCCTCCCGGGCAGGATGGAGCCCCCGTAGACGAAGACGGCCGGCAGGTTGAGTCGGGCCGCCGCCATGAGCATGCCCGGCAGCGACTTGTCGCACCCGGCGAAGGTGACCATGGCGTCGAATCGCTCGGCGTGCATCACCGTCTCGATGGAGTCGGCGATCACCTCGCGCGACACCAGCGAGGCCCGCATGCCCTCGTGCCCCATGGAGATGCCGTCGGACACGGCGATGGTGACGAACTCGATCGGGTACCCGCCGGCGTCGCGCACGCCGACCTTGGACCGCTTGGCCAAGCGGTCGAGCGGCAGATTGCACGGCGTGACCTCGTTCCACGACGACACCACACCCACCTGCGGCTTGTCCCAGTCGTCGTCGGTCATGCCCACGGCTCGCAGCATCGCTCGGGCCGGGGCCCGGGTCGGGCCGTCGGTGACCTCGTAACTGCGGATCTTCATGCCGTGGGAAGCGTCGGTGGACGGTGCGTCGGGCGAGTCAGCCATGGCGAAAGGGTAATGGCCGCCACACCCGTGTTCCGCGCCGCGGGCCGCGGCGCGCTTCAGCGCCCGCCGTCGTGCTCGGCGCGCTCGAGCAAGGCCGCCGCCTCGGGGGCGATCGACACGTCCGGGCCCAGTCCTTCGATCACGGCCTCGGCGATCTCGGGGGCCAGCGCACCGGCCCCGATCTCGAGCATGCGGCCCTCGCCGTCCTCGAGGTGCAGCTGCGGCTCGCCGCTCGGGACCCCCAACGGCCCGGCGAACGACCGCGGCGCGCCGACGCGCACCACCTTGACCTCCGAGAGGTCCAGGACGCGCCAGCGGCGTACGAAGCGGACCCCCACCCATCCGGGCCCGGCCGCCACCGCGGCGCGGCGGCTGACGCCCAGGCACACGATCAGGCCGAGGAGCGGGACGGCGGCGAACAGGGCCCCCACGATCGACAGGCCCAAGGGGTGACCGAAGGCGAAGACCAGCAGCGCGGTGAACAGGACCACCAGGACCAGCGCCGTCGCGCTGGCCAGCGCCCCGATGCGCAACCCGGCGCGCACGGTGACGGACCGTCGGAAGGGCCAGAGCGCGGTGGGCGTCGACGGCAGTCCCCTCCTCGCCCGGTCGCCCCTCGACGCGGCGCTCATCCCCGGAGGCGCCGGAGCTCCTCGACGACCGCCTTGCCGTTGGCCTTGCCCTGGGTGGACTTCATGACCTGGCCGATGAAGAACTGGGCGAGCTTGTCCTCGCCCTCGGCGTAGCGGGCCCACTCGTCGGGGCAGGCGGCCACCACCTCGGCCACCACGCCGGCGAGGGAATCGGTGGCCAGGGCCTCGAAGCCCTTGCGCCGGGCGATCTCGGCCGGGTCCCCCCCGTGGGCCAACAGGTCGCCGAGGACGGCCTTGGCCTGGGTGGCCGACAGCCGCTGGTCCTGTTCCATGCGCAACAGCTCGACGTACGTGCCGGGGTCGACGGCGCGTGCCCCGTCGGCATCGGCGGCCGCCTCGTTGGCCGTTCGGGCCACGGCCAGCGCCGGCTCGATCCCCGCCTCGACCGCGGCCAGCACCAGGTCGTCGAGCCCGAGCTCGACCACGGTGGCGATCTGGTCGGTGCGCGACGCGCCGGTGGGTCCGGGGCCGAACGCGGCGGCGACGCGCCGGCGCCGCTCGGCCGGCATGGGCCCGAGCGAGGCGGCCACGGCGTGCTGCCACTCGGCGTCGGGCGCCAACGGCACCAGGTCGGGCTCGGGGAAATAGCGGTAGTCGAAGGCTTCTTCCTTCGAGCGCATGGCCGAGGTCTTTCCCTGGCCCTCGTCCCAGTGGCGGGTCTGTTGGACCACCACGTCGCCCACCTCGAGCAGGGCGATCTGGCGCTCGGTCTCGTACTCGATGGCCCGGCCGAGCGATCGCAGCGAGTTGAGGTTCTTGACCTCGCAGCGCGTGCCGAGCTGGTCGGTGCCGGCCCGGCGCACCGAGATGTTGGCGTCGACGCGCATAGACCCCTCCTCCATCCGGCCGTCGGACGCCCCCGTGGCCACCAGCACGCCCCGCAGCTCAGACGCATAGTGGCGGGCCTGGTCGGCGGAGTAGATGTCGGGGGCGGAGACGATCTCGACCAGGGGCACCCCGGCCCGGTTGTAGTCGACCAGGGAGAACGCGGCGTCGTGGATCCGTCCCCCACCACCGAGATGTGACGTCTTGCCGGTGTCCTCCTCGAGATGGGCGCGCTCGATGCGCACCCGCGACCCGTCGGGCAGCTCCAGCCACCCGTCGACGTTGATGGGCTCGTCGTACTGGCTGATCTGGTAGTCCTTGGGCATGTCCGGATAGAAGTAATTCTTGCGGTGGAACAGCGAGGGCCGGATCTCGCAATGCAGCGCCAACCCGATGCGCATGGCCAGCTCCACCGCCCCGGCGTTGAGCACCGGGAGCGAGCCGGGCAGCCCGAGGCACACCGGACAGGTGTTGGTGTTGGGCTCGTCGCCGAAGGCGTTGCGACACCCGCAGAACAACTTGGTCCGGGTCATGAGCTCGCAGTGGACCTCCAGCCCGATGACCGGCTCCCACCCCGATCCCGTGCCCACACCCGCGGTCATGGCGCGGCCACCAGCTTCGGCACGGCCCGCGGCGGTGCGGCGAGCTCGACGGCGCCGGCCACGCGCAGCATCGTGACCTCGCCGAGGGCGGGGGCGAGCACCTGGACGCCGATGGGCAGCCCGGCGGCGTCGGTGCCGAAGGGGACGCTGATCGCAGGATGGCCGGCCAGGTTCGAGGGGACGGTGCACACGTCGGAGAGGTACATGGCCAGGGGGTCGTCGACCTTGGCCCCGAGGAGGAAGGCGGTCGACGGCGTGGTGGCGCCGAGGAGGGCGTCGTAACGCTCATACGCCTGGTCGAAGGCGCCGATGATGAGCGTGCGGACCTTCTGGGCCTGCCCGTAGTAGGCGTCGTAGTACCCGGCACTCAGCGCGTAGGTGCCGAGCATGATCCGGCGCTTGACCTCGGGCCCGAACCCCGCATGGCGCGTGGCGCGGTTCATGGCCTCGACGTCGTCGGCCTCGATGCGCAAGCCGTAGCGCACACCGTCGTAGCGGGCCAGGTTCGACGACGCCTCGGCCGGTGCGATCAGGTAGTAGGCGGCCATCCCGAAGCGCAGCTGAGGGATCGACACCTCGTCGACAACGGCGCCCGCGGCGGCGAGCGACTCCGCGGCGGCGCGCACGGCGGCCACCACCTCGGCGTCCACACCGTCGACGAGCTCGGTGATGACGCCCACCCGCAAGCCCGTCACCCCTTCGCCCACGGCCCCCACCGTGCGCGGGGCGGGCCGGTCGAGCGACGTGGAGTCGAGCGGGTCGTGGCCGCTCACCGCGTCGAAAAGGGCGGCGGCGTCGGCCACGGTGCGGGCGAAGGGGCCGACCTGGTCCAGCGAGCTGGCGAAGGCGATCAGGCCATAGCGCGACACCATGCCGTAGGTGGGCTTCAGCCCGACCACGCCGCACAGGGCCGCGGGCTGGCGGATCGAGCCGCCGGTGTCCGAGCCGAGGGACACGGCGGCGAGCCCGGCGGCCACGGCCACGGCGGAACCACCGCTCGAGCCCCCCGGCACGCGCGCCGGGTCGTGGGGGTTGCGGGTCGGCCCGAAGGCCGAGTTCTCGGTGGACGAGCCCATGGCGAACTCGTCGAGGTTGGTCTTGCCCACCACGATCGCGCCGGCGGCGCGCAGGCGCTCGATCACGGTGGCGTCGTAGGGCGGGCGCCAGTGCTCCAAGATGCGCGACGAGCAGGTGGTGGGCACTCCGCGGGTGCACAGGTTGTCCTTCACCGCCACCGGCACGCCGGCCAGCGGGCCGGGGTCGCCGCCCGCCGACACCGTTGCGTCGACGGCCGAGGCCTGGGCACGGGCCGCGTCGGCCAGGACGGTGAGGTAGGCGTGCAGCTCGCCGTCGAGGGCCTCGATGGCTCCGAGGTGGTCCTCGACCACCGAGAGCGCCGAGCGCTCCCCCGAACGCACGGCCGCGGCCAGCTCCAGGGCGCCGGTCACGGTGCCGCCCCCAAGATGGGCGGCACCCGGAAACGACCGTCCTCGACGGCCGGGGCGGCCCCGAGCACCTCGTCGCGCTCGAGCGACGGGCGCGGCACGTCGGGGCGCATGACGTTGTGCAGCGGCAGCGGGTGCGCCGTGGGGACCACGCCCTCGGTGTCGAGCGCCGCGACCTCGGCGGCGTAGTCGAGCACGGCGGCGAGCTGTCCGGCGTAGGTGTCGAGCTCGTCGTCGGTGAGGTCGAGGCGCGCCAGGCGGGCGACGTAGGCGGCGTCCTCGCGCGTCAGGTGACGCGCCGGTTCCATCAGGGGGTCGTCCCCGCGCCCACCCCGACGGTCGGCGCACCGCCGAGCACCTCGGCGACGAAGGCCAGGGCCCGGCGCGTGATCTCGGACTCGTCGTAGTCGAGGGTGGCGACGTGGTAGCTCTTCTCGAGCCAGACGCGCTCGGTCGGCCCCGACACCCCGGCGCACAGCACGTCGCCCGACGACGACGGCACGACGTGGTCCTCGCGACTGGAGAGCACGAGCACGGGGCAGGCGATCTTGGCCAGGTCGGCGGCGACCACGTCGACCCCCTCGAAGAACGACAGGGCGGCGGCGAGGGGCGAGCCGTCGTAGCCCAGCTCCTCCCGACCGGCCATGGCGATGTCCCCACCGATACCGGGCCCGACCTCGGTGCCGCTCTCGAGCACCGAGCGCAGGACGTCCCGGTAGCTCTCCGCCGGCGGTTCCACGAACGGGTTCACCAGGCACAGGCCGCGAATCTCGGGGCGGCGCTCGGCCAGCCAGCACGCCAGGGTCCCGCCCATCGACAGCCCGAACAAGGCCACCGCCTCGCACGTCCCGGCCAGGGCGACATACGCCGCCTCGGCCGCCTCCGACCAGTCCGACCAGCGCGTCGGGACCATGTCCTCGACGCTCGTGCCGTGCCCGGGCCACAAGGGGACGTCGACGCTGTAGCCGGCCGCGGCCAACGCGTGCGCCTGGGGCATCACGCTCTGCGGAGAGCCGGTGAAGCCGTGGAGGACGAGGACGCCGAGCGACCCGGCGCGACGGCTGAACGGCTCGGCTCCCGGGAGGATCGGTGCGGTCACGACGGCATGCTACCGGTAGGGTTGGGGCCGTACCGACGCACGGAGGACCCGCCCACGGGCGGGAGCGACGCACGATCAAGGAGCCCGCACGATGTCCACCTATCTCTTCCTGAGCGACGAGTGGGTCGCCGAGGCTCGTCGCATCCGCGAGGAGCACGAGGGCACCGTCACCGCCCACCAGGTGAAGATGAACCTCGTCGTCACCGACGTGCCTTTCGGCGAGGGAGCGATCGACGCCCATCTCGATACCAGTGAGGGCGGCGTCCGCCTCGACCTCGGCCACATCGACCCCGTCGACCTGAAGGTGACGGTCGACTACGTCACGGCCAAGGCGATCCTCATCGAGGGCAACCCCCAGGCGGGCATGCAGGCGTTCATGTCCGGGAAGATCCGCGTCGAGGGCGACCTGTCCAAGCTCATGGCCCTGCAGACGGTCCCGCCTGACCCCGTCGCCCAGCAGGTGGCCCAGCGCCTGCGCGACATGACCGAATAGTCCCGCCGGGTCCCGCCGGGTCCCGCCGGGTCCCGCCCGGCCCCGCCCGGGCCGGGCCGGCGAAGACGGCGCCGCCCGGGCTCAGGCCGGGGTGCGAGCGCCCTCGGCCTCCTGGCCGGGCACGAGCATCTCGCCCATCGCTGCGACCGGCGGCAAGGCGACCGCATCCTCGGCCCCGACGCGCTGGTGCAGGGCCGACTCCCGGGCCAGCGCGGCGCGGTCGGTCGATCGCAAGAAGGCGGCGCACACCACCCCGGTGACCGCCACCGCCCCACCGACCAGATAGGCGGCGTGGAACGAGGCCAGGAGCGACACGCCGGGCTCCTTGGCCCGCGACGCCTGGACGGTCTGCATGACCTGGATGCCCGCGATCGTGGCGATCTGGGTCATGAGCTGCTGCGTGGCGCTGGCCGTGCCCAGCGAGTCCTGGTCCACGGCATTGGCCACGCTGGCGCCGATGGACGGCGACGCCACACCGAGGCCGATGCCCGACAGCACCAGGCCCACCTCGACCAGGGCCACCCCGGTGGAATGGCCGGTCATGGCGAACACGAGCATGGAGACGAAAACGGCGAGCGTGCCGGTGACCGCCGTCGTCCGCTCACCCACGCGCACGGCGACGTACCCGGCGATGGGCGCGACGAGCGAGAACGCCAGTGGCCTGGGGATGACGAGCAGCCCGGCGGCCGACTCACCCTTGCCGTAGACCCGTTCGAGGAGCAGTGGGGCCAGGAAGAACCCGCCCATGTAGGCGAAGTTCGCCCCCATCTGGGCGCCGATGGGGAAGGCGAAGTTGCGCCGTCGCAGCCAGCGGAAAGGCACCAACGCGTCCTCGGCGCGCAGCTCGACGGGGACGAGCACGGCGATCCCGACGAGCCCCAGGGCGAAGGCGGCCAGGACGGTCGGGCTCGTCCACCCGAGCACCGGTGCCCGGTTGAGCCCGAAGAGCAAACCCCCCACCCCCACGACCACGAACCCGGCACCGGCGTAGTCGATGCGCTTGCCGGCGTGGGTGCCCGGGCCCCGGCCCATGGCGAATTCGGGCAGGACGATGACGGCGAGGACGAAGGCGATCACGCCCAGGAACATCTCGAGCACGAACATCCAACGCCAGCCGATCGACTGGATGATGAAGCCGCCGACGGCCACACCGACCACGGGACCGCCGGCCCCCACGAGCGACCACCAGCCCATGGCCTTGACCCGTTCTCCCTTGGGGAAGGCCCCGAGCACCATGGCCATGGACGTGGCCCCGAGCGTGGCCCCGACCACCCCGCCCATGACCCGGGCCCCGATGAGCACCCCGACATTGGGCGCGGCGGCCGACGCCAGCGCCACCCCGAGATTGACGGCCAGGCCCGTCAGGTACAGCCGCCGATGCCCGAGCCGGTCCCCGCTCTTGCCGGCGATGGGGGCGAACACGGCGTAGGCCAGCATCGGGCCGGTCACGACCCACGTCACCGTCGGCAGCGAGGTGTGCAGGCCGCGGGCGACGCTCGGCAGGGCCACGACGAACACCGTGAAGAGCACGTTGACCGAGAAGAGGCCGGCCAGGACGACGGCGAGCACCCACCAGCGGTAGCGCTCGTCGGTTCGGGCCCGTCGCCGCACCCGCGCCCGCAAGCCGGCGGGCCACGGCTCGGGTCGACGCGACGGGTCGTCGACCTGGTCGGAGAAAGGACGCACGGCGATCTCAGGCTACCGCCGGGCCTGCGCCGGACGTCCGGCGTGGCGAGGTCAGCCGGCGGCGTCGACCGACGGGCCGAGCAGTGCCGGCACCTGCTCGGCGAGCTCGCCGATCGTCCAGCGTTCGCCCTTGTCGAGGCGTTCGGTCATGGTCCAGGGCTGGAAGACGCGGACCTGACCACCTTGGACGAAGAGGACCTGGCCGTTGAGCGGGCACGATTCGGTGGCCAGGTACCCCACCAACGGCGAGATGTTGGCCGGGTCCCACGTGTCGAACACGGCCGGATCGCGCGGGGCCTGGACGATGTCGGTGAGCCCGGGGGTCTGCTCGGTCATGCGCGTCCGGGCCGCCGGGGCGATGGCGTTGACCCGCACCCCGTAACGGCGCAGCTCCTGGGCGGCGATCACGGTGAAGGCGGCGATACCGGCCTTGGCCGCACCGTAATTGGTCTGGCCCGGGTTGCCGAGGAGTCCCGAAGTGGACGACGTGTTGACGATCGAGGCGTGCACCTCGGTACCGGCCTTCGCCTTCTCCCGCCAGTAGGCGGCGGCGTGGCGGGTGGGGACGAAGTGTCCCTTCAGGTGGACGTGGATGACCGAGTCCCACTCGGCCTCGGTCATGTTCACCAGCATCTTGTCGCGCAAGATGCCGGCGTTGTTCACCAGGACGTGCAGGTCCCCGAACGCCTCGACGGCGGCGGCGACGAGGCGCGCCCCACCCTCCCAGTCCGTGATGTCGTCGGCGTTGGCCAATGCTTCGCCGCCCATGGCCCGGATCTCGTCGACCACCTGCTGCGCCGGGCTGCGGTCGTCGCCCGACCCGTCCACCGCCCCACCGAGGTCGTTCACGACCACCTTGGCGCCCTCGGACGCGAAGAGCAGGGCGTGCTCGCGGCCGATCCCCCGGCCCGCCCCGGTGATGATCGCCACCCGCCCGTCGAGCGCACCCATGTCGCACTCCCTCTCGTGGTCTGGCGCCACGGGCCCGACCCGGTGGGCGCCTCGGTCGCCGCCCACGTTGGCAGGACCGCCCCGGGTGGTCAACTCGCCCTCGACACCGACCCACCGTTGCGCCACGGAGCGACCAGGCGGCGGACCTCGGCCCGCTCCCCCACCACCAGCACGTATTCGACGTTGCGCAACCGTCCCACCCGGCCCACCCGCTCGCCGGCAGGGTTGTGGATGCCGATCCGGGCCCCGACGTAGCGAGCCGAATCGAAGCAGAGCACCTCGACGTGGCCGCGCCCCCGGCACATCTCGACCAGCTCCTCGAGGCCGACCCACGACTCGTCGTTGTACGACAGCACCAACACCCGGGCCCGCACGTCGCGCACCACGGCCGCCAGCGCCGCGGGCATCGACGGACGCGAGTTGAACCGGCTGCGGGCCATGGTCCGGGTCTCGGCGCGCTTGCAGGCGACGCCGTAGTGCTCGGGCGTGTCCCAGGCGACGATGGTCTCCCAGATGTGATAGTTCGACTCGTAGCGGTGCTGGTTGTACGGCGGGTCGAGATAGGCCAGATCGAACGGGCCGAGGCGGCCCGCCTCCACACAGGCGTCGCCGCGCACGGCCGTGCCGGGGCCGGCCAACAATGCGGGCGCGCGCAGCTCCAGGGGGCGGAACGAGCGCGATGCCCATGCCTTGACGTAGGCCATCTGCACGCCGGTGGTCGAGTCCACCCGGTCGGCCGCCTCCAACAGCGAGGTGAGCAGCACCGGGTACAAGGCGTCGCCGCGGTGGTCGCGCTCGATGGCGTCGCGCACCGCATCGATGCGCTCGCCGTTGTGGGGCTGGAAGAACCGGGCCTTCTCGCAGAAGGTCTCGGTGACGTACCCGGCGCGCCCGGGCAGGGCGTTGAGCCGGTCGAGCGCGCCGACGAGCGCGCCGGCGTCGACCCGGCGGGCGTCGGTGGCCACGTAACAGGCGGCCAGCACCGACGCGTAGCGGGTGCTGTCGAGCGCGGTCACCTCGGCACCCGTCGCCTTGAACGCCTGGGCCACCCGGGTGGTGCCGGTGAAGAGGTCCAGGGCGCTCTTCGCTTCCGCTCGCTCGCACAACGCGCCCAACACCGGCACCAGGCGGCGCTTCGAGCCGAGGTACTTGATCACCGGCGGGTCGTGCCGCCCGAGAAGCGGCGGAACCACCAATCGGGGTCGCGGGCGTGGGCGTGGAAATGGTCGGGGATCTGGCGCATGACCCGGTCGACGGACCACGACCCCGCGCCCAGCTCGGCATCGGCCACCCGGCCGAGTTCGGCGAGCATGTGCTCCACCTGGTCGTCGGGCGGGGAGGCACCATGGTGGCGCCAGACCACCATCGGCACCCCGCACACCTCGCAGTCGGCCACCCAGCACACGTCGTCCTCGTGGTGCCACCTGGTCATGCGCGCTGCCTCGCAGAGCTCGCAGTCGCCGCCGGCGCCGGCGCCGAGGCGGGGAGCCACCGCTAGTGGCTGTAGAGCTGGACGCTCGTGCCCTTGAGCACCGAGGCCCCGGCGGCCGGAGCCGTCTGGAAGACCGTGCCGGTGAGGGGGCCCTGGTCGCTGCCGGGCACGAGCCCGACGGCCTCGAGCGCGGTGATGGCGTCGGACACGGTCATGCCGATGACGTTGGGCACCGACACCGGTGCCGGTCCCTGGGACACCACGATGGCGATCGTCGTGCCCTGCGGTGCGGTGCCCGTGGGTGACCAGGACACGACCTGGCCGGTGGGGACCGTGGTGTTGTAGGCCTGGGTGCAGGTGACCTTCATCCCCAGGGCCTGGAGCGTCGTGGTGGCCCCGGCGCAGGTCGACCCGGTGAGCGTCGGGATGGTCACGATGGGCGGGCCCGAGGACACGACCACCGACACCGTCGACCCGAGCGGTGCCTCACCCTTGGGGCTCCAATCGATCACGGTCCCCTGGGTCAACGACATGGAGTTCTGGTGGGTGCACGACGACTTGAGGCCCTGGGCGGCCAGGACCGAGGCCACCGCCGCACAGTCGCCGGTCACGCCCGTCAGGGTGGGCACCGGGACGGGCGGGGGACCCGACGACACCACGACGCCGACGGTGGTGCCCTGCTTCATCGACGTGCCCGCGGCGGGGATCATGCGCAGGACCACGCCCGCGGGGACCGTCGTCGACGAGCGCTGGTGGACCACTTGGAGCGACAGGTGCTGGGCCCGGAGCCGGGCCGTGGCCTCGGGCACGGTCAGCCCGGTGACCGACACCACCTCGTGCGAGGGCGTGAAGGCCTTGGTGACGACGACGGCGTAGGCACCACCGGCGGCGAAGAGCGCCACCACGAGAACGACGGTGGCCGTGACCCATGGCCAGCGTCGGCGCGGGCGCGCCTTGCGCCGTCGCGACGAGCCCGCCGTGGCGTCGGCCACGCCGACCGCCTCGGCCAGGTCGAAGATGTCCGCCTCGTCGCCGCGCTCGACCTTCGGGGTCGGCGCCCCGTAGATGGCCGGGGCCATGGTCGGTGCGTGCTGGGTGGAATCGCGCGAGGCCATCTCATCGAGGGCGTCGATCCGACGCGGCGCCCTCGACACCAGGGCAAGGGGCAGCGGGTCGGGAGCGGGGAGGGTGGTGGCCAGGGCCCGGAGCCGGCCGGCCAGGCCGGCCGCGTCGAGGCGGTCGTCGGCGTCGGGGGCGGCCGCCTCCTCGAGGACCTCGGCCAGGGGACCGAGGGCGTCATGGCCCGGCAAGGGGGCGTCGATCCGAGCCATGAGCGTCGAGACGGTGGTGTCGGAGGAGAAGGGAACCACGCCGGTGATGGCCTCGTAGAGGACGAGGGCCAGCGCATAGACATCGGCGCGGCCGTCCACCACTTTGCCCAGGGCCTGCTCGGGGGCGGCATAGCGGGCCGTGCCCACCGTGGCCCCACCCGGCTCGGTCAGGGCCGCCTCGGCGAAGGCCCGGGCCAGTCCGAAGTCGGCCACGCGCAGGCGGGCCTCGGTGTCGAAGAGGAGGTTCGCTGGCTTGATGTCGCGGTGGACGAACCCCCGGGCGTGCGCGTAGGCGAGGCCGTCGGCGCCTTGGATGCCGATCTTCACGGTCTGGGAGATCGAGAGCCGGCGTCCGTCGTCGAGCATGTCGCGCACCGACCCGCCGCCGAGGTACTCGGTCACGAGGAAGGGTCCGCTCTCGTCCTCGCCCCAGTCGAACACGGCCAGGACGTTCGGGTGGGCCAGCGCGGCGGCCGACTGCGCCTCGGAGCGGAAGCGACGGAGGAAAGCGGTGTCCCCGGCGAGGGCGGGGTGCAGCACCTTGACGGCCACGCGCCGATGGAGGGTCACGTCCCACGCGGCGTAGACGTGCGCGGACGCACCCGTGCCGAGCGCGGATTCGATGCGGTACCGGCCCGAGAGGACCCGCCCGATGGAGTCGGTGGTGATCGGCATGAGTCTGTGCCCAGGCTACCGACGGGGACCGCCGAGTCGGTGGACGCTCGCGGCCCACCGGACGACAGGGCGACAGGGCGACAGGGCGAGGTCACAACGGGTGAGATCGGGCACGGAGGCTCGAGCTGGGTCGGCCTCGGGCGGACCCGGGACCGCCGGGGTCGCTAGGTCGACGGCAACTCGCCGGACTCGAGGACGGCGACGAAACCGGACCCGTCGACGACGGGAACGGCCAATTCCTCCGCCTTGCGCAGCTTCGAGGCGCCGGGCTCGGCTCCGGCGACGACGGCCCACGTCCGCCTGGAGACGCTGCCGGGCGACGTCCCGCCCCGGGCCACGATGGCCGCTTCGGCCTCCTCGCGGGTGAACCCCTCCAGCGTGCCGGTGACGACCACCGCCTTGCCGGCCAGGGTCTGCGCCGGGAGGCCGGGGCCCGACTCCGGACGGCCGCCGGCGGGCGTGGCCCCGGGCTCCTCGAGCGACAGCCCCGCCTGACGCAGCTTCTCGATCACGACCCGGTTGGCCTTCGCCGCCAGGAACTCCACCACGCTGTCGGCGATGACCGGCCCGATGCCGTCGATGGCGGCGAGGTCGTCGACGGACGCGGCCGCGACGGCGTCGAGCGACCCGCAGGCGCGCGCCAGCGCGCGGGCCCCGGTCGGGCCCAGATGGCGGATCCCGAGCCCGACCAACACCTTGCTCAGTGGACGTGCCTTGGAGGCCTCGATGGCTCGCAGCAGGTTGTCGACCGACAGTTCGCCCAGGCGTTCGAGCGGCACCAGGCGCTCGGCGTCGAGCGCGTAGATGTCGCCGGGATCACCGAGCAGCCCCGACTCGACGAATTGGGTCACACGCTTTTCACCGAGCCCTTCGATGTCCATGGCCCCGCGCGAGCAGAAGTGGACGATCCGCTGGACACGTTGGGCCGGACAGTCCAGGTTGGTGCAGAACGTGTCGCTGTCGCCGGGGAGGCGGACCAACGGCCCGCCGCAGCTCGGGCACGACGTCGGAAAGCGCCACCGGCGCGCCGCGCGCTTTCGCTCCGAGAGCACCGGTCCCACGACCTCCGGGATCACGTCACCGGCCTTGCGCACGACGACGGTGTCGCCGGGCCGCACGTCTTTGAGGCGGACCTGGTCCTCGTTGTGCAACGTGGCCATCCCCACGGTGGAGCCGCCCACCGACACCGGCTCGAGCACCGCGAACGGGGTGACGCGTCCGGTACGGCCGATCGACACCTCGATGGCGCGCAACTTCGTGGAACGCTCCTCGGGCGGGAACTTGAAGGCGACGGCCCACCGCGGGGCACGCGACGTCATGCCCAGGCGCTGTTGGAGGGCGAAGTCGTTCACCTTCACGACGACCCCGTCGATCTGATAATCGAGGTCGTGGCGATGCTCCTGCCAGCGCCGGCAATACACCTCGACGTCGGCGGCGCCGCGCAGGACGGTCGTCTCCGGGTTGACCGGGAACCCCCAACCGCGAAGCAGCTCGAGGGCGTCGGCGTGTGTCGTCGGCACCGGCCCACCCGACACCGCACCGAGCTGGTAGGCCCAGAACGAGAGCTCGCGCGACGCGGTCACCGCCGCGTCCTTCTGGCGCAGCGAACCGGCCGCCGAGTTGCGGGGGTTGGCGAAGGTCTTGGCCCCCGCCTCGATCTGGCGGCGGTTGAGCTCCTCGAAGGCCGATACCGGCATGTAGATCTCGCCACGGACCTCGAGCAGATCGGGCACCGGCTGGCGCCGATCGGGCCGCGTCAGCTCGTGGGGGACCGACGACACGGTCCACACGTTCTGCGTGACGTCGTCGCCCACCACGCCGTCGCCTCGCGTCGCGGCGCGCGTCAGTCGACCGCGCTCGTAGACGAGCGACATGGCCAGGCCGTCGATCTTGAGCTCGCTCACGAACGCCGCCTCGGTCACCTCGCCGGCGATCCGGGCCATGCGGTCGAACCAGGCTCGCAGCTCCTCGACACCGAAGGCGTCGTCGAGGCTCATCATGGGGGTCAGGTGACGGACCGACGAGAACAGCGCGGAGGGCGCCCCACCGACGCGCTGGGTCGGCGAGTCGGCGCTGACCAGCTCGGGGTGATCACGCTCGAGGGCGCGCAGCTCGCGCACCAGCTCGTCGTAGTCGGCATCGGAGATCTCGGGTGCGTCGAGCTGGTAGTAGCGCTCGTCGTGGTAGCGGATGAGCGCCGACAACGCCTCCACCCGGCCGGCGGCGTCGCGGTGGGCCGTGTCCGCCATGCGCGGGAGCGTACCGGCCGCTACGCGCCGACAACGCCGGCGGCCACGCCGGCGCCGAGCACCACGGCGGGGTCGGTCGCGTCGTAGAGGGCGACGGTCTGGCCGGGGGCGACGAGGCGCTGCGGCCGGTCGAACACGACGGCGTCGCCGTCCCACGAGCAGCCGGCGGCCGCACCATGGGCGCTGGTCTGGGCCAGGGCCGGCGATCCCGGTGCGAGTGCTTCGTCGGCCCAGGTCACGCGTTCGAGTTCGACTCGCCGGGCGGTCACGGCGTCCTCGTCCCCCACGACCACACGCCCGCGTTCGACGTCGACCGACAGCGCGAAGCGCCGGCGACCGTCGACGGCCACGCCGAGGCCGCGCCGCTGACCCACGGTGACCAGCTCCACCGCCGGCACGCGGCCGACGACGTCGCCGCTGTCGACGTCGACGAGCTCACCGGGGTGCAACACCACCCGATCGGCCAGGAACCCCCGGCGCCCCGAGGCCGCCTCGATGAAGCACACGTCCTGGCTGTCGGGTTTCGACGCACAGTCCAGGCCGAGTTGGCGCGCCCGATGGCGGACCTCCGCCTTGGTGTGGTCGCCCACCGGCAGCACGACGTGGGCCAGTTCGGCCACGCTCAGCATGGACAAGACGTAGGACTGGTCCTTGGCCCGGTCCACGGCGCGTAGCAACCGGGGTCGCCCGGCTCGCTCCCCGACCCGGGCGTGGTGGCCCGTGGCCAGGGCATCGAAGCCCAGGCGCCGCGCCCGGCCGAGCAGCGCCCCGAACTTCACGTGGCGGTTGCATTCGATGCACGGGTTGGGCGTGCGCCCCCGACGGTGGTCCTCGACGTAGGGGGTCACCACCTCGGAGTCGAAGAGCTCGGTGAAATCGAAGACGTGGTGGTCGATCCCGATGCGGCCGGCGGCGAGGCGGGCGTCGTCCACATCGGCGACCGAGCAACACCCCGAGTCCGACGGCCCCCCCCACAGCTTCAGCGTCGCCCCCACCACCTCGTGGCCGGCCTCCACCATGAGCGCGGCAGCGACCGAGGAGTCGACTCCGCCCGACATGGCCACCAGCGCCCGCATGCCCCCAGCGTACGAAACCGATCCCCTCCCCCGGGTCAGCCGGCGCTTCGGCACCGCCCTCGGGGTCTCCGCGATCGAGTTGCCGGCCGAAAACCACGTTCAGTGGCGACCCCCTACGCTCGCAGGCGCTCCACCAGCTTCGGCATCACGGCCAGGACGCACTCGACGTCCGCATCGGTCGTCGAGTGTCCCAGGGAGAAACGCAGCGCCGACCGGGCGTCGGCGGTCGAGCGGCCCATGGCCAACAGGACGTGGCTCGGGGCCGCCGCGCCGCTGGCGCAGGCCGAGCCGGCCGAGGCCTGGATACCCTCCTCGTCGAGAAGGATGAGCAGCTCCTCGTTGTCCACCCCCGCCACCGTGAGGTTCGCCACCCCCGGGAGCCGACGCGAGACGGGGTCGGCGCCCCGACGCGACGCTCCGTTCTCGGTCACGTCCGCGATCGCGTCGATCAACCCGTCGACCAGACGATCGCGCAACCCACGGAGGCGGATCTCCTCCGCCCGGCGCTGGACGAGCGCCGCGTCGAGGGCGGCGGCCATGCCCACGATCCCCGCCACGTCGTGGGTGCCGGGACGGCGGTCGCGTTCCTGGCCGCCGCCGTGGAGCACGGGCGACAGTGCCGTGGTGCCGCGCACGACCAGCGCGCCCACCCCCTTCGGCCCGCCGAACTTGTGCGCGCTGATCGACACGAGGTCGACGCGTGCGGCGAGCGAGGCCACGTCGAGGTAGGGCAAGGCGGCCACGGCATCGGTGTGGACACGGGCCTCCGGGGCGCGGTCGCGCACCAGCTCGACGACCGCGTCGACGGGCTCGATGGTCCCGACCTCGTTGTTGGCCAGCATCACCGAAACCAGCGTCGTGCGCGGACGCACGACCGCGGCCAACGTATCGAGGTCGACGACCCCGTCGGTGTCCACGGCCACGGTCGTGGCCTGCACGGCACGTGCCGCGTGCAACACGGCATGGTGCTCGACGGCGCTGCACACCACGTCACCCGGACGTGCGCCGGCGACACCGAGGACGGCCAGGTTGTCCGCCTCGGTCCCGCCGGCGGTGAACACCAGCTCGCCGGGTCGGCATCCGAGCGACGAGGCCAGCGAGTCGCGGGCATCGTCGACGGCGCGCCGCGCGGCGCGGGCCACGCTGTGGCTGCCCGAGGGATTGCCGAAATGCTCCGTGAGAAACGGCAACATGGCGGCCAGCGCCTCCGGGCGCAGGGGCGTCGTCGCCGCGTGATCGAGGTAGGCGCCCATTGCACCCAGGCTACGCGCTCCCCCTCCGGGCACTGGTCAGAACCGACCCACCATCAGGACGAGGGCGACGAAGAACACGGCCACGAGCACGCCGGAGGCGGCGACGACCCGTCGGCAGTGGCGCGCCAGCGTTCCCGCCGTGGCGGTGCCCGGCCAATCATCGGCGACCATCTCCTGGACCCGGCGCTCGGCCGGCCACAGCACCGCTTCGGCCACGGTCACCGCCACCGCCCACAGGCCCAGCCCGGCGATCACGAATCCGTCGTTCGCCGAGAACGACCCTCGGCTCGCGCCGATGAGGGCGAAGCCGAAGACGGGGACCCCGTAGAGGGCGCGGGCGGCCACGTTGACGCCGGGGCGGAAATAGCGACGAACGGCATCGTCGCGATGGCCACCGGGGCCCTTGGCCGCCGCCGCCGCCTGGACGCCGCTCACCGCCACCGCCCCGAACCCGATGAGGGCGCTGGCCACGTGGAGGAACAGGAGCACCGTGTACACCGGGTCGGTGGGCACGGCGTGGGCGGCCAACAACGAGTGCGCGGTGGCCGACACACCCCCATGGTCGCCGCCGCCGGCCGCCGGCCGCCAGCCACGGTCCGATGCGCCGACCACCCGTGGCGTGCTCTGATGGTCGTCCGCGGCGACGGCCGTCGGCGGCGGCACCCCGCACCACGCCGCCGCGGCCGGGGCGATAGGTTACCGAGCGGTAACCTGATGAGGGGGGAGGCGCCCGATACCGTGAGGAGGAGAACGAGTTTCGGGAGCCACCGATGAACCAGCTCCGATTGGACCCGCTCACCGGCCGGTGGGTGGTGGTGAGCGTCGACCGGGCACAGCGCCCGGCTGCGTTCGCCTTCTCGGAGCGCAGCGCCCCCGTCCAAGCCGACACGTCCCGACCCTGTCCATTCTGCCCCGGCAACGAGGAGTCCTCGCCCCCGGCGCTCGAGACCTACGGGGCCAGCGGCACGTGGGCCGTGCGGGTGGTCCCGAACCTCTACCCGGCGTTCGAGGGGGACCACCCCTTCGTCGTCGAGCACCGCGGGCCCGTGTTCACCCAGGCCACCGCCGGGGGCATCCACGAAGTGCTCGTCCTTTCCCCGTCGCACGCAGACGGGTGGGAACGGATCTCCGACGACCAGGCGGGCCTGGTGATGGCCGCCATCCGCGACCGCATCGAAGAGCACTCGACCATCCCCGGCCTGCGCTACAGCCAGGCCATCGTGAACTCCGGGCGGGAGGCGGGCGCGTCGATCGAACACCCGCACGGGCAATTGCTGGGGATCTCCTTCGTGCCCCGCGAGCTGGCCGAGGAGCAGGCGGGATTCGCCCGGTTCGCCGGTAGCTGCCTGTTGTGCACGACGATCGACGCCGAAGAGGACGCCGGTCACCGAGTGGTCTACGCCGACGAGCGCGTCCAGGTCATCTGCCCGTTCTGGAGCGGCACGCCCTTCGAGATGCTCGTGATCCCCAGGGCGCACGGCCCGCACCTCCACCGGTCGTCGCCGGCCGACCTCTTCGCGGTGGGTCGCGCGCTGCGCCATGTCCTGGGACACCTACGCGAGCGCCTCGGCAACGTCGCCTACAACGTGGTCTTCCATTCGGCGCCCTATCGCGCCTCGGAGCCCTACCACTGGCACGTGCACATCTGGCCCAAGCTCACCACCCAGGCCGGATTCGAGATGGGAACGGGCGTCCTCATCAACATCGTGGCCCCCGAGCAGGCCACCGAAGAACTGCGGGTCTCGGTCCCCGCTTAGCCGCCCCGGGCGGCCGCGTCGTGCCCTACCCGGTGAAGACGCCGGCCACCTCGTCGAGGAGCCCGAGGTCGACCGTCTTGGACTTCGACACCGCCTCGTCGATGGGTATCCGCACGATCTCGCCGCCGCGCAGCGCCACCATGGTGCCGAACGCGCCGTCGTGGACGGCCTCCACGGCGGCGACGCCGAAACGGGTGGCGAGGACCCGGTCATAAGCGGTCGGCGTCCCGCCGCGCTGGATGTGGCCGAGGATCGTGGGTCGCGACTCGAACCCGGTGCGACGCTCGATCTCGTCGGCCAGCCACGCGCCGATGCCGCCGAGGCGCGCATGGCCGAACGCGTCGCTGGCCGCGCTCGAGGTGAGCGCCGCCCACGCGTCGGCGTCCGGCCCCGGCGCCGGGATCGCGCCCTCGGACACCACCACGATGGACGAGAACTGGCCGCGTTCGTGTCGCCGGTGCAGGCGTTCGCACACCTCGTCGAGGGCGAACGGCACCTCGGGCACGAGGATCTCCGCCGCGCCGCCGGCGATGCCGGCATAGGTGGCGATCCATCCGACGTGGCGCCCCATGACCTCGCACACGATGACCCGGTGATGCGACTCGGCCGTGGTGTGGAGCCGGTCGATCGCCTCGGTGGCGATCTGGACGGCCGTGTCGAACCCGAACGTGACCTCGGTACCGGCCAGGTCGTTGTCGATGGTCTTCGGAACACCCACGACGGGCACGCCGTCGGCCACCAGTTTGCTGGCCACGCCCAGGGTGTCTTCCCCTCCCACGGCGATGAGGGCGTCGACGCCGCTGGCCGCCACGTTGGCGATGACGCGCTGGGCGCCGCCGTCGACCTTGTACGGGTTGGTGCGCGACGTCCCGAGGATCGTGCCGCCGATGGCGAGGATCTCGCGACATCGCTCGACCCCCAGGGGAACGTGGGCGCCGTCGAGCACGCCCTTCCACCCGTCGAGGAAGCCGACGACGTCGTCACCGTGACGAAGCCGGCTGGTGAGGACGACCGCCCGCGTCACGGCATTGAGCCCGGGGCAGTCACCTCCGCCGTTGAGGATCCCGATACGCATCGGCCCATCCTACGAAGTCCCGGCGGACCCGGTGCCCGACCGGCGCCGCCCAGCCGGTGCGCATCGCGCCGGCGCCCGGTGGCGCGTCTCGCACCCGGTGGTCGTCGAGGATCCCTGTCCCCGCCGGTGCAAGGCGCGCCGGCGCGCGGTGGCCTCGGCGTCGTGGCCGGCACCGACCCGCCACCGTCGCGTCCGGTCTCGCGCCAAGTATTGTCGCTGCCGCTGTCAATTATTATCCTGGGCCGCCGAGGGCATCGACGGTTCCCGGCATCGAGACGGAGAGCGAGTCCCCATGGACATCGAGGTCACCACGACGGCGCCGGACCCGGTGAGGACCGTCGAAGTCGCCGCCGGTCCGCTGGCCGATGGTGACGCTCGAGGGCACGGGCGCGGGCGTGAGCTGCCGTGAGCAGACGGTGACCCCGTGAACGCGGGCCCGCACCCTGCGCCGGCGCATGTCGGCCCCGCCGACGGCGACGACGGGTCCGTCGACGGCCGCCGCGCCCGGCGGGATCGGAACCGGATGGCCGTGCTCGACGCGGTGATCGAGTTGTTCAGCGAGGACCTCGATCCCGGTCCCGAGGAGGTGGCGGTCCGTAGCGGCCTCTCGCCGCGCTCGGTCTACCGCTACTTCGAGGACCGCGACGCCCTCATCCACGCGGCGATCGACCGCCAACAAGAGCGCGTCCTCCCGCTGCTCGTGATCCACGAATTCGGAACCGGGAGCCTCGATGTGCGGATCGATCGCCTCGTCCACGCCAGGATGCGCCTGTACGAGGCCATCGCCCCCACGGCACGCGCGGCGCGCCTGCGCAGCCGCCGCAGCCCGATCGTCGCCGCGAACGTCGAGGCGACCCGTCGGGTGCTGCGCCAACAGGTCGAGGGACAATTCGCCGTCGAGCTCGAGGCCATGACGACCAACGACCGGCGGTCCAAGTCCGCTGCCGCCGACGTGCTGTGCCAGTTCGAGACACTCGACTACTACCGCGTCCACCGGGGATTCTCGTCGAGCGCGACGAAGTCGACGACCATCGACGCACTCCACTGCCTCTTCGACCCGGGGACCAGAGACGGCACGTTGGCGGGGAGGAACCGTCGACGCCACCGGCGTTCGAGAACCACAGACGCGAACTAGGGCGATGGCGAATTCGGGCGATGAGGGAAGGAAACGGCGATGAAGGATTACGAAGGGTTCCAAGGGACCATCGGACAGCTGTTGTCGGACTCCGAGCCGTGGTGGCCGGAGGCACCCCACCCGGGCCAAGCCGCCCCGAACGTCCTCGTGATCCTGATCGACGACCTCGGGTTCGCCCAGTTCGGGTGCTTCGGCTCGGACCTCACCACGCCGAACATCGACCGGCTCGCCGCCGGCGGCCTGCGCTACTCGAACTTCCACGTGACGCCGGTGTGCTCGCCAACGCGCGCCGCGCTGCTCACGGGGCGCAACCACCACAGCGTGGGGATGCGCTCGGTCTCGAACTTCTCCTCCGGATTCCCCCACATGCGAGGCCACGTCTCGAACCATGCAGCCATCATGGCCGAGGTCCTGCGTGACGCCGGCTACACGACGTTCGCCCTCGGCAAGTGGCACCTGTGTCAGATGGAGAACGCGTCGGCCGCCGGGCCCTATGACCAGTGGCCGTGCCAGCGCGGCTTCGACCGCTTCTACGGGTTCCTCGACGGGGAGACCGACCAGTTCGCACCCGATCTCGTCTACGACAACCACCGGGTCGAGCCGCCGAAGACCCCGGAGGAGGGCTACCACCTGAGTGAGGATCTCGTCGACCACGCCATCGACTTCATCGCCAACACCACGTCGATCCGCCCGGACCGTCCCTTTTTCACCTACCTGGCCTTCGGCGCCATGCACGCACCCCACCAGGCCCCCGCGGCGTTCTTGGAGAAGCACCGGGGTCGCTACGACGAGGGCTGGGACGTCGCCCGCGACCGGTGGTTCGCCCGCCAGAAGGAGCTCGGGATCATCCCCCCCGAGACCCGGCTGGCGCCGCGCAACCCGGGGGTGGAGGCGTGGGACTCCCTGCCGGAGAACCAGAAGCGGCTGGCGTGCCGGCTCCAAGAGGCCTTCGCCGCCTTCTTGGAGCACACCGACCAGCAGATCGGCCGCCTCATCGACGCGCTCGAGGCCTCGGGCCAGCTCGACGACACGCTGGTGGTGCTGCTCTCGGACAACGGTGCCAGCCAGGAGGGTGGCCCCTTCGGCGTCCTCCACGAGATGAAGTTCTTCAACCTCATCCTCGAGACACCCGACGAGGCGGTCGAGCGACTCGACGACATCGGCGGGCCGCGCAGCCACTCGAACTACCCGTGGGGATGGGCCCAGGCCGGCAACACCCCGTTCAAGTGGTACAAGCAGAACACCCACGAAGGCGGGGTCCACGTCCCCTTGGTCGTCCACTGGCCCTCGGTGATCGAATCGGCCGGTGAGATCCGGACGCAGTTCCACTACGTCACCGACATCGCGCCGACGATCTACGAGGCGGTGGGCGTCACCGCGCCAGAGGTCTACCGGGGCTACGAGCAAATGCCCGTGGCCGGCACGTCGCTCGCCTACTCCTTCGGCGCACCCGAGGCGCCGAGCCGAAAGACGCGCCAGTACTTCGAGATGATGGGGCACCGGGCGATCTACGAGGACGGGTGGAAGGCGGTGACGCGCCATCAACCCGGTGTGGCCTTCGATGACGACGACTGGGAGCTCTACCACCTCGCCGAGGATCTCTCCGAATGCGCCAACCTGGCCGAGTCGCACCCGGAGAAGCTCGCCGCGCTCATCGAGCTGTGGTGGGCCGAGGCGGACGAGCACGGGGTGTTGCCCCTCGACGACCGGACCCTCGAGCTCTTCGGGGCCCGCTACCGGGACCGCTCACCGCACCCCGTGTCGCGCCACTACACCTACCGCCTCCCGCTGACGCCCGTGCCGGCCCAGGTGGCCGCGGGCCTGGCCGGGCGCAGCTGGGACCTGTTCGCCACCATCGACCGCCGGCGCGGCCAGAACGGCGTCCTCTACGCGACGGGGAACGAGAGTTCGGGCGTGAGCGTCTTCGTGCTCGACGACCGCCTGGTCCTCGACTACAACTGCTTCGGTGAGCACCACGTGGTGACCTCGACGACCGAGGTCCCCTCGGGGCCTTCGGTCGTCGGCGTCGAGTTTCGCCGGGCCCATGGCGACGGCACGGCCACGCTGGTCATCGACGGGGAGCGGTGCGGGGATCTCCATGTGCCCTTCGTGATGCGCATGATCTCGAGCACCGGGATGAGCGTCGGGCGCGACCACGGCTCGCAGGTGTCCGACGCCTACGAGGGCGAGTTCGCCTTCGAGGGCACCCTCGACCGTCTCGACATCCAGCTCCTTTCGGGTCGACCGGCGGTCGAGCGCGAAGCGGCGGCCACCGACGCGCGCGTCACCATGGCCCGCCAGTAGCCCCGGTCGGGGCACCACCACCGAGGGCGGTCTGCGGGGATCGAAACGGTCCGCCACGTCGTCGGCCTGGGTGCGACCCGCCGCCATGATCAGTCCCGACCAGTTCCCCTTCCGGTACTCCCGCCAGCATCGGTCGAAGCGGTCGTCGACGCCGCTCGCTTTTTCCCAGTAGCGGCCCACGGCGACGGCGCCGTTCGGTTCGGGATCGACGGGAGCACGTCGGCGTTCAGGTCGTCGCCATCGCGTTCCCGGAAGCCGCCGGGGCCAGGCTGATGTCCACGACGAGGTGGCGTTGGCCGAGGGCGAGGTGGATCGACGACGTGGCCCGCCTCGATCACCCCGGCGAACGCGACCGGCTGTTGGCGGTCGCCGTCCGCTCGAGCTCGAAACAGCTCGACAACAGGCGCACGGCATCGTGACCGGGAGGTACCAGGCCGCTGATGCCGGGCACGCCGAGATAGCCGGCGAAAAAGGCCCGGCGGTTCCGCCGTTCCCACGCCCCGGCCAGTTCGCGCAGTCCCTCCTGCCCCGTGGGGTCGCGCTCCTCGGCGGCCATGACGGCCACCCGGCCGAACGACCACAGCATGTCGGCCACGTCGGCCAGGGGCGATCGCAGGACCGCACCGCCCTCGGTCCCCGGTCGGGCCCCGGCCGAGGTGACCGGCGGGCCCGACGGGAAGTCGACCACGTACCAACCCAGTTCGGTGCGGCACACGAGCCCGAGCCGGAAGTCACCGTGGGTCCGGATGGCGTACAGGGGCACCTCGAGGGCACGGACCTTGCCCAGGAGCTCGGTCACGACTTGGCGCTCGAGGAGCTCGGGGGCGCGCTCGGCCACCACCGCCTCGACCTCGTCGGCACACACGGCGGCGTCGTCGCGCTGGCGGCCGAAGGCGCGCTCGAGGGCGAGGTGCATCCGGGCCGCCATGGTGCCGATCAGGTGGGCCTCGGCGCCGAAGTCGCCGCCCGCCTCCTCGGGCGGTCCGCCCGACGCGTACAGGTCGCGCACCGAGGTCAGTGCCAGCGCGTACCCGTCCGAAGCGCCGGCCAGGTACTCCTGGACCACCCCCAGGTCGCGCCCGGCCCGCCGCCACAGGGCGAGGGGCGCGGCGATGTGATTGAAGCCCATGTCGTCGAGGGCGACCAGGGTCTCGAGCCCCCGACGCGACGGCGACCCGGCGTCGTTGAACACGGTGAAGACCAGTGCGTCGCCGGCCGCCAGCACGGTCGTCTCGTCGTCCATCCGGAGCAACCGGACCAGGGCCGGATCGACACGACGGCCCGACACCACTTCGACGAGGGCGCCGGCGGCCTCGGCGTCATGGAGGGCCCCGAAGACCACGGCGAGGCCGCCGACGTCTTCGAAGAGCCCGAGGACGGGGTCCTCGCCCTCGGCCAGGAAGCGCGAGTCGTCGCCCGGGGCGCGCAGCCCCAGCGGCTCGTGGACGACGCGGCCACCGATGTCCGCCACGACGTCGATCACCCCGGGGCGCCCGGGCACCATCATCTGGGCATCGATGACCCGGACCGGCCCGCTGGCGACCCCGGCCCACCCCGGCCGGCGCGCCGCGTAGGCGGCCACGAGCTCGCCGAGCGTCTCCCGGCGCTCCTCGGTGAGCCAGCCGGCCGTCGGGGCACGGTCGGTCATCCGAGCCCCTTGGGCACGAGGTCACCGGGCTCGGCCTGCGGGCCGAGGAGCTCGAACCAGAAAAAGCCACGAGGCCCGAGCGTCACCTCGTAGGTGCCCACGCTCACGGGGGGGAACGGTATCCGGCCCAGCAGCTCGACGGGGGTGCGCTCGGCCCACCGGGTGAGGTCGAGCGCGGCCGGCTGGGCGAAGCGGCTCAGGTTGTGCACACAGAGCACCGGGTTGGACGCGGCGGGCTCCGCCCCATCGGTGCCGGCCCAGGCGCGCGCGCGGCGCCCGGGGTCGGCGCTCGCGTGGGGTGGGGCGGGGACGGGGCTGCGGACGTAGGCCAGGATCGACGGGTTGGCGCAGGACACGACGTCGAAGGTTCCCGTCCCGAACACGGGGAACTGCTTGCGCACCTGGAGCAGGGAGCGGATCCACTGGAGGAACGAACTGGGGTTGCGTTGCTGGGCCTCCACGTTCACCGCCTCGAACCCGTAGACGGGGTCCATGAGCGGCGGCAGGTACAACTGGGCGAAGTCGCCGCGGCTGAATCCGCCGTTGCGGTCGGGGCTCCACTGCATCGGGGTGCGTACCGAGTCGCGGTCGCCGAGATAGACGTTGTCCCCCATGAGGATCTCGTCGCCGTAATAAAGGACGGGACTGCCCGGCAACGAGAACAACAGGGCCTGGAGCAGCTCGGCCAGGCGGCGGTCGTTGTCGAGGAGCGGGGCGAGGCGGCGTCCGATGCCCATGTGCCGGCGCATCCGGGGGTCCTTCACGTACTCGGCCACCATGTAGTCGCGCTCTTCCTCGGTCACCTTCTCCAGGGTGAGCTCGTCGTGATTGCGCAGGAAGATGGCCCACTGGCACCCGTCGGGGATCTCGGGCGTCTGGGCCAGGATCTCGGTCACCGGGAACCGCTGCTCGCGCCGAACGGCCATGAACAGCCGGGGCATCAAGGGGAAGTGGAAGCACATGTGGCACTCGTCGCCGTCGCCGAAGTAGTCGACGAGGTCGGCCGGCCACTGGTTGGCCTCGGCCAGCAGCACGCGGTCGGGGTAGGCGGCGTCGATCTCCTTGCGCACCCGCCGCAGCAGGGCATGGGTCTCGGGGAGGTTCTCCCCCGTCGTCCCGTCCTGCTGGAAGAGGTAGGGAACGGCATCGAGGCGGAACCCGTCGAGGCCCATGTCGAGCCAGAACCGCACGATGCCGAGCATCGCCTCTTCGACCTCGGGGTTCTCGAAGTTGAGGTCGGGCTGATGGGAGTAGAAGCGGTGCCAGTAGTACTGCTGGCGCGCCGGCTCGTAGGTCCAGTTGGACGACTCGACGTCGACGAACACGATGCGCGCCTCGGGCCAGCGCCGGTCGTCGTCGTTCCACACGTACCAGTCGGCCTTGGCGTTGGTCGTCGACGAACGCGACTCGACGAACCAGGGGTGCTGGTCACTGGTGTGGTTCATCACGAGGTCGGCGATGACGCGGATCTTGCGGCGATGGGCCTCGTCGAGGAACGCGCCGAGATCGTCGAGGGTCCCGAGGTCGGGATGGACGGTGAAGAAGTCGCTGATGTCATAGCCCCCGTCGCGCATGGGCGACGGGTAATAGGGCAGGAGCCACAGGCAGTCCACACCGAGCCATTCGAGGTAGTCGAGCTTGGCCCGTATCCCGGCGATGTCGCCGATGCCGTCGTCGTTGGCGTCGAAGAACCCCCGGGTGAGCACCTCGTAGAAGACGGCCCGGCGGTACCAGTCCCGGTCGCCGGGTGCCGGCAGGGCGCCGGGGCGGATGCCCGGGAGCCGGGGCCCCCCGGGGAGCCGCCCCTGACGGCGTCGCTCGGGGGGAATCGGCTCGCGGGCCGACGCGGGTTGGCGGCTCACCGTCCTCCCGACCGGTCGCGGGCCGCGCCCGAGCGTGACGCCACCGACACGGCCCCCGCGTCCGCCATGCCCGCACCGTACCCGAGGCGTCGGCGCGCCGTGACGGTCGGGCGCTTCGCCCCCGGTGCGCTCAACCGGCCGGCGGCGCTCCCCCGTCGCCCCGGGCGACCTCGCGGATCAGGCGATCGGCCGCCTCGTAGGGGTCGATCCGGTGCTCGACCACGTCGGCCGCCACGGCCGCGAACTCCCGCCCACCGGTCAGCCGGCGGATCTCCTCCTCGATCCGGGCCACCAGGACCTGGCGCAGCTCGCGCTCGAGGCGCTCGCGCCGGCGCCGTTCGAGCGCCCCGCCGGTGGCCAGCTGTCGCTGATGGCGCGTGACCTCGCCCCAGAGGGCCTCGACACCGACCCCCGAAACGGCCTCGGTCTCCACCACCGGCGGGCGCCAGTCACCGACGGCGGACAGGTCGAGCATCGCCTCGAGGTCGCGTCGCGTCTCGGCCGCGCCGGGCATGTCGGCTTTGTTGATCACGAAGACGTCGGCGATCTCGAGCAAGCCGGCCTTGTTCGCCTGGACGGCATCGCCCCAACGCGGGTTGACGACGACGACGGTCGTGTCGGTCGCCGCCGCCACCTCCACCTCCACCTGGCCCACCCCGACCGTCTCGACCAGCACCAGGGGCAGCCCGACGGTGGCCAAGACCCGGATGGCCTCGGGCACGGCCACGGCCAGGCCGCCGAGATGGCCGCGCGTGGCCATGGACCGGATGTACACGCCCTCGTCGAGCGCGTGGTCCTGCATGCGCACGCGGTCGCCGAGGATGGCACCCCCCGAGAACGGCGACGTCGGGTCGATGGCCAGCACCCCGACCTCGGACCCGTCGGCGCGGGCCACGGTGATGAGCCGGTCGACGAGGGTCGACTTGCCGGCACCGGGGGCGCCGGTGATCCCCACGGTGCGAGCCTCCACCCCGCTGCGATACGCCAGGGCGGCCGCCTCACGGCCGGGTTCGCCGCCGCGCTCGACCAGGGAGAGGAGCCGGGCCAGGGCCACGCGGTCCCCGTCGGCCGCGGCGGCCAACAAGGCGGCGGGCGCCCGGTCACGGGAGGAGGTCACGCCAGGGGAGGTCACGCGTGCGGGGTCATGGGCGTCGGCCGAGCGTAGGAGGTCGGCGCACCGGTCGAGAAATCGCCCGGCGAGCGGCCGCTATGCACGCGTCACGTGCGCGCCGAGCGACCGCAGCTTCCCGTCGAGGTCGTCGTAGCCACGCTCGACGTGGTGGGCCCCGGCGACGACCGTCTCGCCGTCGGCCACCATGCCGGCGAGCACCAGGGCGGCGCCGCCGCGCAGGTCGGGGGCCCGGACGGGGGCACCCGACAACCGGGGAACGCCGCGCACCACGGCATGATGGCCTTCGGTGCGGATGTCCGCGCCCATGCGCCGCAGCTCGTCGACGTAGCGGAAACGCCCCGAGAAGAGGTTCTCCGACACGATGCCCACCCCGTCGGCCACGCTCAGGAGCGTGACCACGAATGGCTTGTAGTCGGTGGCCACGCCGGGATAGGGAAGCGTGGCCACGTCCACGCTGTGCGGCCGGCCGTCGGCGATCGCCCGCAGTCCATCGGGGCCCTGGGTGACGACGACCCCCATGGCGCCGAGCTTCTGCAGGAGCATGTCCATGTGATCGGCGCGGGCGTCCTCGATCACGACCTCGCCGCCGGCGAGGCCCACGGCCGCCAAGAAGGTGGCCGCCACCACCCGGTCGGGGATCACCCGGTGCTGGGCCGGGGCCAGGGCGTCGACGCCGTCGACCTCGATGTGCGAGGTGCCCGCCCCACGGATGTGCGCCCCCATGGCGGTCAGGAAACGGGCCAGGTCCGCGACCTCGGGCTCGCGGGCCGCGTTCTCGATGACCGTGGTGCCCTTGGCCAGCACGGCGGCCATGAGCACGTTGTCCGTCGCCGTATGGCTCGGGTACTCGAACACCACCCTGGCACCCACCAACCGTCCCCCGGCTCCGGCTCCGGCGCCGGCGCCGGGGACCGAACCGACGACATAGCCGTGCTCGGTGGTGAACGCGGCGCCGAGGTGGCTCAGGCCGAGGAGATGGATGTCGATCGGGCGGTTGCCGAAGTCGTCGCCCCCGGGCAACGACACCCTCGCCTCCCCGGCGCGGGCCAGGAGCGGTCCGAGGACGACCACCGAGGCGCGCATCTTCTCGACCAGTTCGTAGGGTGCCTCGGGCACCAGCCTGGCGGGCGTGGTGACGACGAGGTCGCCGGGCTCGTCGCCGTCGGCGGGCTGGCGCTCGACGCTGGCCCCGATGGCGGTGAGGACCTCCGACATGATGTCGACGTCGACGATGCGCGGCACGCCCGACAGCACGTGGCGGCCCTCGGCCAACAGGCACGCGGCCATGACCTTGAGCGCCGAATTCTTCGCCCCCCCGGCGTGCACGGTGCCCGAGAGCGGGCCGCTCGGGTGGACGACGAAACGGTCCGCCATGGCCTCAGACGACGGGGTCCTCGGCCCAGCGGCCGAAGACCGAAGCCAGGGCCCCGACGATCTCGCCCACGGTGGCATAGGCGCGCACGGCGTCGAGGATGGCGGGGACGAGGTTCACCTCCGGCCGGGCGGCATCGGACGAGACCCTGGCCAGCGCGTCGGTGACGGTCGGCCCCGACCGACGCTGGCGCACCGCGGCCAGGCGTTTGCGCTGGGCCTCGTCGACCTCGGGGCCGATGCGCAAGGTGGGAGGGGCGGGCTCGTCGTTCCCCTCGGTGAAGGCGTTGACGCCGACGACCAGACGGCGCCCGGAAGCGACCTTGCGCTGGAATTGGTAGGCGGCGTCGGCGATCTCGCCTTGGAACCAATTGGCCTCGATGCCGTGGTAGACGCCCTCGAGGATCGAGCCCTGGCCCCACTCGTCGAGGCGGGAGAACACCGCCTCGGCCTGCCGCTCCATGTCGTCGGTGAGGGACTCGACGAACCACGATCCCCCGAGGGGATCGGCCACGTTGACCACACCCGTCTCATAGGCGATGACCTGCTGGGTGCGCAGCGCGATGCGTGCCGACTTCTCGGTCGGCAGGGCCAGCACCTCGTCCATGGAATTGGTGTGCAGGCTCTGCGTGCCCCCCAGGACCCCGGCCAGGGCCTCGATGGCCGTCCGCACGATGTTGACCTCGGGCTGCTGGGCGGTGAGCGACACCCCGGCGGTCTGGGTGTGGAAGCGCAGCTGCCACGAGCGCTCCGCCCTGGCCCCATAGCGTGTGGCCATCCACCGGCCCCAGATGCGCCGGGCGGCCCGGTACTTGGCGATCTCCTCGAAGAAGTCGAGGTGGGCGTTGAAGAAGAAGCTGAGCCGCGGCGCGAACTCGTCGACGTCGAGACCGGCCGCCGTCGCCGCCTCGACGTAGGCGAATCCGTTGGCCAGCGTGAACGCGAGCTCCTGGGCGGCCGTCGACCCCGCCTCACGGATGTGGTAGCCCGAGACCGACACCGGGTGGTAGCGGGGCATCTCCGCCGCGCAGAAGCGGATGACGTCGGTGACCAGGCGCATCGAGGGCCGCGGCGGGAAGATGTACTCCTTTTGCGCCTGGTACTCCTTCAAGATGTCGTTCTGCAACGTCCCGCCCAGGTTGCGCGGCTCGACTCCGGCCCGCTCGGCCGCGGCGACGTACATGGCGAAGAGCATCGGCGCGGGCGAATTGATCGTCATCGACGTGGTCACGTCACCGAGGTCGATCCCGGCGAACAGGTCCTCGACGTCGGCCAGGGTGTCCACGGCCACGCCGCAGCGGCCGACCTCCCCCTCGGCGTAGGGGTCGTCCGAGTCGCGGCCCATGAGCGTGGGCAGGTCGAAGGCGACCGACAGCCCGCCGCCGCCGGCCCGCAACAGCTCGCGGAAGCGGACGTTGGTGTCCTCGGCCGTGCCGAAACCGGCGAACAGTCGCATGGTCCACAGCCGCGACCGATACATCGAAGCGTGAGGCCCGCGGGTGTAGGGCGGGGCACCGGGCCAGCCGGCGCGCTCGGGGGCCAGCGCATCGGGCCAGTCCTCGGGACCGTAGACGGGGGCGAGCGCGACCCCCGACATGGTGTCGAAGTCGGCGTCGCGCAACGTCGCCGCCGCGAACGCCTCCTGCCAACGGGCCCGGCCCTCGCCCGCCTCGTCGGCCGGGGGGTCGGGGTTCTGCGCCACCCGACCAGCCTACCGGGCCGCCCCAGCCCGGCCGGGCCCGGCCGGGCCCGGCCGCCGTGGTCGACGGCCGTCCGGACGCGTCGCGGACACCCGGCCGAAGCCTCGGGGGTGGGTTATGGTCGCGACGTGACGCCCCAACCCCAGGCGCCTGATCGCAACCTGGCCATGGAACTGGTGCGCGTCACCGAAGCCGCCGCCATGGCCGCGGGCCGGTGGATGGGCCGAGGCGACAAGGACGGCGCCGACGGCGCGGCCGTCCGCGCCATGCGCGTCGTGCTCTCCACGGTGTCGATGGACGGGGTCGTCGTCATCGGCGAAGGCGAGAAGGACCACGCCCCGATGCTCTACAACGGCGAGCGGATCGGTGACGGATCACCACCGGAATGCGACATCGCCGTCGACCCCATCGACGGGACGACCCCGACGTCGCTCGGCCGGGGTGGTGCGCTGGCCGTGATCGCCGTCGCCGAGCGCGGGACGATGTTCAACCCCGGCCCCTGCGTATACATGGAGAAGCTGGCCGTGGGCCCCAAGGCGGCCGGATCGGTCGACATCCGGCGCTCGACGACCGACAACCTCGAAGCCGTGGCCAAGGCGCTCGGGAAGTCGGTGCGGGATCTGACGGTGGTCATCCTCGACCGCCCGCGCCACGCCGCGCTGATCGCCGAGGTGCGGGCCAGCGGAGCGCGCATCCGGCTCATCACCGACGGCGACGTCGCGGGAGCGATCTCGACGGCGTGGCCCGACACGGGCACCGACATCCTGGTGGGGATCGGGGGCACACCCGAAGGCGTGCTGGCTGCGGCCGCGCTCAAATCGATGGGCGGGGAGATCCAGGGCCGGCTCTGGCCCCGCGACGAGTCCGAGCGCGCTGCGGCGCTGGCGGCGGGCTACGACCTCGACGAGGTCTTGACCACCGAGGACCTCGTGCGCAGCGACAACTGCTTCTTCGCGGCCACCGGCATCACCGACGGCGAGCTGCTCCAGGGCGTGCGCTACCAGGACCACGGGGCGACCACCCAGTCGTTGGTCATGCGGTCACGTTCAGGGACGGTGCGACTGGTGAGCGCCCGCCACCCCCTCGACAAACTGCGCGAGTTCAGCCAGATCGAATTCGACTGAACGCCCTGGCCGCGTTCGACGGACGGCGCCGGGATTGACACGCACGACCCGCGGTGCTCAGGGGGCGCGGGTCTCTTGTTGGAGCTCGACGGTGTTGCCCGCGGGGTCGCAGATCCAGATCTGGACGGTGCCTTCGCCCTGGACGGCACGCCGGTACTCGATGCCCGCGGCCTCGAGCTCGGCCACGGCGGCATCGAGGTCCTCGACGCCGATGCAGCAGTGATGGCCGGTGGGGTCGATGCCCTCGCCGGCCGACGGCGCGGCGACCAGGTGCAGATCTTGGTCGCCCACAGCGTGCCAGTGGCCGGGGATCCCAGGGATCTCGGGGCGGGGCCGGTCACCGAGACCGAGCACGTCGCGGTAGAAGGCGACCACGTCCCCCAGCGCGGCGCCATTGGTGTTGACCGACACGTGGTGAAAGCGCGTCACCTTCATGAGCGGCCTCCTCGGGACGAATCGGGATCGGGTTCTTCGAGCTGTTCCATGAACTCGAGGCGGATGCCGCCGGGTGCCTCGACGAATGCGATCCGTCGCTTCCCGAAGGTCCCCTCGACGATCGCCGGGCCCCACACCACGCGATGGCCCACGAGCTGGCCATCGAGGTCGTCGGTGAACAGCGCCGGGTGCAAGAACCCCTCGGGGGGCACGTCGACGGCGTCCTCGTAGATGGCGTGGGTGAACAACGTGATCATCACCGGGCCGAGGAACACATCGGCACGTTCCCCGTTGGCCCACAGCATGCGGCCCGACACCTCGGCGCCGGCGGCTTCGTAGAACGCGCAGGCCGCGTCGAGGTCAGCCACCTTCACGGCCAGATTGGCCAGGCCGGTGACGGTCACGGCTCGGCGTGCACCTGGGTCGCACCCGCCGACGGGATCAGCATGGCCCCATGCTCCCGTAGGCCACCGGCCGCCGCAAGGCCGAGCGCCTCAGCCGTGCCCACCGAGGGTCACGACGAGGACGACCCCGAGGGCCAGGGCCACGACCACGACGAGACCGATCACGATACCGGCGAGCGCGAGCCCGCGACCGCGCTCGGTCGGACGTTCGCGCAGCTGTCGCACCGAGAGCCACCCGAGGACGATGCCGGCCACCGAGCTCAACGGCCAGAGCGGGATCACGAGCGCCGACACGAACGCCACGACGGCCAGGGGGTTGATCCGCGGTTCGAGCCCGACGAACCCCGTCGCCACCCACTCCCGGCCGTCCCATCGCCACCGGCCGTCGGGCGACAGGGGGCCAACGGGGTCGGTCACCTCATCGACGGTACCTCCACGCCGAGGCCGAGTTCGGTCCGGCCGGCCACCGCTTCGTTGGCGGTCGGTCTGCGGCCAGCCGCCGGCAGAGCCGGCCCCGGGTGGCCCGTCGCCGGGAGGCCCGGCCCCGGGACCAGTTCCCCCCGAGCCGGCATGGGAGCCGGCGTCAGGGGGGAGTCGCGGTCCCCGGTTCAGGCGAGCGCGCGCATCGAGCAGGCGGTCCGCGTCGCCCACCCGCGGGGACCGGGCCGACGGCGCTGCTCGGTCACTGCCCGGCGACCTCGATGCGGACGCGGGCCCGCTCGGCGGCCGCCTCGGCCTCGACGGCCTCGGGGTCGAGGCCTTCCTCCTCCTCGCCGCCGGCGCGGCGCGGACCGGAGGTGTCGGCCAGCGCTTGCTGCGCCGCCTCCAGGGCGCGCTGGGCGCGCTCGACGTCGATCTCGCCGGCCAGTTCGGCGATCGGGGCGAGCACGACCACGCGGTTGGCGCCCACCTGGACGAAGCCGCCGTGCACGGCCACGAGCTGCTCGGTGCCGTCCTCACGCTGGAGCCGGCACGTCCCGGGCACCACGGCGCCGACGAGCGGCGTGTGGTTGGCCAGGAAGGTGGCGTCGCCCGAGTCGGTGCGCAAGATGACCGCCTGGACCTCTTCGTCGTCGATCAGCACGCGCTCGGGCGTGACGACGGTGGCGGGGAAGGTGGCCATGCCCGGCTATTCCGCGCCGGCCTGGAGCTTGGCCGCCTTCTCGTGCACGCTGTCGATGCCGCCGACGTTCAAGAACGCCTGCTCGGGCACGTCGTCGAGGTCGCCGTTGACCAGCGCCTCGAAGGACTCGACCGTCTCCTGGACGGGCACATAGATGCCGGGAAGCCCGGTGAACACCTCGCCGACGAAGAAGGGCTGCGACAAGAAGCGCTGGATCTTGCGCGCCCGCGTCACGGTCACCCGGTCCTCCTCCGACAATTCGTCGAGGCCGAGGATGGCGATGATGTCCTGGAGCTCGTTGGAACGCTGCAGGACCTCCTGGACACGGCGGGCCACCCCGTAATGGTGGTCACCGACAACCTCGGGGGCGAGGATGTTCGACGACGACGACAGCGGGTCCACCGCCGGGTAGATGCCCAGCGAGGCGATCTGGCGCGACAGCTCCGTAGTGGCGTCGAGGTGCGTGAAGGTGGTGAACGGCGCCGGGTCGGTGTAGTCGTCGGCGGGGACGTACACCGCCTGGAGCGAGGTGATCGACCGTCCCCGGGTGGAGGTGATGCGCTCTTGGAGCTCGCCCATCTCGTCGGCCAGGGTGGGCTGGTACCCCACGGCCGAAGGCATACGCCCGAGCAGGGTGGAGACCTCGGAGCCGGCCTGGACGAACCGGAAGATGTTGTCGACGAAGAGCAACACGTCCTGGTTCTTCACGTCGCGGAAGTACTCGGCCATGGTGAGCGCGGCCAGCGCCACGCGCAGACGCACGCCGGGCGGCTCGTCCATCTGGCCGTAGCAGAGCGCGGCCTTCTCGATGACCCCGGACTCCTGCATCTCGAGGAGGAGGTCCGTGCCCTCGCGGGTGCGCTCGCCCACCCCGGCGAACACCGACACACCGCCGTGCTGGGTGGCGACCCGGTTGATCATCTCCATGATGAGGATGGTCTTGCCCACCCCCGCCCCCCCGAACAGGCCGATCTTGCCCCCCTGGACGTAGGGCTCGAGCAGGTCGATGACCTTGATGCCCGTCTCGAACATGAGGGCCCGGGGCTCGAGGTTCTCGAACAGCGGCGCATCGCGGTGGATCTCCCAACGATCCTCGATGGGGCCGATGTCGTCGGTGTCGAGCGGCTCGCCGAGCACGTTGAAGACGTGTCCCAAGGTGGCGTCGCCCACCGGCACGGTGAGTCCCCGGCCGGTGTTGCGCACCGGCGTGCCCCGGGTCAGCCCATCGGTCGGCTTCAGACAGATGCAGCGCACCCGGCCCTCGCCGATCTGCTGGGCCACTTCGGCCGTCACCGTGACCTTCTGGCCGTCGAGAACGAGGTCCATCTGGACGGCCATGTTGATCTCGGGTAGCGCGTGGGGCGGGAACTCGGCGTCGACGACGGGGCCGGCGATGGCCACGACGCGTCCGTCGGGGAGTGGTGCGCTCTCGGAGGTGTGCTCGGGTGCTGTGGTGGTCATGCGCGGTGCGCTCCTGTGTCGTACATCGGGGTGGTCGGTCTCAGTCCTCGGCCTTGGCTGCCTGGCGCAGGGCCTCGGCGCCGCCGACGATCTCCATGATCTCGGTGGTGATGGCGTCCTGGCGGGCCCGGTTCATGACCCGGGTGAGGGTCTTGACGAGCTCGTCGGCATTGTCGGTGGCCGCCGCCATGGCCCGCTGGCGGGCCGTGTGCTCACTGGCCGCCGCCTCGAGCAGGGCGCCGAAGATGGCCGCCTCGACGTAGCGGGGCACCAGCTCGACGAGCAGGTCGGCGGACTCGGGCTCGAACTCGGTGTACCCGGATGCGGCCGGCTGCTCCCCGGCGACGGTCGCAGTCGCCGGCGCGGCGTGGGCCGAGGCCCCGGCACCCCGCTCGCCGTCACCCTCGGCGCCGGCGGATCCCCCCGGCTCGGGCAGGGGCAGCAGCTGGCGGGTCTCGACCACTTGGGTGCCGGCCGAGAGGAACCGGGTCGAGACGATGAAGACCTGGTCGACGCGCTCGTCGACGAAGTGCGGGGTGATGACGGCGGCGACGCGGCGGGCATCCTCGAACGTCGGGCGGTCGGAGAAGCCGGTGAAGGCATCGGTCACCGCGATGCCGCGAAAACGGAGGTAGGACTGTGCCTTCTTCCCCACTACCACGATGCGGTAGTCCTGGCCGTCACCTCGGCCGGCGCGCACCAGGCGCTCGACGGTCCGCAGCACGTTGGCGTTGTAGCCACCGCACAGGCCCCGGTCGGCCACCAGAGCGAGGACCACGACGTGCTCGGGCGACTCCGGCACACCGATGATGCGCCCGGCCGTGTCGCCGGCGTCGGCGGCCGCCTCGGCCAGGACCTCGGCGATGCCGCGCTGGTAGGGCGCCCCGGCGCGGATGCGGTTCTGGGACCGCACGATCTGCGACGAGGCAATCAGCTCCATGGCGCGCGTGATCTTCTTCGTGGACTGGACGCTCTTGATGCGCCGCCGCAGGACCCGCTCTTGGCCACCGGGCATGGATCAGCCACCCTCGATCACGGAGAAACCGGCGTGGAAGTCCTGGAGCGCCTTGTGCAGCTCGGCCTCGTCGGGCAGCGTGCCGGTGCTGGCGATGTGCTCGAGCAGGTCGGCGTGGTTGGCCCGCAGGTTGGCCAGCATCTCGGTCTCGAACCGCCGGACTTCGGCCACCGGGATGTCGTCGACCAGGCCGTTCGACCCGGCGAAGATGACGATGACCTGCTCCTCGACGGGCATCGGCGCGTTCTGGGGCTGCTTGAGCAGCTCCGTGAGCCGGTACCCCCGGTCCAGCTGGGCCTGGGACACCTTGTCGAGCTCGGAGCCGAAGGTGGCGAAGGCCTCGAGCTCGCGGAACTGGGCCAGGTCGATCTTCAAGGTCCCGGCCACCGAGCGCATGGCCTTGATCTGCGCCGAGCCTCCCACCCGGCTCACCGAGATGCCCACGTTCATGGCCGGGCGCACACCGGAGTAGAAGAGCTCGGACTCGAGGTAGATCTGTCCGTCGGTGATCGAGATGACGTTCGTCGGGATGTAGGCCGAGACGTCGCCGCCCTTGGTCTCGATGATGGGCAGGGCGGTGAGCGATCCCCCGCCGCGCTCGTCCGACAGCTTGGCGGCGCGCTCGAGGAGCCGGCTGTGGAGGTAGAAGACGTCCCCAGGGTAGGCCTCGCGACCGGGCGGACGGCGCAGCAGCAGCGACAGCTGGCGGTAGGCCTCGGCCTGCTTGGAGAGGTCGTCGTAGACGATGAGGGCGTGCTCCCCGTTCTCCATCCAGTGCTGGCCCATGGCACACCCGCTGTAGGGGGCCAGGTACTTGAAGGGGGCCGGCTCCGACGCGGCAGCCGCCACCACCACCGTGTACTCCAAGGCACCGTGCGACGCCAAGGTGGCCACGGTCTGGGCGATCGACGAGCCCTTCTGGCCGATGGCGACGTAGATGCACTTCACCCCCTGGCCCTTCTGGTTGATGATGGTGTCGATCGCCACCGTGGTCTTGCCGGTCTTGCGGTCGCCGATGATGAGCTCGCGCTGACCGCGGCCGATGGGGGTCATCGCGTCGATGGCCTTGATGCCGGTCTGCATGGGTTCCTTCACCGGCTGGCGGGCGATGATGCCCGGCGCCTGGACCTCGAGGCGCCGGGTCTCTTCCCCGGGGATCGGGCCCCGGCCGTCGATCGGGTCGCCGAGGGGGTTCACCACCCGGCCGAGGAGACCGTCGCCCACGGGCACCGACAAGATGCGCCCGGTGGCCCGAACCAGCTGTTCTTCTTGGAGGGCGGTGTCGCCCCCCAAGATGACCGCGCCGATGGTCTCTTCATCGAGGTTCAGGGCCAGCCCCAAGGTGCCGTCCTCGAATTCGAGCAGCTCGTTGACCGCCGCGCCGGGCAGGCCCGAGACGCGGGCGATGCCGTCGCCCACCTCGACGATGCGGCCGACCTGCTCGGTGGAGACGTCCGGGGTGTACTCGGTGACGTGCCGGCGCAGCGCGTCGGCGATCTCGTCGGAATTGATGGTCAACTCAGCCATCTAGGTCAGTGCTCCTCGCGTTGCCCCCTCGGCGCCGAGGAGGTGCTCATGGATTTGATCGAGTCGGTGGCGGATGCTGGCGTCGACGAGCAGGTCGCCGATCTCGACGACCACGCCACCGAGCAGGTCGGGCTCCACCGTCACCTGGAGCTCCACCGGAACGCCGGCGAGCCGCTGCAGGGCCTGGTCGAGCTCGGCGCGCTCGGCGTCGTCCACCGGGCGCGCCGCGTGCACCCGGGCCACCCGCCACCCCCGGGCGCCGGCGGCGCGCACGACCAGCCAGTCGAGCATCTGCACCACGTCGCGGATGCGACCGTCGAGCGCGGCACGAACCAACCGGACGGTGGCGGCGTGGGCCCGGCCCTCGAGGAGTTCCGAGATCATGGCCTTGCGGTCCGCGGCCGGGTGGCCCGGGTCGCTCAGCGCCGACCGCAAGCCGGGACTGGACTCGACGATCCGGGCGAAGCGGAAGAGTTCGTCTTCGACCTGCTCGAGCTCGGCGACCGAGGTCAGCGTCTCGAAGACGGCATCGGCGTATCCGGCCGCCACCTGGCGCACGGTGCTCCGGTTGCGCACGGGCTCTTCGACCTCGAGCTCCACGGGGGACTCGACGTAGACGTGGGCCAGCTGGCGCACCTCGTGGACGCCGATGGCGAACTGGTCGGCACGCTCGTCGACCACGGCGCGCACCACCAGGCGCAGGGTCTCCGGACGCACCCGGGCGGCGAGCAAGTCGTCGATCAAGGACCGGCGGGCGGCCACCGGCACCACGGAGTCGGTGAGCACAGTGGTCAGCTGGCCCTCACGGGCCAAGAAGTCCTCGACCGCGACGAGCTCGTCGGCCACGTCACGGCCGACGCCGGCCGCCACGGCCGACTCGATCACCGCGGTGGCATAGCCGCGAAGCGACGGGTGCACGCTGCGTTCGCTTTCTTGTGTCCGCGCCGACTTCAGGCCTGCGTGCCGGCGGACGACGGCTCGGCGGACACACGCAGTGCGGCCACGGCTTCGTCGATGAGCGCCCGGTGCCCCTCGGCGTCGACCTCGCGGCCGATGACCTGCTGGGCGACCGAGAAGACCAGCGCGGCCACCTGCGTGCTGACCTCTTCGACGGCGCGCTGGCGGGCACTCACGATCTCCTGCGCGGCACTGGCCACGATGCGCTCGTACTCGAGCTGGCCGCGCTCTTGGGCCTCGGAGCGCAGGCGCTCGGCGGTCTTGTTCGCCTGGCTCAGGATGTCACGGGCCTGGTTACGGGCCTCGTCGAGGATCTCCTGGCGCTGGACACGCGACTCGTCCGCCTCGGCGCGCGCCGCGTCCGCCTGCTCGAGGGCGGTGCGGATTTGCTCCCGGCGCTCGCCGAGCGCCTTGTTGACCGGGGGCAGGACGACCTTGCGGATGAACCACAGTAAGAACAAGAACGCGACGATCTCGACGATCAGGGTCGCGTTGGGGATCAGGAAGTTGCTGGTGGCGAACATTGCGGATGGCCTCGCTCGGCATGGGGCCACCCCCGCGTGCCCGATGAGCACGCGACGGGCAGCCGATTGGGGGCTACTTCTTGTAGAGGGAGAAGACGAAGAGCGCGGTGAAGGCCAGGTTGATGAAGTACATGGCTTCGACCAGGCCGACCGTCAGGAACATGATGGTGAAGAGTCGGCCCTGGCTCTCGGGTTGGCGGGCAACGCCGGCAATGGTCTGGCTGCCGGCGAGACCGTCGCCGACCGCCGCGCCGATGGCGCCACCCCCCATGAGCAGCCCACCGCCGACCATGGCGCCGGCCAGCCGTATTGCTTCGTCCAACGCTGGATCTGACATCAGTGATGCTCCTTTTTCGTGGTTGCAGAGGACTCGGGGGTCGCGGTGGCCGTCACAGCCGGCTCAGTGCGCATCGGCCGAGGTCATGGCCGCGTCGAAGTAGAGGATGGTGAGCAGGGCGAAGATGAAGGCCTGGATGGCGCCGATGAACAGGTCGAAGATCTTCCACACCGGGTTGAGGCCGATGACGAAGACGTTGCCGATGGGAATGTGGGCGATGGTCCACGCGCCCAGCGCGGCGATGAGGGCCAGCATCAGGCCCCCCGACAGGAGGTTCCCGAAGAGCCGGAGGGCGAGGGTGATGGGCTTGGCCAGCTCCTCGATGAAATTGACGGGGAACAGCACCGGGTATGGCTGGAAGTAATGCTTGGTGTAACCGCCGGCGCCCCGGGTCCGCACCGCGGCCCAGTGCACCGGGATGATGACGACCAGGGCCATGGCCAGCGTCAGGTTGATGTCGCCGGTGGGAGGGGAGACGGCTTCGTACTTCGACCCGAGGCCGAAGACCGACAGCCAGTTGGCGAACAAGATGAAGAAGAACAGGCACACCGCCAGCGGCACGACCGACGCACCACGAGGCCCGATCGAGCTCTCCACCTGGTCGCTCACGGCCCCGACCACCATCTCCCACAGCAGCTGCACCTTGCCCGGCACGCCGCTGGTGACCCGGGCCCGCAGCAACAGGCCGAACCCCATGACGAGGACCATGGCGACGGCCGTGCACCAGATGGTGTCGAGGTTGAAGGTGAGCCCCCCCAGCGTCTTCTGGACGTGCTGGCCGACCTCGATGTCGGCGGCGAAGAAATGGGGAGCCGCGGCGGCGAGACCGTTCACGTGTCGTCCCCGCTCGTGCCGACGCCGGGTCCGGTGCCCATCGAAGGGTCTCGCAACATGGCCACGACCACGTTGCCGAGCAACATGAACTGGAAGACGGCCAGGCCCAACAACGCCCCGAACCCGAGCTCGCGTTGGAGGAAGACGAGGCCGAGAGCGATCACGCTGACCACGCCGAGCCGGCCGAGGGTGCTCATGACCAGCGGGCGACGCTTGTCTGGCTGGGCGGACGACGCCGCCTTGACCGTGGACGCGGCGATGAGGCGGAAGTTGCCCAGCGCCAGTGCGAGCCCGATGCACACGCCGACGCCGGCCAGCGCGTAGCCGAGCAGCGACAGCCCGACGAGGGCGGCGGCACCGACGATGGCCGCGCCCAGGGCAGTGCGCCGGGCCACCGACGAGATCTGGGGCAACGAGAAGTGCGAGAACACGTTCACCACGGCCGACGTCCCCCGGTGGGCGTCAGAGGTACTTGCGCGCCTGGGACACCACGAAGGCAATACCCAGTACCACGCCGGCGGCCAAGCCCACGAAGGTGAGCGCCGGACCGGTGTGGAGCCAGGAGTCGGCCGTCAGCCCCGCCACCAGACCGCAACCGACGGCCAAGGCGACCCCCAGGCCCATGGTCAGCAGGTCGAACAATCCCGGGGACGGCTTCTGCTCCACGTCCCCTCACCCGGCGCGCGTCAACGGTCAAAACGGTGCAGTGCATCTCCAGGGCTGCCCGGGGTCACTCTGCGGGCCCGGCAGCCGGGGCGCCGGCAACCGTCGTCCGCCCGCGAGTGTCGGTGGGAAAGGAATTCGGCACGGGGACAATCTTCGCATTCGCCCCTGCGGTGCGGCAAAACGGGAAGGGACGTCGCCGGCCCGATGGACCCCTGGCTCGGGAGCCGCGGTCCGGGCTCGTTCAGTTGCCCTCTGCACCGGGATCGTCCCGAGCACTCGGTGTGGTCGCCCACACGATGGGGGGCGGCGCACCGGTGGGCTCCGGGACTACCACGCCGGGTGCGTCCTCCCCGTTCCGGACGGCAGGGGTCCGGTCGAGGGGGGCCGACGGCGATTCGTCCCCGTCACGCTTCGGCCCGGCCGATGACCGAACACGGTGCCCGGCTGCGAGCTCGGCCCCGGGGGCGCCGCCACCGTCGGCCCGCGCCCGGTCACCGTCCACCCTCGCCTGGTCACCGTCCACCCGGGACTCGCCACCGCCGGTCGGGGCCGCGTCGGTCGTGTTCTTGCGCAACCCCGGGTGGAACCAGGTGTAGAGGGCGAGCCCGAGCGCCACGGCGCCGAGCGGGATGATGCCGTTGCCCCGGCCCCCGAACAGCGGGATGAGCACGAACACCGACAGCAACGCCGTCCACGCGCACAAGATGACCACCGTGCGCCGTTGCCCGTGGCCGAGTCGGAGCAAGCGGTGGTGGACGTGGTCCTTGTCCGGGGTGTGGAAGCCGGTGCCCTTCGCCGTGCGGCGCACGAAGGCGAAGGCCATGTCGGCCAGGGGCACGCCGAGGATGAAGAGGGGGATGAACAACGGAGCGAAGAAGAAGTAGGTCTGGCCGCTCACGTCGGGGGTCCGGCCCCCGATCTCCATGGTTGCCGCGGCCATGAGCAGGCCGACGAAGAGCGCGCCGGCATCACCCATGAAGGCGCGCGCCGGGTGGAAGTTGTGGGGGAGGAAACCGACGCACACCCCGAAGGCGATCACGGCGATGAGCGGCCCGAGATTGGTGGCCGGCAGCACCCCGAGGTCCACCAGGCGCAGGCCGTAGACCGCCAGCGCCCCCGAGGCGGTGGCGACGATGCCGGCAGCCAGCCCGTCGAGGCCGTCGATGAGGTTCACGGCGTTGGTGATGACGATGACCCACAGCGCGGTGAGCAGCGGCAGGACGTCGGGTGAGAGCACGAGGAACCCGACCATGGGGATCTTGAACTGGAACATGGTCAACCCGAAGAACACGAGCACCATGGCGGCGAGGACCTGACCGGCCATCTTGGCCGGGGCCGACATGTCACGGAAGTCGTCGATGAGGCCGACCGCGAAGATCACCGCCGAGGCGAGCACGAGCCCGAGTGGCTCCGAGGAGCCCCGGAACACGTCTTGGAGCCCCGGCAGCTGCGATGCCACCATCATGGCCACCAGGAAGGCCACGAACATGGCCGCACCCCCTCCGTAGGGGGTCACCCGGGTGTGGATCCGCCGATCGTCGGGCTCGGCGACGAACCCGACGCGCATGGCCAGACGGCGGACCGGGAACATGACGAGATAGGTGCCGAGCGCGGCGATGGCCGCCGTGACCACGTACGCCCCCAACGGGGGCATGGGCTCAGCTCCCTCCGCCGGCGCCGGCGCCGGTCGCCGAGGGGGCCTCCGCCAGTTGCGGATACGGCGGAAAGTGGCGACACAGGGCCAGGACCTCGGCCCGCACCGTCGACAGGGTGTCGTCGTTGCCGCGGTCGCGCAGGGCCGTGCCCATCAACTCGGCGATGCGGGCCATGTCGGCCGTGCCCATCCCGGCGGTGGTCTGGGCGGCGGACCCGAGGCGCAGCCCCGAGGTCACGAACGGCGAACGAGGGTCGTCGGGGATCGTGTTGCGGTTCAACGTGATCCCGGCCCGGTCGAGGACCTCCTGGGCCTCCTTGCCGGTGAGGTTCTCGTCGAAGGGGCGCAGGTCGAGGAGCACGAGATGGTTCTCGGTGCCGCCCGACACCAGTCGGAAGCCCTCGGCCGCCAAGGCGGCACCGAGGGCCGACGCGTTCTCGACGACCCTGGCCGCGTAGTGGCGGAACTCGGGCTGCGCCGCCTCGCGAAAGGCCACGGCCTTGGCCGCGATGACGTGCTCGAGCGGACCGCCCTGGAGCCCGGGGAAGACGGCCGAGTCGATGGCCTTGGCCAGATGGCCACGACACACGATCGCACCGCCGCGGGGCCCGCGCAGGGTTTTGTGCGTCGTGAAGGTGACCACGTCGGCGATGCCCACGGGGTTCGGGTGCGCACCACCGGCGATCAATCCGGCCGGGTGGGCGACGTCGAACATGAGCTGGGCCCCCACCGCGTCGGCGATCTCGCGAAAAGGCTCGGCGTGGATCTGGCGTGGGTACGCGGTCGCCCCGGCCACGATGAGCTTGGGCCGTTCGCGCTTGGCCACGTCGGCGACTTGGTCGAAGTCGATGACCTCGCCCGGCGCGTCGGTGTCACCCGATGCCGGCGTCACCCCGTAGGCGACGAAGCGCCAGATCTTGGAGGTGATGGATGCGGGCGAGCCGTGGGTGAGATGCCCGCCCTGGTCGAGGCGCATGGCCAGGATCGTGTCGCCCGGCTCGAGCAGCGCCTGGTAGACGGCCAGATTGGCAGCCGCGCCGGCGTGGGGCTGGACGTTGGCGTGCTCGGCCCCGAACAGGGACATGGCCCGCCGACGAGCCAGGTCCTCGACCTCGTCGATCACCGCGTTCCCGCCGTAGTAGCGCCGCCCCGGATAGCCCTCGGAGTACTTGTTCGTGAGCACCGACCCCGTGGCGGCCAAGACGGCGGGCGAGGTGAAGTTCTCCGAGGCGATGAGCTGGAGCGTGGTGCTCTGGCGCAGCGCCTCGGCATCGAGCAGCTTGGCCACCTCGGGGTCGGCCGCCAGCCAGGCGTCATAGGGCGACGCGTGCACGGCTGGTACGCCGGTCGGGTCCGTCATCGTTGTGTTCCCTCCATGGTGGCCCGGGTCCGCTCGCCACGCTCGATCGCCACGGTTTCGGCCTGGCCGAAGCATACCGACGGCTCGGCGACCAACCCCTTCGGCGGTCGGCCACCAGGCTGCCCCACGGTCGGCCAGTTACGCTCCCGGCCATGGCCACCGGGGCACTCGACCCTCGCACACCCGTCCTCGTCGGTGTCGGGCAGGTCACCAACCACCTCCAGGTCGGCGAGGACCTCACTCGGCGCGACGAACCGGTCACGTTGATGGTCCACGCCCTGCGGCGCGCGGCGGAGGACACCGGCGGGAACGCCGCCGGACGCCGCCTCCTCGAGCGGGCCCAGAGCATCCGGGTGATCGTCCCGCTGAGCTGGGGCTACGCCAACCCCGGGGTCCTGGTGGCCGCAGAGCTCGGGATCGAGCCGGCCGAAACCGTGCTCACCACCATCGGGGGCAACAGCCCGCAGAGCGTGGTCAGTCAGAGCGCGCTGGCCATTGCCGCCGGTGGGCTCGACGTGGCCCTCGTCACCGGAGCCGATTGCATCGCCTCCCGCATCGCCGTCCGGCGTCACCCCGATCGTCCCCTCCTGGCGTGGACGACCCAGCCCGAGACGACGCCGGCACCCTCGACGATGGGCCTGGACCGGGTGCCGGTGACCGACGTGGAGCTCGATCGCGGGCTCGACCGGCCGGCGCGGGTCTACCCGCTGTTCGAGAACGCGCTGCGCTACGGCGCGGGCCGGACCATCGACGAGCATCAGGAGGCCGTCGCACAGCTGTGGGCCCGGTTCTCCGAGGTGGCCGCGGCCAACCCGTTCGCGTGGAGCCGCGAGCCCCGCACGCCGGACGCGATCAAGACGCGGTCACCGGACAACCGGATGATCGCCTTCCCCTATCTGAAGCGGATGAACGCCAACGACCGCGTCGACCAGGCCGCGGCCCTCATCGTGTGCTCGGCCGAGGCGGCCAAGGCCGCCGGCGTGCCTCGCGACCGTTTCGTCTTCCCGATCTCGGGCGCCGATGCCAACGACCACTGGTTCTTGACGCACCGCGCCGACTTCACCTCGTCGCCCGCCATCCGGCTGGCCGGCCGGTGCGCCTTGGCCCGGGCCGGGGTGGGCATCGACGACGTCGCCTATCTCGACCTGTACTCGTGCTTCCCGTCCGCGGTGGAGATCGGCGCCACCGAGCTCGGCCTCGACCCCCACGACCCCGGGCGGCAGCTGACCCTGACCGGTGGGCTCGGTTTCGCCGGCGGGCCCGGGAACAATTACGTCACCCACTCCATCGCCACGCTCGCCGCGCGCCTACGCAGCGATCCCGGCGCGCTCGGGATGGTGACCGGGCTCGGGTGGTACATGACCAAGCACGCGATGGGGCTGTACTCCACCGAGCCACCGGCCGGGGGTTTCCGCTACGACTCGCCCCAAGACGACGTCGACGCGCTCCCCCAGTGCTCGCCGGCCGGTGACTACGAAGGCGACGCCACGGTCGAGACCTACACCGTCGTCCACGGCGCCGACGGTGAGGCTGAACTCGCCATTTTGGCCCTGCGCACCGACGACGGGCGCCGCACCTGGGCCAACGCCTCGGACAGCGAGACCCTCGCCGCATTGGAAGCCTCCGAGGGGTGCGGCCGGGCGGCACGGGTGTCGTCCGGGGCGCGCGCCGAGCTGCGCTCGATCCCGACGACCGAACGACCCGCCTCCGAACCATCGCCCGGCCGTTCGCCGGTCGAGCCCGGGCCGTCACCGAAAGGAGCACGACCGTGAGCGACGTCATCGAGGTGTCCACGACCATGGCCGCACCGCCCGCCGAGGTGTACGCTATGGTGGCCGACATCACCCGTATGGGCGAGTGGAGTCCGGAGTGCTCCGGCGGCCACTGGCTCGGCGGCGCCACGAAGGCCACCGCCGGGGCGCGATTTCGGGGGACGAACCGCAACGGCCTGTGGCGCTGGTCGACCTCGTGCACCGTGGTGCGCGCCGAGCCCGGCTCGGAGATCTCGTGGGAGGTGCGTTTCCTCGGTCGGCCGGTCGCACTGTGGCGGTACCGCTTCGTCGCCGACGACCGGGGCAACACCGTGGTGACCGAGTCCACCGAAGACCGTCGCGGTGTGCTGTTCAAGGCCGGGGGGCCGTTGGCCAGCGGCATCGGGGACCGCGCCGCCCACAACAAGAAGTCGATGCAGGCCACGCTGGCGCGGGTCAAAGAGACGGTCGAAGGCTCGGGGACGGCACGCCCGTAGCGGTGTTCGTCGCCGGCCTGGTGCGCTAACCGGCCAGGACGCCTTCGATCTCCTCCCACCCCAGCGCGCCGTGGCGCAGGCAGCGGGCCGCCGTGGAGGTGACGTCGACCACGGTGGAAGGTGCGCCGTCGCAGCGGCCGCCGTCGACCACCAGGCCGAGCCCGCCGGCGAAGGCGCGGCGCACCGCCGGCGCGTCGACGAGCGGCGGGTCCCCGTGGCGGTTGGCGCTGGTCGTGGCCAATGGTCCGACCGTCGTGCACAACCACCGCGGGATCGGGTGCGCCGGGCTGCGCACCCCCACCGTGCGCCCGTGGCCGCCGAGTGACCAGTCGATGCCGGCGCGCCGGCGCACCACGATCGTGAGCGCGCCGGGCCAAAACACCTCGGTCAACCGGCGTGCCGGCGCGGTGATCTCGGCGAAGGTCTCCGCCTGCGCCAGGTCGACGACCAGCACCGGGAGCTCGAGGGTCTCGGGACGGCCCTTCAGCGCGAACAACGCGTCGGTCGCGCCGGGCACCCCCGGATCGGCGGCCAACCCGTAGACGGTGTCGGTGGGCAACGCCACGACCCCTCCCGCCTCGAGCACGGCCGCCGCGTCGCGCCAGGCGGAGGATCGGTCGACACTCACGACCCGGGCCACGAGGCCACCAGCGCACGGTCCCGGCCGGTCAGGTCCTCCTCGACGCGGACATCGATGTAGCCGGCGGCGGCGGCGGCCGCGACTGCGGTATCGGCCTGGTGCGGGGCCAGCTCGATGACGATGCACCCCTCGGTGACCAGCCACCGCCGGGATCGGGTCACGATCTCGACGATCGACTCGAGCCCGCTCACCCCGGCCACCAGGGCGCGGCGCGGCTCATGATCACGCACCACGGGATCGAGACCCGTCCACTCGGCCTCCGACACATAGGGCGGGTTGGACACCACCAACGACAACGTCCCGATCAGCGTGGCGGGCAATGCGTCGAACCATGATCCCAGCGCCAATCGCACCCGTCGGGCGGCACCTTGGTCGTGTCGAGCGAGGGCGGCCAGGTTGGCTCGGGCCACGGCCAGAGCGTCGGAGGATCGGTCCGTGGCCCAGACCTCGAGGTCGACCGGCCCTTCGGCCGCCAGGGACAAGGCGATGGCCCCCGATCCGGTGCCGAGGTCGACGACCCGTCGCACCCGGTCGGCCCCGGCCTCCCCGGCCGTCGCCCCGATGACGTCGAGGGCGATACCGACCACGGTCTCGGTCTCGGGTCGTGGGATGAGCACGCGTCGGTCGACGGCGAGCTCGAGGCTCCGAAAGGGCCAGGAGCCGAGGACGTACTGCAGGGGCTCGCCCGACTCCCGCCGGACCACCCACGAGTCGAGGGTGTGACGGACGTCGTCGGCGACGGGGTCGCCCAAGTGCGCGAGCAGCGCGCCGGGCTCGAGCCGAGTGGCCTGCTCCGCCATCCAGCGCGCCTCGGTGGGCGAGCCGAGCCGACGGCCGTACTCGTCGAGCAGGTCTCGCAGCATGGGCCGGCGCGCCGAAGCGACGGTGCTCACTCCCCCGCGGCAGCGGCCGACGCGTCAGCCATCTGATGGCCCTGCTCGTCGACGAGCAGGGCGTCGACGATCTCGTCGAGCTCGCCGTCGAGGACCCGCTCGAGCTTGTGCAACGTCATCTTGATGCGGTGGTCGGTGACCCGATTCTCCTTGAAGTTGTAGGTCCGGATCTTCTCGGACCGACCCCCGCCGCCCACTTGGCTGCGACGCTGCTCGGACTGCTCGGCGGCCTGGCGGTCCTGCTCCAACTTCAACAGCCGGGCGCGCAGGACCACCATGGCCCGGGCCCGGTTCTGGATCTGGCTCTTCTCGTCCTGCATGGAGACGACGATGCCGGTCGGGACGTGGGTGACGCGCACCGCCGAGTCCGTCGTGTTCACCGACTGCCCACCGGGGCCCGACGACCGGAACACGTCGACGCGCAGATCGGCCGGATCGATGCTCACGTCGAGCTCCTCGGCTTCTGGCAGCACCATGACGGTGGCGGCCGACGTGTGGATCCGGCCCTGTGACTCGGTCACCGGCACGCGCTGGACCCGATGGGTCCCCCCCTCGTGCTTCATGCGTTGCCAGGCGTCGGGGCCCTTGACGACGAAGGTCACCTCGTTCACGCCGTCGCGATCGGAGGAGTCGAGCCCGAGGACTTCGAAGCGCCAACCGTGGCGCTCGGCGTAACGCCGGTACATCTCGAGCAGGTCCCGGGCGAAGAGGTTCGCCTCTTCGCCGCCCTCGGCGCCGCGGATCTCGACGATGACGTTGCGCCCGTCGTTGGGGTCGCGCGGCAGCAGGAGGACGCGCAGCTCCTCTTCGAGCCGGGTGAGGTCCGATTCGGCCCGCTCGAGCTCGGCGCGGGCCAGGTCCCGATCTTCGGGCGGCGCCTCGGCCACCATGTCTCGGGCCGCGTCGACGTCGCCCTCGGCGTCGAGAAGGCTGCGCCCGGCCACGACGAGCGCATCGAGCTCCTTGTGGCGACGTGACAAGGCCGGCACCCGAGTGTGGTCGGCCAGGACCTCGGGATCGGCCAGCGCGTCGGCCAGCGCGTCGCGCTCGCGTTCCCACTCGGCGAGGCGCTCAGGATCCACGGGACCAGGCTAGGCGCCCGGCGGCACGCCACCGACCGGAGATCGGGGCGGGCTCAGGCCTTCTTGCGGGACTTGCGCTGGCCGTAGCGGCGCTCGAAGCGCTCGACCCGGCCACCGGAGTCCACCAGCTTCTGCTTCCCGGTGAAGAACGGATGGCACTCGTTGCACAGCTCGACGTGGAGGTCGGCCTTCGTCGAGCGCGTCGCGAAGGTGTTCCCGCACGAGCAGTGCACGGTCGCGTCGACGTAGTCGGGGTGGATGTCGGTCTTCATGGCGCCTCCGAGTGTACCGGCCGCTTCACGCCGGCGGAGCCGGGCCCTTGGCGATCTCGGCCAAGAACTCGTCGTTGGACTTGGTGGAGCGGATCTTGTCCATGAGCAACTCGAGGCCGGCGGCGGCGTTCCCGTCGGCGGCCAGGGCGTTGAGCACCCGGCGCAACTTCCAGACCTGCTGGAGGGCGGTCCGGTCGAAGAGCAGCTCTTCGTGGCGGGTCGAGCTGGCGTTGACGTCGATGGACGGGTAGAGCCGGCGCTCGGCCAGACGCCGGTCCAGGCGCAACTCCATGTTGCCGGTGCCCTTGAATTCCTCGAAGATCACCTCGTCCATCTTCGAGCCCGTCTCGACCAGGGCCGTGGCCAAGATGGTGAGTGACCCGCCCTCTTCGATGTTTCGGGCCGCCCCGAAAAAGCGCTTGGGCGGGTACAGCGCCCCTGAGTCGACACCACCGGACATGATCCGCCCGGTCGCCGGCTGGGCCAGGTTGTAGGCCCGGGCCAGTCGCGTGATGCCGTCGAGGACGATCACCACGTCGCGACCCAGCTCGACGAGGCGCTTGGCCCGCTCGATGGTCAGCTCCGAGATGGCGGTGTGCTCGTCCGACGGACGGTCGAAGGTGGACGCCACGACCTCGCCCTTGACCGAGCGGCGCATGTCGGTGACCTCCTCGGGCCGCTCGTCGACCAACAAGACGATGAGATGGACCTCGGGGTTGTTGGCCTCGATGGAGTGGGCGATCTGCTTCAAGACCGTGGTCTTGCCCGCCTTGGGGGGCGAGACGATCATGCCTCGCTGGCCTTTGCCGATGGGTGAGAGCAGGTCGATGATGCGCGTCGTCACCTCGGCCGCACCAGACGTCTCGAGGCGCAGCTGCTCGTCGGGGAACAGCGGGGTGAGATCCTCGAAGCGCAGGCGGCTGCGGGCCTCGTCGGCACCGAGCCCGCACACCGTGTCGATGCGGATCAGCGCGGGGAACTTCTCGTTGGAGGCAGCCGGACGACTCGCTCCCTCGATGAAGTCGCCCTTGCGCAAAGCGAAGCGCCGGGCCTGGCTGATCGACACATAGACGTCTCTGGGCGAGGGCAAGTATCCGTCGGCACGCACGAACCCGTAGCCCTCGTCGCGCAGGTCGAGCAGGCCCCGAACCGGTACCAGCTCGCCTTGGTACTGCGCTTCCTGGCCGCCGCCTTGGAGCTCGCGCTCGCCACCGCCGCCACCTTGCTGGCCACCGCCGGGTCCACGCTCACGACCCCGCCGGCGCCGGCTGCGACGGTTCCCGGGATCGCCGGCCCCGCCTTGCTGGCCGCCTTGGCCGCCTTGGCCGCCTTGGCCGCCTTGGCCCTGGCGATTCTGGCCGCCCGACGACACGCGGTTCTGGGACCCGCCGTGGGACGTGGCACTGTCGACCGCGGTCGGGGAGAGTGCGGGACTCGGCGCGGCGGCGGTCACCTCGGTCCCGTTGGTCGAGGTGGCGACCACCGCGGGCTCGGGCTCGGGCTCGTGCCCGTTGCTCGACCCCGTGTCCGGCGACGGCGCGACATCCTCGTCAGCCTTGCGCCTGGGGGCCCGGGCACGGGTCGGCGCCGCGGTCCCGCCGTTGGGCGCGGCTGCCCCGACCTCGACCCCCGCAGCTCGCAGGATCTGGTCGATGATGTCGGCCTTCTTACTGCGCGAGTTCGTGTCGAGCGACATCGCCTGGGCGATCGCCCGGAGCTCGTCGCGCTCTTTGCGTTCGAGTACGGACCGCTCGAGCTGTTGCTCTGCAGCCATTCAGCCACCTCGCTAGGTTGCGTCCTTACCGGGGTCGTCGACCCAAGAGTGAAGGGGAACGTATCGGAGACACCCGGTGCGCGGGACGCATGTGCACCGACTCCGCCGCTACCCCCCAAGCGATCTGCCCGAGCCGCCAGAAGATGACCACCCTGTCGGGGTTCGGTCGCCCGCGTCTCACCGAGGAATCCTGGGGGGCGGCGGTACCGATCATGATACCGGACCGCGACCACCCGAAGCAACAACACCCCCGACCTCGATCGTTCCCGACGCCGGCGCCCGCGCCGGCGGTCAGAGCCCGAGCGCGTCGCGGACAGCCGTGTCGTCGGCGTCGACGCTCGTCGGGACGGTGATCACGCGCATGGCCAGGTCCGGGTCCTTGAGGCCATGGCCCGTCAGGACGCAGACCACGGTGGCCCCCGGCGGGGCGCCGACCTTCAAGAGCCCGGCCACCGACGCGGCCGACGCGGCCTCGCAGAACACGGACTCCTCGGCGGCCAGGAACCGGTAGGCATCGAGGATCTCGTCGTCGGTGACCGCCATGATCCCCCCGCCCGACTCGTTCGCGGCCGCGGTGGCGCCGTACCACGACGCCGGGTTCCCGATCCTGATGGCAGTGGCGATGGTCTCGGGGTGTTCGATCGGATGGCCCTCGACGATCGGCGCGGCGCCGGCGGCCTGAAAACCCATCATCTTCGGTAGCTTCGTGCTGTGGCCGTCCTGACGGTACTCGCAATAGCCGCGCCAGTACGCCGTGATATTGCCGGCGTTGCCGACCGGGATGCAGTGCACGTCGGGCGCGTCGCCGAGGGCGTCGACGATCTCGAAGGCGCCCGTCTTCTGTCCCTGGATCCGGTACGGGTTCACGGAGTTCACCACCGTCACCGGGGCGTGCTCGCCCAGTCGGCGAACGATGTCGAGGGCCTCGTCGAAATTGCCCCGGATCTGGAGCACCTTGGCCCCATGGACAAGGGCCTGAGCCAGCTTGCCCAAGGCGATGGCACCGTCGGGGATGAGCACGGCACAGGTGAGACCGGCGCGGGCCGCATAGGCGGCGGCCGACGCGGAGGTGTTACCGGTCGAGGCGCAGATGACGGCTTCGGCCCCCTCCTCCACCGCTTTGGAGATGGCCAAGGTCATGCCGCGGTCCTTGAACGATCCCGTCGGGTTCATGCCCTCGAGCTTCAAGAGGACACGAGCTCCCACCCGCGCCGAGAGCCGGGGTGCGTCGAGCAGGGGGGTCCCACCTTCCAGCAGCGTGACGACCGGTGTGTCGTCGGTGACCGGCAGATAGTCCCGGTAGGCCTCGACGACGCCGGGCCACGACAGCCCCGGACGCGACGACCCCGTCTGCGACGACCCCGTCTGCGACGACCCGGCCGATGACGACATCGCTCAGTCGTCCTCCGCGTCGCCGACGACCCGCAGCACACCGCCGACGTGCTCGACGACGTCGAGGGCGCGAAGCCCCTCGATGGTGCGCTCCACGTCGCCCTCGCGGGCCACGTGGGTGAGGAAGATCAGCCGCGCCTCGTCGCCCAGCCCGACCTGTTCCATGGATCGGATCGACACCCCGTGGTCGCCGAAGACGTGGGCCACCGCGGCCAGCACGCCGGGACGGTCGAGCACATCGATGTTGAGGTACCAGGCGCACGACAGGTCGTCGGTCGGTCGGATCCGGGCCCGGCCTCGCGGTACCAGGCGGGCGGCCGCACCCGAGCGCAGATGGTGGGCGGCATCGATGAGGTCGCCGAGGACGGCCGACGCGGTGGGCATCCCGCCGGCGCCGCGCCCGTAGAGCATGAGCTCGCCGCAGGTCTCGCCTTCGACGAACACCGCGTTGTAGGCACCGCGCACCGAAGCCAGCGGGTGGGTGCTCCGCAGCATGGCCGGGTGCACCCGCACGGAGATCTCGCCGTCACCGTCGCCGGCTCCGTCGAAGCGCTCGGCCACGGCCAGAAGCTTGATCACGTACCCGAGTCGGGCGGCAAAGGCGATGTCGACGGGCTGGATGGCCGAGATGCCCTCTCTCGGCACGTCGCCGGCGACCACGTCGCGGCGGAAGGCCAGGCTGGCCAGGATGGCCGCCTTGGCCGCGGCGTCATAGCCGTCGACGTCGGCACTCGGGTCGCGCTCCGCGTAGCCGAGACGCTGGGCCTCGGCCAGCGCGTCGGCATAGGAGGTGCCCGACGCGCTCATGGTGCTGAGGATGAAATTGGTGGTGCCGTTCACGATGCCCATGACCCGGCGGACCTGCTCGCCGGCCAGGGACTCACGCAGTGGGCGAATGATGGGGATGGCCCCGGCCACGGCCGCCTCGTAGAGCAGGTCCACACCGGCGCCGGCCGCGGACCGGGCCAGCTCGGCCCCGTGGGTCGCCATGAGCTCCTTGTTGGCCGTGACCACCGGCTTCCCGGCAGCCAGCGCCGCCTCGACCAGTCCCAGGGCCGGATCGATCCCGCCGATCAACTCGACGACCACGTGGACGCCGGGATCGTCGACCAGCGCCTTGGCATCACCGGTGACCAGGGAGGCGGGGATGCCCGGACGGCTTCGGGTCGGATCGGCCACGGCCACGCCGGCGATCTCGAGGCGGACCCCGGAACGGTCAGCGATGGCGTCCCCGTCGTTGATGAGCAGCGACACCAGGGCGCCGCCGACGTTGCCCGCCCCCAAGACGGCGACGCGGACCGGGGTGACGCCACTCGAGGTCGTCTCGTCCCCGCCGTTGGGCCCCATGGTCGTCATTGGCTCACGCTATCGCCCGAGGAGACGGCCCCGGCACATCGACCAAGGGCCCCCGGCGCGCGCTCAGGCGTCGAGGCGGACGAGGTCCTCCTCGGTCTCGCGGCGGACCACGACCCGCGCCCGGCCGCCGGCCACGAACACCACCGCCGGGCGCGGCACCTTGTTGTAATTGGAGGCCATCGAATACCCGTAGGCGCCGGTGACCGGAGTGGCCACGATGTCGTCCACGGCCAGGTCCGCCGGCACCCGGGCGTCGGCCACGACGATGTCCCCCGACTCGCAGTGCTTGCCCACGAGGCTCACGGCCCGCGGTCGCGGGGCGTCGACGGCCCTTGGCAAGAACGCCTCGTAGCCGCTGCCGTAGAGCACCGGTCGAGGGTTGTCGCTCATCCCGCCGTCGACGGCCACGTACGTGCGCAGGCCCGGCAACTCCTTGACCGTGCCCACCCGGTACAGGGTCATCGCGGCCGTGGCCACGACGGCGCGCCCCGGTTCGGCGCTAACCCGCGTGCCCTGCGGGATCCCCGCCGCCCGACACGCGTCGCGCACGGTGGCGGCCCACTCGGCCATGGTTGGAGCCTGCTCACCCGACACGTAGGCCACGCCGAGCCCGCCACCCACGCACAGCTCCGGCAGGCCCAACGGGGTGAAGAACCCGGCCAGCACGCCGACCTCCTCGGCGAACGACGCCACCCGAAAGACCTGGCTGCCGATATGGGCGTGGATGCCCACGAGTTCGACGCCGGGCATGGCCGAAAGGCGGGCCACCGCTTCGGTCGCCGCTCCGGAGGCGAGACCGAACCCGAACTTCGAGTCCTCCTGGCCGGTGCGGACGAACTCGTGGGTGTGCGCCTCGATGCCCGGGGTGACCCGGACGAGCACGGCCGGGCGCCGGTCGGAGACGGCGGTCAGTTTGGCCAGGCGCTCCATCTCGTCGAAGGAGTCGACCACGATGCGCCCGACGCCCGCCTCGAGGGCGCGAGCCAGCTCGGCCCCGGACTTGTTGTTGCCGTGGAGGACCAGACGCGCCGGGTCGACGCCCGCGGCCAGGGCGACGTGGAGCTCTCCTCCGGTGGAGACGTCGAGCGCCATGCCCTCCTCGGTGGCCAAGCGGGCCATGGCCGTGCACAAGAACGCCTTGGTGGCATAGGCCACTCCATCGCCCCAGGCGGCGACGGCGTCGGCGCAGCGGGCCCGGAGGTGGGCCTCGTCGTAGACGAACAGGGGTGTGCCGAACTCGTCGGCCAGCGAAAGAAGGTCGACACCGCCGACGACCAGGTGGCCGTCGTCTCGTCGCTCGGCCGACATCGGAAGCAGGGCATCGTCGATCGGCCCCTCGGCGGGCACGGGCGCGACCTCTACCCCTCCCGGTCCCCGGTCGCGCATCCCGAGAGGCTACCTGGGGGCCCTCCGGCCGGCGCCGGACCCCGGCGAGGCCCCACGGGCGTCGCCGGGTACGATGCTTCACGGGCGCTCGTGGCGCGATGGTGGGTCGTCCGCTGTCGCCTGGGGCGCACCCCACGCCCTCGTAGCTCAGCGGATAGAGCACCGGCCTCCGGAGCCGGGTGCGCAGGTTCGAGTCCTGCCGGGGGCGCTGTGATGTCGCGCGACATCGGAGACCGATGTGTCGCGACATCGGAGGCACGTCGACCGGCTCCTGGCCGGCGACGAGCAGTACGACGCGCCAACCGACCGAGGCGCGCGCCACGACGTGGTGGAGCCGGATCGCCGGGGCGTCGCCGGGCCAGGGCGCTCAGCCTCGGCGACGCAACCATCCGACGGCGACACCGGTCACGATTCCGACGACGCCCGCCACCATCAGCCCCACACCAAAATCCGAACGTATTTCCCACTTCCAGCACCGGTCGGAGTTCGAGACCGATGTGCAAAGGGACGAGAGGCCGTTGTACTGCAAGTAGAGGAACGCACCGGCGATCACCGTCAACACACTCAACACTTCGACGGAGATCGCCAACCGGTTCCGCTGGTTGCCCCTGCGCCCTGGCGGTGGCTCTCCGTCACCATCATTCACGGCTTCCATGGTGCCCCAACGCAACGCCGACCCGTTCGCGCCTCCGATACTCGACGCGGTCGTGTCGTGCCCCCGCCTGCCGGGTCCGTGGGTCCGGCCGCGTCACCCCATCGGGCGGTCAGAACAGGCGGCGGGTGATCCGCTCCTTCAACTCCGTATACGGCGGGTACAGGATCGGGAGCTCCATCCACGTCGGGCGCACCATCACGCCTTTGCGGTGACTGAACTGCTCAAACCCCCAGCGTCCGTGGTAGGCACCGAAACCGGAGGGTCCGACGCCGCCGAAGGGCAAGGCCGGGGCGAGCACGTGGCTCATCACCTCGTTCACACAGGCTCCTCCCGAGGACGTCCGACGCAGGACGGCGTCTGCCGTACGGCTCGAAGACGAGAACACGTACAGGGCAAGCGGTTTGTCGTGCCCGTTCACATAGGCGATGGCCTCGTCCACGTCGGCGACCGGGAGAACAGGCAGGATCGGCCCGAAGATCTCTTCCCCCATGACGGCCGCGTCCACGTCGACGCCGGCCAACACCGTCGGAGCGACGTACCGGGCGTCGACGTCCACGGTGCCGCCGCAAGCGACAGCCTTGAAGCCACCAGCCTCGAGCAAACCCAGCAGGCGTCGCGCATGGCGCTCGTTCACGATCCGTCCGAACGACTCGCTGGAGCGGGGATCGTCGCCGAAATGGTCTCGGACCACCGCGGCGAGCTTGTCGACCAACTCATCGTGGACATCCTCGTGGGCCAAGATGTAATCGGGCGCGATGCACGTCTGACCGGCGTTGACGAACTTGCCCCAGACAATTCGTCTCGCCGCGCTATCGAGGTTGGCGTCCTTGTCGACGATGACCGGACTCTTTCCGCCGAGTTCGAGTGTGACCGGCGTCAGGTGACGAGCCGCGGCCTCGGCGACCACGCGTCCGACGGTGCCGTTTCCGGTGTAGAGAATGTGGTCGAACCGCTCACGGAGGAGCGCCTGGGTCTCGGCGACACCGCCCTCCACAACCGCCACTGCCTCCGGGTCGACGTACCTCGGCAGGTATTCGGCGAGCGCCCCGGAGACGGTGGGGGTGAGCTCGGAGGGCTTGACGACCGCCGCGTTCCCGGCCGCCAGGGCGGCGGCGAGCGGCGCGACAACGAGCGCGATCGGGTAATTCCACGGCGCGATCACGAGCACGACCCCGAGCGGCTCACGCACGATCTTGGTCTTCGTGAGCAGGAGCTGCCAGGGAGGACTAACCCGTTCGTCGCGCGCCCAGCGGCTCATGTTCCGACGCAAGTCGGCGATGTCCTTGGCGGTGACGCGGATGTCAGCCATCCACCCCTCGAAGCGGGGCCGGCCAAGGTCCTCGGCCAACGCGTCCAGTAGGGCCGCCTCGTGGACTTCGAGCATCCGCTCGAGGCCGTCGAGCTGCTGGCGGCGCCAAGCCATGTCCTTCGTCCGACCCGACGCGAATGTGGCCCGCAACGCGGCGACGATCGCCTCGCTGCTCCTCGTCCCCGTGGCCCGGTCTTCGGTGATCGCCATGTTCGGCTCCTCTCGTCTCCCCACAGCCTGACCGACACCACCGATCGCCGGTGAGCATCGAGGCGCCGTGGTCGGTTCCTCGGCGTGCGGGAGGTCAGCAACGGTCGCCTCTGCACCGCCGGGAGCGTGTCTTCACCTCTTCGGCGGCGGTCGCACAGAGTGGCCGACAAGACCGTACACTTGGGTGACCGTTCGATGCCCCGGAGCCCCCTGGTCCGGCCGAGAGACAATTCATGGCACTCCAGCCCGGTGCCGCGTCGGCCTCGGTGGCTATGGTTGCCTTCGCCCAGCGACGAGAAGATGACGGGAAACGAGCGTCGACATGTCCGACGAACAGCACTCGGGGAGGGACGCACCCCAGGCCGACCAAATCCAGTTCCATTTCGATCCTCACGCCACGCTGGCCGCGCTGACCGGGCACCGGCGCCGCTTCGGATCCACGGTGGCTTCGCTCACCGTCGAGGAGCTGGCGGCGCCCTCGCGCTGCGAGGGATGGACCGTGGCCGACATCCTGCGCCACGGCGTCTGGGTCGATGCCACCTTTCGGCGGCTGTGGGCCGGCGACGAATCCCCGTCGGCAAGCTTCGATCCCCGCACCACCCCCGACGAGTCGGTGCGGGCCAGTCGGGCCGTTCCCGACGAGGAGGTGCGGCGGCGATATCTGTCGTCGACCGAGACGATGATCGCCGCGCTGGAGTCCGCCGGCCCCGAACGCTTCGGTGATCCCAGCTTGTCGCCTGCGGGTCGAGTGCCGTGGTGGCTGAGCGCGCTGCACCTCGGGTGGGACTCGACCGTCCACGAACGCGACGCATTGACGCCACTGGGTCGCACCGTCGAAGCGGTGCCCGGTGAACTGATGCCCAACCTCGGGTACTCGCTCGTGCTGGCCTCGCTCTTCGACGGTCTCGATCCGTTGAACGTGCAGGTCGGATCGGTTCGACTCCGCCGCGCCGGTGGTCTTGTGACGGCGTGGGCGACCACGGGTGACGAGGAGGAGGGTGACAACGGCGACTCCTCCGCTGATGCAGCCGAGGTGCTGACCGGTGAGCCAGCGGCGATCATCGATGCCCTCTGCGGGCGCGGTTCGCTCACCGGCGCGCTCGGCGGCGATTCGGCCGTCATCGATCGTCTCGGTGGATTGGCGAGGTATTTCGCTTCGAGCGCCTGACGGCTGGAAAAAGTGGCGCGAGTCAAGACGACTCGGACACGGGTCACTCCTTGACGATGGAGAGTACCGCGCATTCGAGGCATACGACACGCTGGGCTTCGAGACGGCGACGAAGGGCGGACACGGCCTCGGCGTGATCTCGTGAGCCACCGGCTGACCACCGAGTCGACGAGCGCCGATACGGGAACGTCGCCGCAAAGACCGGATCTCTGGCGGTAGCCTCGGTGCCCACCTATGGCGCGTGGTCGGAGAAACGATGGGCAGCTGCGATCGGGGCTGGCCGCCTGGTGGGCTGAGCGTCATCCGGAGATCGCCGACGTCGCGGTGGACGAGCTGGAGCGACCTTCGGCGGGCCGATCGAACGAGACGGTACTGACCACCATCGCGTGGTCCGGCGGGAGTACACCCGTCGTCGTCCGAATGCCCACCGTCGTCCCCTCGTTCCCCGATTACGACCTGGTCGCGCAGTCGGCTGTGCAGGCCGCGCTGTCGGCGGCCGGGCTGCCGGCACCGAAACCCATTGCCGTGGAGCACGACGAGCAGTGGCTCGGTACCCCGTTCTTCGTCATGACCAGGGTGCGCGGCAGGCCCGTGGGCGACGTTCCTGCCTTCGACCCGTGGCTCGGTGGCCTCGGCGAAGCGACGCAACGACGGATCCATACGGGGTTCTTGTCCTTGCTGGCGCGGGTCAACCGGATCGATTGGCGGGCACCGGCGCTCGATCGGTTGCTCCGAGGATCGATCGGAGGGATGGCATCTGCGCTTGATCGGTGGATCGACTACGTCTACTGGGCTGCCGACGGGCGGCCCACGCCCGGGCTCGTGGACCTGGCGCATTGGTGCGGGGAACACGTTCCGCGGTCGACTCCACCCCTCTCGCTGTGCTGGGGAGACGCCCGTGTGGGCAACGTCCTCTTCGATGACGAGGGCGACGTCGTCGGCGCGCTCGACTGGGAGTTGGCATCGATCGGCCCCGCCGAAATGGACATCGCCTGGTATCTGGCAATGGACGAGATGAGCGCGATCATCGTGGAGAAGACCGTCCCGGGATTTCTCGACCGGTCGAGCACCGTGCGGTTCTATGAAGCGCGGCTCGGGCGCCGGTTGGACGACCTCGGCTGGTACGAGATCTTCGCCATCTTTCGGGCAGCGGCCATCGCCGATCGCCAGCATCGCAATGTGGCCCGTGTCGGCGGGCAACCCGATGGTCCCACCGAGCACGATCTGCTGCTGGCCCACAGCCAGGTGCTCATCGAGCGGTTAGGACCGGGAGATGGCGACCGGCGCTGAGCATCTGGGGGCCGGCTCGAACCCGAACGTTCAGGTCACGGATCGTGTCCGTAGGGCGTCGATCAGCGCACCGAGGCGCTCATCGTCGATGGCATAGGGCGTGTAGAAGCCGACCCGCCGCACACGGTCACCGAATCGTGCTGCGATGTCCGTGGCCACCTCCTCGGGCGTCCCGCGGGCCGCGAGCGTGGCAAGCATGGCTGGTTCGATGCGTCGCGGCATCTCGTCCCAGCGGCCTTCCCTGGAGAGGGCATGGAGCTCCGATTGCAGATCGCCCCAACCCTCGAGGTCCAGGACGGGCCGGTAGGCCGGGGTCGACGCGTAGAAGCTGAGCAACCAACGAGTGGCCTCGTCGGCGGCGGCCAGCTCCTGTTCGGTACGGCCGCAGCACACGATGACCTCGCCGACGAGATCGAGGTCCGCCGAGACGCGACCGGCCCGGGCCAGCCCCTCGTCGACCATCGGCAGGGTCCGCTCCTGGAAGTGGCGTCGCGTGTTGAACGGCATGACCAGCAGGCCGTCGGCGACCTCCGCGGCAAGTCGGGTCATCTGGGGGCCGAGCGCCCCCAGGTAGATCGGCGGGACCCCGTAGGGGTTCGGGCCGGGGTTGAACATCGGTGGCATCAGCGTGTGCCGGTAGAACTCGCCGTGGAAGTCGAGACGTTCGTCGCGCTCCCAGGTGGCGAAGATGGCCCGGAGCGCGGCGATCAGCTCCCGCATGCGGGCGATGGGACGGTCGAACGGCACCCCGTAGCGCTTCTCGATCTGCGCCCGGACCTGAACCCCGAGCCCGAGGGTGAAGCGCCCCTGCGACAATTGCTGGAGGTCGTTGGCCTGGTGGGCGAGTTGGATCGGGTTTCGAGGGAAGGCGATGGCGACGTTGGTCATCAGTTCGAGTTTCGACGTGGTCACTGCCGAGAGGATCAGGGGCAAGAAGACATCCCGTGGGCCCTCGAAGGTGAACGCCCCCTCCACCCCGAGCGCCTCGAGACGTCGGGCATGTTCGCCGGCATCCCCGAGCCCGGTGAGCATGGTGTGGATCTTCATCGGCCCTTCACCGCCCCTCCGATGCTCACGGTCCCGAAAGGACGAGGAAGACCGTCGGTCAGCCACCGGATGCGATCGTGTTCCCGGGCCAGGTTACAAACGATCGGCATCTGACACCGCTGGCGTGCGCGCTGGGATCTCGCCCGGTCGGCGAAACCCGGGCTCTTCGATCCGAGCCTGGCGTTACGCACTGACCAGGAGCGAGGGCAGTTTGAGTCCGAGCCATGGCCGTCGCCCGTACGACAGCAAGCGACCGCGGATCGCCGGACGCCAAACGGGGACCCTGCCGTATGCGGTGAGCAGATTGGCCACCGGCTCGGCCGACATCCGACAATCCGCACGCGGCGGGCGACCCTCGATCGCGGACAGGCGCCCGTCGGCGAAGGCGAGCGTGAAAGCCGGGCCGCCGCGCAGCTGCACGCCATAGGTGGCCGAGAAACCCCGCGCCGCCTTCTCGTCGACGAACGCGGACATGACGGGGACGATCGCCGAGAATGCGAGGCACGCATCGGCCGGATCGATAACCCAGGTGCACCCGAGCGCCGTGGCGATATCCCAGCCGTGCACGAGGGTGTCGCCGACCAACAGACCCATGAGCGCAGCGGGCGGCACCTGGAGCCCGGCATGCCACGAGGCGAGCTCCCCGGAGTAGGCCTGAAAGGCGTCTCGGCAATCCGGCGCCGCGACATCGATGGCGGCGGCGATCTGTCGCGGTTCGCGCTCGGGGACCTCGGCGAGGAGCCGGGCGTTCTCGGCGGCACCGTCGAGCAGGTGTTCTCACCCGGTGGACCGATCAGCGAGCAGGTCCGGATAGAGCCGCAACCCCCCGAGGACGTGGGCGCCCGTCTCGCCAACAGTCCACGTCAGGTGAGGGACCGGGAGCGTGCCGTCGGAGGACGACCGCAAGAGGGTGGAGAATCGGTTGATCGCCCGCTCGTGGGCGGTGAGCGCGCGTGACATGGTCAGGTAGCCCATCGTCTGATCCTCGGAGCGTCGGGGCCTCCATCATGGCGCACCGGGCCCGACCGGTTCCCCGGCCCGTTGACCGTCCTCGGCCACCGTGGAGCGGGCGGGTGTTTGCCTGCCGGATCAACGCTTACGCCGGACGAAGACCGATGCCCCGCCACGGTCGACATTCGCGTTCGTTGCGGTCGGTCGCGCCGGCTCAAGAAAACGCTTGACCTGGTCGATCCCCCGCTATGGCGTTCGCACGGCTGCGCCAGATCGTCTCGGGCGAGGCGAAGGGGGCGCATTTCACCGAGGCCCTCTACATGGGACCGCTGGCGGCGATCGCCATCTTGGGATTGCGGGAGCTGCATCTCGTCGCCCCGACGCCGATCTGGCTGATCCCCCTCATCCTGGTCGGCGGGCAGCTGATCACGACCGCCACCGGTCTCTGGTGGGACCGATCCAAGAACCGCCTCCGCCTGCACGTACGCATCGCGTCGCAGGCGATCCTGGTGACGGCCACCATCTACGCCACCGGCTGGGGCCCCGCCCTGGCGATCGGGCTGGTCCTTGTCGGCCAAGAATCGTTGGCGGTGACCGGGTCGTCGTCCCAACGCGCCGTGATGGGATGGACCCTCACGTGTTTGGCGGCCGGCGAGGGGCTGATTGCACTCGGTTGGGTCCCGTCGCTGGTGCCCGTGCCCCAGGTGCACGGACTGGCCATCTTGATGGCCATCGGGCTCACCTTCTCGTATCGGTCGTTGGGTACGGCGCTGGTCGAGAAGGAGGAGGCATCGGCGCTGACCGAAAGCCGCGAGCGTCGGTTCCGGGCGTTGGTGCAGAGCTCGTCCGACCTGGTGTTCGCCGTCGATCGGGACGGCGCCGTCACCTACGCCAGCCCGTCGTGCACGGAGGTGCTCGGGTACGAGCCCGAAGCGATGCTGGGCTCCGAGAAGGGCATTCTCGTCCATGAAGACGACATCGGGGACCTGGGTGCCACCCTCCGGCAGACGGCCGGGAGCCCCGGGGAGTCGGTCGAGTTCGCCATCCGCGTCCGTCACCGAGACGGAACGTGGCGCTGGATCGAAGGCCTGGCCACGAATCTCCTGGACGACCCAGCCGTGACCGGCATGGTGATCAACGCCCGCGACGTCACCGAGCGCCGAGCACGCATGGAACGCCAGTCGGCGATCTCCGACCTGGGCCGAGCGGCGTTGCGGGAGACCACCCTCGAAGCGGTGATGGCGTCGGCCACCGAAGCGATCAACCGCATCGTTTCCCCACGTCATTGCCGGATCGTGAGCGCCTCCGGGAGCACGAACCGCCACGGACGCGAGGCGGGTGGGTCGACGGCGGTGAAAGCCGATCACGACGGTCGGAGGGCGGCCGACAGCGTCCTGCGCATCCCTGTGGGCAGCCCCCAACAGCCTCTGGCGTCCATCGAGATCTCCCCAGCAGGTCCCATGACGTCCGACGACGAACAGTTCATCGAAGGCGTCTCGGGCATCGTGCTGTCGGCGACCGTGCGTTTTCGCGCTGAAGACGCCATCCGCCACCAAGCCATGCACGACCCGCTCACGGGCCTGCCGAATCGCGCGCTGTTCAATGACCGGCTCGAACATGCAATGAGGCGGCGGACGCGAATGACGGGATACGTTGCCGTGATGATCGTCGACCTCGACGGATTCAAGAATGTCAACGACAGCCTTGGCCACCTCGCCGGTGACTCCTTGTTGATCGCGGTCGCGAATCGGTTCACGACCAGTCTTCGCGGCTTTGACACGATCGCACGTCTCGGCGGTGACGAGTTCGCCATTCTGGTCGACGATCTCGACACCGCGGACCAGGCCGGCATCGTGGCGCAACGGGTACTCGACGCACTCGAAGATCCGCTGCCGCTGCCTGACCAGGAGGTCGCCATTGGCGCCAGCGTCGGCGTCGCGCTGACTGACCAATCCGACACCAGGGCCGACCGAATTCTCGCTGATGCGGATGCGGCAATGTACCAAGCGAAGAGAGAAGGCAAGGGCTGCTATCGAGTCTTCGAGGCGGCTATGCACACGGCTGCGGTCGAACGCATGAGCCTCGAACAAGACCTCCGAGTGGCGATCAGAGACGGTGTGCTCACCGTCTACTACCAACCGATCATCGATTCCCGCAGCGGCCGCGTCACTTCCTTCGAAGCGCTGGCCAGGTGGCAGCATCCGACAAGGGGTTTCGTCCCCCCGAGCATATTCATCTCGCTCGCCGAGGAGTCAGGGCTGATCGTCGATCTCGGCTACAGCGTGCTGCGCGAGGCCTGCCGACAAGCCCATGAATGGCACGACGCCTTCCCTGAACTGCGCCCGAGCATCTCGGTCAACGCCTCGCGGCTTCAGCTCGCCCATCCCGCCTTCACCCAATACGTCACCAACGCACTGGAGCGTGCGCATCTCGAGCCGTCCTCACTCATCATCGAGGTGACCGAATCCATCCTGGCTTCTGAGTCGAGGCACATCATCACCACCCTCGACGAGCTACGCCGAACAGGGGTTCGAGTGGCGATCGACGACTTCGGCACCGGGTATTCGTCCTTCGCCGCCCTGGCCGAACTGCCGGTCGACATTCTCAAGATCGACAAGCGCTTCGTCGACAACCTCGTGTTCGACGATCAGGGTCGAGGGTTCGTCAACGCCATCATGCAACTGGCCAACACGTTGCACCTGGAGACCACGGCTGAAGGCGTGGAGGAACCCGCGCAAGGCGACGCACTCCTGGCCCTGGGGTGTACCCATGTTCAGGGCTATCTCTACGCGCGACCCATGCCGGGCGACGAGACCCACCTGTACCTCGCCCACCACCGCGATGCGCTCGAGTCGAGCCTCGGTCCACAGGCGGCCGCCAATCTCCACCTCGGGTAGGCCCGACCTTCGAGCGCGGGCTCTTGCTCGACACGCCGCGAGCCGCCACCACCGTCGCCGCGGCTTCGCCCCTGATCACGCAGGCGATCGCACGCCGGCTCCCGGCGGGCTCGAACTCCTCGAGCGGGTGGAGCTACAGCTAGCGCACCAGCTGGTCGCGCTTGTCCGACATGCCGCACTCGTCCGAAATTTCGTAGGACCGGTGACGTCGCGCGAAACATCCCACGACTCTAGGGGGGGGTCGTGGGAGTCTCGCCAAGCTCCGGCGTCCTTGACCCCGAAGCGCTGGGGCGGCTACGAAGACGCAAGGACGCACCGTGTGTTGCCTCGGTCAGAATGCCCCAAGATCGGGCTGACGTCAATAGCTGTTGACACACCGGGCCAAGATCGTGGTGGGCCGGGGCGCGGATTCGAGCGACCGGCCGTCGCCAGGCGCCCGAGGGGGGCCCGACCGGCGAAAGCGGACCGCAAGGTCCGACCACACGGGCCGGACGACCAAGACCCGCTGGGAGCACATCACCGTGCTGCTCGGTCCTCAAGCCGCCCCCGAACCGCCGGACGAAGGTGCGCGAGGAGTCCTGGTCGGCCCACAATGGCCGGCATGCGCAACCCGATGTTCCAGCTCGACGAGCACATGGAGAGACTGATCTTCGAGTACTGCCACGACCGGTTGGCCCTCGACCCGGTGCCCCTGGACTTCGGGGGCATCGAGGCGACGCTCGAGCACGCCCTCGACGGCCTGATCACCGCCGGAGGGCACGACCCCGACACCGTCCTGCGCGTCTTCACCGACCACCTCGCCCCGGCCATCGTGTCGTGCGACAGCCCGCGGTTCTTGTCGTTCATCCCGGCCGCCCCGACCAAAGCGGCCTTGCTCTTCGACATGGTCGTGTCGTGCTCGTCGCTGCAGGCCACGTCCTGGCTCGAAGCGGCCGGTGCCGTGGCCGCGGAGAACCAAGCGCTGGGCGTCTTGGCCGATCTGGCCGGGCTTCCCGCGACCGCCGGCGGGTGCTTCGTCGGTGGCGGCACCCTGGGCAACCTCTCCGCGCTCGTCGTGGCGCGCGACACCGCGCACTTGCGCCAGGGCGCGACCCCTTCGGGGCGTGTGCGCATGGCCGTGACCGAGGAGGCGCACTCGTCGGTGGCCCGGGCCTTCGCCATCATCGGTGTCGACCCGTTCTTGGTCCCGGCCGACGACCACCGCCTCACCGGAGCCGCACTGGAACGGGCGTTGTCGTCGCACCCGGACCCCGACTCCGTGGTCGCCGTGGTGGCCACGGCCGGCACCACCAACGGCGGGCTCGTCGACGACCTCGCCGGGGTGGCCGAGGTGTGCGAACGACGGGCCATGTGGTTCCACGTCGACGGCGCCTACGGCGGCGCGGGGCTCTTCTCACCACGCACCCGTCCGTTGTTCGCCGGGGTGGAACGGGCCGACTCCTTCGTCGTCGATCCCCACAAGTGGCTCTTTGCCCCCTTCGACTGCGCGGCGCTCATCTATCGCGAGCCGAGATTGGCCAAGGCAGTGCACACCCAGGACGCGTCGTATCTGGACGTGATCCACGACGCGGCCCACGAGGCGTGGAACCCGAGTGACTACGCCGTGCACCTCACCCGGCGGGCACGCGGACTTCCCCTGTGGTTCTCGCTCGCCGTCAACGGCACCGACGCCTATCGCGACGCGGTCGACGCCGTCTTGGAGACGGCCCACGGCGCCGCCGAGCTCGTGCGCCGAACCCCCCATGTCGAGCTCGTGCGCGACCCGGAGCTCTCGATCGTCTTGGTGCGGCGCCCGGGGTGGCGACGCGCGGACTACGAACGGTGGTCCGAGCGCCTGCTCGCCGATCAGACGGCGTTCGTCACGCCCACCACGTGGGAGGACGAAGCAATCGCCCGCCTGGCGTTCCTCCATCCCGACACGACCCTCGACATGGTGGGCGAGATCCTCGACTCCATGGCCTGAGCCCCTCAGCTTGCCGGGCGCCGACCCTCGAGCAAGGGGTCGCCCGGGCGTCGACTCGGGCCCCCGTCCTCGGACGCCGAGCGCCGACGCCAGGCCATGCCCGACAGCGCCTCGAGCACCACCCGATTGGCCAGGTAAGCGGTGACCTCCGCATGGTCGTAGGGGGGCGAGACCTCGACCACGTCGACACCGGCCACGGGCAGCTCCATGGCGATGCGACGCACGGCATCGAGGAGCTGGCGGGTGCTCAGCCCCCCGGGCTCGGGCGTGCCCGTCCCCGGGGCGAGTCCCGGGTCGACCACGTCGATGTCGACGGACAAGAACACCGCGTCGCAATCGTCGGTGGCGATGGCGAACGCCTCGGTCAGGCACGCATCGAGGCCGCGCTCGGTGAGCTCGGTCATCTCGTAGCTGCGCATGCCCTGCTCGGCCATCCAGGCCAGGGTCTCCTCCTCGGGCCAATAGCCGCGCAATCCGATCTGGATGAACCGGTCGCCCCGGGTCGCTCCCGACTCGATGAGCCGGCGCATGGGCGTGCCGTGCCCGTAAAGGGAACCGAACTGGGTGTCGCCGGTATCCGCATGGGCATCGAAGTGCAGGACCGAAACACGTCCCCACCCGGCGACGCGCGCCACCCCGGTGACGTCGGGCAGCGCGATGGTGTGGTCACCGCCGAGCACCACCGGCACCGCTCCCGAGCGAGCGACGCGCTCCACCGCCGACTCGAGACGCCCGAGGCCCAGCTCGGTGTCCCCCGGCGGCATCTCCACATCCCCCACGTCGACCACGCCGAGCTCCCCGAGGGGCTCGACGTCGAGGGCCAGGTGCGGACGTCGTCCGTCGTGAGGCAGGTAGTCGGTCGTGCGGATCGCCCTGGGCCCGAACCGGCACCCGGGCCGGTACGACGTACCGCCGTCGAAGGGGGCGCCGATGACGACCACCGCCGCCTCGTCGAACGTCGTCGGGTCCCCGAGGTCGGCGCTCGGCACACCGAGGAAAGTGGCGTGGGGTCCGTACATGGAGCCGCCGAGGTTCATGGCGCCATTCTGCTGGCTACATCTGCTCGGGGGCGGCGATGCCGAGGAGGGCCAGGCCCTGAGCAAGGACGCGGGCGGTGAGGTCGGCGAGGCGCAGGCGACTCCGACGCAGATCCTCGGTCGGCGCCTTCAAGACCGGGCAGCTCTCGTAGAACGTCGAGAAGGCGGAGGACACGTCGTAGAGATACGCGCACAACCGGTTGGGCGCCCACGCCTCGAGCGTCGCCTCCAGCGCGTCGGCGAAGCCGACCAGGACCAGGGCCAGGCCCCGCTCGGCCGGCTCGGCCAGGACGATCTCGGCCCCGCCGAGCTCCTCGTCGCCGGAGACGGCCCGGCGGAAGATGGAACGGACCCGCGCGTGCGCGTACTGCAGGTATGGGCCGGTACTGCCCTCGAAAGCGAGCATCCGGTCCCAGTCGAACACGTAGTCCTTCACGCGGTCGGTGGACAGGTCGGCGAACTTCACCGCGCCGATGCCCACCATCTGTGCCACCGGGGCGCGCTCGGCTTCGCTCAGGTCCGGGGCGCGTTCGGCGAGGGCGGCGTCGGCGCGCGTCACCGCCTCGTCGAGCAAATCGGTCAGCTTCACCGTGTCACCACCACGGGTGCGCAGCATCTTGCGGTCGGCGCCGAGCACGCTGCCGAAGGCCACGTGCACGGCCACCGTGGGCTCGGGAAGCCACCCGGCCATGGCGGCGACGGCGAAGCACATGGCGAGGTGCTGGGCCTGAGGGGCACCGACCACGTAGAGGATCTGCCCGGCGCCCAGACGCCCCATCCGGTCGCGGATGGCGGCCAGGTCGGTGGCCGCATAGCCATAGCCCTCGTCGGACTTCCGCACGATGAGCGGCAGCGGGTCACCGTCGCGGTTGGTGAAGCCCGGCGGGAACACGCACTGCGCCCCGTCGCTCTCGACAAGCAGGCCCTCGGTATCGAGATCGCGCACGATCTCATCGAGCATCGGGTTGTAGAAGCTCTCACCGACGACATCGTCGTCGGTGAGCAGCACGCCGAGCTTGGCGTACACCTCGTCGAAGTAGGAGAGGCTTTGGGCCACGAGCACGTGCCACAACCGGAGTGTCTCCCGGTCGCCGGACTGCAAGAGCACCACCCGCCGCCGACTGCGGTCCTGGAACGACTCATCGGCGTCGAACGAGGAGCGCGCCTGGCGGTAAAAGGTGTTGAGGTCGCCGACCGAGAGTTCCTCGATCGCCTGGTCCTCACCGAGGTCGAGCAGATGCTCGATGAGCATGCCGAAGGGCGTGCCCCAATCCCCGATGTGGTTCTCGCGCACGACCCGATGACCGACGAATTCCGACATGCGCACCAACGCGTCACCGATGATCGTCGAACGCAGGTGGCCGACGTGCATCTCCTTGGCCACGTTGGGGTGTGAGTAATCGACCACCACCGTGCGGGGGAGCGAGGCCCAGGGGACCCCGAGCCGCTCGTCGTCGGCCATGGCCGCCACCTGGCCGGCAAGGAACCCCTCGGCCAGGGTGAGGTTGATGAACCCCGGGCCGCTCACCTCGACCGAGCGGCAGAGGTCGTCGAGCACGGCGACGGCCGCCACCGCCTCGGCCACCTCTCGGGGAGTGCGACCGAGGCGCTTGGCCAGCCCGAGGGCGCCGTTGGCTTGGAAGTCGGCGTGCTCCGAGGTCCGCAGTACGGGGTCGGCGCCCGGCTCCAACCTGTCGAAGGCCGCCTGCAGGCGTCGCTCGATCGTCGAACGGGTCCCGGTCATGGCCCATTGTCGCATCCGTCGGGGACGGGACCCGGGGGCCGGGCGGCCCGACCCGTCAGGAGGCGGGCGGATGCAGCAACGACCGCGCCCCGAGAGGTGCCCCCAGATCCACGACGTAGTGGGCGATGGCGGCGATGGCGGGACAGATCGTGGCGGGCGCAGCCGTCCTCAATCGCGCCGTGATGGTCACCGCGGCGACGGTGGTGGATACGTCGAGGGCGGCCGGCCGGGCGCAGCCGTGGAAGCCGACACCGACGAGAAGGTACCGGTCGTCCGCCGTGCGGGCGATCAGCGTCCAGTTCCCGATCTCGGCCAGTGGCAGTGCGGCCGCCTGGGCCGGGGTGAGGAAGGTGGATCCCGGGGCCGTGACGACGGGCGCGGTGATCCCGGGCGGGGCCAACGCCGCCAGCGGACGGATCGGCGCCGTGAGCGGGTCGGCCACCGACCCGGGCACGGTGGTCCCCACCGCTCCGGGCGGGCCGTGTTGTCCGGGCGTCGTGGTCGAAGCCGGGACCGACGGCCCCGAGCGGGCCGACGCGGTCGTCGACGCGCACCCCGACACGAGGACGAGCCCGATGGCCATCACCGCGGCCGGGGTGGCCGGCGACGGGCGACGCTTGCGCGCCCCGGTCACGGGCGCGGTTCGCCCTTGTCGGTGACGCCCGCGGCGTCGAAGGTCGCCATCTCGCGCTGGATCTTGGCCGACGCCGGCACGGCCGGGACAGCGAGCAGGGCGCCGCTCCCCTCGCCGAGTCGCAGGTCGAGGTCGAGGTCGAGGTCGAGGTCGAGGTCGAGGTCGAGGTCGAGGTCGAGGTCGAGGTCGAGGTCGAG